>Ga0070741_10010280_pt1 | contig 17748 bp, 13 predicted proteins | sample Coa_R1_4_FD_66440 | JGI IMG/M metagenome (GOLD analysis project Ga0070741, IMG submission 66440) | Surface soil microbial communities from Centralia Pennsylvania, which are recovering from an underground coalmine fire - Coalmine... | ecosystem: Environmental > Terrestrial > Soil > Unclassified ...
GCCCTGCCCGCCCCACCTGCCTTACTGGATGCGTTTCAGTTCGCCTTCGTACGTCGTCTTGTGACCGGCGGCGATGCGGACGTCGATCGTCAGCGGTTCGTAGCCCGCGGCGCGGATTTCGATGCGGTGTGCACCCGACTCGATGTGCAGTTTCTGGAACATGCCATCGAACTCGTCGACGATGCCGACGTAATAGCCATCGACGTAGACTTCCGCTTCCTTTGGTTTGATCTTCAGGCGCAGCGATCCTTCTTCATCGCTGGACGAGGACGAGGACTGGGAACCGTACGACGGATAAGCGCCATACCACGGGTCGTAATAACCGCCGTAGTACCCGCCGTAATAACCGTAGGGATCGCCGTAGCCATACCCGTACCCACCGAACAGACCGCCGTAGTACCCAGCGGGGATGAAGATGGCGCCGCCACCCGGCGCTGCGGTCGGACCGGTGCCGCGCGGAATCGCCGTGCCCACCGGTTCGCGTCCATCGTGCGGACGGCTGTAGTTCGGTACGCCGTCGAGCGTCCGCGGCGTGCGGTCGCCGTCATTGCGACGCGCCGACCCGGTCGCGTTGGTCGCCGTTGACGTGCCGGTGGCGCCAGTGGACGCGCCGGTTGATGCGTTGCCGCCGCGCGCCACGGCAGAAGCGCCGGCATTTGCGTTCGAGCCGCGATCGGCATTCGATCCGCGATCGCCGCGCGATCCGCTGTCGGGATGCGAGTAGGCCCGGCCGCTGCCGCCCGTCGCGCCGTAATGGCCGCCGCTTTGTTCGCCTCGGGCCGCGCCACCCGAATATCCGCCGTACGATCCGCCACCGCCAGAGCTGCCCGACGACGATCCGCCGCCGCTGCTCGTTGATCCGCCACCACCGCCGCCGGTCGATGCGGCGCCGCCGCCGCCACCTCCGCCGGTGTTGGCCGCGCCGGACCCGCCGCCGTGCGACGCGCCACTATTCGAGGCACCGCGGTTGTCCTGGGCTGACGCAGGGATCGCGAGGAGAAACGTCGGAACGATGACCGCCAGCGCGAGATGAGTGAATCGTCCTGTCATCGCAAACCTCTACGCGCATTATCCGCCCAAACCACGGTCGTTGTACCATCAGAAATTCCCCATGTTTCACGCCACGACCATTCTTGCGGTGCGCCACAAAGGACGGGCTGTCATGGCCGGCGACGGCCAGGTGACCTTCGGCCAGACGGTCGTCAAGCAGAGCGCCCGGAAGATTCGGCGCCTCTACAACGACAAGATTCTGGCGGGGTTTGCCGGATCGGCCGCCGACGCCTTCGCGCTCTTCGCCCGCTTCGAGTCGAAACTCGAACAGTACCGCGGGAACCTCCATCGGTCCGCCGTCGAACTCGCGCAGGACTGGCGGACGGATCGGATGCTGCGGCGCCTCGAAGCGATGCTGGTGGTGCTGGATCAGCAGTCGACGTTTCTCCTGTCGGGAACCGGCGACCTCATCGAGCCGGATGACGGCATCGTCGCGATCGGATCCGGCGGTCCCTATGCGCTCGCGGCGGCGAAGGCGCTCGTCAACAATTCGGACCTCGATGCGCGCACGATCGCCGAGAAGGCGATGGCGATTGCCGGCGACATCTGCATCTACACGAACACGCACATAGTCGTAGAAGAGCTGTAGTGCCCATTTATTTGCCCGAAACCACACAATCGACTGCCGACACCCTGACGCCGCGTCAAATCGTCGCCGAGCTGGATAAGTACGTCATCGGTCAGGCCGCGGCGAAGCGCGCCGTGTCGATCGCGCTGCGGAACCGCATGCGCCGCCAGAAGCTCGCCCCGGAACTCGCGGAGGAAATCGCGCCGAAGAACATCCTGATGATCGGTCCGACGGGCGTCGGCAAGACCGAAATCGCGCGCCGTCTCGCGCGGCTCGCGCAGTCGCCGTTCATCAAAGTCGAAGCATCCAAGTTCACCGAAGTCGGATACGTCGGACGCGACGTCGAATCGATGGTGCGCGATCTCGTCGAGCTTGGCGTCGAGATGGTGCGCGAAGAACGCATCGAAGAAGTCCGCGCGAAGGCGGCGCACAATGCCGAAGAGCGGCTGCTGGATCTGTTGTTGCCTCCGCCGCCATCGATGGGCGGCGACGAAGAATCGTCCGCCGGACGCGACGCGCAGAATCACACGCGCGAGCGATTCCGCGAGCAGCTGCAGGCCGGCCGCCTCGACGCGCGCGTCGTCGAGATCGACGTGCGCGAGAAATCGTTTCCGTCGTTCGAGATCGTGTCCGGATCGTCGGTCGAGGAGATCGACATCAACCTCAAAGACATGCTCGGGGGCATGTTCCAGGGCAAGACGAAGCGGCGAAAGGTGAAAGTGCCGGAGGCGCTTGAGTACCTGCGGCAGGAAGAAGAGCAGAAGCTGATCGACATGGACAGCGTCTCGAAAGCCGCGGTCGAGCGTGTCGAACAGGCCGGGATCATCTTCGTCGACGAGATCGACAAGATCGCGGGCCGCGAGGGCGGCCACGGTCCCGACGTCAGCCGCGAAGGCGTGCAGCGCGATATTCTCCCGATCGTGGAGGGGACGACCGTCAACACGAAGTACGGGATGGTGCGCACCGATCACATCCTCTTCATTGCGGCCGGCGCGTTTCATGTCGCGAAACCGGCCGACTTGATTCCGGAGCTGCAGGGACGCTTCCCGATCCGCGTGGAGCTCGAGGCGCTGGGCCGCGACGAGTTCGTCCGGATTCTGACCGAGCCACGCAGCGCGCTCGTCAAGCAGTACATGGCGCTCATGGAAACCGAAGGCATCGATCTGCGCTTCACCGACGATGCGGTGCGGAAGATCGCAGACTTCGCGACGCTGGTGAATGAACGGACGGAGAATATCGGCGCGCGGCGGCTGCACACGGTGATGGAGAAGCTGCTCGACGAGATCTCGTTCGAGGGACCCGACCTCGTCGAGAAGTCGGTGACGATCGACGAAGCCTACGTCACGAAGATGCTCGCGGACATCGTCAAGAACGAAGACTTGTCTCGGTACATTTTGTGAGCGGTTCAAGAGGTTCAGAAGGTTCAAGAGGTTCAAGAGGTTCGCGAGGGTCAGGTCGTACGAACCTCTTGAACCCGTTGAACCCGTTGAACCTCTTGAACCTCTTGAACCTCGTTCTTCTCTCCACCGCGTGCGGTAAGAGCGGGCCGCCGCTGCCGCCGCTCGTACGGGTGCCGGTTGCGCCGGCGAACATCACCGCCGATCGACGCGGTAACGACGTCGAGCTGCAGTTCATCGTCCCCGACACGAACACGGATCGTACGCGGCCGGCAAACATCGAGCGCGTCGATGTGTATGCGATCACCGGACCGTCGACGATGACCGACGAGCAGCTGTTGAAGCGCGGCACCAAGGTCGGTTCCGTCGACGTGAAGGCGCCGAAAGATCCGAACGACACGGTCAACGAGGACGAACCGGCCGAGGACGCCGAGCCGGCCGTCGGCAAGGGCCTCGATCAAGGTGCGGTCGCCCACGTGACAGAAACGCTGACGCCGACCGCCAAGATCTACGTCGCGCCCACAAAGGACGACAAAAAGAAGGACGCGGCGACGACCAGCGGGCCGCTCATCGGTCCGCCGCCGGAACTCCCGGCGCGCACGTACGCGGCGGTTGGTGTGTCGACGCGCGGCAAACGCGGTCAGTGGTCGAAGCGTGTGACGGCGCCGCTCGTCGACGTCCCGCCGCCTCCAGGCGAGCCGAAGCTGACGTACACGGAAAAAGAGGTCACCGTGACGTGGACGCCAGTCATTCTGCGAACGGAAACCGCAACTGAACCGGTGCTGCCGTCGCGTCCGCTGGGCATGGCCGCGCCCTCGCTCGGCTACACGGTGTACGACGTGTCGACTGACGCGGCCCAGAAGATTACGAAAGCGCCGGTCGACGGCACGAAGGTGACCGATGCGCGGATCGCGTGGGGCGAGAAGCGCTGTTATGTTGTCCGATCGGCGCTGACGGTCGGCGGGATGACGATCGAAAGCGATCCGTCGCCGCCCGCGTGCGAAACGTTGACCGACACGTTCCCGCCGGCGGCGCCCAAGGGACTCCGGTCCGTCGCCGGCGAGGGATCGATCAGTTTGATCTGGGATACGAATGCTGAAAGCGATCTGGCCGGCTACATGGTGTACCGAAGCACCGCCGGCGGACCGATGGAGCCGGTGACGCCGTCGCCGATCCAGGAAACGTCGTTCACCGACAAAGTCGCCGCCGGCGTGCGCTTCGTGTACGCGATCAAAGCTGTCGACAAAGCGGGGAACGCCAGCGAGTACTCCGAGCGCGTCGAAGAAACGGCGAGGTAGAATCTGGCATCGATGGACAAGATTTTTCGTGTTGCGCTTGCAGGCGACACGTTTCATGTGGCTGTGCGGGACGGGGAGCTGCGGCGGATTGACGGCGACATCTTCGGCCGGTATACCGTCGGTGACTTGATCACGCGCGGCTTGCCGGTGGCTGGCCTTCGCGTACTCGCGCCGGTGACACCGTCGAAAATCGTCTGCGTCGGATTGAACTACAAGGACCACGCCGGCGAAGTCGGCAAGGCGTTGCCAGCGGAGCCACTGATCTTCATCAAGCCGACGAGTGCGGTCATCGGCCCCGGCGACCCGATCATGATTCCGCCCGGCGTCGGCCGTGTGGATCACGAAGCCGAGCTCGGCATCGTGATTGGCAGGCGCGCGCACCGCGTGGCGCGCGCGAACGCCTGGGATTACGTGCTCGGGCTGACGTGCGTGAACGACGTGACGGCGCGCGATCTGCAGAAGAAAGAATCGCAGTACACGCGCTGTAAGGGCTTCGATACGTTTGCGCCCATCGGCCCGTGCGTGGCGACCGGCCTCAACGGTGAACCGAGGTCGGTTCAATGCTGGGTCAACGGCGAGCGGCGTCAGACATCGAGCACGAAACACCTCATCTTTCCGATCGAGATGCTGATCGAGTTCGTCACCTTTGTCATGACGCTCGAACCGGGCGATATTATTTCGACCGGCACGCCGGAAGGCATCGGGCCGATCAAGGACGGGGACAGCGTGCGGGTCGTGGTCGAGGGCGTCGGTGAGCTCGTGAACCCCGTGAGGAATGAATCATGAAATTGTTCGTTGACACCGGAAGCATCAAAGACATCGAAACCATCGCCGCGCTCGGCATCATCGACGGCGTGACGACGAACCCGTCGCTGCTGTCGAAGGAGCCGGGCGACGTCCGCCAGAACTTGAAAAAGATCTGCGACATCGTCAAGGGACCGGTGAGCGGAGAGGTGACGGCGACCGATTTCGCGGGCATGATCCGCGAAGGGCACGACATCGCGAACATCGATTCGCACATGGTCGTGAAGGTGCCCCTGACGCGCGACGGCATCCGCGCGTGCAAGGCGCTCTCGAGCGAGGATATCCGCGTCAACGTGACGCTGTGTTTCTCCGCGTCGCAGGCGCTGCTGGCCGCGAAGGCGGGTGCGAGCTACATCAGCCCGTTTGTCGGCCGGCTCGACGACATCTCGACCAACGGCATGGAGCTGATTCGGGAGATCGTCGAGATCTACGACAACTACGAGTTCGCGACCGAAGTTCTCGTCGCAAGTTGCCGCCATCCGATGCACGTCGTCGAATCGGCGCGCATGGGCGCCGACGTGGCGACGTGCCCGCCGTCGGTCATCGACGCGATGTTCAACCATCCGCTCACGAACATCGGCCTCGAGAAGTTCCTGAAAGACTGGGAGAAGGCGCAAGCTGTAAAAGCGTGAAGCCCGACGACCTTCTCGCGGACCTCGAGCGCAGAGCGGAACTCGGCGGCGGACAGGAGCGCCTCGATCGGCAACACGCCGCGGGCAAGTTGACCGCGCGCGAGCGCATCGATCTCCTGTTCGATCCCGGCACGTTCGAAGAACTCGACAAGCTGGTGACGCATCGCTGTCGCGACTTCGGGATGGAGAAGCAAATCATCCCGGGTGACGGCGTGGTCTGCGGACATGGGCTCGTCGACGGGCGCCAGGTGTTTGCGTTCGCGCAGGACTTCACGGTGTTCGGCGGCTCACTGTCGGAGACCAACGCCGCGAAGATCGTGAAGATCATGGATCTGGCGATGAAGCTGGGATCGCCCGTCGTTGGCCTCAACGATTCGGGTGGCGCGCGGATCCAGGAAGGCGTGTTGTCGCTCGGCGGCTACGCCGACATCTTTCTCCGCAACACGATCGCCTCGGGCGTGATCCCGCAGATCTCCGCGATCATGGGTCCGTGCGCCGGGGGCGCCGTGTACTCGCCGGCAATCACCGACTTCACCGTGATGGTGAAGAACACGAGCTATATGTTCGTCACCGGTCCCGACGTCATCAAGACGGTGACGCACGAGGACGTGACGAAGGACGAGCTCGGCGGCGCGATGACGCACAACGCCACGAGCGGCGTCGCGCACTTCGCGGCCGAGGACGATCGCGAGTGCATCGCCCTCATCCGCGAACTGCTGTCGTTTCTGCCGTCGAACAACCTCGACGATGCGCCGCGCCTGCCATCGGCGGATGATGCGGACCGCGAGGATCCGGCGCTGGACGTCCTGGTCCCGGCATCGCCGAACCAGCCGTACGACATGCTCGACGTCATCCATGCCGTGGTCGACGAGCGCTATTTCCTCGAAGTCCATCAGCACTACGCCAGGAATATCATCGTCGGCTTCGCGCGGATGGACGGCCGCTCGGTCGGGATCGTGGCGAACCAACCGGCCGTGCTCGCCGGCACGCTCGACATCAACGCGTCGGTCAAAGGGGCGCGGTTCGTGCGCTTCTGCGACGCGTTCAACATCCCGCTCGTGACGTTCGAGGACGTGCCAGGTTTCCTGCCGGGCACGGTGCAGGAATTCGCCGGCATCATCAAGCACGGCGCGAAGTTGCTGTATGCGTTTGCAGAAGCGACCGTGCCGAAGGTGACCGTCATTACTCGAAAGGCCTATGGTGGCGCTTACTGCGTCATGGCGAGCAAGCACATTCGGACCGACTTCAACTATGCATGGCCGACGGCCGAGATCGCCGTCATGGGGCCCGAGGGCGCGGTGAACGTCCTGTTCAAGCGGGAGATCGATGCCGCGCCGGATCCCGAAGCGCTGCGCGCGGAAAAGGTCGCTGAATTCCGTGAAAAGTTCGCCAATCCGTACATTGCCGCGAACCGCGGTTTCATCGACGAAGTCATCCACCCGAGAGAAACCCGCAAGAAACTGATAACCGCACTCAAAAATTTGGAGAACAAGCGAGATAAATCGGGTCCTCCAAAAAAACACGGCAACATTCCGCTGTAATTCGTAGACAATCTCCCCACTTTTTCTTTCCCGTTCGCTCTAATCCGTCGGCGTTTGTTCGACCTGTAACTCAGTCCGGAGGATGAATGATGAAGCGAACGAGGTCTGTACTCGTGCTGTCACTCCTTGCGCTGGTTCTCGCCAGCGCGACAGCATCCGCGCAGTCGAGCGGCACACTCCAAGGCACCATCACCGACTCTCAGAACGCGGTCATGCCAGGCGTGACCGTGACCATCAAGAACACGGCAACGGCCATCGAACGCACGACGGTCACTGACGCCGCCGGTCAGTACGTCGCGGCGTCGCTGCAGCCGGGTCACTATTTGATCACCGGCCATCTCGACGGCTTCAGCGACGCGAAGGCCGAGACCGACCTCGGTCCGGCGCAGACGATCGGCCTGAACCTGAAACTGAACGTCGGCACGCTCGCGGAAAACGTCACCGTCACCGGCGCGTCTCCGCTGATCGATACGACGACGGTGTCGGTCGGCCAGGTGATGCCGGAGAAGACGGTCCAGGAAATTCCGCTCAACGGCCGCCACTTCGTCGACCTCGGTCCGCTGATGCCGGGCGGCGTCACGGCGCCGTCGACGGCCGGCCTCGCCGGCCAGCCGCTGCGCGGCCAGGGCGCGTTCTCGTTCATCTCGGCCGGCGCGCGCGAGACCGCCGTGAACTTCATGATCAACGGCATCAACCTCAACGACCTGTCGAATTCGCAGGTGACGTTCCAGCCGTCGATCAACACCGTGTCGGAATTCAAAGTCGACAACTCGACGTTCAGCGCCGAGTACGGTCGCAACTCGGGCTCGATCGTGAACGTCGCCACGCGATCGGGCACGAACCAGATCCACGGGGAAACGTTCGATTTCTATCGCGACGCGAAATTCGACTCGCGCAACTACTTCAATCCGGAGCCGGCGCCGCAGTCCACGTTCAACCGCAAGCAGTTCGGCGTGAACCTTGGCGGGCCGATTGTGAAAAACAAGGCGTTCTTCTTCGGCAGCTACGAAGGGCTGCGCCACCTGCAGGCGGTGGACTTGAACTCGGGCACGCTGAGCGATGCGCAGCGCGCCGGCGTAACCGACCCTGTGGCGAAGAAGCTCCTCGCGTACATTCCGCAAGCCAACGACTCGACGGGGACGCGCTGGATCGGCAGTTCGATCGCGCCGGTCAATCTCGATCAATACACCGGCGACTTCCGATCGAATCTCAAAAAAGACGACGATCTGCATCTCTACTACGCGTACCAGCGCGACCTGCGTCAGGAACCGAACGCGCAAGGCAACTCGGTCGCTGGATTCGGCGACACGCGCGGCGGGCGCCGTCAAGTGTTCACGTCGAGCGAGACGCACATCTTCAACTCGGCGCTCGTCAACGAAGCGCGCTTCGGATTCAATCGTCTGAACATCAGCTTCAACCCGAACCTGCTCGTGGACACGGCGGCGCTCGGGATCAACGTCGGCCAAACGCAGACGCCGATCGCGCTGCCGGAGATCCGCATCAGCGGTCCCGGCCTCGATATCGGCGGTCCGGCGGGCTTCCCGAGCGGACGCGAGGTCACGACGTGGGCGTTCGGCGATACGGCGACGTATCTGCACGGCAACCACATCATCAAGTTCGGCGGCGAGGCGCGGCGCGTCCATCACTACAGCTTCAACGGTGATCCGGGCCTCGTCACGTATCCGAGCATTGCGGCGTTCCAGCAGGGGTTCTCGAACGGCTTCAGCATCACGCTCGGCGACCGCTCCTACAACGCGTACATCAACGCGTTCGGCGCCTTCGTGCAGGACAGCATCTCGATCGGGTCGAACCTGAAACTCGATCTCGGCCTGCGGTACGACGCGTTGCCGTCGCCCACCGAGGCCGACAACAAACTCGTGACGTTCGATCAGACGACCTCGTCGCTCCTGCAGATCAACGGCGCCGGTGGCTTCACGCAGGTCACGAAGAACGGCAGCGACTTCCAACCGCGCGTCGGCGTGATCTGGAATCCCACGAAGGACGGCAAGACGGCCGTGCGCGCGGCGTATGCGGTGCTGATCAACCAGACGAACACGGGCTACTTCACCGGTGAAACGGGCAATCCGCCGCTCGTGACGCCGCTGTCGGCGGTCGCGAGCGGAACGGCCGCGAGCAACATCAACCTCGCCAACGCCATCGGCGGCGCGGGCGGCGCGGCCACGCTCTCGCCGGCCTTTACGGATCCGAACTTCCTGCCGGCGCGGACGCAGTCCTACAACGTCAACGTGGAACGCGAACTCGGCGCGTTCGGTCTGATGGCGGGGTACTTCGGATCGCACGGCGATCGGCTGCCGATTCCGATCAACGCCAACCAGTTCACGACGCCGGGCGGGACGGTGCGTCCGTACCCGAAGGTCTCGGCCAGCAGCCCGATCGCGCCGGGCGCAACGCTGGGCAACATGATCGAGCGCGTCAGCCTCGGGTGGTCCAACTACAACGCGCTGTGGGTGACCGTGAATCGCCGGCTGTCGAAGGGATTCCAGGTTTCGGGTTCCTACACGTTGTCGAAGTCGATGGACACGAACTCGGGCGACGGCACGATGGCGGAGCAGGACAGCCTGAACCTCGCGGACAGCTACGCGCTGTCGGATTTCGACGTTCGCCATCGCGTGTCGTTCAACGCGTCGTACGACCTGCCGTTCAAAGGCAACCGTCTCGTCGACGGGTGGCAAGTCGTCGTCGTCGAACAGGCCCAGACGGGCGGCCCGTTCAACATCACCACGAACATCACGACCATCACCGGTAGCGCGACCGTGCGTCCCGATCTCATCGGCGCGCTGCCGGCCATCACGCCGACGCCGAACGTCGATCCGACGACGGGCGCCGTGACGAGCTATCAGTGGTTCGCGAGCAACACCGTGTGCGATCCGCGCATCGCGGGTTCGTGCACCGCATCCACTCCATTCGCGCTGCCGTACAGCGCGAACGGCGTCGCCCACTTCGGCAACCTGCCGCGCAACGCGATGATCGGTCCTGGTTTCGGGAACACCGACCTGTCATTCATCAAGAACGTCGGCCTGGTCGGATCGGCCAAGGCGCAACTGCGCGTCGAGATCTTCAACCTGTTCAACCAGGCGAACCTCAACCTGCCAGGACGCACGGCGGCCATCGGCAGCACATCGTTCGGCGTGATCAGTTCGACGCGCTTCCCGACGGGCGATTCGGGATCGGCGCGCCAGATTCAGTTCGCGGCGAAATTCTTGTTCTAGGGCAGGAAGGGCAGGAAGGACGGGAAGGGCGGGAACGGCAGGAAGGCGGCAGGAGGGGAGAAAGGAACTTTCCCGCTCCTCCCGCCGTTCCTGCCTCTCCCGCCCCTCCTGCCTTACTGCCTCATCCACCTCGCAAAATCAGCGCGGATGAATTCCTTCGTCCCGTCGCGTCCGGTCAGACGCAGCGCAACTTGTCCGCCCTCGCGATCCAGGTGCAGGTCGAACTCGAAGAAGGGACAGCACAAACGTTCTGTGTCGACCCATTCCGAGACGAGTTGGAGCGTGGAACGATCGCCGGAGAACACGAACTCGTAGCCGGTCGGCAGTTCGTGCACCGCGAGACGACGCGCGGCGAGGAGGCCGCCGATCGCCTCTTTCCGATCGCGCTCGGCCTTCGTCAACGTTGACAGATTGCAGTAGAACGGGCTGCTCGTTACGGTTTGTCCATTCATCGTTGTCACCAGGCACAAAAAACACAACACCACACGCATCAACCACGCGGCCATGAACACCTCCACGCGCGATCGTCGAACTTCAAGTCCGCTTCAAGTCAACTAGAATGCTGATCGTGGCCGGCATGCTGATTTCCGAAGTGGCGCGTCGAGCAGGGATTCGCCCTTCTGCGGTTCGCTACTACGAACAGATCGGGATACTGCCGGCGCCGGTGCGCGCCGGCGGACAGCGCCGGTACGACGAAACCGCGAGCCATCGGCTGGCGATCGTGCAGCGCGCGCGGGCGCTCGGTTTCACGCTCGCCGAAATCAAACAGTTGTTCTCGGGATTCGACCGCGACACGCCGGCGTCCGCGCGATGGCGACGACTCACCGAGCGAAAACTCGTGGAACTGGACGCGATGATGGGTCGCGTCCGGAGCATGCAGCAGTTGTTGCGGAAAATGCAGGGATGCCAATGCGCGACACTCGAACAATGCGGCAAGGCCATGTATCGCAAGCAGTGCGAGTCGCGGTCGCCCTCGCCGCGGCGCTGACCGCCGCGTCGGCCCAGACACCGCGTCCGTTCACGCTCGACGAGACGACGATTGCCGACGTGCAGGCGGCGTTTCGCACCGGATCGTTGACGTGCCGATCGCTCGTCGAACAGTACCTCGCGCGGATCGACGCGAACGACAAGCGTGGCGCGTCGCTCAACGCGATCATCATGACGAACCCCGACGCGCTGAAAGCCGCCGACGAGCTCGATCGACGCTTCCGGCAATCGGGCCCGGTCGGGCCGATGCATTGCGTGCCGGTGCTCGTGAAGGACAACTACGAGACGATCGACATGCCGACGAGCGCCGGGTCGTTATCGCTGCACGGCATGATGACGGGAAAGGACGCGACCGTCGTCAAGAAGCTGCGCGACGCGGGCGCGGTGATGATCGCGAAGTCGAACATGGCGGAGTTCGCGTTCAGCCCGATCGAAACGGTCAGTTCGATCCTGCCCGGCTACACTCGCAATCCGTACGACACACGCCGCGTCACCGCTGGCTCGAGCGGTGGATCGGCGGCGGCGGTTGCCGCGAATTTCGCGCTCGTCGGTCTGGCGAGCGACACCGGCGATTCGATTCGCGGTCCCGCGGCGCATCAGGCGTTGGTCGGCATCCGTTCGTCGAAAGGTCTCGTCAGCCTCGACGGCGTCGTCCCGCTGAATCTTGCGGCAGACGTCGCGGGCGCCGTGACGCGGACCGTCGCCGACACGGCCGCGGTCCTCCAGGTGATCGCGGACGGCAGTCATCCCAATTACGTCGACGCGTTGCAGCGTGATGGGCTCAAGGGGGCGCGGATCGGAGTGCTGCACCACGCGTACGACACGCCGACGCTGGACGCCGAGGTGAAGAAGGTGTTCGACGGTGCGATCGGCGAGCTGCGCGACCTCGGCGCCGACGTGATCGATCCGGCGACGATTCCGAACTGGGACGAGATCCGTCGCGGCGGCGGCGGCCGGTGTAATCAGTTCAAGCACGATTTGAATCAATATCTCGCCGGGCTCGGCGACCGCGCGCCGATGCATTCGCTCGAGGACATCGTCAAGTCACGGAAATTTCATCCGTCGATTCAGGCGCGGCTCGAAGGCAGCCAGGGTGCCGACGACGAGCCGGGCGTGTCGCCGGGATGCAAAGCGAGCGACGAGAATCGCGAGCGGTTTCGCGCGGCTGTGATCAGGCTCATGGACTCGCTGCAGCTCGATGCGCTGATTTACCCGACGTGGAGCAATCCACCCCGTTTGATCGGCGATCTGAACACGCCGGGCGGCGACAACAGTCAGGTGTTTGCGCCGACGACCGGCTTCCCGGCGATTACCGTGCCGATGGGCTACACGCGCGGCGACACGCTCCCTGCAGGTCTGCAGTTCTTCGGGCGCGCGTCGAGCGAGGCGACGCTCCTCAAACTCGCCTACGCGTACGAGCAGGCGACACACCACCGGCGGCCCCCGACGCTCCGATAGAATAAGGAGCGTTGCGCAAAATTCTCATCGCGAACCGCGGCGAGATCGCCGTCCGTGTGATCCGCGCCTGCCGCGAGATGGGCATCTCGCCAGTGGCGATTTATTCCGAGTGCGATCGGGCCGCGTTGCACGTCCGCCTGGCCGACGAGGCGTACGCGATCGGACCGAGCGCCCCGCGGGAAAGCTACCTCCGGATCGATCGCGTCGTCGATGTGGCGAAGAAGTGCGGCGCCGACGCCGTCCACCCGGGCTACGGATTTCTGGCGGAGAACGAGGATTTCGCTGCCGCCGTGCGCGACGCGGGCATCACGTTCATCGGTCCGACGCCGGACGCCATCGAGACGATGGGCAGCAAGACGGCGGCGCGTGTGGCGGCCAAGCGTGCGGGTGTCCCGGTTGTGCCGGGAACCGAAGATCCGCTTGGCGCCGAGGTCGGTGACGCCGAGATCGCGAGGATTGCCGACGGGATCGGATATCCGCTGCTCGTGAAAGCGGTCGCCGGCGGCGGCGGCAAAGGCATGCGGACCGTCAGCGATCCTGCGGAGCTCGCGAATGCGGTACGGGCCGCGCGGTCCGAAGCCTCGAGCGCGTTTGGCGACGCGGCAGTGTACTTGGAGCGCAAACTGACGCGTCCGCGCCACATCGAAGTCCAACTGCTCGGCGATCAGCACGGCACGGTCATCCCGTTCGTCGAGCGCGAGTGTTCGATCCAGCGACGGCACCAGAAGGTCGTCGAAGAGACGCCGTCGATCGCGGTGAGCGCGAAGTTGCGCGCCGACATCACGTCCGCAGCAGCGGCCGTGGCCAAAGCGGTGGGGTACACGAACGCCGGCACGATCGAGTGTCTGGTCGACGAGGACGGCAAGTTCTACTTCCTCGAGATGAACACCCGGCTGCAGGTCGAGCATCCGATCACGGAGATGGTCACCGGGATCGATCTCGTTCGATGGCAGATTCGGATCGCGCGCGGCGAGCGGCTGACGATCGATCCGGCGCGCGCGCTGACGCCGGGCGGTCACGCGATCGAGTGCCGCATCTACGCCGAAGATCCCGACAACAACTTCCTGCCGTCGCCTGGAAGGATCGTGGCGCTGCGCGCGCCGTCCGGTCCCGGCATTCGCGATGACAGCGGCGCGACCGAAGGGCTCGACGTCCCGATCTTCTACGACCCGATGATCTCGAAACTGGTCGCGTGGGCCGAAGATCGCCCGTCCGCGATCGCGCGGATGCGCCGCGCGCTCGGCGAGTACCAGGTGGCCGGTATCCGGACGACGCTGCCGTTCTTCAAATGGCTGCTGGCACAGGCAGAATTTGCCAACGGTCAGTTCCATACGACCTATCTGGACGAGATCCTGCGGTCCAGGAACGGACAACCTTTTGTCGAACCGTCCGCGGAGATGGAAGAAATTGCCGCCATCGCGGCAATTCTTCACCAGAGTCTGACTAACAAGTCAGACTTCCCAGTCAGACTAAACAGTCAGATTAAACAGTCAGACTCGGGGTGGCGGGCGGCGGCGAGGACCGAGGGGCTGCGCTGATGCAGCAATTCGAGGTCGACGCGGGGGGCCGCACCCGGAAGATCAGCGTCGCGAAAACAGGCGACCGGTTTGTAGTCACCGTCGATGGACAGACGCGAACCATGGACGTCATGCGCAGCGGCGCGCACACCCTGTCGCTGGTTGACGACAGCGGCCGTGGCTACGAAGTGGTCATCGCCGCGGACCCTGGGTCGCCCTCCCGGTTCACCGTGCGTGTCGACGGCGCGCCGGTCACCGTCACCGTCAACGGCCGGCGCCGCTGGGGCCGTCGAGACGATCATGCTGCGACGGCGTCCGGTCCGCAGCGTGTCATCGCCCCGATGCCCGGCAAAATCGTCCGCGTGCTCGTCAAAACTGGTGACGCGGTCCACGCGCGCCAGCCGCTCGTCGTCGTCGAAGCGATGAAGATGGAAAACGAGCTGCGGGCGGCGCGCGACGGGACCGTCGCCGAGGTTCACGCGCGCGAGGGCCAGTCGGTCGATGCCGGCGCGTTGCTCGTGCTAGTGCAGTGAAATTAGTCCAGCGCCTTCGCGAACATCCCGTTCTGCGCTACACCGGCTATGCGCTCGCGATTCTCGTCGCGCTCCTGGCCGCCGCGCTCGTCGTGTCGCTGACGATCGATCTCGGGCCGCGCGTGCGCGAGCTCGCCGAGCGCCGCGGATCGGAATTCATCGAGCGGCCGCTGCACATCGGATCGCTCAGCATCCATGTCGCGACGGGGCGCGTGCTCGTCGAGAACCTGACGATCGACGGCCTGCATCCCGGCGACCGCCCGTTCTTCATCGCGAAGCGAATCTTCGTGACGCTCGATTGGTGGCCGGTCGTCGCGAAGCGGCCGGACATCACGATCTCCGGCGTCGAGATGACCGACTGGAAGATGCTCGTCGAGAAGTGGGACAACGCGCACAATTTTCCGAAGTTCACGCGTGACGATAACGAGCCGAAGCGCGAGCGGCGCTTCACCGTCACGATGAAGTATCTCAAGGCGGATCGCGGGCAGTTCACGTTCGAGGATCACGAGGCGCCGTGGAGCATCGATTGCCCGAACCTCGACATCACGATGGGCAACCTGCCGCAGTATCACGGCACGGCCATCTTCACCGGCGGCGTCGTGCGCATCCAGGACTACCTGCCGATGTGGACGAACATGAAGGCGCGGTTCGTGCTCGATGGACCGCGCGTGCATCTCGATCGCGTCGATCTCGACGGCGACGGTTCGACGACGGTCGCGAGCGGCGATGTCGATCTCGCGAATTGGCCGAATCAAACGTATAAAGTGCAGTCGCGCGTCAGCTTCCCGCGGATGCGCGAGCTCTTCTTCAAGAGCGAGAACTGGAAACTCACCGGCAACGGCGACTTCACCGGCAGCTTCTCGCTGGGCAAGGGCGGCAAGCGCGATCTATCGGGTACGTTCAAAAGCGATCTCTTCACCTACGACGACTATCGCTTCCCCGGACTTTTCGGCGCGCTGCGGTGGACGCCGACGGCGTTCGAGGTCTCGGACGCGGGCTCGAAGTTCTACGGCGGCACCGCGGCGTTTTCCTATTCGATCAAACCGCTCGGATCGCCGACGCATCCGACGGCGCGATTCGACTCGACGCTGACGGGCGTCGATCTGTCCGAGTTCACCGACTTCGAAGAGCTGCGAGGCCAGCGATTCGCCGGCTCGGCGAACTGGCGCAGCGGCATGGAATGGTCGCTTGGCCGTCTGCGCGACACGATCCGCGGTAACGGCCGCCTGACTGTGACCGCGCCGCCTGGATTTGTCGCGCGTGACGCGCGCCATTGGCCCATCGACAGCGACATCACGTATGCGTTCGGGCCGAACGAACTGCGCGTCGACTCAGGCCGCTTCGACACATCGCAAACCAAAGTGACGTTCACCGGCACGACGGCGTGGGGCAGTCGATCCCGACTGCCGTTCCATGTGACGAGCGACGACTGGCAGGAAAGCGATCGGCTGCTCGCGGGCATCATCACCGATTTCGGATCGCCGACCGGTCCCGTCGAGTTCTACGGCCGCGGAGAATTCGACGGCGTGATGCTGGGTGCGTTCAGGCGTCCGCGCGTCGAAGGGACGTTCACCGGCCGCGATCTGATCGCGTGGGACACGCTGTGGGGCTCGGGACAAGGACGGATCGTCGTCGAGAACAGCTACGTCGATATCGCCGACGCGGCGATCACACAGGGCGACTCGGAGATCCGCGCGGACGGCAAGTTCTCGCTCGGCTATCCGCGCGATGATGGCGGGCAGGAGATCGACGCGCGGTTCCGCGTGGCCCGTCGCGATCTCGTCAGCCTGCGTCACGCCTTCAAGATCGACGACTACAACGTCGACGGCAAGCTGTCGGGCGACTTCCACCTGACCGGCGACTACGAGCGCCCGATTGGGTTCGGTGCGATGACGATCGACGATGGGACTGCGTACGGCGAGCCTTTCGAAAAAGCGTCGGCGGCGCTGCGGTTCGACGGTACCGGCGTGCAGCTCGACAACATCGCGATGACGAAAGGCGTGGGGCAAATCACCGGCGCCGCGCTCGTGCGGTGGGACTCGACGTACTCGTTCACCGCGAAGGGCGAGCACCTGCCGGTGTCGGAGCTCGCGTTCCTGAAGTATCCCTCGACGCCGTTCAGCGGGACCGCGACGTTCACCGCGGGCGGCAACGGGACGTTTGACGCGCCGCGATACGACGTCACGTTCGCGGCCGAAGACGTGCGCGTGGCGGAGCAGCGCGTCGGGCAGGTCAGCGGGACGCTGACGATGCGCGATCAGGTTCTGGGCGGCACGCTCGACGTCGTCCACGGCACCGACGTAGCCGAAGGGCGGCTCACGATCCATGGCACCGGTCGCATCAACGTGTCGCCGCACGCCGACGCGCAGATCACCCTGCGCTTCGACGACAGCTCGCTCGATCCGTACGTGCGGTTGTACGAGCCGCGGCTGTCGCAGTACATTTCTGCGGTGGCCAGCGGATCGATGCGCATCACCGGTCCGCTGGCGGACGCGAACCATCTCAACGTCGATACCATCGTCGACAACGTCGAGATGCATCTCTTCGATCAAGTGATTTCCAACGACGGACCGCTGCACCTGACGCTCAACAACGGCACGGTCAACTTCGATCGCGTCCAGTTGGTCGGCGTCAACACGCGATTGGGCGTCGCGGGTGCCATCGACGTCCTGAACGAAACGATCGGTGTGCAAGCGACCGGCGACGCGGACCTCGGCCTGCTGCAGGGCGTCG
>Ga0070741_10010281_pt1 | contig 17747 bp, 13 predicted proteins | sample Coa_R1_4_FD_66440 | JGI IMG/M metagenome (GOLD analysis project Ga0070741, IMG submission 66440) | Surface soil microbial communities from Centralia Pennsylvania, which are recovering from an underground coalmine fire - Coalmine... | ecosystem: Environmental > Terrestrial > Soil > Unclassified ...
CCGTTAACTGCGAGATGGTCGATCCATCCTCGCTCCATCATGTCTATGATGTGACGATTGACTCCGGCGCGGAGAACGTGCGCCCCCATCATGAGGATGCGCGCGGCGCAGGATCGGCGGGCTTCGGCCAAACGCTCGGCGGCAACGGCCAAATCGGCGTGGCTGTAGGGCGGAGTTGCATCATCGAGAGAGAGCCAGTGCGCGAGCTCTAGGTCGTGGCGGCGCTCTTCGAGCGGCCGCAGCCGCAAGCGGGAACGGTCGAACAATTCGTACCTAGTGGCCATTGGAGAAGAGGGCGGTCAGGAGCTCCTCGCGGCACAAGAAATTGGGAATGATGAAATCGGCTCCGACGCCGGCGAGCCGCTGCCGCTTCCATTCGTCCACTGTCCGGCACTCCGGCTCGGCGGTGGCGACGCCTACGGCAACGCCGCCCACTTCCTTAATATTCTCGATCTCCACATAGCCGTCTCCGAAGCCCAGAAACTCTTCGCCCCGGCATTGGGCGCTGGCGATCAGGCGCTCGATCAGGATCTTCTTCGAGAAGCTTTTATAGTCATCGAGCGCGCCGTAAACGCCCCCGTCAAAATAGCGGGTGACGCCCAGCAGGCGAGCCTCTTCGCGCATGTATTCCTGATCGGTGCCGCTCGCCAGGTAAAGCTGCAGACCGCGCTCGGAAAGCGCCTGGATCAGCGGCAGAGCGCCGGGGACGAGGTATTTTTCCGGCGGGACCCTCTCCTCTCGTAGCTCCGTGAGGCGATCCCGGATACGGTCATGCAGCCTGTCCAGGTACATACGCTTATACAGCAAGGGATCAAGCGGTTGCCCGCCTCGCCTTTCGATCTGATTCGCGAATTCGATCATCTGGTACATGGTCTGTTTGCCTGTCAGACGCCAGATGAAGTCTTCCACAATCGTGCGAAGCTCCGCTTCGGTTTCACCGGTCTTCAGATCCAGGAGGATTTCCACCATCATGGGCACCATGACATCCATCCAGCCGGAGCGGATCAGCGAAATCGTGCCGTCGAAATCGAAAAGGCAAACGCGCGCGTGCCGGGCCGATACGCCCGGCCGAAGCTGTTCGATCATTCCTTGATATTGTGCCATTCGCGGGCCGGGAAGTGGTGGGACTGGCGGCACGGAGCGCCGGGAGTCCCGGTTCGCGGCGGCCCAACATGACAGGATAATGAGCACTAATTAACATAATTATTTCGCCAATTAAGGATTTGACTTTAAGCAAAATTAATAATAAATTGTGCTCAGTAAGAGCGAGAGAGAAAGCCGAATGCGAATATTAACGGCGGTTGCGCTGGCTGGCGTCGGGCTCTGGCTGATGCCTGCAGCGCTGGAAGCAGCGACGCTTCCACCGGTGTGGGAATCGGATTTCGGCAGTATGATTGTGGCGGGCGACGACGATGTCTCCGGCGAGATTAATCTTGGAATAAATTTCCCGTTTTTCGGGACTAGTCATTCCACTGTCGAAGCTTCTACGAATGGGTTCCTTTCCTTCGGGAGCTCAAACGGCGCGGGCTGTTGCAATGGCAATGTGGAGGATTTCCTGAAAAACAGTCCTCGGATTGCGCCCGCCTGGATGGACTGGGTTACTGCGGTCTATCAGAATGTATTCGCGGACCATGTCACCTTCACCTGGGATGGAAGCGAATGCTGCTCGCCGACAAATCCGGGCACGTTCCAGGTCAGACTATACAGCGACGGCAGGATCGTGTTCGCCTATGCGAATGCGGGCTTGGTGGCGCACTCGGCATTAATCGGCGTCACACCGGGCGCTGACGCAACCGATCCGGGGCCAAGCTCCTTCGCAGCCAACTTCACGTCTCCGAACTCCACGATATACGAGATCACGAGCGACTTGAGCTTTCTTCAGGAAGGCAACCGGTTCTTAACGCCCCAGGGCAGTGGCTGGCAGGTGACGGGCGCCATCCCGGAACCGGCTACGCTGGGTCTGGCACTGGGCGGCGTGGCGCTGCTTCTGATCGGAGCAAAGCGCACGCGCACATGATAGCCGTAAACTCTGATCCGCGCACCGGCATCCAAATCCGTTCCAAACATTTCCTTTACGGACTCTTTACAATTCCTCCGCAGCCTGAAAATATTCCCGGGCGTCAAATAGGCAGAGGATGAAAAGGCCATGAAACAGAGAATGCCAAACAGGTTGATGCTAACAGGAGCGTTGCTGGCGCTCGGTTTGGCAGGCATCGCAGCCGCTTCCACAAAAAATACGGGGCCCTTGACCGATTCGGAAATCAGCCAGAAATTGGTTCACGAAATTCGAATGTATCCCCGCTATACGATTTGGGACAACATCAATATTCGGGTGCACGAGGGTCAGGTAGAACTACTTGGCGAGGTCAGCCAGCCATACAAGAAAGCCGATCTCGGAAGAATCGCCCAGAGCGTTCCGGGCGTGACCGGGGTGACTAATGAACTTAAAGTTTTACCTCTTTCGCCGTTTGATGACCGGCTACGGCTGGCGGTAGCGCGGGCCATCTACCGCGACCCGGTGCTTTCGCGTTACGCATTGCAGGCCATTCCGCCCATTCACATCATCGTGGACAACGGGCGCGTGACGCTCGAAGGCGTGGTGAGCAATGACATGGAAAAGAATGTCGCGGGCATTCGTGCGTCCGGCGCGGGGTTGAGTTTTGGCGCGGTGACGAATAACCTGCGAGTCGAAAATCCGAGCAGCAAAAAGAGTTGAAGCCGGGCTGAAAAGCCGATCTTCCCTCCGGGCCGCGCTTGCCGGAAACGGCAAAGGCGCGGCCTTTTTTTGTTATACTCACAACTCGTGCCGAGGCTGGTGGCTTTTGCGGGGTTGGCGCTGCTGGCGGGCTGCTCGAGCGTTCCCGACAGCTTCCCGGTTCCGCCTCAGCGCCGGGACGCCCCCGCCCCACGATACTCCCACCTGCGCAGCTTCGTTTCGATGAGCGACTGGGACGCCGCAGAATACCTGGTCCAGGACGTAAGCGCACACGCCGGAGACAATACCTGGCGCTGGACCTTCCGCCATCCCGGGCTACGATTTTATCTGACGTCGACGGAACGCCTAAAATTCGTAATGGACTTTGCGATTGCCGAAAGAACATTCGAGCAGACCGGTCCGGTGATTCTGGCCATATTCGTCAATGGGAAGCTGCTTGAACGAAAGCGCTGCCAGCAGCCCGGACCCCATCACCTGGAGTATGCAGTTCCCCCCGTGATGCTCAGACCGAACGCTGTCAATAATGTGCGAATTGAGGCCGATAAGGTCTGGATTTCACCTGCCGACGGCACCGCCCTCGGGTTCATCCTGGTGCGGGCCGGATTCACGAATTAATGCCAGCGGCGTTCTCAATCCTCTTTGGCGCGCTATTCACCGTCGCCGCGGCGACAGCCCTCGGCAAACTGCTCACGCGCGGGCTGGCGCTGGAGCTGTCCGATCAAGAAGACGATCTGATTGCATTTCTCACGGGCGCGCCTCTGCTGAGCAGCCTGGTTCTCGCGCTGTGCGCGCTCGGCCTGGCAAATGCGGGAGTATTTCTGGCGGCGGGTACTGCGATTTTGGCGTTTGCCGTTCGCCGTGGCGTTTATCGGCGGCGCGGCACGGCGCTTCCACCGCTGGATCCCTTCTGGCGAGCTCTCCTATTAGGACTGGGCGCAGTCTTCGCAGTAGTGTATGTCGCCAACGCGATGGCGCCCGAGATAAGCCCGGACGGCAGCGCCTATCACCTGGGTGTGGTGTCCCGCTATCTGCGCGAAGGCGGTTTCCATCGGATCACCACCAACATGTACGCAAACCTGTCGCAGGGCGGCGAGATGCTGTTTGTCTTCGCATTCGCTTTCGGCATGCACTCCGCAGCGGCGTTGACGCATTGCGCTTTCCTCTTCGCTCTGCCCCTGCTGATGGTCTGCTACGGCCGGCGCTTCGGCTTCCCGATAGCGGCGGTATGCGGCGCTCTGCTGGTCGCGCTCAGCCCGGTCATCGGCAGCGATGGCACGAGCGCATATATTGATGTGGCGCTGGCGGCGGCTGCGTTCGCGCTCTTCTACTTATTGCAGATCTGGGATACATCACGGGACCGCAGCTTATGGGTGCCGATCGGATTGCTGGCGGGCTTCCTCTATGCGTTGAAGTACACGGGCGGTCTCGCTGTCCCGTACGCTTTGGGGTTCGTGTTGTGGAAGTCCTATCGCAAGCGCACTCCGCTTCTACCGCCTCTTGCGGTGATCGGAACCTTGGCCGCTGCGATGATGCTTCCCTGGATGATCAAGAACTGGATCTGGGTAGGCAATCCGTTCTCGCCGCTGCTCAATACCGTATTCCCGAATCCATACGTCACCATCGGATTCGAACAGGAGTACTTGCAAAGTCTCCGCCATTACGACCTGGCAAGCGCACGGGAGATTCCAAGGGCAGTCACGATACGGGGCAGCTTGGGCGGGCTGCTTGGACCTGTCTTCCTCTTGTCTCCCGTGGCCCTGTTCGCGCTAATCCGGCGGGCCGGCAGGCAACTCCTTCTGGCGGCGCTGGTGTTCGGCTTGCCTTTCGTGGCCAATATCGGCTGCCGCTTCACGATCCCGGCGCTTCCGTTTATCGGTTTAGCAATGGCACTGGTGCTCACCAATGTCCCGGGGCTGGCGCCGGCTCTGATCGCTATCCATGCCGTGCTCTCCTGGCCAGGCGTCATACCGCGCTATGCCGATCCCGGCGTATGGTATTTGCGCCATGTGCCTTGGAAAGAGGCGCTGCGCATCCGGCCCGAAGAACGATACTTGCGGGCAAACCTGCAGCATTACGAAGTGGTGCGGCTGATCGAGCAGGCTACGCCGCCGGGTGCTCGCGTGCTCACCTTTACTCCAATTCCTGAGGCATACACCACGCGCGATATTCTGGTCGACTACCAATCCGCATCGAATCATCAGGCAGGCCAGATCCTATGGAATCCTCTCATGCCGGAGCGCGCCCCGACCTGGCAGCTCGTGTTTCGCTTCGCTGCGCAGCCGCTTCGCGGCTTACGAGTCCTTCAGACAGCCGCCGCGCGCGATTTCTGGAGTGTGACTGAATTCCGCGTTTTTTCCTCCGGCCGCGAGCTGGAGCGGGGGCAAACCTGGCGGCTGCGCGCCAAGCCCAATCCTTGGGATATACCACTGGCCTTTGACAACAGCCTGGTTACCTACTGGTCGAGTGCTGAACCGGTGCGGCCGGGCATGTTCCTCGAAGTGGATTTTGGCCGTTCCGAGATTGCGGATTCCGCGGTGCTCGTGTGCTCCCACGATCAGTGGGGCGTGAGGCTCGCGCTAGAGGGCCATACTGCCGCGGGATTATGGACGCCGCTCGGGGCAGGGCCCGAAATGCACGACCTTCCTCCCATTTCCCTTCGGCGTGCCGCCGTCGATGAACTGAAACACAGAGGAATCGATTACGTGCTGATCTTCGATTCCGATTTTGGAGCAATCGACTATAAGGCTCGCGCTGAGGAATGGGGTATGGTCGCCGTGGGCGAAACCGGCGGAGCAAGGCTGTACCGGCTCTCATGAGCGGCTGGTTTCTTGGCGTCGATGGAGGCCAGTCAAGCACGACCGCGCTTGTGGGAGACGAGGCCGGACGCGTGCTGGGTGCGGGTACGGCGGGCCCCTGCAATCATGTGAGAGCTTCCGAAGGGCGCGAAAAGCTGTCGCGAGCCGTGAGCGGATCGGTACTGGAAGCTTGCAGGCGGGCCGGTCTTCCGGAGCGCGTTCACTTCCGCGCAGCTTGCTTCGGCATGAGCGGCGGACCTGCGGACAAACGTGCAATTCTGAGCGAGATTCTCCCGGCCGACGAACTCGTGGTAACCGATGATGCCGTCATTGCTTTGACCGGCGCGACGGGAGGGGAAGCCGGAGTCGTCACCATCGCCGGCACCGGATCGATCGCCTTTGGGCGCAACGCGGCGGGCCGGGCCGCGCGCGCGGGAGGCTGGGGATATATTTTCGGCGACGAAGGCAGCGGCTTCGATATCGTACGCCAGGCGCTGCGTGCGGCGCTGCGATACGAAGAGGGCTGGGGACCGGAGACCGCGCTTCTCTTCATGCTTTTGGAAGCTACAGGCGCGGCGGATGCCGGCGACGTACTCCATCGGTTCTACACCACGGAGTGGCCTCGCCCCCGGATCGCGACGCTTTCGCCCTTGGTGGATGAAGCGGCGCGGAACGGAGATGCCGTGGCTCTCGACGTGCTGCGGGCAGCCGCCCAGCAACTGGCCGCGCTCGCAGCCTCGGTCCGCGGCCAACTCTTCGGAGCCGGTGAAGCAGTCACGATCGCCTATGTGGGTGGCGTGTTTCGCAGCCAATTTGTCCTGGAGCGCTTCCGAGCGCTTATAGAGCTTGAAGAAGGCAGCCGCTGCCAGGCCCCGAAATATGGACCCGCAGCCGGGGCGCTGCTGGAGGCGTACCGTGCGGCCGGGCTTCGTCCTACACTGGTCGATCTGCCGGAATTCAAACTATGAGAATCCTGTTGGTCTTGCTGATGGCCGGTCTGGCTATGGCGGCCGAGCCGAATTGGCCGGAGTTTGAGCGATCAGCCCTGGAATTCTTTCAGCGGTATGTGCGGGTCCCATCGATCAATCCTCCGGCCGACACTGCGGCAGCCGCCAACCTGGTCAAGAGCCTGCTGGAAGCCAACGGCATTCCGGTGCGCCTGTATGTAAGCGGTCCGAACGGCCAGACGAACCTGGTGGCTCGTCTTCCGGGGCGCGATCGCTCGAAAAAACCGCTCCTGCTGCTGAATCATCTGGACGTGGTCCCGGTGGATCGCAAAGCGTGGAAGATGGATCCGTTCGCCGCCGTGATCCAGGACGGGTTCATTTGGGGCCGCGGCACGATGGACATGAAGGGCATCGGAAGCCAGCAAATATGGGCCCTGGTCGGCTTGCGGCAATCCGGGATCACCCCTGCCCGCGACATCGTGATGCTCTCGACTGCGGATGAGGAAACGAACGGCACACTTGGAGTGTCGTGGATGATCGAGCATCATTTCGCGGACATTAACGCCGAGTATGTGCTCGATGAAGGCGGTTTCGGAACGCGCACGATTCTTGCGCCGGGCAAGCTGGTGTTCGGAGTCGCGGTCGGGGAGAAGCAGTCCGCGTGGCTGCGCGTCCGCGCGCGGGGGACGGCGGCGCACGGCTCGCAGCCGATCCCCGATAACGCGAATGTTACCCTGATTCATGCGCTCGAAAAAGCGATGGCGCTGCAGCCGGCCAAGACCAACCCGGTCGTTGCCGAAATGAGGCGGAACATCGGAGGGCCGCTCGCCCGCAACAAGTACACCGATGCCATTCAGGTCAACACAGTGGCTCTGACAACGCTCTCAGCCGGTGTGGGCTCACCGCCGAAGGTCAACGTCATTCCTTCCACGAGCGAAGCTACTCTCGATTGCCGGCTGCTGCCCGGAGTGAATGCGCAGGAGTTTATCTCGGAGATGAAAGCGCGGATTAACGATCCACGAATATCGATCGAGCTGATCAGCTCACCGGAGGATCCGGGGTCGTCGAGCAGCCGCACGCCGCTGTTTGAGGCGATCCGTAAGGCCATTCTGAAAACCCATCCGGACGCAATCGTCACCCCGATGCTCGTGCCGCACGCCACCGACTCGGTCAAACTGCGGGTCAAAGGACTCATCGCATACGGCCTCACACCCATGGTGCTCGATCTTTCGACGGCGGGCTCAATGCACAGCGATACCGAGCACATTCCCGTAGATGAGTTCCGCAAGGGCTTGCATATCTATTACGACCTGCTGCGATCGGAGTTCTAGCGATTGACAGGTTTGATGAGCTTTCTGGCTGGAACGTTCGGCTCGGCGCTATTGATTATCGTTCTCTGGGACAGCTTTGAGGTGATTATTCTGCCTCGGCGTGTCACGCGCCGCGCGCGCCTCAGCCGCCTTTTCTATCGCGGGAGTTGGAGGGCATGGTGTGTGCTGGCGCGGCAGATCACCCAGACTAAGCGGCGAGAGCGATATCTTGGCGTATATGGCCCTCTTTCTCTGCTGGTTCTCCTGGCGATCTGGGCGACCGGTGTGATTATCGGATTCGCCTTATTACACTGGAGCCTCGGCTCAGCGGTGGCAACGTCTTCCGGCGAATCGGGATTTGGCATCGATCTCTACATGAGCGGAACCACGTTTTTTACGCTCGGGCTGGGCGACGTCGTACCGCGCTCGACTCCCGCTCGTGTGCTCACCGTGATCGAGGCCGGCACGGGCTTCGCTCTGCTGGCGGGAGTGATCGGTTATCTTCCAGTGGTCTATACCGCATTCTCGCGCCGTGAATCGAACATCTCTCTGCTCGACGCACGCGCCAGCTCGCCTTCAACGGCAGCCGAACTGCTGCGCCGTCATGCGCGCGCCGGCAGTCTGCCGGATCTCACGGAGTTATTTCGCGAATGGGAGAGATGGTCGGCGGAGGTGCTGGAGAGTCACGTCTCGTATCCGGTTCTGTGCTACTTCCGCTCGCAACATGACAACCAGTCCTGGCTGGGCTCGCTGACTACGATTCTGGATGCCGCCGCATTCACGATTGCGGGTCTGGACGGTGTGAGTCAGTGGCAGGCGGAGCTCACGTTTGCGATGGCGCGGCACAGCGTGGTCGATCTGGCGCAAATTCTGAACGCACCTCCGAACCGGCCGCCGATGGAGCGGCTTTCAACCACGGATTTTGAGCGGCTCACGGGCTGGATGGAAGCCGCTGGAGCAACACTGCGCGACCGGGCTGATTTTTCGCGCCGCCTGACCGAGCTGCGCGCGCTGTATGAACCCTATGTGCACTCGCTCGCCGGGCGGTTGCTGGTTACGCTGCCGCCCTGGATCCGTACTTCGCCTTCCGTGGATAATTGGCGGACCAGCGCGTGGGAGCGCAGCACCGGCAAGCTGCCGCGATCGATTTTTGCGGACCCCGGCGAGGACGAACACGTTGGATAACAGGAGACGCAAGCGTTGAGCCGGCTGCGCTGGCTCGCGGTCTGGGCAGCCGCTCTTCTCGCGGTCTGGGCAGCCGCTCTTCTGATGGCTGCTGATAAACCGGCCACGGAAAAGGCGAGCGATAAGCCGGTTTCCTCCCGAGCGGAGGGGCCCTCGAATCCGGAGACAAACAAGCGCCTGGAGCTCAATCTACTGGGACAGACCGACACGGGAGCGGGCGAAAGCCGCCGCAACGAAAACATCCACTTCAATCTCGTCGACAACAATGCCCTGAAAGAGCTGAATGTGCGGCTGGGTGCGACGGTAACGATCATCCAGGAGTTCCGTTCCGACCGCAGCTACTTCGGCTCCGAGTTCGGCAATCCCCCTACGCCCGTGCTGCACCTGGCGGCGCCTTCTGGCGGCGGGTTTCACGGTAGCCTTTACGAGCGCCACCAGAACAGTATTTTCGCTGCGCGCTCGTTCTTCCAGGTAGGCGAGATCAAGCCGGCGCACGACAACCAATACGGTTTCACGCTGGGAGCCCCGCTTTGGCGACATGCGTTCTTTTCGATCGAAGGCAACCAGCAGAAATCGCGCGGCAGCGTGAACGGCAATGTGCTCGTGCCGCGCGCCGATGAGCGGACGCCGCTCGCGACGGATCCCGCAACGCGCGCCATCGTCGAGCGATTCCTTGCCGCATACCCGGCGGAGCTGCCAAATCGGACCGATATCGATCCTCGCGCGCTGAACACCAATTCGCCGCAGGAGATCGATAACAACCACATTGGCGGCAGGATCGATCAGGGATTCGGAAAGCGCGATCGCCTGGGATTGCGGTATGAGTTTACATCGCAGCACGTCGATGCGTTCCAGCTTGTAGCGGGCCAAAACCCGAATACCGATACACGGGCTCACACCGCTCGCGCGACTTGGACGCGGCAGTGGAGCTCGGCCACAGCGATGGATCTTTCGGCCGGTTTCGACCGCGTCGGCTCGCTTCTGGTGCCGGAAAAAAATGCGGTAGGGCCATATGTCACGATTACCGGCCTCGAAGCGCTCGGACCGCTGGCTGGTATTCCGATCAACCGTGCGCTTAACATGTTTCGCTATGCCGCCGGAATGCGGCACTCGGCCGGCCATCATAACTGGGACATCGGATTCGGCGCGCTCCGGCGGCAATTGAACGGTCTCGAATCCGATGCGCACCGCGGCTTCTTCGCCTTTGGGAACGACTTCGGGCGCGACGCAATCACGAATCTGCGTCTGGGCACTCCTACGCAGCACATCATCGCCATCGGCAACGTATGGCGCGGGTTTCGTAACTGGGACTTGCAGGCCTACGCAGAGGACCGCTGGCAGGCGCGGCCGAACCTAACGGTGAACTTTGGCCTGCGCTATCAGCCGGTGACGCGGCCTTACGAAGTGAACCACCTCAACATAGTTCCCTACCCCTGCGACTGCAACAACGTTGCGCCGCATTGGGGATTCGCGTTGCGATTGCCGCGCGCCTGGGGCGTCCTGCGCGCCGCCTATGGACTGCAATATGGCGAGATCTACCCCGTGACCTTTCAGCAGGTGCGATTCAGCCCGCCGGGCAATCGCAAGATCGTGGTCACGGCGCCCAGCTTAGTGAATCCGCTCGGATCGCTCACGCAGGCGGGCGCCGCGCCGGATGCCCGGCCCACAACGTACCTGCTCGATCCCGGCCTGGTTGCGCCGTACTCGCACCAGTACAACTTCAGTTGGGAGACACGGCTGTCCGGCAACTGGAACGTGCAGGCGGGCTACGTCGGCAGCCGCTCTCATAAGCTCCTCACCATGTGGTATCTGAACCGGGCGCACCCCGTGCCTGGAGTTCCGCTCACGACCGCCACCATCAACCAGAGACGCGCCGTCGCGGATCTGGCCGACATCCGCTGGGTGCTGAACGGATCTCGCGGCTACCTGGATGCATTCCGCGTGGCACTGGTGGTGCCGCGCTGGCGCGGAGTCTCCATGGATGCGGCCTACTGGTTTAGCAAAGCGCTCGACCTGGGGAGCAGCTACACCAACACTGCCTACGACGCCGATTCGCGCCTGGCGCGCAGCCAGTCCGAATTCAGTGTACACGCCGACATGAAAGGGCGCAGTTCCTTCGACCAGCCGCACGCGTTTCTGTGGCGGCTCTCCTATGCGCTTCCGGCATTTTCGCGTGTTGCCGGCGGATGGATCTTCTCCGGTGTGGTGCTGCTCAAGTCGGGCACACCATTCAATGTCGGTACAGGATCGGACGCGCCGGGATACGGCAACGTGGACGGCAATGGCAGCGACCGCCCGAACCTGCTCGATCCCGCGGTTTTGGGGCGAACGATTGGCAATCCGGATACGTCGCGCACTCTGTTGCCCAGATCGGCTTTCGCATATATCATTCCTGGCGAGGAAGCCGGGGATCTCGGCCACAACGTATTTCGAAAGGGCGGCATTCGCAACGTGAATGCGGCAGTCTCACGGACGTGGTCCATTCGTGCTGATAAACGGCTGACCTTCCGCGCCGAATCGATCAATCTGTTCAACACGCCGCAATTCGCTGAGCCTGGAGTGGACCTCGCATCTCCGAACTTCGGGCAGATCACGAACACTCTGAACGATGGCCGCACGTTCCGATTCCTGTTGCAGTTCGGATTTTAGAGTGGCGGAGGCATTCCTGCCCGGTCGCGCTAGTAGATGCCGGGGATCAGCCGCGACGTGCGCCCGGCGTAGGCACTGTACTCCTCGCCGAAATGAGCTCGCAGCAGTTTCTCTTCAGCATTCATACGCGCCACCAGCGGCGCAATCATAAGCGCCGTAAGCAACACCCCAACTCCGGCGCGGAATGCCAAGCTCCATCCCAGCGCGTTAATAAGCAGGCCCAGATAGCTGGGGTGCCGGATGACGCCGTATACGCCCGTGGTTACCAGAGTGTGTCCGGGCTGGATGGCAACCAGGCCGCTGAAACGGCGGCCAAGCACGAAGACCGGCCAGATCCGCAGCGCGCCGCCGGCGACGAACAAGATGACCCCCAGCCAGCGAATCGTCTCGCCACCAATTGTCCAAAACTCCTTGCGATCCGTGTATGCCGGCAGATAGGCGCTGAGCAGCCCGAGAATCGTGAAGGCGGCAAGAACCCAACGGTTCGCGCGATCTTCGCGCACTCCCGGACTCAGATTTCCGCCCGAGAAGAGTGCAACGATAGACATGGCAAAGAACGCGATCACAAGCGCGGCCAGCGCCGTGTGGGAAAAGAAAGCCGCACTTCCGCCCCAGCCGAGAATGGCCAGACCGAGATATGCAGCACTGCCCACGATAGTCAGTACAATTCGCGCGGGCGACATCAATACCGCCTACCAACAATATCCCACGCTGCCAGGTCCGCATCCCGATGCCCGGCTCCGGCGTCCTATAAGCTGGTACAAGTGTGACAAATGTGAAGGAAAACCCATCTCGCTCCGAGCGGCTCCGAACGTTGCTTCCGGACATTCTCGAGCTCATCGGGTCCCGGCGAGGCCTGCTGGCTTTGGGCTTCGTCCTGATGGTCGTCAACCGCAGCGCGGGCCTGGTGCTGCCGGCCTCCACCAAGTACCTGGTGGATGACGTTATCGGCAAGCGCCACACCTCCATGCTGACGCCCTTGGTTTTAGCGGTGGTCGCCGCGACTCTGATTCAGGGACTGACCTCCTTCGCTCTGACGCAGATGCTTTCCAAGGAGGCCCAGCGGCTGATCGCGGAGCTGCGCCGCAAGGTGCAGGCACATGTCGGCCGGCTGCCGCTTGCTTATTACGACGCGAACAAAACCGGGGCGCTGGTGTCGCGGATTATGTCGGATGTGGAAGGTGTGCGTAACCTGATCGGCACTGGCTTGGTGGAGTTCGTCGGCGGGCTACTGACCGGAGTGATCGCATTTTTCGTCCTGATCCGCATCAGCCCCATCATGACCGCATTGGCGCTCGGAGCGATCCTCCTGTTTGCTCTCGTGCTTCGCAAGGCGTTCAAGATCATCCGCCCGATTTTCCGCGAGCGGGGTAAGATCAACGCCGAAGTGACGGGCCGGCTCACCGAGTCTCTGGGAGGTGTGCGGGTAGTGAAGGGCTATCATGCCGAAGCAGAGGAGGAGGTGGTGTTCGCGGGCGGAGTAAAGCGCCTGCTGGACAACGTTCTGAAATCTCTGACAGCGACTTCGCTGATGAGCCTGGGAGCGACGGTGCTGCTCGGATTGGTTGGCGCGCTGGTCATGTGGCTCGGCGCGCGGCAGATCTTTGCGGGGTCGCTGACGCTCGGGGGCTTTGTTACCTTCACCGCCTTTCTCGCGTTTATGGTGGCTCCCGTGTTTCAAACCGTCGGCATCGGCACTCAGATCAGCGAGGCATTCGCCGGCCTGGAGCGCACTCGAGAAGTTTTGCGTGAGCGACCCGAGGATCGGGATCCCCGCCGCCTCGCGAGCGTGGGTGAGATCCGGGGGCAGGTCATCTTCGACGATGTGAGCTTCGCGTATGAACCAGGCAAGGAGATTCTGCACAGCGTTTCTTTCCAAGCGGAACCGGGCACGGTGACAGCCCTGGTTGGTCCTTCGGGTTCGGGCAAGTCGACAATTATCGGCCTGGTCGCCGCATTCTACACTCCTCAGAAGGGTACGATTCTGGTCGACGGCATTGATTTGAGTACGGTGCGCCTGGACTCATATCGCACGCAGCTCGGCGTCGTCTTGCAGGATACTTTTCTGTTTGACGGAACCATCCGCGACAACGTAGCGTTCTCGCGGCCGGGCGCAAGCGAAGGGGAAATTCGCGAGGCCTGCCGCATCGCCCGCGTGGACGAGTTCGCGGAGCGGTTCGAAAAGCAATACGATACCGTCGTCGGCGAGCGGGGCGTGAAGCTTTCCGGCGGGCAGAAGCAGCGTGTCTCAATCGCCCGGGCCATTTTGGCGGATCCGCGCATTCTCATTCTGGACGAGGCGACCTCCAGCCTCGATTCCGAATCCGAAGCGTTGATCCAGGAGGGCTTGGCATATCTGATGAAGGGCCGGACCACGTTTGTGATCGCGCATCGCCTCTCTACAATCCGGCGGGCCGATCAGATTCTAGTTGTGGAAGACGGGCGGATTCTGGAGAGAGGTACGCACGACTCGCTCTATGCGGCTCGCGGGCGCTATTACGACCTCTACACGCGGCAGCACGGCGTAGAGGCGAACCTGTTCCTCGCGCCCGGTGAACAGGCGCAGGAGGAGGAACCGGCCCCTGCCTCCGACGGCCTGGGCAGGGACAGCGGCGGAAGCCCCGCGCCGGCGGGTCTTACGGACGCCATCCGTTTGCTGAATGGCTGAGTAGGACTCGATGCTATGCTTTGGACTTGATTGATAACCTGAAGCTCCTGCCGCGCTTGCTCTGGCGGCCTGGCGGCGCAGTGAGCGCGATCCTGGATCAGGGGAGCCTCTTATTCGCGAGCGCGGCTGTTCTCGTTATTTCCATCTTTCTAAAGCCGCCGCTGGCTAACGCGCTCCCCTGGGTTTCTTTTCGCTTTTACACGCCGCTGCTCGTGCTGGCCGTCATTTACGCTCCGGGCACTTTGCTCATCACCGCGCTGGTGGCGAGGCTTAGTGGAGGGTTGGGCGCTATTTTTCAGCGCGACTATTCTTCATTGTTGACGTGCGCCTCTATGGCGTGGGTTGCAACAAATCTTCCGCTCATATTCGCCGCTTGGCTGCTACCGACGTTCATCTTGGGCTCTCTGGCAGGTATCGCTTACGTCTATTTCGGAATAATCATGTTCTTCGCAGTACGCGCTGCATTCGGGGTCGAGAACGGAGCAGCAGCCCTCGTTGTGGGCCTCTCGTGGCTTCCGCTCGCCGCCGCAGTATTGCTCTGGGGACCGTTCCAGCTTCTGCTCGGATGGCTCGCTTCTCCCTTTTTCCTTTTTTATGCGTATTACTATCTCGGCGCGGAGATCGGAAACTTGGGCTCCGGTATGCGCAGCCGCCAGAATTTTCGCCGGATGCTGGAAGCTGCGGCGATAAACCCGCACGATGGCGAAGCTCAATACCAGCTCGGGCTCATTTATCAGCAGCGGCATCAATATACCGAGGCCATCCGCCGGTTCCGGAACGCCGTTGCCATCGACCCGGCGGAGACCGATGCGCATTTTCAGCTCGGCCGGATTGCCCGGGAGCAAGGCCGGTTTCAGGATGCTTTAGGGCATTTCCAAACCGTAGTGGACCAAAACGAGAAGCATAATCAGAGCGAGGTTCTTCGCGAGCTTGGCGCTATCTATCTTTCCGCCGGGCAATACCGGGACGCCTGCAATGAGCTGGCGACATACACCGACCGGCGGCCCTATGATCCGGAAGGCCTCTTCTACTACGGGCAGGCGCTGGAAGGCATGGGCAGACTCGCAGAAGCGCGTGAAATATATGAACGAGCAGTCGAAGCCGCCCGCACCGCGCCGCGCTATCGGAGACGATTCACAGCCAAGTGGAGCCGCCTGGCAGGAAAGCAAATTCGAAAGCTTGCATCGCAAGCCGGCCAACTGACTTAGCCGAAGTTTATCGTCCTACCAGGCAATTGCCTCGCGAGCCTCGCCGGCCGGGCGAAGATCGCGTAGGACGATGGTCCATTCGGGGAAACCGCGGGCCGCGGAATATGGATCCTCTTCCAGCGAAAATGCTACGTCAACACGAGTCCCGGCTGCGAAATCGTTCACGCGGTCGGCCAGGTTCCAGCCTTTGAGGGCCAGCGTACGCCCATTCTGCCGAACCAGCATGCGCACGTGTTTCTCGCGCCAGACCACCGGCGGGCCTACAATCTCGACATCGCAGGCCGCTAGGAGCGGGACCGGGTTGCCACAGCCGAAAGGCGCCAAGTCAAGCAGTTCGGCGGCGTTCTGATCATTGAGCTCCTGTAATTCCACCATCGCGTCAAGTTCGAGCTGCGGCACCAGGTCTCTCGGCGTAAGCCGCGCCGAGGCGAACGAATTCAGCCGCTCCCGGAAGGACTCGATCCGGTCCGTCGAAAGCGTAAGACCCGCCGCATGCCTGTGCCCCCCGAATTTCAAAAACAGCTCCGGCATTGCCTCCAGCGCTTCCAGCAGGTGAAAACACGGAATGCTGCGGCCCGAGCCTTGCGCGATCCCCGTTTCCGGATCAGAAGTCAGGACGAAGACCGGGCGGTGAAACTTCTCCGCCAGCCGTCCGGCCACGATACCGAGAACTCCTTTGTGCCAGCCAGGCCCGGCGAACACCAGCGCGCGCCGGTTCTCGTCGAACGGAGAGCGCGAGCACTCTTCGATGATCGCCGCGATCACTTGGGCTTCGACCTGCTGCCGCTCCCTGTTCCAGGCGTGAAGCTGTTCGGCGAGCTCCCGTGCCCGTACGGGATCGTTGGTGAGAAACAGCTCGATCGCAGCGTTGGCCGTATCCATGCGGCCGGCCGCATTCACCCGAGGTGCGATGCGAAAAGCTATCTCGGTCGCAGAAGGCAAGCGTTCGCCGCCGAATCCCGCAACTTCGAGCAGAGCGCGCAGGCCGTGATTTCGAATGGACCGCAGCCCGCTGAGCCCGTGCTTAACGATGACGCGGTTTTCACCCAGCAGCGGTACAACATCAGCGACCGTGCCGATCGCCACGAGCTTTAAAAATGACTCGATGATGCGGCGGCGCTTCTCCTCGTCCCAATTCATGCGGGCGAACAGCGCTTGGACAAGCTTGAATGCGACGCCGACCCCACACAGGTTTTTGTCCGGATAGCCGCAGCCTGGCTGGTTCGGGTTCAGCACGGCGATTGCCGCAGGAATCTCCGATTCCGGAAGATGGTGATCGGTGATGATAACGTCAATGCCTAATTCGTTTGCGCGCCGCACGACGGCTGCGGCACGGATTCCGGTATCAGCGCTGATGATCAGGCGCACACCTTCGGCAGCGGCCACCTCCACGATTTCAGGCCGCATGCCGTAACCGTCGTGCAGCCGGTGCGGCACATGAAAGCGTGCGGAGCCGCCGGCAAGCTCGATTGCTTTCTTCAGAATGACCACCGACGTGGCGCCGTCCACATCGTAATCGCCATAAATCAGGATGGGCTCTCGGCGATGAATCGCGGTCAGCAGGCGATCGATCGCTTCGGGCAGCCCACGAAGCTGTTGGGGGTCGTGTAAGTGCTCGAGTGTTGGTTTTAGAAACGCGAGCGCGGCAGCCGGATCGCGAAGTCCCCGCGAGCAAAGTACCCGGCTGGCAGGCAATCCTAAACCCAAAACCGAAGCCAATGCTCCAACTTCTGCCGGATCGACTTGTGGAAGCAGCCAGCGAGTGGAGGGCGGCATCAGCCGGTATCAGTTCCGGGAAAAATATCCGCCCAGGGACGTATCTTCTTCGTCGTCGTCGCCTTGGCTGGGAAGGTGTACTGAGATCTCATCGCCGATACTCAGGAACTCTTCGTACCAGTCCGGCCGCAGCTCATAGACATACATGCGGCCGTGGTGGTCGAAGGCGAGTTCGAGTGAACAAGTGACGCCGACGTAGACTCGCAAGTCGCGAAGCCGGTTTTCCAGGCTCCGGCGCTCTTCGCGCGAGAGATCGCATTCGTCAAGCTGCTCGATCGCATCTTCGACTTCGCTTTGCTCGAATTCGCGGGAGCCGAAAAGCACCAGCTTGATGCCGATTCTGGACGCGGTGTCCAGAAACATTCGATAGTCGGGATACGATTCGCTGTCCCAAAGTACGAGCGGCATGCTTTCCAGTCCGCCGGGAGTGCTGCGGAACACGGCGAAGCCGGAGGACTCGAGATACTCGAGGATTTCACGTTTCAGAGTATCG
>Ga0070741_10010282_pt1 | contig 17746 bp, 12 predicted proteins | sample Coa_R1_4_FD_66440 | JGI IMG/M metagenome (GOLD analysis project Ga0070741, IMG submission 66440) | Surface soil microbial communities from Centralia Pennsylvania, which are recovering from an underground coalmine fire - Coalmine... | ecosystem: Environmental > Terrestrial > Soil > Unclassified ...
GGGTCGGCGTCTCCGTCGCGCTGGGCACCGCGGTTGGCGTGGGGGTCGCGGTGGCCGTGCCAGTCGGCGTCTCCGTAAGGGTCGGCGTCTCCGTCGCGCTGGGCACCGCGGTTGGCGTGGGGGTCGCGGTGGCCGTGCCAGTCGGCGTCTCCGTCGGACTCCCCACCACAGCGACGGTGATCGCGGGGAGCGAGAACTCGGAGGTGTTGCCATTCGCGTCTGTTGCGGTCGCCACGATCCGGTCTCCGCTCGAAACCCCCAGCGACGCGGCATCGCCCAGATTCGTCGTGCGGGGTAGCTGAGCATCTGTGCTCAAATAGGTGTCGGTCCCCAGGAACGTCTTCCCTTGGGGATTTGCGCTCGCATCCGCCTTAAAGAACTCAATGGTGAGGGGATAGCCCGAACTTGTTGTAGTTGAGTCAACCGAATATTGAACCTCCAGATTGCCGCCGGCAACTTGCGCGGCGGTCAGATCGGGAAAGTTCTGCATCCTATTCGCGCCATCGTCCCCATCGCCGGCATCATTGGGAGTCGGCCCAAATGTGCTGCCGAGGGTGAGGCTGTACGCAAGGTCTATGCCCGCATCGCGGGTTGGATCGGAGCCTGGAGAGCCGAAAGTGTTGGAGAAGATCGAATTGCGCTGGATGCGATTCTGCGTCTGGCTCCCGCTAACACCAGGCTGGGCGCCAACCAGTATCCCCTGGTTGTTATTAAAGGCAACCACGTTGCCTGCTCCCGTGCTAGTTCCTCCAACCACATTAGAGGAACTGGCGGTAATCGACACTCCGGTGCCACCATTTCCCAAATCAATAGTACCTGTCCTGTCTGTGCCTATGAAGTTCCCCTGTATCACGTTTGCCGGACTTCCGTCACCAGTAATTTGAATCCCGTCGGATCCATTGGAAGCGATAACATTGCGTGCGCCAGGATCGGTACCCCCGATGGTATTTGTGTTGCCAGAATTGGTAATGGCGATCCCGGCCTGACCGTTCCCCAGGGGCATGGTGCCGGTCGCATCTGTTCCTATGAAGTTGCCTTGAATGATCGTATTGTTTGCCCCCTGCACAATACGAATGCCGTTGTCCCCGTTACCTGAAATGACATTTCCCGCACCGCTCGCAGTTCCACCGACGGTGTTGTTGCTCGGGGGCGTTGGTGGAGGTACCTCGGAGTTCTCTAACCTGACGCCTTGCTGGACATTGCCGACGGCAACCGTGCCGGTGACGTCGGTGCCGATGAAGTTGCCCTGGATCAGATTCCCGGTCGAGGTCCCCCGAATGGAAATTCCGGACCGGGCTTGACAACCACTGGAGCAGCCGTTGCCTGAGATGATATTGCGCGCGCCTGCGTCCGTTCCGCCGATGAGGTTGTCTGAAGAGTTTCGAATGTCGATACCGCTGCTGTTTGTTCCGCCAATTCCAGCCGTTCCAGTGGCATTTGTGCCGATGAAGTTGCCCTGTACACGATTTCCGGTCGACCCCGTAATAAGGCGAACGTTTCCCAGGGCTCCAGCGCCATTTCCGGAAATTACATTGCGAGCTGCGCTGGTCGTACCTCCGATCTGGTTATTTGACGAGCTTCGAAGCGTTACACCACCGTCACCATTGCCCCGGTTCTGCGTTCCCGTGGCGTCCGTTCCGAGGTAGTTGCCCTGGATGATGTTGGAACTGGAACCCGCCCGAAGATCGATTCCGCTGCTCAGGAAGTGATTGATTACTAGATTGCGAATGACCACACCAGACGTGTTGATTGTCAATCCACTGCGCGCGAATCCACTGGGGTTGCTGAGAGTGCCATTCGTCCCGTCAAGCTCGACCCGAGTGGCACCGCCAGTATTTCCATCAATCGTCACTGCTTCGGTAATAGGCGGAAGGACCGTGTTGGCGACAGCGCCGCCGCCGGTGCCAACCTGAATCGTTGGGACACCTGGCCCGAGGTCGAATGTTATGGTATCGGCGCCGAAACTGGCATTGGCTGCGTTGATGGCTTCACGCAGCGTGCAGTTGGCCAAATCGCAGACCCCATCGTCGGAATCCGCGGTGGAGTTGACGACGTACACGGTTCCTTGAGCGGAGACGAGTGCAGAGCGGCCAGGGAATGCACTCAGTGCGGACCAGACAACCGAAATGAGCAACGCGCAGTGCAGGAGGGCCCGACTCGTCGTCACCTCGCGCGCTCCTTGTGGGGGTCAGTCTTCTTCGCGCTCGCGGTGTCGTCCGCCGTCACCGCGCGAAGGAGTCGCCATAGGTTTCTACGAGGTGGGGCGGGGACGGGGTAGGGCGCTACCACCCCATTCCTGGAAGCGGAAATAGCAGGAGGTTTCCTTGGTGGCGCTCAGAGGGTCTCCACTCCAATAATGAAGGCGAGGTGAATCTGGGCATTGGAGTGGGAAATGGAAGTCGAGACTGGCTCGACTAGGACTATTGCCCTGGCGGTAGTAGAAGACGAGCCCTTGATGTCGGACCTACTCCGAGTTGCGCTGGCCCAGCTTCCTGGATTCGCCGTCGTCGGGGTGTTCGCTGACGCAGAGACGGCCTTGCATGAGATTCCCCTGGTCCGGCCTCTTGTGGCCGTGCTGGACATCGACCTGGGCCGCGGGCTCAGCGGCATTCAGCTCGGGATGATGCTTCGGGAGAGCGTGCCAGGTCTGGGCATCGTGCTCCTTTCGAACCTCTGGGTGCCACGATTCATCGCTTCGCTGCCACCCGAAGTTATGGCAGGGTGGTGCTATCTTCTGAAGAAGTCCCTGACCGACGTAGCCGCGCTCGGACGGGCCATTGAGGGCGCTGCCGCGGGCTTGGTCGTGCTCGATCCCCACGTCGTGGCCGACCGTGAGCCCCGTCCGCCGACAGCGCTCGCTCGGCTGACTCCTCGGCAGCGGGAGATCCTTGCCCTCCTGGCTCAGGGGTTCACCAATGCGTCGATCGCCGATCGCCTGGTGCTGGCGCCCAGCAGTGTCGAAAACCAACTGCACGCGATCTACGCTGAGCTGGGGTTTTCCGATGGCCATACCGAGCTCAATCCCCGGGTGCGTGCAACCCTCGCGTACCTGCTCCAAAGCCAGCCGCCCGAGGACCGACAGTCTCAGGATTCGGGGCCCTTGATAAGGGGAGACCGAACTCGGGCGTGACCCCCCTGGCATCCGTCGCGAGATGGAGCGGCAGCCTGACGTGGACCGTGGTCCCTGTGCCTTGCGCGCTGCTGATATCCCAGCTGCCGCCCGCTTGGTGTACGCGGGCTTCGATGCTGCCCAACCCCAACCCATACCGTGTCGTCGTCGGGTCAAACCCGCACCCATCATCCTGCACGATGATGGCCAGATCTCGTTCGAGGTGGACATCCAGGCTAATCTGGACCGAGGAGGCGCGTCCATGGCGGACAGCGTTGGCAAGCGCCTCCTCAATGATGCGGTAAGATGCCAGCCGCAGAGACTCGGGAATGTGGTTCCGAATCGTGGTATCCCAGGCGCTGAACGCCGGCCCCGTCTCCACCGTGACGGTGAGCTCGCCGCGGAATAGCTCTGCCAGCTCGTCTACGGCAGGGCGCAGCCCTTCGCGAAGAAATGGCGGATGGAGTCGATAGCTCGCCCTCCGAATTTCCCGCTCGCGGACCTCATCAATGGTCTGGCGGGCGTGATTCAGTAGGGCTCTCGACTCAGCGGGACTCGTGTCCAGGAGCCGCTCGCTTTGCCCGAGGCGCTCCCACGCCAGCAGCAGCCGGCTCTGGACTCGGCCGTGCAACAATTCAGCGATCTCGCGCCGTGTTTCCTCCTCGGCCGCCACGGCCTGGGCAGAGACGCGCACCAGCGCTTGGGCGGCCCGTTGGCGCTCCGCCACGGCCGCAGCAAGGGCCATACTCGTGAGCGCCGTGCACCCCATGTACGCTTGCAGGAGTAGGAGCGATTCGTTCAGATCAACGCGCACGAATGGTCCATAGCCGCGCACGGTGCCGAGCAAGGCTATGCCAGAGAGGAAGGCGGCTGCGGTGGCTGTGTTCCGCTGGTCAATCGCAAAGGCCGCCCAGATCAGCGGCGGTAGCGTGAGGAACTCGACAGGATACGGGGGGGCTGCAGTGGGCGGCAGCGGGCCGAAGATCGACCCGCCCAGTATCGCCAAGAGCACGAGGAGAGCGATGGCCTCCCACCGAGGCCGTGATTTCCATGACAGCGGGGGGTCCCTGGTCCAGAGCACGAGCACCGGTGCAACGATTAGAACGCCGGCGGCGTCGCCCAGCCACCATGTGAACCAGATCGGACCGAGATCCGCGGGATGCGCGTAACCTGCGGCTACGAGGGTCATTCCGCCCACAGTGGCGCTCACTAGGGGGCTCAGAGCGCCCGCCATGCCAGCGAACCGAAATACGTCGTCGATACGGTCTAGGGCGTCGCGTCCGCGGGCGAATCGGTTCACCAGGTATGCGCCGAGCAAGGGTTCCAGCGTGTTGCCCACCGCGATCAACGCCGAGGTCAGGACCGACCCCTCCGTTACCTGATTGACGAGAAACGCACCGACCACAATACTCGGCCATACCTGATAGCCGAAAACAAGGGTCGCGGCCAGAGCGATTCCTGAGGGTGCCCACACCGGCGTTGCGCTTGGGTGCACGAAGGCCAGTGCGAGCCCCAACTTGCCTGCTACAAAGTAAGCAGCGGCAAGCAGGGTGATGATTCCGATCGCTCTCGCGGATCGGGGCCGCGTGGGCCACCGTCCCCCAGTCCCACTGAGCGTGTCCGCGTCAAACGGTTCGCTGGCTCCTTCCCGCGCCAACGCCATGCCCCAACCCCCATTCCCAACCGTCCGACTGCATATTCAGGCGAACAATGAAAGGAAGCCGCATGATTATTGTCTCGTCATTCCGGTGCTTTCAGGATGAGAGATCCGGTCGGATCAAGCCCGACAGAGAGCCTCTCCAGCGATGTGGAGATTCGGAAGCATCGCCCCGCTCGGCACCGTTGGCAGCAGACCTCGGTGCGATTGAATGAGATCGCGACGTCGGGCGAAGCGAGCTCAATGCCACACGGTGTGTCTTCACGTTGTGGCACAAGGCATTATGGCCAGCGGCCATTCTATCACCCAGCAGGCTCACGCTACGTTCACCGCCCAACTCGTTCGTGCCGCATTGTGGGCGAATGGGTGGCAATCCAATCCGCAGCATGGTGCTTCCGCAACTCGGCCATCACCCGGGTCGCCCGCTGATGAAAGTCTCGGCCAGAACCTCGCCGCCCAGAACGAGCAGACCGTCGGCGACATCGCCTTCCGCGACCTTTTGGCCCCGCGTCCTGAAGCCACGTCAGCCAGTGAGGCCCGACCGTGATCCGGGCGCCCTGAGTCAGCCACTTCCGCGTCTTTCAGACGTCGCTCCGGAGCGCAGTACGTACCAGCTTACGTGTCAGCTTGCAGAGGGCGACCGCCCTGATCTGCTTCACCGGCGCCGACACCCGGGCCAGCAATTTAGGGGCCTGCGCTAGCTGCCCAATGCCGTCATGCATTGTCCTCATGCGCCAACCAACTCTGGCCCACGAGAAGTGTCCGGGCTCTTCGCCACGCCCGACCAACGGTTCGCGACGTGCCAGCAACTCGCCGGGATGGATGTCGGGGGTTCTGCCCAGTATCTGCCCCACAACCTGGCACTTACCGGCCAACCAGACCCACTGTTTGCTGACGACGGAATGGTTCGAATGCATCAGGCGATCTCGGACGTGCCCCGGCCTCTCGATTACGCGTCTACCGCCTTGCTCATCGCAGCGGTCAGCGCCGGCAAAGCCATCGTCGACGACGAGTGCGCGCAGATGGCGGCCGCCGACCTCACCCACGGCTGATAGTGCACCGAGTCTCGCTCGAGTGCTCGCCGGTGCATCACCTGTGGCTACGTCCGAGGAGGCGCATCGGGTGACGCTCAGCATCGAGCGCTGGCGAATCGTCGTCGCCCGTGCTCCTGTTCGGTGTGCAAACAGGGCCGACGTCAACACCTTTGCGCGCTCAGCGAACCATCCCGCCGTCCTATCCACGCTGGGAGGTCGACCAACTCTTACCGCCTGCACGGAACTGTCGGCTGATCGGGGGGCTCCGGGTCGTCGATTTGGCCGATGCACATCGTGGCCTGTCTCCTCGGCGCACGGCAGTTCGCGGTCGCGATGCGGCCAACGCGATTCGGAGGCCGCATCAACGCCGGCATCCTGGCTGTCTTCTGGCTCTGGACGGCGCCATCGGCTGCAACTCCGGCTTTGGCTCGCTCGCCCGACACCCGCACATCAGGACGTGGAGTGCGAGACCCGGCCGGGACATCCCAGCGCCGGACGGTCAATCGGTCCTCGCCTACCGCAGATCCCACTCGTGAGCGTTCCACGCGGGCGTGCCCGTCTGGTGACCGGGCGTCACGTTCACCAGCCGCTGCGCCGCGATCACGGGTCGAAGCTGGAAGAACAGGCCCATGTACGTTACCTGGTCCGTCTGGTGATGCACGATCTCCGCGAGCACCTTTCCCCGCTCCGTCACAGGGATCGTCACCGTGTACGTGTCCACCAGGGCGTCCAGGTCCGGATTCATGTAGCGCGCCATGTTGCCGCCCTGGTACCGGTTCTCCGCCGTTCCAGCGAAGCTGCTGTGATATCGCTTCACGTCCGCCGAGCGCAGACCGTTGCCCAGCCCGATGAGAATGAAAGCGGGGAAGTTGAAGAGGTACTCTCGATCGGGAACGCGCTGGATTGGCACCACGTTCGTCTCGACGGTGACGCCGACCCGCTGCCAGTTATCGGCAACGGGGAAGATCGACTTCAGATGGTGGTCCCGCTGGGCGGTCGTCCACAGCTCGACCGATAGCGGCTGACCGCCTCCGTCGCGATACATCCCGTCGGCGCCCCGCGAATACCCCATGTCGTCGATGAGCTCTGTCGCGCGCCTCGGATCGTACCCATACCGCACGATGCTCGATTCGATGGCCGGATACAGCGGCTCCGAGGGATGCACGAAGCTGTGGGCGATTGGGACCAGCCCGTGCGTCACCGAGTCGACGATCTGCTGGCGGTCGATTGCCAGCAGGAGCGCGCGGCGCAGGCGAACGTCCGCGACGACGCGCGGGCTCGGATTGACGAACTGCGGGTAAATCGGCACCCAACCGGCCGGAGCGTAGAGCGGCTCGACGTCCGCCCGCTGTTCCTTGACGGAGAGCGATTGCTCGATGTCCAGCCCGCGTCCCATCGTGAGATCGACGACCCCGCTGGCCACGTTCGCAATCAGCGCGTTGGCGTCGTAGATGAATTTGACTTCGATTTGATCGATCTTGGGCCTGCCCATGATGTAGCGATCGAAGGCCTCGAGCCCGACGTGGCTGCCGGGCGCCCACGCCTTCAGCTTGTAGGCCCCGGTTCCGACGAAGGCGTCGGTCCAGTACGGCGTGTCCATGAGGTGCGCCTTGTCCTCGGCGTACGCCTCCTCCAGCAGGTGCTTCGGCAGCGGAAGCGCGAGCACGCCGCTAAACAGAGAGTCCGCCTCGATGAACGGTTGGCTCCAGGTGACCGTCACCGTTCTGGGATCTGGCGCCTGAACGTCCTCGATCAACGCGATGCTGGCGACGGGAAAGATCTCCACAACCTCCTTGTCGCGGTAGACCGTGGCCGTGAAGATCAGGTCGTCGGACGTGACGGGCGTACCATCGTGCCACTGGGCGCCGTCGCGGATGCGCCACGTGGTCTGCATGCGCCCGTCGGGGAGCAACGACCAGAGACCGTTCTCAAAGGTCGGCACCGCTTCCGCGAGCCGCGCCTCGAGAAGGCCTTTGTCGTTGATCGTGACGAGTCCGACCTGAAGCAGCTCCTCGACAGCTTCTCCGCCGGGCACGTTCCCGAGCGCACCGCCCGGATCGGTCCGGTTCGTGCCGAGATGCCTCGGCTCGCCGAAAATGGCGGCGGTCAAGTGCTTCGGGGCGGCTGCGACCGCGTCCTGGCTGCGCGGCGATCCTCCTTGCGGCTGCGGCGCCGCGCACGCCGCCAGGCTTCCAATGACCAGGATGACCGCGCCCAGGCCCCTTCGAAAAACCATAAACCTCTCCCGTCAGTCCGAATGCGCGTGCAAAGCGATGGCATCCTCGCACAGTCGAGTTGAATCGGCAAGGCAATCCCGATATAAGCATCCTCAGCGCCGACGCGGCGACAGAGTGCGCCGACGCTGCCACTCCCGACAATCGGAGGAACGCGGGCAATGATCGTCGACGCGGACGCCCATGTAACCGTGCCGTATGAGATTTTCGCCGAGCGACTCGACGGCATCCCCACCGACCGCAAGCCCCGCCCAATTCATCTCGACGGTCGCGAATTCTGGGTGATCGATGGCAAACTCGCACCGAAGCTCGGCGGGTTCGGCCAGGGCACGCCCGGCGGATTTGGAACGCGCCGGATCGGCGCGCAGGACTACTACGTCGACAACGTGCCTGGCCGGCTCTCGGACATGGACCGGGAAGGCGTACAGATCCAGGTGCTCTATCCAGACTTGATCCTCGTCAATCCCGGCATCGAAAACCCGGATGTCGCCAGCGCGATCTCGCGGGCCTGGAACGATCACCTCGCCGAGCGATGCGCAGCCGCCCCGGACCGACTGAAGCGCGTCGCGGTCGTGGCGCTCCAGGATCCGCTCCAGGCGGCGCATGAGCTTCGCCGCGCCGTGGTCGAGCTGGGCTGTGTGGGAGCCGTGACACCGCCACTCGTGGGATCGCGCCTCCTCGATCACCGCGACTTCGAACCGTTCTTCGAAGAGGCCGACCGCCTCCAGGCCGCCATCGCCATCCACGGCGTGACCGGCGTCTACGAGCAGCCCTGGCAGGATCTGTTCGACACATGGTTCGGGTCACGGACCGTAGCGGTTCCCATCTCCTACATGGTCGCGATGACCAGCCTATTCCAGGGCCACATGCTGGAGCGATACCCCCACGTTCGCTTCGGCTTCTTCGAGGCGGGCGGGTGCGGGTGGGTGCCGTACTGGACGGAGCGCCTCGACGACCAGATCGCGACGCGCAGCAAGCAGGACACGCCGGCCAGCGAATACATCCGGCAGGGCCGCCTGTTCTTCTCGTGCGAGCCTGACGAGCGGGGCCTGCCCGACGTCGTCGCGCGGATCGGCGACGGCTGCATCCTGTACGCATCGGACTACCCCCATGGGGACACCAAGTGGCCGAACACGGTCAGCGCCCTTCGCGCGATCCCTGGCCTCGAGGAATCGGCAGCCGAGCGCATTCTGGGCGACAATGCCGGCCATTTCTATCGGTGTCTGGCCGACTGAGTAGGAATTGGGCGAACACCGCGCGAACCCGTGCGAACCACCCAGGCAGGCGAGGTTGGACCGGCGCATTTCCGATACGCGCGATTCAGCCGTCGGAAACGCGTCCGCTATGGCCGCTGAACTGCGGTCGACCTACGGGATCGGAAAGCACACGGCGCTCGGGTTCGAGCAGGCGCTATCTGCCGTGCGCGCTGCCCTGGCTGACCAGGGATTCGGGGTGTTGACGGAGGTTGACGTCCAGCAGACGCTCAGGCAAAAGCGGGGGTTGACATCCCTCCATCGGATTCTCGGCGCCTGCCATCCCGTCCTCGCCAAGCAGGCCCTCCGACTGGAGCGCGACGCCGGTTTGCTCCTCCCCTGCAACGTCGCCGTGTATGAGGACGAGAGCGGCGTTGTCGTCGCCGCTCTGGATCCGGATTCGGCCTTCGGGATCGTGGCAATGCCGCCCTTCACCCAATCGCGAAGGAGGCTCGAGCGCGCCTTCAGCGTGCCCTCGAGCAGCTTCCGTCCGCCTCCCCGTCGCCTTGACGGTGACGGGTCGCACGATGCGAGCGTGACTATGCCCGTCAGATCCCGTACAGCGCCCGCGGATTATCCTCGAGAATCTTCTTCAGAACGTCAGGCGAGATGGACGTCGTCTCGTGGAGGTTGCGCAGGGCAAGCAGCTCCGTCGACGTGTCGGCATGGCCGTAGTCTGACCCGATCACGAGGTTATCCGACCCCGCGTACTTGATGACGAATGGGAGATCGTCGTTCGTCTGGCACGCGACGTACATGCGATTGTCGGCGAGCGGATTGTCCGAAAGCGGCGGCTTGCCCTCGCGAACGAGTCGCCGGCGTAGGTCCGTGATGACGTAGGGGAGCCACGTGGCGGCGGCCTCGATGAATCCGAACCGCAACGCCGGGAACCGGTCCGGAATGCCGTTCGTGATGAGGGCATGGAACGAGCTGATGACCGGCAGCTTCGCGATGGAGAAGGTCTCGCGGGCCAGCTCACGATAGGGGGTGTTGGCGCAGCCGGCGTGGACGCACACGGGCGCGTTGAGGCGCTGGGCCTCTTCGTATAGGGGGTAGAAGTACGGATCGCTCAACGTGCGACGGCCCTCGAATCCCCGCATGAAAATGCCGCAGGCGCCATGATCCATGGACCACCGAAGCTGGCTGAGCGCCTCTTTCATGTCGAGCAGCGGCAGCACGGCAACCCAACGAAGCCGATTGTCGGACTGCTCCCAGATGTCGCCGAGCCAGCGGTTGTAGCTGCGGCACATCGCCGCCTCGACCTTTGGGCGTGAGGTGAGCTCCGTGAGATACAGGGTGGGATAGAGGACCTGCACGTCGACCCCCAGCTCATCCATGTGGCGCAGGCGGGCCTCGACGTCCGCCAGCGTTCGCGACACCGCGGACGTTTTCGTGTAGCCGGAGATCTCCTCTCCCGCGCTCCCGCGGGGCTCAGCGAAGCCGACCGTGCGGAGCCGGCCGTCGATAGACATGAAGCGCTTGCCTTGGGACTCCGGACGCGTCGAGACGAGGCTCAGCGGCCGTAGGCTCGCCTCCTCCTCATCGAAGTAGTCCCAGGTGTGGTCGTTCTCGATTACGTGGCAGTCCGCGTCGATCACGGTCATCGCTCTTCCCCCGCCGAACCGCTTTCCCCACCGGAGCCCGCTCGCATCCGCGAGGCTGGTGCCATTCTAGCATCGCCCTCCGCCGAGGACTCGTGTACGATGGCGGGCAAACGGGCTGATCGTCGCGGACGGAGGATGGGCGATGCGATGGATCGTCGTGGCGGGAATCGTGTCGATGACACTGCTGATCGGCTGCGCGCCCGGCGAGGGCCAGCGACCGAGAGAGGCGCCGGGGACACCCGAGCCAAACCAGAGCCGCACGCTGGTCCTCGCCCACCGCTACGAGCCATCCAATCTGGCGTCAAAAGTCCTCCAGAGTAACGGCACCCGCAACACCACACGGCTCTTCAACGCCGCGCTGAGCCTGGTGGACGACAAAGGGGCAGTTCGCCCGTATCTAGCGGAGTCGCTTCCGCAGCTCAACACAGAATCCTGGCGCGTCATGCCCGACGGGCGAATGGAGACGACCTATACCCTGCGCGGCAACCTCACCTGGCAGGACGGCGCGCCCCTAACCGCCGACGACTTCGTGTTCGCATTTCACGTCTACACCGACCCGGGGCTCGCCGTCTTCATCTCGACCCCGCAGGATTCGATGGAGAACGCCGTGGCGCGCGACGCGCGCACCCTCGTGGTGGAGTGGGGAGCGCCGAACCCGCTTGGGGGAACGCTCGGGTTTGAAGACTTGGATCCGCTGCCCCAACATCTGCTGGGTCCGCTGTACGCGGACTTCACGACCGGACGTATCGGCTCAGACGCCTTCATGGCCGACCCATACTGGACCGCCGGTTACGTGGGAGCAGGTCCGTATCGACTCGAGCGCTGGGAGCCGGGCGTTCAGCTCGAAGGCACTGGCTTCGCGGGGCATGCCCTGGGCGGTCCCCAGATCGACCGGCTCGTCGTTCGAATCTTTCTCGATGAGAACCAGACCCTCGCGACGGTCTTCGCGGGCGACCAGATCGACTACGCCTGCTGCAACACGCTGCGGTTCGTGCAGTACGTCACCCTCAAGCAAGAGTGGGAGACGGCGGGGAAGGGGACCGCGGCCGCGATTCCCGGGACCGCCGTGTTCCTCTATCTCCAGCAGCGGCCGGAGTACGTCGGCGACGAAGCGCTCCTCGACCTGCGCGTGCGCAGGGCGCTCGCCCACGCCATCGACCGTGGGGCGATCAACGACGGCGCCTTCGACGGACTCGGCGCGCCCACCGACTCGCCGATTCCGCCAAGCCTTCCCTACTTCGCCGAAGCCGACCGCCTGATGACGAAATATCCGCTCGATCCAAATCGCTCGGCTCAGCTCATGGCGGAGGCCGGGTATGCCAAAGACAGCAGCGGCAACTTCGTCGCAGCGTCTGGACGACCGGTGAACGTGGACTTCGCCGTCCAAGCCGCGTCCGAGATCCAGCGCATGCAGACGGTCCTCAGCGACTCGTGGCACAAGGCGGGGTTCAACGTTCGCCAGGACGTAATCGCCCCGCAGGTCTTCACGCAGCTCGAGACGCGCCACACCTTGCCCGGACTGTCCTACGGCTTCTTTGGCGGCGAACCCAGCTTCCTGTCCTCCGAGGTGGGCACGGCCGCGAATCGCTGGCGCGGGCGAAACCGGTCCGGTTGGACCAGCCCGGATTACGACCGTCTGTATGCCGCGTGGCAGTCCGAGCTTGACCCGGCCGCGCGTGGGAAAGACGTCGCGCAGATGATTGCGCTTGTGAGCGAAGATCTGCCCGGTTACTCGCTTTACTTCTCTCAGGGGATCGAAGTGTGGGTCAGCTCCCTGCACGGGCCGACAGGCGTCGAGGCGCCGCAGTTCGGGGACACGAGCCGCGCCACGACTCCCTACTGGGACATCCAGACCTGGTCGTTCGCCAAAGGGTGACAGCGCAAAACAGCGGGATCGCCGCGGGTCCGTTTTTGCGCTCCCTTTCGATTCTGAAACTGGATTTTGACAACTCGTCACACTGTCGATAAAAAGACCGGCCAAAGGCAGCGGACAAGCTTGTTCAGCGGAGGATCACATGGGCACACGGAAGCGCAGTTACATCGGCGCGTCTTTTGGTGCGGCCTTCGTTCTGGCAGCGGTGTTGGTCGGCGCCAGCGCAGCACAGCCCACGCCCCCGGCAGTGTCTATCGGCCCCGGCGAGATCGGGGGGACGGTGGTGAGCCCAAAGGGACCCGAGGCTGGGGTCTGGGTCATCGCGGAGACGAGCGACCTCCCCACGAAATTTGCCAAGATCGTCGTCACGGACGATCAGGGACGCTACCTCCTGCCCGATCTTCCCAGCGCGACGTATAGCGTCTGGGTGCGGGGGTACGGCCTCGTCGATTCACCGAAGGTTTCGGCCTCGCCTGGTCAGAATCTCGACCTCACCGCGGTAGTCGCGCCGGACCCACTCTCGGCTGCGCAGTACTACCCCGCCGGCTACTGGTACTCCCTGCTCCACATTCCAGACAAGTCAGAGTTCCCCGGCACCGGACCGGACGGAAATGGGATCTCCCCGCAGGTCACGAGCCAAAAGGAATGGATCCGAGACATGACGTCGGGATCCTGTCTCGGCTGCCATACCATGGGTGATCGGGCGACACGCGAGCTTTCAGAGGGACTCGGCCACTTCGATTCGTCTGCCGCGGCGTGGCAGCGACGTGTGCAGTCCGGGCAAGCCGCCGGAAACATGGTGAGCAGCCTGAGTCGACTCGGCCTCCAGCGTGCCCTCGGGGAGTTGGCCGATTGGACGGATCGCGTCGCCGCAGGCGCGCTCCCACCGGCCCCGCCGCGCCCGCAAGGGATCGAGCGGAACGTCGTGGTTACGGAGTGGGACTGGGCGGACTACAAGACCTATCTGCACGATGAAGTATCCACCGACCGACGCCATCCCACCGTGAACGCGTACGGTCCAATCTACGGAACGACTGAGCTCAGCTCCGACTACGTACCGGTACTCGACCCCGTGCGAAACGTTGCGAGCCGGATCCCGCTGACCGTTCGTGATCCCGGTACGGAGCCGGCGGCGCCACAAAGCATGCCCCAACCGTCACCGTATTACGGCGACGAGGTTCTCTGGACGAGCCGTGCGAACGCCCACAACCCCATGCTCGATGCGCAGGGACGTTTGTGGCTTACGATGTCCATCCGGCCTCCCGCGGACCCGGATTGGTGCCGTGAGGGATCGAGTGTTCCATCTGCTCAACAATTCCCCATGGAACAGGCCAATCGTCAGCTCGGCCGATATGATCCGAAGACCGGCGAGCTCACGTTTATCGATACCTGCTTCACCACCCACCACCTGATGTTTGCGGAGGATGCGGACAACACGCTCTGGATGAGCACGGGCGTCGGCTCCTCGGACGTCGTGGGATGGTTCAACACCAAAATGTTCGACGAGACAGGGGACGAACAGGCGTCCCAGGGGTGGACGCCGATGATTCTCGACACGAACGGAGATGGCCAGCGGGGAGAATATGTCGAGCCTGGTGACTCTCTTGACCCAACGATGGACAAACGGATCGTCGCTGGACTGTATGGGGCGTCCCCAGCGCCAGACGGCTCCGTATGGGGCTCCAACTTCACATATCCCGGGGCTATCCTGCGAATCACGCCGGGGCCCAATCCGCCGGAGACAACGCTGACGGAGATCTACCAGCTTCCAGTCGACGACAATGGCGAACCCGCGCATGGATATGGCCCGAGAGGCATGGACGTGGACCGAAATGGCGTGGTTTGGGTCCCGCTGGCCAGTGGCCACCTCGCGAGTTTCGACAGGCGAAAGTGTCAAGGCCCGCTCAATGGGCCGACCGCCACAGGGCAGCAGTGCCCCGAAGGCTGGACCTTCTACAAGGACCCGCTCCCCCAGTTCGAGGGCCTAGAGGACGAGGGCAGCGTCGACGGCGCCTATTACGTGTGGGTCGATCAATTCAACACCTTCGGACTTGGGGACAACGTTCCGGTCAGCACCGCGAACGCCGCCGATGGCCTGCTCGCGTTTCACGACGGCCAATGGGTGACCCTGCGGGTGCCGTATCCCATGGGCTTCTACACCAAAGGGCTCGACGGGCGGATCGATGATCCAAACGCGGGGTGGAAGGGCCGCGGGCTCTGGGCTACCGTCGGGAGCCGAACTCCATTCCATCTGGAGACCGGTGCGGGGACAACAAGCAAAGTGGTGCACTTCCAGCTGCGCCCTGACCCGTTGGCGAAATGAGGCATTTCCAGAAGGAGGCACGAGCCGGAACGCTCATCGTTGCCCTGTCACTGCTCGCGGCGGGCTCCGCGGTCCTGTACCAACCGTGGCCGACAGTCGCCTTCGGGGCCACCCCCATGGAGCTTGAGGGAGGCGCGGACTCCGCCGGGAGCGGGCGGGTGCTCTTCGCCAATTACTGCTCGGTGTGCCACACGATCGATGGCAGCTCGCAGCCGCTCATCGGCCCGGATCTGCGTGAGGTCGCATCGCGGCCAATGATTGCGGACGTCCTGGCCAACACGCCCGAGAACCTGGCGCGCTGGATCGCGGATCCACAGTCGGTGAAGCCGGGGACGGCGATGCCCACCCTCGGATTGACCGCGGACCAGGCATCCGACGTTGTCGCCTACCTGGAGTTTCTCCAGGCTCCGGAGCCGGGCGACGACAGCCCGTCAGGAGACTGACCGGCGGTCTCGGCAAGCGAGCCGTGCGTGCCGCGTCGGGGGACAGTCTGTCGTCGGCGTTGGGATCGACGACGGTCCGCGTCCCTGCGCACCTACAGGTACCCCTGCTGTCGCCAGAAGCGCTCGGCTGCCGGGTGGAGCGGGATCGGGAGTGGGGCGTCGGGCGCGTCGCTGACCATGTGCTTCAGGTCCATCGGTCCCGTCCCGTACCACGGCAAACGGCCTTTTCGCTTCTCGAGCGCCGCGCAGAAGTGGGTGACGAGGTCATCGGGCGTGCTTTCGACGCAGAAGACCGGCCACCCGCTGAAATCGACGGCGTCGTGCTCATGCTCCAGTCCTGGGAACTCCTCCGTGGTGATCCGAGAACGCCGGAGCCCAAGCTTTTCGAGCTGTTGAAGCTGCGGCTCGTCGACGGGGAGGAGGCTCAGCCCGAGGTCGATCGCCCCTTTGGCCAGGCCGCCGAAGGCCTCGTCGATGACGATGTCAACGCCGCCGCTAGGCACCGCGTCGAGCCGCCCGGGCGCCGTTCCGAGACCCGGAGTGTAGCGGAGCTCGCCGCCCCAGCGCTCGATGTCTGCCAAGGAGAACCCGTAGGTGGACAGCACCAGATCGATGATCATGTGGACCGAGTGATCGCGCTGCCCCCGCAGCGAAACCTTGAGCGGCAGCCGCCGCTCCTTGATCTCGGCAATGGAGCTGACGCCGCAGCGCTTGGCGATCGCGAAACCCAGCCGGTCGAGTTGCGGGAACACCACGATGGCCCGAACCGGAATCGGCTGCGCAAATGGCCCGAGTCCGTGGAGCGCCATCGCAAGCACCGCGCCCGGATTACAGATTGCGATGTCCGCCTCTCCGGCCACAACCGCGTCGATCGAGTTCGCGGCGTCGCTGGCGAAGAGGTTCACCCGCCAGGCGCTGGCGCCCTGCTCCCGGAACTGGATGTTCACCTGCCGGTCAGTCCATCCGGGCGTGCCGACCAACTCCGCCGCGACCTCCAGGAACATCTTTGATCGCTGGACGACGGGGCTGCGCTCGGTGTTCCCGCTGGCGGGGCCAGTCCTCCACGTTTCCTGCATTCCGCGCATCCTCTCCTTCGATTCGCGTCATTGTAGCCAGGGCCGTTGGAGGAAGTCAGGCAGCTCCCTGGATCTCGCGATCAGCCCATCTCCGGGCTGTCAGTGGTACGATGGAGCGAACAACGCTGCAGGACGGAGGAGAGACGTGGCGGCGACAACCGGGCCCGACCAGAGACGTTCAGTGGAGCCCACGAGCGACGACGAGCGCGAGCTGCGCATCCAGCTCGCCGCGGCGCATCGTCTCGCGGAAAAGTTCGGCATGGCGGAGCTCATCTACACCCACATCTCGCTGCGCGTGCCGGGGAACCCGCCAACGTACCTCTTTAAACCCCATCAGCTCCTCTTTGGCCAGATCAAAGCCTCGAATCTCGTTCGAGTCGACCTCGAGGGGAACATCGTCGGCGAGAGCCCGTATCGCGTGAATCCGGCCGGGACCGGCATCCACGGCGCGATCCTCGAGGCACGGCCGGACGTGAACTGCGTTCTTCACACCCACTCGCCGTATGCGGTCGCCGTGTCATCCCTCGATTGCGGACTCTTACCCCTCACCCAGGCAGCCCTCCGCTTCTCCGGCGGCGTTGCATACCACGATTACGCGGGGGCCGCCGTGAGCGCGGTCGAGCGGTCGCGCCTCGCAGAGGACCTCGGCGACAAGCAGATCATGCTCATGCGCAATCATGGCGTGCTCGCCCTTGGCCGCACGGTCGGCGAGGCGTTCGTCGCAGCCTACTACGTGGAGCGGGCCTGTCAATTTCAGATCCTTGCGCAGGCCAGCGGCCAGCCGCTCGTCATGCCCAACGTGGAGCAGCGAACGCGGGTGCAGACGGGGCCAGAGCGACTATCGGGGAGGACCGACGACGCCTGGCCCGCGCTGCTCGCCCTGCTGGACGCCGAAGACCCGTCATATAGAGACTGACTGGCCGCGCTCAAGGTGTCCGACGTCTGATTTCGTGCGCCGCTCGACTCACCACGGGTACATCGGGCGGGGCGGATAGCCAATTCGGGGGTATCCCATTCGCGGGTAGTACGGCATCCGCATGGAGTATCCGTACCCCATTCCATAGCCGTACGTACTCGGGCTGGTCATGTATCCGCCGTATCCCATGTACCCGCCGTAGCCGCCGTAGCCACCGGACCCGC
>Ga0070741_10010283_pt1 | contig 17743 bp, 9 predicted proteins | sample Coa_R1_4_FD_66440 | JGI IMG/M metagenome (GOLD analysis project Ga0070741, IMG submission 66440) | Surface soil microbial communities from Centralia Pennsylvania, which are recovering from an underground coalmine fire - Coalmine... | ecosystem: Environmental > Terrestrial > Soil > Unclassified ...
ACGCCGACCGCGACCGCGACGCCGACGAATACGAGCACGCCCGTGCCGACCGCGACGACCACGCCGACCCCCACGAACACGGCGCTGCCGACGGCCACCAGCACGCGCACGCCGACGGCGACCTCGACGGCAACGAGCACGAGCACGCCGGTGCCGACGGCGACAAACACGCCCACGCCGACGAACACGGCGCCGCCGACGAGCACGAGCACGCGCACGCCGACCGCGACCGCGACGGCAACGAGCACGAGCACGCCGGTGCCGACGGCGACGAGCACGCCGACGCCCACGAACACGGCGCTGCCGACGAGCACCAGCACGCGCACGCCGACCGCGACGGCTACCGCGACCGCGACGGCGCGCTCGAACGGCGTGCCGGGCGATGCGAACGGCGACGGCGTGGTGGACGTGCGCGACCTGGCGCTGGTGGCGCGCAACATGGGCAAGCGGAACCCGGACCCGCGCGCCGACGTGAACCACGACGGGCGCGTGGACGTGCGCGACCTGCTCCTGGTGCTGCTGCAACTGGGGCGGCGGCGCGGATCGTGAGCGGCGCGGCCGCAAGCCGGGGTTCGTCTTGACACCCGACTGATCGGTACCTATGATCACGGCGGCCTGGCGGCGAGTGGGTTCATCGGACCGGCGGACGCGTAGGGGACGGAGCCCCCATGGCCGCAACCGAATGGAGCGGAAGGAGCGCTATCGGCGCGCGGGCACTGCGTCACGCGCCGGGCCCAGGCTCTGTCGCCCCCTTGGATTGCAGCGCGACGCGACCGCCTCGGGCGGTCGTCCTGTTTTCGGCGGGTGCGCACGCGGTGCGCCTGGCCGGTGCGCGAGGTAGGTGCGTGCCCGATCGGAAGGAACTCGAGTCGCGCCTGAGCCTCAAATTCAAGGACCGCAGCCTGCTGAAGCAGGCGCTGATCCACACCTCCTACCTCAACGAGAACCCGGGCATCGACACCGGCTCGAACGAGCGACTGGAGTTCCTCGGCGACGCCGCGCTCGGCATCGTCGTCGCGCACCAGCTCTACCTCGAGTACCCGGACGTGGACGAAGGCAAGCTGACGGAGCTGCGGGCGCACCTGGTGCGCCGCGACACGCTCGCGCGGGCGGCGGCGCGGCTGGAGCTCGGCGAGTACCTGCAGCTCGGCCGGGGCGAGGACGCCGCCGGCGGGCGCAAGCGGCCGACGAACCTGGCGCGCGCGTACGAGGCGCTCGTCGGCGCGATCTTCCTCGATGGCGGGCTGCCGCGCGCGCGGGCGTTCATCAAGCGCACGCTCGCCGACGAGTTCCAGAAGCTGCGGCAGAGCGGCATGCCGCACGACCCGAAGTCGCGCCTGCAGGAAGTCATCCAGTCGAAGTGGCAGACCACGCCCTCGTACAAGGTGCTGAAGACGGAGGGTCCGGACCATGCGCGGCGGTTCACCGTGCAGGTGATCGTCAGCGGCAAGCCGCTGGGGACCGGCGAGGGGCGCAGCAAGCAGATGGCGGAGAAGGCGGCGGCGCAGCAGGCGCTGAACGACATCGAGCGGCAGGAGATCGCGTAGGTGTACCTGAAGCGCCTGGAGCTGCAGGGGTTCAAGAGCTTCGCGAACAAGACGGCGCTCGAATTCGGCACGGGCGTGACGTGCATCGTCGGGCCGAACGGCTGCGGCAAGACCAACGTCGCCGACTCGCTGCGCTGGGTGCTCGGCGAGCACGCGAGCCGGACGCTGCGCGCCCGCAAGACCGAGGACGTGATCTTCGCGGGCAGCGACAAGCGCGCGCCGGTGGGGATGGCCGAGGTGAGCATCGCGCTGGACAACAGCGGCGGCTGGCTGCCGGTGGACTTCAGCGAGGTCGTCGTCACGCGGCGCGCCTACCGGAACGGCGAGAACGAGTACTTCATCAACCACGCGCGCGTGCGGCTGCGCGACGTCGTCGAGCTGTTCATGCGCGCGGAGGTGGGGCAGAACAGCTACGCGTTCATGGGGCAGGGCATGGTCGAGCAGGTGCTCAGCCTGCGTCCGGAGGACCGCCGCGCGCTGATCGAGGAAGCCGCGGACGTGCGGCTGTACCGCACCCGGCTCGAGGAAGCGCAGTCGCGGCTGAAGGCGACGCGCGAGAACCTGGAGCGGGTGCAGCTGCTGGTCCGGGAGATCGAGCCGCGCATCACGCAGCTCGAGCGGCAGGCGAGCCGCGCGGTGAAGTACCAGGACCTGGCGCGCGAGCTCGCGCAGAACCTGCACGTGTGGTACGCGCACCAGTGGCAGGAAGTCAACGCGCAGCTCCTCGCGGCGATGGGCGACGCGGACCAGCGCGCCGAGGACCTGTCGCGCCTCAAGAGCGACGCCAAGGCGTGCGAGGACGGCCTGGCGCAACTGCGCGCCGCGATCGACGAGCGCCGGCGCGAGATCGCGGCGCGCGAAGAGCGCCTGCGCACGCTCGAGGACTACGCCCGCGACCTCGAGCGGCGGACGACGCTCGACGGCGAACGCGTGCGGCTGCTGCGGGAGCGCATCGAGGAGCTCGATGCCGAGCTCGCGACGCTGCGGGAGGACGCGGCGGCGCAGGCGCAAGCCGCCGCGCCGGTCGACACGTCGGCGCTCGAGGCGCGGCTCGCGGAGGCGCGGGCGGCGCTCGAGGCGACGCGCGAGCGCCTGCAGGCCGTCGAGCACGACCTGCAGGCGGCGCAGCGCACGGCGATCGCGTCCGAGCAGGCGCGCGAGCGCAACGAGACGCTGGCGCGCGAGTTCGCCCGGGGGCTGGAGGAGGCGGCGGACCGCATCGCGCGGCTGCGGCGCGAGAGCGCGGCGTCCGACGAGGACCGGCGGAAGGTCATCGGCGAGATCGCGGCCTGGGCGCGGGGGTTCGCGCGCGCTCGCGCGGACGCGTTCGCCGCGGCGGCGGACGCCGAGCGCGCGGAACGCGAACGCGCGCGGCTGGCGCCGCTGATCGAGGCGCAGCGGGCCGAGCACGCGCGCGCCGCCGAGGATGTGCAGGGGCTGCGCATCCGCATCGAGACCGCGCTGGCGCGCATCGCGCTGCTGGAGCAGCTCGAGGTCGAGCCGCAGGCGCCCGACGCCGGCATCCGCATGGTGCTCGAGGCGGGCGGCGTGCTGAAGCGCGAGACCGTGCCCGAGGACATCGAGCTGGCGGGCGTCGTGGGCCTGGTGGGGCAGATCCTGCGCGTGCCGCCGGGGCTGGAGAAGGCGATCGGCGCGGCGCTCGCGGACAGCCTGCACGCGATCGTGCTGGAGCGGCGCGAGTACCTGCGGCCCGTGATCGACCTGCTGCTCGAGGCGCAGACCGACCGGGCGACGCTCTTCGCGCTGGACGACGTCCAGGAGGTGCGGCCGCTGCACCTGATCAAGGAGCGGGGCATCATCGGCGTGGCGTCGGGACTGGTCAAGTGCGACAACCGCTACCGGCGGCTGGTCGATACGCTGCTCGGCCGCACGGTGGTCGTCGAGGACCTGGCGGTGGCGCAGCGCGTCGTGCGCCGGGGCATGGCCGCCGCGGTGGCGACGCTCGATGGCGTCCTGCTGCGCCCGGTGGGGTCGGTATCGATCGGGACGAGCACGGGCGTGCAGGCGGCGTTCGTGCGCCAGCGCGAGGTCGCCGAGGCGCCGGAGGAGCTGGCGTCGCTGCGGGCGCAGCTCGAAGCGCGCGAGCAGGCGCTCGCGGCGCTGACATCGGAGCGCGAGGAGACGGCGAAACGGGCGGACGGGCTCGACCGTGCGCTCGACGAGGCGCGCGGCCGGCGGGCGCGGCTCGAGCTGGAGCTCGCGGGCCAGCGGGCGGCGCTGGCGACGCTGCGCGGGCGCATCGCATCGGCGCGAAGCGCGGCGGCGGCATCGGCGGCGGAACTGCGGACGCTGACGGTGCAGCGCGGGCGGATGGAAGACGAGCGCCAGGCGGCCGAACGCGACGCGCGCGCGGCGGCCGGCGAGGAGCAGGCGGCGCGCGAGCGGGCGCTGGCGCTGGAATCGGAGCGCGCGGCGCTGGTCGAAGCGGCGGCGGAGCAGGCGGCGACCGTCGCCCAGATCGACGGCGCGCTGCGCAGCGAGCGGCAGGCCGGCGAGGGCGAGCGGCTCGCGCGCGAGCGCATCGAGCGCCAGATCGCAGCGAAGGACGAGCAGCGCGCGAAGAGCATGGAAGAATCGCAGGCCATTGCGACGCGCCTGCACGCCGCCGAGCGCGAGCTCGCCGCGAAGCGCGGGGAGATCGAGGCGCTGCGCGCCGACCTCGAGCCCGCGCGGCGCGAACGGGCGCAGCTCGAGTCGCGCGAGCGCTCGTTGACGGACGACCTCGCCGAGGCGAACGCGCGGGTGCGCGAGGCCGAGCGCGCGCTGTACGACGCCGAGAACGACGTGCGGATCCGGCGCGAGGAGCTGCAGACGCTGCGCGAGAGCCTGGAGGCGGAGGGGTTCGTGACGACGCCGGACGGCGACGTGCGGCCGGCGCCGGCGCCGGAGCCCCAGCCGGTGGCGGAGGGCGGGCTGCCGACGTGGTTGCGCAGCGACGACGACGGCGACGCGGAGCTGCCCCCGATCCGCGGCGGCTCCACGATCAACCCCACGGAGGTCCGCGACCGCATCGCCGAGCTGCGGGCGCAGATCCGGGCGCTGGGGCCGGTCAACGAGCAGGCGGCGACGGACTACAGCGAGAGCCGCGAGCGCTACGACTTCCTGACGACGCAGATGCGCGACCTGTCCGAGGCGGAAGCGCAACTCCACGACGCTATCGGCGAGCTGGAGCAGGTGATCCGTGAACGCTTCCGCACGACGTTCCGGACGGTGAACCGGGAGTTCGAGCGCTACTTCAGCGCGTTCTTCCGGGGCGGCACGGCGCGCCTCGAGCTGGGCGAGACCGACGAGCAGGGCCTTCCCGGCATCGAGATCGTGGCGCAGCCGCCGGGGAAGAAGCTCGGGTCGCTGGCGCTGCTGTCGGGCGGGGAGCGCTCCTTGACGGCGGTGGCGCTGTTGTTCGCGCTGCTGCAGGCGAATCCCTCGCCGATCTGTGTGCTCGACGAGGTGGACGCGGCGCTGGACGAGGCCAACGTCGGCCGCTTCGTCGAGGAGCTGCGGGAGCTGTCGCAGCGGACGCAGTTCATCATCATCACGCACAACCGGCGGACGATCGAGAACGCCGACACGATCTACGGCGTGTCGATGGGCGCCGACAGCGTCTCGCGCGTGCTCAGCCTGAAGCTCGCGGACGTGCGGGTGGACTCCGACTGAGCCGGCGCAGCGCGCACCCGGACCATTCGACGGGCCGCATCGAGGCGTTCAGCGACGGCGTGTTCGCGATCGCGATCACGCTGCTGATCCTCGATGTCGCCGTGCCGGACGTGGGGCCGGGGGAGAGCCTGGCGCACGCGTTGCGCCACGAGTGGCCCTCGTACTTCGGCTACGTGGTGAGCTTCCTGACGATCGGCATCGTCTGGTGGAACCATCACGAGCTGTTCGAGGACATCCGCGCCGCCGACCACGTCCTGATGGTGCTGAACCTGCTGTTGCTCCTGTGCATCGCCTTCGCGCCGTTTCCGACGGCGCTGCTGGCGCAATACGTGCGCGAACGGCGGCACGAGGTCGTAGCCGTCGCCGCGTACGGGGGCACCTACACGGCGATGGCGGTCGTGTTCAACGCGCTGTGGCTCTACGCAGCGTACCGCGCCCGCCTGCTCGCGGACGGCGCGACGCCGGCGCGGGTGCGCAGCCGGACGCTGCGGTACGCGTTCGGGCCGGTGCTCTACGGGGCTTCGATCCCGCTGGCGTTCCTCAGCCCTTGGCTCAGCCTCACGCTGTTCGGCGCGCTGGCGCTGCTCTACCTGCTGCCGCCGCCGGAGTGACCCGTCGGCGGGCGCCGGAGCGCGATACGCGCGCGACGTCCGGGCGCCCGAGCGGCTGCGTCGCCGGCCGACGGAGGAGCGAGGGTGGGGACGGATGGTGATCGATGTTGGAGGGCGCGGGGCAAGCCTCGGCATCACCTGGCGTAATCTGCGCGCGTGGCGCGCTCGATACAATGCGCGGCGACGGGAGGTGACGTCTGCTCCGCATCTTCAAGCGCACGAAGGAGACCGACGAGAAGACCGAGCACGCGCTCGAACGCACGCGCAAGGGCTGGTTCAGCAACATCTCCGGCCTGTTCGAGCGCGGCAAGATCGATGACGAGCTGTGGGAAGAGCTCGAGGAGCTGCTGATCGGCGCGGACACCGGCGTCTCGACGACGCACAAGATCCTGGGGGAGGTGCAGGCGCGCGTCGAGAAGGAGCGGATCCGCGACGCGGAGCAGGTGCGCGACTGCCTGAAGCAGGTGCTCGTCGAGGTGCTGCAGGCCGGGCGCGACAAGGGGCGCATCTGGGGCGCGGAGGAGCCGCCGCCGCCGACCCGCCCCTCCGTGATCCTGGTCGTCGGGGTGAACGGCACCGGCAAGACGACGAGCGTCGCGAAGCTGGCGCAGGCGTACCGCGAGGATGGCAACAAGGTGGTGATCGCCGCCGCGGACACGTTCCGCGCGGCCGCGATCGAGCAGCTCAAGAGCTGGGGCGAGGTCGTCGGCGCGGAGGTCGTGGCGCACAAGCAGGGCGCCGACCCGGGCGCGGTCGTGTTCGACGCGATGTCCGCGGCCGAGAGCCGCGGCGCGAACGTCGTCCTCATCGACACCGCGGGCCGGCTGCACACGAAGTTCAACCTGATGGAGGAGCTGGGCAAGATCCGCCGGATCATCGACCGCAAGGTCCCCGAAGGGCCGGACGAGGTGATGCTGGTGCTGGACGCGACGACGGGACAGAACGCGCTCGTGCAGGCGAAGGCGTTCGCGGAAGTGGTGCCGATCACGGCCCTCTGCCTGACGAAGCTCGACGGGACGTCGAAGGGGGGGATCGTGTTCGCGGTGGCGGACCAGCTCGAGATCCCCGTGCGGTTCATCGGTACGGGGGAGAAGCCGGAGGACCTCACCCCGTTCGACGCGGAGGAGTTCGTGGAGGCGCTGTTCGCCTGACGGCCGGGGCTGCGCCCCTGTACCGAGCCGGTTAGACGCGCGCCCGCGCGCGCACGTAAGCTGTGGGGCGCATGGCCGAGACGATTCGCTGGTGGTTCGTGCTGCAGGTCGTGGCGATCGTCTCGCTGCCCCTGTGCCTTTCGCTCTTTCGCGGGCTCCCGGACCGCGGCTACGCGCTCTCCAAGCCCTTCGGCCTGCTCTTCGCCGGGTACGCGTTCTGGCTGCTGAACAGCCTGCACGCCGTCCCAAACAGCCGCGGCGGCATCGTGTTCGCGCTCGCGGTGCTGGCCGCGATCTCCGCGGGCTTCGCCGGCTGGCGGCGCGACGAGCTGCGCGGCTGGGCGCGCGACGCCTGGCGATACGCGCTGGCGGTCGAGGCGCTGCTGCTCGTCGTGTTCGTCTCGGCGGTGTGGCTGCGGTCGCTCGTCGGGAACATCAGCGGCACCGAGCAGCCGATGGACCTGATGTTCGTGAACGCGGCGACGCGCGCGGACCACTTCCCGCCGCAGGACCCGTGGCTCAGCGGCCACACGGTCGCGTACTACTATTTCGGCTACCTGCTGGTGGCGATGACGGGAAAGCTGGCGGGGGTGCCGCCGGAGATCGGCTACAACATCGGCATCGCCACGATCGCCACGCTGGCGCTCGTGGGCGCGAGCGGGCTCGCGTACAACCTCGTCCGCATGCGCGAAGACGCGCTCGCCGAAGAAGATGCATCGATGCCGGAGCCCGCGCGGATGCCCGTCGAGGCGCCGGCTCCGGAACCCGTCGCGGCCGTGCCCGCGCGCGAGCGCGGTGCGGTGGCGCTGACGGCGCCGCGCCCCGCGATCTTCGGCCTGCTCGCCGGGGCGATGCTGGTGCTCATGGGGAACCTCGTCGGCGTGCTCCACCTCATGTCGGCATGGGGTATCGGCGGCAAGGGGTTCTACGACTGGATCGACGTGCAGGGGCTGACGGCGGACTGGCCGCGCCACGCCTGGTACCCCACGCAGTTCTTCGGGTTCTTCAACGCCTCGCGCATCTACCCGCTCGACAACCACGACGGGCGGGTGATCACCGAGTTCCCGATGTTCAGCTTCATCCTCGGTGACCTGCACCCGCACGTGATGGCGCTGCCGTTCGTGCTGCTCGCGGTCGGCGTGGCACTGACGCTCTACCGCAGCCGCGAGCCGCTCGATGTCGCGTTCTGGCTCCAGCGCCCGCTGGCGCTCGTCGCGGCCGCGATCGTGCTCGGCGGCCTGGCATTCCTCAACACCTGGGACATCGCGACGTTCGCATTTGTGATCGTCGGGGCGGCGCTGGTCAGCAACTTCCGGCGCACGCGAGCGCTGACGGCGGACTGGGTGGTGCAGGCGGTCTCGTTCGCCGTGCCGCTCGTGCTGCTGGCGGTGATCGCCTACATCCCGTTCTACGCCGGCTTCACGTCGCAGGCGAACGGCATCGGCGCCGTCGTCTCGAACGACGCCGTGACGGTCCCGGCGACGCGGCCGCTGCACGCGTTCCTCTACTGGGGGCCGCTCCTCGCGATCACGCTGCCGTTCGTGTTCGCGCGCATCGCAGCGCAGCGCGCGCGCCTCACGCGGCCGATGGTCGCGCTCGCCTGCGTGCCATCGCTGCTCGTCCTGCTCGGCTGGCTGCTGCTCTTCGGCTGGCAGAAGGCGACGGACAGCGGGAAGCTCGCGGGCGCGGGCGGGCTCGGCTCGCAGATCGCCGACCGGGGGAGCGCCTGGCTCACCGACGCCTTCCTCGGCGCGATGCTCGGGGCCGCGCTGCTCGCCCTCTGGCTCGAGCTGACGGCGGACGACGGCCGCGGCGAACGTGAGCCGGTGGTCTTCGCGCTCGGGCTGACGGCGACGGCGCTGTTGCTCGTGCTCGGCACGGAGTTCTTCTACGTCGGCGACGTCTTCAACTCGCGCATGAACACGGTCTTCAAGCTCTACTACCAGGCGTGGCTGCTGCTCGCGGTCGCCGGCGCGCTGGCGCTCTCGGTGCTCTACGGTCGCTGGCGGGCGTCCTTCCCGGGAGCGCTGAACTACCGGATGGCGTGGGGTGGCCTGGCCGCGCTCGCGCTCGTCGCGGGCATGCTCTACCCGCTCGAGGGAGGCTTCAACCGCACGCACGACGCCCAGGGGAAGCGCCTGCACCAGGGGCTCGATGGCATCGCGTACTTCCCGGCGGACGAGCGCAAAGCTATCGATTTCCTTACGAGTCTCGCGCAGGGGCAGGACCTCGTGATCGCGGAGGCCGTGGGCGGCGATTATACGGGGGCGGCCCGCATCTCCGAAACCACCGGCATCCCGGCGGTGCTCGGCTGGGGCGGGCACGAGGACCAGTGGCGCGGCGGCACGGCGAAGGCCCGCGCCGGCCGCTTCGAAGATGTGACGGAGTTGTACAAGACGGCTGATATGCAGCGCGTGGACGCGATCGTTAGGAAATACGGCATCGACTACATCTACGTGGGCCCGCTGGAGCGGAGCACGTACGGCGACGCGGCTCTGGCGAAGTTCCAATCTCTGCCCGTGGCATTCCGGGAGGGAACCGTTACGATATACCGAACCGCGACTAGTACCACCGGCGAGGTCCAGCCCAGTCCATGAGCACCCAGGAACCGAACGTCCCGTACGGCACGACCGGCGAGCGCGTCCGTGCGCTTGCGCTGAATGCGGAGAGCCGGGAGCGCCTGGCGGCGCTCTGGGCGCGCTACTGGGAGGTGGCCGCGTACGCGGTGCTCGCCCTCGTGGCCGGGGGCATGCGCTTCTGGAACCTCGGCGCGCGCGCCTATCACCACGACGAGAGCCTGCACGGCTTCTTCAGCTACGGCTTCACGCAGGGGCTGCGCTGGGTCTTCACGTTCCACCACGCCGGCGCCGACGAGACGTACCGGCATGTGCCGTTCATGCACGGGCCGTTCCAGTTCATCGGCAACGGCTTCATGATGTTCATCTTCGGCGATGGCGACTACCAGGGCCGCATGCTCGCCGCGACGATGGGCACGGGGCTGGTGCTGCTCCCGTGGCTCCTGCGCAAGCAGCTCGGGACGGCGGGGGCGCTGGCCACGGCCGCGTTCATCGCCTTCTCGCCGACGCTGCTGTACTACAGCCGCTTCACCCGCGAAGACATCTACACCGCCTTCTGGACGTTCGGCATCGTCATCTTCATGTGGCGCTACCTGACCTCCGGCCAGGATCGCTTCCTGTACCTCACCACCGGCTTCATGGCGGGCGCCTTCTGCACGAAGGAAACGACCTTCATGACGATCGGCGCCTTCCTGATCTTCCTCGAATACATGCTGGCGGTGCGGTTCGCGAACACGCTCCGCGAACGGCAGCCGATGGACGACCTCCGTTTCGCCGGGACCGTGCTCGTGCTGTTTTTCGTCGCGTGGGCGGTGGCGCTGCTGTGGCCGTTCATCGCGGACCAGCGCCGGAAGCGCGGCTGGGAGGAGATGCCGCGGGAAGCCAATCTCGCGATCGTCATGGCCACGCTCGCCGCACCGATGTACGCGGCGATGGTGCAGTTCGCGCCCGGCTTCGGGAGCACCTGGAAGGACCGCGCCGGAGACGTCGGCAACCTGCACGTCGCGAGCGGGGAGAAGGGGGTTGCGTACGCGAGCGTATTCCTGCTGATCGGGCTCTCGGCGCTCATCGGCCTCTCGTGGAAGCCGAAGCAGTGGCTCATCGCCGCCGCCTGCTTCTGGGTGCCGGTAGTCCTGCTCGCGACGACGTTCTTCACGAACATCGACGGCTTCATGTCCGTGGTCTGGGGGTCGGCTGACTACTGGATCAGCCAGCAGAAGGTCGCGCGCGGCAACCAGCCCATCTACTACTACTTCATGACCATCCCGGTGTACGAGTTCCTGCCGCTGATCATCGCGACGATCGGCGCGGTGTACTTCGTGGTGCGCGGGCGGCTGGACCAGGCGCTGTTGCTGGCCGGCGGCTTCGTCGCGATCATCGTCTTCCTGCTGATCCGGCCGGGCCCGGAGCTGTCGCGCGCGTCACTGTTCCACGTGTGGGTGCCGTTCTCGATCGTCCTGCTCGGCGTCTTCACGCTGCGCATGGACATGTTCACGCGCTTCCTCATCTTCTGGGCGGTGATCACGAGCTTCTCGCTCACCGTCGCCAGCGAGAAGATGCCTTGGCTCAACGTGCATATCGCGTTGCCGCTGGCCGTGATCGCCGGGCGCTTTATCGGCGACCTGCTCGGCCGCACGGACCTCCGCGAGGACCTGCCGCCGCTCGAGCGGTTCGCGCCGTTCGCCTACGCAGCGCTCGCCGCGGCGCTGGCGGTGCTGGTGTTCGTGGTCGTCGGTCCGTTCACCCTGGCATCCGCGGGGGCGTGGATCCTCGTGGTTGTCGCGGCGGCCGGCTGCTGGTGGGCGTACACGTCGTACAGCAAGTTCACGGCCGCGCAGGTCGCGCTCGTCGGGCTCGTCGCGGCGCTGGGCATCTTCACGATCCGGGCCGGCGTCCTGTCGTCGCTCGACCAGGGCGGCGTGAACCCGGCGCTCGCCGACTACTCGCCGGGGCTCTCGACGAACGACCACGGCGCGCTGCCGGTCGAGTTGCTCGTCTACACGCAGACCTCGGGCGACATCCCGATCCTGCGCGACATGATCGACCGCTACGCGAAGGAGACGGGGCTCGGCAAGAACACGCCGATCGTCGTCGACTCCAGCGACGGCCTGACGTGGCCGTGGGCGTGGTACCTGCGCGAATACAAGTCCGTCGCCTACACGGGCATCTCGCAGGGTTACCAGCCGCAGGACCCGCGCGCGGTGCTGCTGATCTCGAAGCAGAACGTGCCGAACCTGAACCTCGCGGGGCAGTACGACGACGGCATCGCCTACCACCACCGGCGCTGGTTCCCGGAGGAGTACCGCGGGAAGAACGGCGTCTACACGACGCACGATTTCTTTGGCGACCTCTTCTCGAAGAGCGCGCTGAGCAACTGGCTCGACTACTGGGTGCGCCGCACGCCGCCCGCGCAGATCGGCACGCTCGATGGCGTCGCGTTCTTCCCGAAGGGCTTCTCGCACGTCGAGACGCAGCCCGTCGGCCCCACCGTCCGCACCGAGGGCACGCAGCTCGTCATCGGCGGCACCGGCACGGCGCCCGGCCAGCTCTCGCAGCCGTCGAACGTGCGCACGGACGCGCAGGGGAACATCTACGTCGCGGACACGAACAACAACCGCATCGAGAAGTACGACCCGCAGGGGAATTACCTCGCGGCGGCGGGCGGCTTCGCGGCGGGCACGAACGTCCCGCTCGTGCAGCCGTGGTCGATGGTCGTGGCGCCCGACGGCACCGTCTTCGTCGCCGATACCTGGGACCACAAGATCGTGAAGCTCGACAAGGACCTCAATAAGGTCAAGGAGTGGGGCTCAGGCGCGCAGACCGAGGCCGGCGGCGACCCGCTGAAGCTCTTCGGGCCGCGCGACATCGTGCTCACCGCGGACAGCAACATCTTGATCACGGACACCGGGAACGGCCGAATGATCGCCTACACGCAGGACGGCGACCCTGTCGGGCAGTGGGGCCAGAAGGCGCCGGACAACGCGCCGAACCCGGGCCCGCTGGACCTCGCCGAGCCGGTGGGGCTCGCCGTGGCGCCGAACGGCGACGTCTACCTCGCGGACTACTGGAACAAGCGCATCGTGCACTACGACAAGGACTTCAACGCCAGGGGCCAGATCGCCGTGCCGTCGTGGGGCAGCCACAACGTCACCGACCGCCCGTACCTCGCGCTGCTACCGGACGGCCGCCTGCTCGCGACCGACCCCGCGAACGCGAAGGTGCTCGTCTTCGCCGCCGATGGCTCGCCGCTGCCGTCGTACGATGTCCCGCAGGTCAACGGCCAGCCCGCCCGCCCGGTGGGTGTCTGGGTCGATGGCGACAGCGTCTTGGTGTCCGATGGCGCATCGAACGTGGTGCGCAAGATCCCGGTGGCGGAGGTCGTGAAGTGAGGCCGATCGGCATACGCCAATGCCGGAGGGCGCGTCGATAGACGTGGCGCCCGTTCGCTCGGGCGGCAGATTGACCCGGCGGGCAACCGCCGCCCTATAATGCGCCGACTCGCCTGCCGAACATAACCCTAGGTGATGACCCTTACATCACCTTGTCTTGCTCCCCGGGAGAACAGCTTGCTCAAGAGCCGCGGATTCTGGATCGGCATCCTGGTCAGCGCCGTCCTGATCGGCTTTTTCGTCCGGAGCACCGATTTCGGCGAGGTCCGCCAGGCCTTCGATAGCCGGATGCGCTGGCTGGCCCTGCTCTCGCTGCCGGTCTACTTCGCCGGGCTCTGGGTCCGGACCATCCGCTGGCAGTACCTATTGCGGCCCGTGAAAAAGGTCTCGACGCCGCGCCTCTACCCGGTGGTCATCATCGGGCTGATGGCGAACAACCTGATCCCGGCGCGGGCGGGGGAGCTGGCCCGGGCATACGTGCTGGGCCAGCGCGAGAAGATCAGCAAGACGACCTCCCTCGGGACGATCGCCGTCGACCGCCTGTTCGACGGGGTAACGCTCGTGCCGATGATGCTCATCGTCGCCGCGTTCGCCGGCGGCGACGCGCGCTTCCCGGTCGGCTTCGGCAAGAGCCTGAGCTTCGCGGGGCTCGGCATCGTCATGGCGGTGCTCTTCGGCATCGCGCTCGCCGTGCTGTTCTACCTGGCGCTGCACGACAGCGGCCGGCGCTTCCTGCACCACATCGTGCACCGCTTCGCGCCCGAGCGGGTGAAGCCCGCCGTTGAGGACATGCTGCATTCGTTCTTCGAGGGCCTGCACGCGCTGCGCAGCCCGCTCGACCTCGCGCTCGCGTGGGTGATGTCGCTCATCTCCTGGACGCTGGAGGCGACGATGTACTACATCGTCGCGCTCTCGTTCGGGATCCACGAGGGGTTCCACATCTTCCTGCTGCTCACGGCCGCGGCGAACCTGGCGATCGCGATCGTGGCGTCGCAGGGCGGCATCGGCCCGTTCGAGCTGGTCGTCTCCCGCACGATTATCGCCTTCGCCGGCGCGTCCAACGCCGCGGGCGTCGCCGAGGCGTACGCCATCGGGCTGCACGCGCTGCTGCTGGTGCCGATCGTGGTGATCGGCCTGGTGCTGATGTGGTCGATGAACCTGACGCTCGGCGACATGCTCCGCACCTCGCGCGGCGATGAGCCGCCCCCGGACGGGGGCGAGCACGCCGGGCGCGTGATCCTCACGCCGGCGGCGCAGCCGGTCGTCGAGGGACCGGCCCGAAAGTGAAGGTCGCGGTCATCGGCGGCGGCGTGGCCGGCATGACGACGGCGTACCGGCTGATGCAGCGCGGGCACGCCGTGACGCTGTACGAGGCGAGCCCGCATCTCGGCGGGCTGGTGCGCACGTTCGAGGTCGGCGGCACGCGGCTCGAGGCCTTCTACCACCACCTGTTCCGCACCGACACGACGATCCTGGCGCTGATCGAGGAGCTGGGCCTCGGCGACCGCATGCGATGGATCGACTCTAAGGTCGGCTGGTTCACCGACGGCAAGATCTACCCGTTCGTGACGCCGCTCGACCTCGCGCGCTTCTCGCCGCTGCCGCTCATCGACCGCGTGAAGCTCGGGCTGATGGGCCTGAACCTCCGCAAGCGGGACGACTGGGAGGAGTTCGAGCACGTCACGGCGAAGGACTGGATCGAGAAGAACGTCTCGAAGAACGTCTTCGACAAGGTCTGGGGGACGCTGCTCCACGGCAAGTACGGCGACGCCTACGACCAGGTGGCGATGGCGTGGCTATGGAGCAAGATCCACCTGCGCTTCTCGTCGCGGAAGGGCGGGCCGATGCAGCGCGAGCAGCTCGGCTACATGATGGGCAGCTTCGCGGTCTACATCGACGAACTGGAGCGCCGGCTGCGCGACGGCGGCGTCGAGGTGCGGACGGGGGTCGCCGTCGAGCGCATCGCCGTCGAAGGCGGCCGCGCGAGCGGCGTGGCGCTGCCGGGGGGCGGGCACGAGCGGGCGGACGCGGTGGTTGCGGCCGTGCCGTCGGGCATCTTCAAGAAGATGGCGCCGCCGCTGACGCCGGACTACGAGCGGCGGCTCGACGCCGTCGGCTGGCAGTTCGCGCTCTGCATGGTGCTGACCATGGACCGCTCGCTCTCGCCAATCTACTGGATGAACATCGGCGACCGCAGCATGCCGTTCCTGGCGCTCGTGGAGCACACGAACTTCGTCGGGCCGGAGCACTATGGCGGGAACCACATCCTGTACATCTCCAATTACCTCGAGCCGGGGCATGCGTACTTCTCGAAGAGCGAGGACGAGTTGTGGGCGCTGTTCGAGCCGGCGCTGCGCAAGGTGAACCCGCGGTTCTCGTCGGACTGGGTGACGCGGCGCTGGCTGTTCAAGGGCCCGTACGCGCAGCCAATCATCACGACCGAGTACCGCGACAAGCGGCCGGACCACCGGACGCCCGTGCCGGGGCTGTACCTGGAGAACATGACCCAGATCTACCCGGAGGACCGCGGCCAGAACTACAGCATCCGCATGGGCGAAGAGGTCGCGGAGATGGTCATCGAAGACCGCGCTGCCCGCGGCGCCGAGCCCGCGCCCGGCGCCGTCGCCTGAGCGCCGCGGTCTCCGACGCCGGAGGGCCGGGCCTCCCAGACCCGTGTCCAACATGCGATTGCGGCTCCGAATGCGTGCCGGGGCGTAACCCAGGGCGCGCCCCCGGCGCTTGTCCATGCCCGGGCGCATCCCTATAGTGAATCCGCGCACAATGCTCGACACCGAGGCCACCCTCGAGATCCAGCAGCTCGTCAAGGACTTCAAGCCGCAGGACGGCGACCTGCTGGGCGCGCTGCATGCCGTCCAGCACCGCTACGGCTACATCCCCCGCATCGCGATGCGCGTCGTCGCGCGCCAGCTCCGCATGAGCGAGGCGAAGGTCTTCGGCTGCGTGACCTACTACAGCGAGTTTCGCCTGATCCCGCCGCCGGAGACGCTGATCGCCTGGTGCAGCGGGCCCGCCTGCCGGCTGAAGGGCGGCGAGCACATCCGCCGCGTGCTGGAGACCGAGCTCGGCATCGGGATGGGCGAGAACACGGAGGGCGACAGGCTCGGCCTGCACCTGGGCCAGTGCAACGGCACGTGCGAGCACGCGCCGCAGGTGTGGCTGAACGGCGAGGTCGTCGGCCCGCTCTCCGTGGCCGAGACGGTGCAGCTCGTGCGCGACCTCAAGGAAGGCACGGACCGGGGCTGATGGCCGCATACGACGAGCTCCGCAGCGCCGCGGACCAGGCCTGGAGCGCCATCGAGCGGCCGGCGCGGCCGCTCTTCGCGGTGTCGTTGAACACCTCGTCGGTCGCCGGCGGCGCGCGCCAGACGTACGAGGCGCTGAAGGCGCTCGGCGAGCAGCACGGCTTCGACGTGATGCGCACGGGCGACACGGGCCTCGCGTGGGCGGAGCCCGTCGTGCAGGTGACGCACCCGGACCGGCGCCGCGTGCTGTATGGCCGCGTCACCGCGCGCGACGCCGAGGCCTTCGCCGCCGCCGCGGCGAAGGACATCGACCGCGAGCGCGCGATCGCCGTCATCGCGGGCGGCCCGGTGGCGGGCGTGCCGGCGCTCGAAGAGTTGCCGTGGATGCGGCTGCAGGTGCGCTGGCTGATGGCGAACTGCGGCGTCATCGACCCGGAGGACATCGCCCACTACATCGCGCGTGGCGGCTACAGCCGCTTCGAGGAGGCGCGCAAGACCGGCCGCGACGAGCTCATCGAGGTGATCAAGGGCTCGACGCTGCGCGGGCGCTCGGGCTCGTTCTTCTCCACCGGCACGAAGTGGAGCTTCCTGAAGGACGCGAAGGCCGAGCCGAAGTACCTCGTGTGCAACGCCGACGAGGGCGACCCCGGCGCGTGGGTGAACCGCGTGCTGCTCGAGAGCGACCCGCACCGCATCCTCGAGGGGATGCTGATCGGCGCCTACGCGACGGGCGCCACATACGGCTGGATCTACATCCGCGACGAGTACGGCCTGGCGGTCGCCCGCATGCGGACGGCGATCGCGCAGGCGCGGGAGCGGGGCATCCTGGGGCCGAACGCGCTCGGCAGCGGCGTGAACTTCGACGCCGAGGTCGTGCGCGGCGCTGGTGCCTACGTCTGCGGCGACGAGACGGGCCTGATCGCCTCGGTGAACGACGAGCGCGGCATGCCGAAGATCAAGCCGCCGTTCCCGGCGCAGCGCGGCGTGCTCGACCAGCCGACCAACGTGAACAACGTCGAGACGTACGCGGCCGTGACCACGCTGCTCGAGGTCTCACCCGAGACGTACAGCAGCGTCGGGACGGAGGTGAACCGCGGCACGAAGATGTTCACCGTCTCCGGCGCCGTCGCGCAGACGGGCTGCATGGAGGTGCCGTTCGGGACGAAGGTGCGCGACGTGCTGGAGGCCGCGGGCGGGATCGCCGGGGGACGGCCGTTCAAGGCGCTGCAGCAGGGCGGGCCGCTCTCCGGCCTGCTGCCGGCGACGATCGCGGCGGACCTGCCGCTGGAGCCGGAGCCGTTCCGTCCGCTCGGCGCCGGCATGGGCGGCGGCGGGCTGGTGTTCGTAGACGACACGGCGTGCGTGATCGACCTGAATCTGATGTTCTCGTCGTTCCTCGAGGACGAATCGTGCGCGCGCTGCACGACGTGCCGCGGCGGCAACCAGCGCATGGTCGAGATCGTGCGGCGGACGACGCGCGGCGAGGCGGAGGCGAACGACCCCGACCGCATCAAGTCGCTCGCCGCGTCGA
>Ga0070741_10010284_pt1 | contig 17740 bp, 15 predicted proteins | sample Coa_R1_4_FD_66440 | JGI IMG/M metagenome (GOLD analysis project Ga0070741, IMG submission 66440) | Surface soil microbial communities from Centralia Pennsylvania, which are recovering from an underground coalmine fire - Coalmine... | ecosystem: Environmental > Terrestrial > Soil > Unclassified ...
GGTCGAGCGCGAGCAGAAGATCTCCCGTGCCGAGCGCGAGCTGGTCGCGAAGCTGGAGCGCTCGCCGACGGACGAGGAGCTCGCGCGGAAGGCGAAGCTGCCGCTCAAGCAGGTGCGCGAGGTGCGCGCCGCGGCGCGCGCGGTCGCGTCGCTCGACAAGCCCGTCGGCGAGGACGACTCGGCGTCGTACGGCGACCTGTTCGCGAGCGCGGAGAGGACGCCCGACGAGCAGGTCGAGGTCGAGCTGACGGAGAAGGCTCTGCACGAGGCGATCGCCGAGCTGTCGGAGCGCGAGCAGCAGATCCTCAAGCTGCGGTACGGGCTCAACGGCACCGAGGACCCGAAGTCGCTCGAGGAGATCGGCCGCATCCTCGGCGTGACGCGCGAGCGCGTCCGCCAGCTCGAGGCCGAAGCGCTGCGGCGGCTCGCGGAGCGCCGCGAGATCGCCGGCCTCAAAGCTGCTTAGCGGGTGCCAGCCCCAAGCCGCGCGCGAGGGTGAAGAACGCCTGCGCGTACGGCGACTTGTGCGTGCGGTCCCACAGAACCGCCCAGTCGATCTGCTCCCGAAGTGAGCGTGCGACCTCGAGCGCCGGCTCGTAGTCCACGTAGTGCTCGCGCAGCGCGAGGAGCTTCGACGCGAGCACGTCGGTCGCGCTCATCACGCGCATCTTGATCGCGTACACCTCGATGATGTCGGCGTGCGCGACGATGTTCTCGACGGTCTGCTCGTCGGCACCGTTCGGCCCGAAGATCAGGTCGATCATCGAGTCGCTCTCGTCGAAGACCTTGTACAGCCAGCCTTCCGGCGGCCGCTCGACGCGGAAGCCTTCCGCCTCGAGCACGTCGAGCGCGCGGTCCGCGTCCTTGGGCGCCAGGACGAAGTCGACGTCGTGGTTCGTCTCCGGGCCGCCGCGCGCGTACACGGCGAGGCTGCCCGCGAGTGCGAACGGGATCTCGTGGTCGCGCAGCGCGGCCGCGGCGCGCTTCATCGCGTCGAGCAGGTCGGAGAAGATTGGCGTGGACACCCGGCGGTAACTACCCGGGTGTGACGAAGACAATCCGTGTAGCCGCTGCAGGCGACATCCACGCCGGCCCGGGCGACGAGGACCGCGTGGCCGAGGCGTTCCGGCGGGCCGCCGGTCAGGCCGACCTGATCCTGCTCGCCGGCGACCTGACGCAGCACGGCCAGGTCGACGAGGTGTGCGTCGTGGCCGACGCCTGCCGCGACCTGGACGTGCCGATCGTGGCCGTCCTCGGCAATCACGACTGGCAGTCGGATCGCACCGGTGACCTGGCGCGCGCGCTCGCGGGCGCGGGGGTCGTCGTTCTCGAGCGGACGCACACGATCCTGCCCGTCGCCGGCGTCAGCGTCGGCGTCGCCGGGGTGAAAGGGTTCGTCGGCGGGTTCGTCCAGCAGTGGGCGAACTTCGGCGAGCCGCTGTTCCGCCAGGCGTACGCCGAGACGACGGCGGACGTCGACGGGCTGGAGGCGGGGCTCCGCGCGATCGAGAGCTGCGCCGTCCGGATCGCGCTGCTGCACTACTCGCCGGTCGAGGCGACGCTCGTCGGCGAGCCGGAGCGCCTGTGGCTCGTCCTCGGCGCCGACCGTCTCGCCGGCCCGATCCGCGACCACCGCCCGGATCTCGTCGTCCACGGCCATGCCCACCGCGGCTCGTTCGAGGGGGACGTCGACGGCGTGCCCGTCTACAACGTCGCCGTCCACGTCATCGGGCGGGAGTTCTGGGTCTTCGAGCTGCCCTGCGACGGCACGCGCCAAGCCGCCGGGCCGCTGGCGGTCGAAGAGACCTAACCCGCCCCGCCTACGGGCGAACCCTTCCCAGCGCCGGTACGAACGCGCTACGAAGCCGTCGCGAAGTTGACACCTTGGTTTGGCGAAGGGCGCGGCGATCCGACCTCTAGTTCTTCCCCGCGCGCGTGGGGGCGTTCAATCGACACGAATGCGAGACGAAGTCGGCGCACATTTGTTGCGCTGGTTTGGCGACGGGACACGTCGCGTACGGCCGATGCCCTGCGGGTCGCGGCGCCGGCGCTACGAACCGACGACCTTGCAGACCCAGCGCCGGGGGCGCGAGCGGTCGAGCTCGATGAAGAGCACGCGCTGCCAGGTGCCGAGGCAGAGCTCGCCGTCGGCGACGGGGATCGACTCGCCGGCCGAGCCGAGGAGCATCGACATGCAGTGGGAGTGGCCGTTCGGCTGCTCCATGTCCTCCGGGCAGATGTTCTCGGTGCGGCGATCCCAGTCGTCGTGGGCGTAGTAGGTCTCGTGCGGGATCAGCCGGCGGAGGAGGGCGGTGAAGTCCTCGAACATGCCCCGCTCGTACTCGTTGACACGAACGCAGCAGGTCGTGTGGGGGGAGTAGACGCAGCAGATCCCGTCGACGACGCCCGATTCGCGGACGATCTCGGCCACGTCCGCGGTGATGTCGGTGACATGGAAGCCCCCCGTCGTCTGGAAGTGCCGCTCCGCCTGGAAGACCTTCATCGCCGGCGATTTTAACGGGTACTGTCGCCTCACCGGGCCCGTAGCTCAGCGGTTAGAGCAGCGAACTCATAATTCGTTGGCCGGTGGTTCGAATCCACCCGGGCCCTTCATTCGGCAGGCCGTCGGTATGAAAACGGTAGGTGTCCCGGCCCCGCGGTATGAGAGCGGTAGGAAGCGGCCCTTTCACTCTTTACCTGCAAAAAGGCCGTTGCTTCACTCTGCGTGCCTTCACGGGAAGGCGACTTCGATCGCTGAAGGCGACAGCGATCGTTGCGGCAATTGAACAAGTCGCTTACAGCGCAACCGGGGGCGCGCTGCAAACCCCCCGTTCAACTCAAGGAGCAAACGGAAATGTCCAGAAAACGGACGAAGCAGTACTTGACGCTGCTGATGGTGATCGGCCTCGTGTCGATCGCTGCCGGCGGGTCGGGCACCTTCGCGTCGTTCAACGCCGAAGTCGCGAACAACGGCAACTACTTCGCGACCGGCACGCTCGTTCTGAACGACAACGGCGGCCATAACACGTGCACGTCTGCCGTGAACAACAGCAACTCGAACACGGCTGGCACGGGCTGCGACACGCTCTTCAAGTTCGACCACTTCGCTGCGGCCGTCACCGCGACCGTCGACACGGGTGGGGCCGCGAGCGGCCAGGCGGATATCCCGTACACGGGCGCCACGGGCACCATGTACCCGGGCGACCACATCACGATCACCGGCGCGTCGGGCTCCCCGACGGAGAACGGCACGATCGCTTCGATCACGGGCAGCACGATCACGCTGTCGGCCAACCTCGGCAACACCTACAACGCCGGTGACTCGATCACCGACAACACGCCGACCTACCTGGCGCACCTGACGCTGACGAACGCCGGCTCGATCGACTCGTCGGACATCAAGTTCGAGGCAACGGGCGGCGGCTGCACTGCGGCGTACAGCGAGGGCGAGACGACGCTGACCGGCGCCGTGACCGCCGGCGACCCCGTCGGCAGCTCGATCACGGTCGCGGACTCGTCGAACTTCCCCACCGGCTCGCCGGTCGTCGTGAGCGACGGCACGCACGCGCAGACCTTCATCTCGGGTGGCGCGGTCGACTCCACGCACATCGCCGTCGACGCGCAGAACTGGAACTTCTCGTACCCCGACGCCACGCCGGTCACCGGGCCGGAGTTCAACGGCGCCGGTACGCCGAAGAACCTCTGCGACGACCTGACCTTCTCGATCATCGAGGAGAGCTCGTCGACCTTCCACGACGACATGACCGGTGCGTCCCAGTGCGCGTTCGGCGACTCGACCGACACGCCGCTCGCCGGCGCCAACGGTTGTGATCTGGGCGGCACGAGCGCGACGACCCTGACCAACCTCCCGACGAGCTACCAGCAGCTCGACAACACGACGATGGCTGCGGGCGCGAGCCGCTACTTCCTGCTCGCGGTGCACTACACCGGGGCGGGTCTGACGAACGCCTACCAGAACACGCAGACCACGACGTTCGGTCTGAACTGGCACATCGACCAGGCGTAAGACGAAGGATCGAGCTGAGTCCGCTCCTGCTCAGTTCGCCGGCAATCGGGGCCGCCGCCTAACGGGCGGCGGCCCCGGAGCCGACAACTAGGAGCACACGCCCAGATATGCGCACCCAAGCCCACAGATTCGCTCTCGCCGCCACCGCGCTCACCGCGTTCGTCGGCGCCGAGAGCCCCCGTTTCGGCCCGGTCGGGTTCCTCGTCGGCCTCTTCGCGGTCAGCGGCGCGATCGCGTTCGGCTGGAACTGGTGGGAGGGCCGCCATGCCGGCCCCGAGACGAAGAGCGCCGCGAAGTCGTTCGTCCAGACGAAGCGCATCCTGATGGCCGTCATGGCGCTCGGCGTCGCGTCGTATGTCGGCGGCCACGCCACGCTGGCGACGTTCAGCGCCGAGACGTCGAACGAGAACAGCACCGCCTCGTCGGGCACGCTCACTATGAGCGACACCTCGAACGCCACGACGTGCGCGAGCTTCGGCGCCGGTACGTCGGCGGACAACGTGAACTCCGGCGGGCGCAGCCCGAACTCGAACTACTGCGCCGCTGCGATCACGCTGACGAACCTGGCTCCCGGCGTCGGCGCGAGCGCGCTCGGCGTCAACACGGTGGCGGGCATGGGCAAGATCGTCCTCAAGAACACCGGCAGCAGCGACGGGCGGTTCCTCTACCTCCTGGCGCCGTACGTCAACACGACGCTCAACGTCGGCAGCCCGTACACCGTCGGCGTCGCCCCGCCGTCGAGCGTGCCGGTGTTCCCCGTCCGCGGCACCGTGATGGCGCAGGACAACATCGTCTTCTCGTACTCGGGCGTGACGCAGACCTGCAAGGCCGGCGCGAGCGCAGCGAGCACCGGCGTCCAGGCGCAGGGCGGCGCGACGAGCATCCCGATCTACGGCTGCTCGCCCGCGACGTGGAACTACGCCTACGGCGCGAACACGCGCGTCTACGACAGCAGCAGCGACACGTCGAACGCGAACACCGAGTGCTACGACTCGGGCAAGACGACGACTGCAGGCGTGGTCGGCGCGACCAAGGGCACCGACCTCGACTTCAACGAGGTTCCGGCAACCGGGACGACGAGCCCCACGAACGGGCTCTGCCAGGCGCTCTACATGTGGGTCCAGGAGCAGGACTCGACCGGCATGAACTACTGCTTCTTCGGGCAAACGAGCACGGACGGGAGCCAGTGCGTGGCGCCGATCAACTCGACGTTCGTCTCGAACGACCTGCCGACCGCGAACACATTCGACACGACGACGACCACGATCACCGTGAGCACGCTGACGGGCAACGTGCAGAAGAACGACCACCTCACGATCAGCGACGGTCCAAACACGGCGACATGCGTCGCGAACGCAGCGGCCTACATCAACGACACGACGATCTCGGTCAAGAGCTGTCACTCGTACCCCGCGGGTGCGACGTTCACCTCGAACGCGATCGTGCGCGACACCGACGCCGAGGGTCTGGTCGACAACGACGCGACGCACAGCATCTCGAACTTCGACACCACCTATAAGCCGCAGCTGGGCGAGATCCCGCTGCCGCCGGTGACGTCGAACGGGAACGTCAACACCAACGCGGCGTACCAGCTGACGCACGCCGGCTCGAGCCTCGACACGCGCACGTTCTACATCGGCGTGTGCATGATCGCTCCCTCTTCGACGGCACAGAACAACCTCCAAGGAGAGACCGCAACCTTCGGTCTGACGTGGCATCTCGACCAGTAGAGGCTCGGATGTCCCTCGCCACGCTGAAGAAGGCTCTCCTCTCGATCATGGTCGTCGGCTTCATCTCCTCGGTCACCGTGATCCGCACCGACGCCGTCTTTTCCAACGAGATCAAGAACCCCGGCTCCACGGTGTCGACCGGCACCCTGACGCTCGAGACGAACTGGACCGACAGCTCCGGGAACAACCCGCACACGTGCCGCTCGATCGACGGCCCGGCAAGCCCGGGCAACACCGTCACCTGCTCTCCCATGTTCACGAACGCCATCGAGTATCCAGGCTCGCCGCAGTCGATCCACCTCACGGTCGTCAACACCGGCTCCGAGGCGGCGTCCGCGCTCGACATGTGGATGCCGAGCTGCAGCGACGGGATCACCACCGGGTCGCCGGTCGTCGGCCTCGACGGCTCGGCGTGCGGGCTCGACACGTTCTCCATCCAGGAGACGGCGTCCGACTTCTCGACACCCGTGGCGTGCTGGTGGCCCGCCCGCGCCGCCGGCAGCTGCCCCGGCGCGATCGACGGCGCGCTCGGTGTCTTCAAAGCCAACTACAACGCCTACCCGGGCACGAAGCTCTACTCGTACACGTCGACGCCGGCGCAGGCGGTGGCACTCGGGATCGGCGCGGCAAATGCGCGTTACTTCGTGATCAGCGTCGGCGTCCCGGCCGACGACAACGGAGCGCTGCAGGGTCGCTCGGCGCTGTTCCCCTTGCAATTTCACATCGAAAGCTGACGGAAGGCCTGGTAATCGCCGTGTCGAACCTCATAATGGACATCCCGATGGAAACACCCACCACGGAAACCACCGGCGCGGCAGCGCCGGCGCAGGAGGCTGCACGTCCGACCACCGCACTCGGGTGGGCGGGCCGCATCGGCTCCTGGCTCGTGCTCGTCGTCGCGACGGTGATCGCCGTCGGCCTGTTGGCGATCACGGTCGGGCCGAAGTTCCTGCCCTATGAGGCACTCGTCGTGCGGTCAGGCTCGATGGCCCCGGCGATCCCGACCGGCTCGATCGTCTTCTACGGCAAGAAGGCGGCGGACAAGGTCAAGGTCGGCGACATCATCGTGTTCAACCGGCCCGGCGTCGCGAACGAGAAGGTCACGCACCGCGTGTTCAAGATCGGTCACTCCGACACGGGGCGGTACGCGATCACGAAGGGCGACGCGAACGGCACACCGGACGACTGGCAGGTGCCGTTGCAGGGAACCGGATGGGTGGCTTCTTTCCACGTGCCAGTGATCGGCTACGCGCTCGTCGACCTCGAGTCGACGATCGGCAGGCTCCTGCTGCTGGTCATCCCAGCGCTGGCGCTCGGCGCGATCACTCTCTATGAGATCTGGCGCGATCGGGGTGGGGCGAAGGCATGATTTCGAAGGCCCTTCGCAGGGCCGCCACCTCCTGGAAAACGTTCATCTTCGCGGCCGTCCTCTTCTCGCTCGGCGGGGTGGCGAGCGTCTGGGCAACGCAGTTCACCGCGGACAACGCCGTCAGCACGGCGACCATCCCTGCGGGCTGGGTGGCGTGGCCGTCGGCAGCGACCGTGGTCGGCAGCACGATCGGCCTGTCGCGGACGGTCACGTGGGCCGTGCCGACGACGACCGGGATCAACGGCTACCTGGTGCGCGAGACCGATCGCGGAACGACGACGACGGCATGCCCGGCGACGAACGTGAGCACGGTCGGGGCGACGACTGCGACCTACCTCGGGACGACGGTGGCGTACCCCGCGACGACGGTGACCACCCCCGTCCTGTACCCGGCGACGGTGGCGAACGTCTCCGGCGCCGGCACGCACACGACCGCGGCGACGATCCCGTCCAGCGACAACGGCGACTACGTCTGCTTCCAGGTGCAGTCGTACTACCAGACCAACGGCTGGGTCGGCGCGACGGTTCCCGTCGCGGGCGGCAGCCCGACGCGGATCGGCTTGTGGCCGACGACGGTCGCGCACGCGAACGGCGGCACGAAGAACCAGATCGACAACAGCGACACGATCAAGATCACCTACAACCAGAACGTGCAGCCGCCGACAGGCAGCACCATCACGATCTGCACCTTCACGAACGGGACGCTGCTCATCGGCGACAGCGGCTGTGGGAGCTCGAGCGACGTCCCGACGGTAGGGAAGCTCACCGGCCTGTCGATCACGACCGCGCGCACGTTCGCATCGTCGTCGTGGACGACGTCCGGAACCGCGATCACGTTCAAGCTCGCCGGTGGGACGTCGTCCGGTGCGTCGAGCGGCGTCGGCACCTGGACGAGTTCCGGCAGCTTCGTCTCCGCAACCGCGGGCGGGAACCCGTCGCCCTGCACGCAGTCGGCGTGCACGCCTACCGTCAGCGGCGGCTGGTAGGCGGCCGTGGCGATCACCGACCGTCCGCGCGCCGAAGTCCGCCGCCGGCAGCGGCCGCCCGAGCGCTGGTACCGGCGCACCTGGGTGCACGCCCTCGTCGGCCTCGCGGTCGCCGCGCTCACCGTGACCTTTGCCGGCCAGCGCGCAACCGACGGCGCGCGCGCGACGCTCGACGACCGCCTCATCCACGCGGGGGCCGGCGCGGATGCCGGGCTCGTCGCGATCGAGTCCGAGCAGCTCTCGGCGGTTCGCGCCGTGGCGTTCACGGTCGGCCTCCCGGAGGCGCTGGCAGCGCGCAACGGGCCGCAACTCAACCGCTACACGACGCCGCTGCAGGCGAACTCCACCGTGCCGATGGTCGACGTGATGGACACGACGGGGCGCGTGCTGCTCGCCGTGCGCGCGAAGGGCGCGCCGGAGCCGGTCGCGACCCACCACGGGCTCCGCCTGCTCGGGCAGGCGCTGCACTTCGCCAACGGCCCGCGCGGCGGGCGCTTCACGCAGCTCGTCATCTTCCGGAGCGGCCCGACGCTCGCCACGGTCAGCCCGATCATGATCGGCAACACACCGGTGGGCGCCGTGCTCGCGATGACGCCGCTCGCCGACGCGCTCGGCCGCCTGTCGCAGGAGGTGTCCGCCGACCTGACGGCCTACGACCCCAACGGTCGCCCGATCGCGACGACAGCGACCTTCAACCCGAAGCCGCTCGACCGTGACACGGCGCGCGCGCTGATCGCCGGTGCGGCGCTCACGACGCGATACGTCTACGCGGATCACCGCGAGAAGGTCGGGCGGCTGATCGTCGAGCACACCGCCGACGCCGTGCTCGGCGTGTCGCTCGAGGACGACAGCAACGTGACCGGGCGCGCGGTGAGCATCTACGTCGCGATCGGGCTGCTTGCCAGCGTGATGCTGATGGCGACGTTCTGGGCGCGCTATCAGCGCGAACGCCGGGAGCGGGAAGCGGAGTGAGAGCGCTGCGCGTCGTCGCCGCCGTGGCGGTCGCGCTCGGCGTCCCGGCGCTCGCCCACGCGGCGCCGACCCTGCACCGGCCGGATCCCGTCTTCTCGGCGCTGCGGCCCGACTACGTCGACCCGCTGCCCGGGCCGGACGGCAAGCCGACGACGCTCAGCCCGCTCTCCGAGCAGGCGACGATCGCCGCGACCCGGGACGACGAGTACCTGCACTACAAGCTGCTCGACGACCTCGGCGGCTTCATCCCGGCGCCGGTCGGCAAGCTCGCGCTGTCGAGCGGCGGACGCAACGTCGTCGGCAGCGGCGCCGGCCGCGCCCAGATCCCGCTGTACCAGCGCCACGCCGGCGGCCAGGTGAACGCCTTCACGTTCACCGGCGGCACTCCGACCGTCCCGCCAGAGAACGGCAAGCAGCCCGTCCCGGGCCTCGGCGTCCCGATCCCGGTGCCGCCGCCGACGAGCAGCAACGGCGTCCCACCGCCGAACCAGGGCTTCGGCGGCACGCCGGGCGCGGCCGGCACGCCGCGCGGCTCGCACAACGGATCGTCGACGTCGACCGGCCCCGCGGGCACCGGCACGACCGGCGGTAGGACGACCGCCCCCGGCGGCACGACCTCGTCGTCGACGGTCTCGACGAGCCGGACCACGACGACCACGCGCACGACGACGACGCCGACGACGACCGTGGCGACGTCGACCACGACCAACACGGTCACGACCGGCACCACGACCACGGCGCCGACCACCACCACGACCTCCGGCGGCGGTGGCGGCGGCGGCGGCGGCGGTGGAGGCGGCGGAGGAGGTGGCGGTGGCGGCGGTGGCGGCGGCGGCTCCGGCAGCTGCGGCACGATCGGCCTCTCGATCGACAGCGACCACGCGACCTGCTCGCTCTATCTCGTGAACGCCAGGCCGGGCAACGAGACGCACGAGGTGCTGACGGTCAAGAACACGAGCAGCCAGAGCTACACGCTGTCGCTCAAGGCGTCCCGCAACCCGTCGCTGCCGACGAACCACCTGTGGCAGGACCTGCTGATGGGGGTCTGGGAGCAGGGGACGCCGGCGCCCGACCCGATGCCGCCGCTCGCGTTCTGGACGACCCAGTTCAGCAACCTGACGACCCTCGCGCCGGGGCAGTCGGTGGCCTTCGTCATCGAGCTCCAGCTTCCGTTCACGGCCGGGAACGACGACCAGAACCTCGCCGCGGACATCGATTTCACGTTCCGCGCGACCGCCTGACGGCGCTCTCCCTCGTGGCGGGGGATGAATCGCGTATGAGCGGGGGATTTCGCTTGATCTCGTTCTGACCGGCCCCTAGGGTTGCCCCTGTCCTGATGCCTGCGGCAACTCGCATCCTGGGCGCCCGTTCTTGGGCTGCCGTCGTCACGCTCGTAGCCTCGGTCGGCTGGATGCTGGCCGCCGGCGCGAATCCGGCTGCCGCCGCGATCAGCACGTCGATGACGATGTCGCCCTCCGGCACCGTCTCGATCGCTGCGGGCGCGTCGCAGTCGTTCACGGCGACCGTCACGAGCACCGCGGGTCACCCCACGGGCACCGTCGACTTCGTCCGCACGAGCCCGACCGGCGCCGTCACCGACGTGACCGTCGGCCTCGACCCGTCGCCGAGCGACCCGAACTCGTCGGTCGCCGTCCTCGGCCCCGTGCAGTTCAACGGCAGCGGGACCTGGTCGGTCAAGGCGACCTACAACACCGACAACCCGTTCTTCGGGTACGCCGGCGGGGAGACGACGACGACCTATGTGAGCGTCGGCGCCGCGCCGCTGCCGCATCCCGACACCGTGTCGCTCACGCTCAACCCGGATCCGCCGACGCAGGGCACGGACGTGACGTTCAACGTCCACGTCGCCCCGTCCGACGGGACGACCGGCGTGCCCACCGGCACGGTCACGATCAAGGGCAGCAACACGAGCGACTCGTCGCAGCAGTTCACGCTGACCTCGTCGGACTACACGAACGGCATCATCCCGCTCGACGCGAATGGAAACGCGTCGATCACGGTGAACGGGTTCGCCCAGGCGGACTACTCCTTCGTCGTGCTCTTCACCAGCAGCGATCCCGCGACCTACCAGTCCGGCTCGGTCACCAGCCTCGTCTCGGTGAAGGCGAGCACGCAGACGTTCCAGACGCAGACGGCGGTTCAGCTCTCGCCGACCGCGATCACGAGCGGTCAGCAGGTGACGATGCAGGCGACGGTCACGCAGCAGGGCGCGCAGACCTCGCCGAACCCCGGCGCGATCGTCGACTTCCGGTCGGACTCGGTGAACGGCAACGACGTCGAGCTCGGCCAGGCGCAGCTCGACGCCAACGGCACCGCGACGCTGAACCGCACCTTCACCAAGGGCGGCTCGTACACGATCCGCGCGATCTTCATCGGGGCGACCTTCGGGAACCTCACCTACCTGACGTCTCAGGGCTCGGCGGTGCTTTCGGTGACCGATCCGAACGCGACGCAGACCTCGACGGTCACGCAGACGGTCGGCGCCACCGTGCAGACGGGCAGCTCGGTCCTGCTCACCGGTACGCTCACGTCCGGCGGCATCCCGCTCGTGAACCAGCCGCTGACGCTCACCGTCAACGGTGAGTCGGCGGAGAGCTGCAGCGGCACCACGACCACGAGCGGCACGGTCACCTGCGCGGTCACGATCACCGACCCGATCGGCAGCTACGACATCCACGCCGCGTTCGCGGGCGACAACGTCAACGCGTACGCCGCGAGCTTCGACGACAACACGCTGACCGTCACGGGCATCCCGACGACGCTCGCGTACACGGGGCCGACGCAGTCCTCGCCCGGCGCGTCGCTCACGCTCACCTACCAGCTCTCCGCCACGGGCGGCAGCAACCTCCAGGGCCAGACCGTCAACGCGACGTTCGACGGCGCGTCGCTCGGGCCGGCCCAGACCGATGCCAACGGCGTCGCGAGCTGGACGATCACCGCGCCCTCCACGCCCGGCCCGTACTCGACGACCGCGACCTACGGCGGCGACGGCCAGTACTACATCGCGAGCAACCAGGCGAGCGGCTCGGTCCAGGTCGGCCAGATCACGACTGCGATCGTCGACCACGTCACCGGCAACTTCCTGCTCGGCTCGCCGATCACCCTCAGCGGCACGCTCACCGCGGGCGGCGTGGGCGTCGGCCAGGAGCCCGTCACGCTGTGGTTCGGCACCGCGAGCTGCCCGGCCACGACCGACGCGAGCGGCAACGCCAGCTGCAGCCTTCCCGGCGGCGTTCCCGGCCCGACCGGCCCGACCACGACCAAGGCGGTCTTCGCCGGCGACTCGTCGTACAAGCCGGCGAGCGACACCGCGAACGCTCTCGTCTACTCGTACGCGCCCGGCGGCGGCTCGTTCGTCGTCGGCGACCAGTCGGCGAGCGGGTCCGTCATGTTCTGGGGTGCGCAGTGGTGGAAGCAGAACTCGCTCACGTACCTCGACTCCAAGTCCGAGAACGCATCGTTCAAGGGCTACGCCGACTCGCCGTCGACGCCGCAGTGCGGCACCGACTGGGCGGCGAACCCGGGCAACTCCTCCAAGCCGCCGGCCGGCCCGCTGCCCGCGTACATGGCGGTCATCGTCACCGACCACAACGGGAAGTCCGGCCCGGTGCAGTCGGGCGACACGGTTGCGATCGTCATCGTCCAGACCGACTCGGGCTACAAGAACGACCCGGGACACGCGGGCACCGGCACCGTCGTCGCCACGCTCTGCACGAGCCAGGGCTACACGCCTCCCCCGGCGCCGGCGGTCGATTGCAGCGCGAAGGGCGCGAAGTGCGAGTCGCTGCTCGCCAACCCGAGCGTCGCCCCGGGCGCGAGCGTGACGGCCGGCCAGATGCTCTCGATTCTCTACACGGACGACGCGCCGATGGGCTCGGCGACGGTCACGCTCGACGGGCAGGCGCTGCCGGTCTCGCAGTCGTCGACGTCGGGCGTCAAGGTGACGTACGTCGACAGCTACGGCGGCTCGAAGTCGACCAAGAACCAGACGCTGCTGTCCTTCAACGTCCCGAGCGGGCTCACGCCCGGCGCGCACACGATCACGGTCACCGTCCAGGATGGCGACGGCGACTACGACGTGTACAGCTTCACCGTCTCGGTTTAGGTCGATAATCGTGCCCGTGACGCAGACGGGCGACAGACGGCAGAAGATTCTCGCCGCCGCGGTGAGCGTGTTCGCGGAGCGCGGCTACGAAGCGACGCGCGTCGGTGACATCGCCTCCGAGGCGGGCGTGGCGTACGGGCTCGTCTACCACTACTTCGCGTCGAAGGACGCCGTGCTCGAGGCGGTATTCCGCGAGTCGTGGGGGAGGCTGCTGACCGCCGTCGCGCAGGCCGAGCAGACCGCCGGCACCGCGCCGGAACGGCTCGGGCTCGTCGTGAAGATCGTGCTGCGCTCCTGGCGCGACGATCCCGACCTCGTGCGGCTGCTCGTGCGCGAGGTGACGCGGAACCCGCACATCCAGGACGAGCTCGACGAGATCGGCCAGGCGTTCGCGACGCTCGAGCGGATCATCGCCGCCGGGCAGGAGGAGGGGACGATCCGCCGCTCGCTCGACCCGAAGCTCTGCGCGTGGATGCTCTACGGCGCGCTCGAGGAGATCCTCACCGGCTGGGTGCTCGGCCGGCTGCCCGACGACCCCGAGACGCTCGCCCGCGCGGAAGACGAGGTCATCGGCACGGTCGTGCGCGGCTTCACGCTCTAGACGGCGAACATACGTTCGTAGTAGCCTCGGCTCATGCAGCTGAGGCTGGACGCCGCCGACCGGCTCGTGGAGCTCGTGGAGGAGCGGCGTGGCCCCGTGCCCGTCGAGGACGCCGCACGGGCCGTCCTGCGCCTCGACGGGCCCGTCGCGGTCGGCCTGGCGCGCTCGCTGCTCGCCGAGGCGGTCGCCGCCGACGCGCGTCTGCGCTGGGCGGGCGACCTGGTCGCGCTGCAGGGCGCGCCGGGCGAGGCGCTGCTGCTCGAGGAGGCGACGTACGTGGTCTTCGACCTCGAGACCACCGGCCTGCGTCCCGGGGTTGCGCGCCCGTGCGAGTTCGGCGCCGTGCGCGTCCGCGGTCTCGAGCTCGAGGAGCGCTTCCAGACGCTGGCGAACCCCGGCGCGCGCCTCCAGCCGGCCGTGGCCGCGCTGACCGGCCTCCGCGACGAGGAGCTGCGCCGCGCGCCGCCGGTCGCGGCCGCGACGCGCCGCTTCCTCGACTTCGCCGGCGACGCGGTGCTCGTCGCGCACAACGCGCGCTTCGACATGGCCTTCCTGGACGCGGAGACGATGCGGCTCACCGGCCGTCGCGTCGACGGGACGGTGGCCGACACCGTCGCGTTGGCCCGACGCCTGCTCGGCCGCCAGCCGGCGAACCTCGCCGCGCTCGCGCACCGATTCGTGACGACGGCTCGGCCGTGTCACCGTGCGCTGCCCGACGCGGAGGCGACGGCCGAGATCCTGCTCTGCCTGATCGGCATGGCACAGGAGCGGGGCGCGCGCACCGTCGGCGATCTCGTCGAGCTCTCAGCGACGCGTCCGCGGCGCGTGCACCGCAAGCGCAACCTCGCCTTCGGCGCGCCGCCGACGCCCGGCGTCTACCTCTTCCGCGACGCGCACGACCAGGTGCTGTACGTCGGCAAGGCGCGCGACCTGCGCGCGCGGCTGCGCTCGTACTTCCGCTCCGACCGTCAGCGGCCCGCGGTCGAGGCGGCGCTCGCGGCCGTCGAGCGCATCGAGTGGCGCGAGCTGCCGTCCGAGCTCGAGGCCGGGCTCGAGGAGCTGCGGCTGATCCGGGAGCTGCGCCCGCCCGCAAACGCGCGCTCGGCGCGTCCCGACCGCTACCTCTATCTCCGGCGGCGCGGCGACTCCGTGATCTGCTCGGCGCAGCCGACCGAGCTCGGGCCGCTCACCAGCCGGCGGCGCGCGCAGCTCGCGGCGCGGGCGCTCCAGGGCGTCGAGTGGGTCACGCTCGACGACGCGCTGCCGAAACTCCGCGCCAAGCTGAAGCGCCTCGCGCGCGACCTGCGGTTCGAGGACGCGGCCCGGCTGCGCGACCGGATCGAGGCGCTCGAGGAGTGCGCGCGCGACATCGCGCGGATGGCGGACCTGCGCCGGCTCGAAGTCGTCCTCGTCGCCGGCGGGCGCTCGGTGTGGGTGGCGAAGGGGCAGGTCGTCTGCATCCGGCCGTGGCGCGGGACGAGCGGGCTCGAATGGCAGGCCGGGCTTGCCGCCGTCGCCCGCGCCGAGCCGACGCTCGCGCCGGAGGCGGCCGACGACCTCCGCGTCGTCGCAGCCGCGATCCGCCGGCCGCCGCCCGAGCTCGAGGTTCTACCGTTACGGGGATGGACGAGCTCCGGGAGCGAGCGCTCGGCGACGGCTGGCGGAAGCTGGTCGTCGACGGCGTGACGGCCGAGCCGGTCGAGCTTCGCCGCGGCGCCGCGGTGAAGGTCGTCGACGGCCCGCGAACCGAGACCCTGCCGCGGGAGGAGTGGCCCGCGCGGCTCGACGCGCTGCTCGCCGACGCGCGGCACGTCCACCTCCACGCGCCGGACGGCGATGTGCACGCGCGGCGGACGAAGAAGGGACGCTGGCTGTCGTCGCGCGCCCGTCCCTCGTCGACCGCGCCGGCGACTGGCGCCCACGACCGCGCGCGCCGTTACCCGCTGCCCGACGACCACCCGCTGTTCGCGGCGACGCGCGTCTCGCGCGACAAGCGCCGCCAGGTGCAGCACTACATCGAGCTGCTGCGGCCGCTGCCACTCTGGGAGCGAGACCGCATCCGCGTCGTCGACGCGGGCTGCGGCAAGGCGTACATGAGCCTCGCGCTCGTCGCGTACGGCCGCGAGGTCGGCACGCGCGTCGAGCTCGTCGGCATCGACGCGAACCCCGGCGTGATCGACACCGTGCGCGGCATCGCCGAGCAGCTCGGCTACGACGAGGCGTGGTTCGTCGCGACCACGATCGCCGAGTACGCCGATATCGGCGTAGGCTCGACGGAGCCGACCGGTAGCGGAGAGGCCGGCTCCGCCGGCCTTGGAGCGGACGAGCCGATCGACATGCTCGTCTCGCTGCATGCGTGCGACACGGCGACCGACGAGGCGATCGCGGCCGGCGTGCGTCTCGGCGCGGAGGCGATCGTCGTTGCGCCGTGCTGCCACCACGAGCTCGCGGCGCAGATCGCCCGCAACGAGAAGGACGGCCTCCTGCGCCACGGCCTGCTGCTGGGCCGGCAGGCCGACCTCGTCACGGACGCGCTGCGGGCGGCGGCGCTCGAGAGCCTCGGCTACCGGGTGGACGTGATCGAGTTCGTCGCCGCCGAGCACACGGCGAAGAACGTGATGCTGCGAGCGCTGCGCGACCCCTCGCCGGCGCGGGAAGCCCGTGCCGGCGCGGAATTCGCCGAGCTCCGCGACCGCTACGGCGTGGATCCGGCGATCCAGCGCCTGCTGCGCGTACCCGTCTAGCGCCCTTTCCCGTTGCACTCCTGACAAAGGAGGCAGACAACTTGGGGATTCTCTGGATCATCCTGATTGTCATCCTGGTGCTCGCGCTGCTCGGCTTCTTCTCACGCGGCGTCTGGTAAGCCACTAGGACCTAGCGCACCAAACTGAGGGCCGTTCCGCCCACGCGGAGCGGCCCTCGACGCGCGACAATGTGCCTGTGGGCACGTTTGACGAGCTTCTCGCGCGGGCGGACGCGAGCACGGGGCTGCCGCGCCTCGGCGGCATGGCGCGGCCCAACGGCGTCGTCATCGTCAGCGAGCGCTTCTGGGCGTTCGCGGGCACCGACGGCTCCCTCCGCGAGGGGGAGATGCTCCAGCCGCCCGAGCTGCTGAACCGCCTGCCGCTCGCCCGCGGTCTCGTCCGGCTCGCTGCGTCGCTCGGTCCGCTCTTTCGCCGGTCGGGCGTCGCCCGCCCCCGCGAGCGCTGGCTGCTGCTCGCGGCCGTCGTGGCCCCGGCGCTGCTGGCGTTCCTGCCGTCGCCGTGGTCGACCGTGCTCGGTGGAGTGGTCGTCGCGGGCCTGCTGCTCACGATCCTGCGCGGTCGCACGCTGCGGCTGCACGGCGCCGAGCATCGTGCGATCGCCGCCTGCGAGGAGCGCTCGCTCGTCGCGACCTGGGCCGGCCTCGCCAAGCCGTCGCGGTTCTCGCCGCGGTGCGGCACCAACTTCGCAGCGCTCGCATTCCCGGTGACGCTGCTCGCCGACCGCACGCCGCTGCCGGTCGAGTTCTGGACGCCCTTCGCCGTGCTCGTCCTGTCGCTCGCCGCGACGATGGAGCTCTGGCGCATGATCCAGTCGCGCGGCTGGCGGCTGCTGCTCGTGCCGGGTCTGGCCCTGCAGCGGGTGACGACGCGCGAGCCGGAGCTCGACGACACGCGCATCGCTTTGCGTGCCGTCGCTTCGGTGCTCGAGCGCGAGCTACGATGACCCCGATGCACGAGATCGGAACCATGCGGGTGAAGAGCGGCCTGGCCGAGATGCTCAAGGGCGGCGTGATCATGGACGTCGTCGACGCCGAGCAGGCGAAGATCGCCGAGGAGGCCGGCGCGTGCGCCGTGATGGCGCTCGAGCGCGTCCCGGCCGACATCCGCCGCGACGGCGGTGTCGCGCGCATGTCCGACCCGGACATGATCAAGGGCATCCAGGAG
>Ga0070741_10010285_pt1 | contig 17738 bp, 14 predicted proteins | sample Coa_R1_4_FD_66440 | JGI IMG/M metagenome (GOLD analysis project Ga0070741, IMG submission 66440) | Surface soil microbial communities from Centralia Pennsylvania, which are recovering from an underground coalmine fire - Coalmine... | ecosystem: Environmental > Terrestrial > Soil > Unclassified ...
GGTGCCCGATCCATCGGGTCGCAGGCTGGAGTTCGAGACGCTGCAGCTCCGGCTCCACCCTGCCGCCAGCCGGGTCAAGCTCCTCTCGGAACGGACCCCGGCGCACTTCGTGGCGTTCGATCTGCTCGCGCTCGGCGATCGGAACCTGATGCGGCAGCCCTTCGCCGAGCGCCGGCGGGCGCTCGAGAAGGCGCTCCGGAAGGCCCGGACGCCGATCCACCTCACGCCGGCCACGACCGACCGCGAGCTCGCTCTCCGTTGGTTCGACGAGTTCGAGGGGGCCGGGCTCGACGGCGTGGTCGCCAAGCCGCTCGACGCCACATACCAGCCCGACAAACGCGTGATGTTCAAGATCAAGCACGTGCGGACCGCCGACTGCGTGGTCGCCGGCTACCGCGTGCACAAGAGCGAAAAGGACGCGATCGGCTCGCTGCTGCTCGGTCTGTACGACGCCGGCGGCGAACTGCAGAGCGTCGGCGTGGTCGGCGCGTTCCCGATGGCCGAGCGCCGCAGGCTGTTCCGGGAGCTCCAGCCCCTTGTGACGACCTTCGACCAGCATCCCTGGGACTGGGCCAAGCTCGTGGCCGAGGTTCGCACCCCCCGGCACTCCGAGTTCAGCCGGTGGGCGGCCGGCAAGGACCTGTCGTTCGTGCCGCTGCGGCCGAAGCGCGTAGTCGAGGTCCGCTACGACCACATGGAGGGCCCGCGGTTCCGCCACACCGCCCAGTTCGTGCGCTGGCGGCCGGACCGCGACCCGCGCTCGTGCACGTTCGACCAGCTCGAGGAACCGGTGAGCTACGACCTCGGCGCCGTGCTCGGTGGCGGCTGAGGTCGCTACCAGTACCGGGCGGTAGCCATCGCGGTGACCGCCAGGAGCAGCAGGACGAGATCGAGCTTGCCGTGCTTCTCGAGCGCGGCGCCGATCCGACCCAGGGAGACCGCCTGCTCGGGGGTGGGCGGAGCACCCGAGGCTGCGATCTCATCGCCGAGCGAGACCAGGCGCTCCACGTTCCTGCCCACGCCGAAGGAGCCGACGAAGAACGTGATGGTGGCCAGGACCGCGCCGGTGGTGATGCCCTTGCCGAAGCTCGAGCCGAGCCAGTCGCCGATGCCACCGTAGTCGTTCATGTCCTTGAACCACATGATCCAGCCTGCGATCACGGTGATTGCGCCGAGGGCGGTGATGATGGTCGCGGCCTTGCGCTTCTTCACCGCCACGCTCATCAACGGGCCGGCGCTCGGCCCGACCTCGGCGGCCGAGGGGCCGATGATGCCGACGAACAAGAAGGCCGAGCCCACCCACAGCGCTCCAGAGACGACGTGCAGGAACCTGAACACGATCATGACCGGCTGTGCAGCAAGCACCCGACCCCTCCCTCCACCCGACGGACAAACGTCGGGGCAGGATACCCGGGATCGGGCGCGGACGCACCGTCAGGTCGCGATCCGCCACAGCCGCCGAGGACCGGCTTCGGCAGGCCCCATGAGCCCCCCAGCCCGCGCCTCCGGCTGCTACACGTGAGACCAAGGAGGTCGTCCCGCGGGAGGGGTCATGGATCATGGGAATGGCTCACCGTCTCGCCCGTTCGGTGCTCGAGGACGCCCACCGAACGTTCGTCGACAACGTGTTGCGGGACCGGATCGAGCCCACCGAGAACTACGTCGCGGAGATCCTGGCATGGTTCGAGCGGAGCTACCAGCGCTGGCTCGCTTCGACCGGGGAGCCAAACGACCTCGATGCCGAGCGACCCGCGCACTGGGGTGGGACGGCTCCGCTTCGCGACATCGTGGCGATGGTGGCCGGCCACTGGCACGATCACGCGGGCGAGATCAACGAGATCCTCGCGATCCGCCGCGGCGAAGCGGTCGAGGAGACCCACATCTCCACCGTCGGCCACGGCGTCCGCCGTCCGTGGATGAGCGAAGAGTACATCGAGCGGAGCGAGCGCCGCTTGCGCGAGATCGCCGAAGGCCGCCCCTAGCGGCTGGGGCGCTCGCAGGGCCACGTGCTGGTCTGTCCCCGGACGACGGCCCCCGCCAGCCCGAGCAACGCACTCACCCCGCGGGTGCGAGCGCATTGCGGACGAACGCCACGACTTCCTTCTCCCGTCGCCGGAGCGAGGCCCGGCCCTTGTCCTCCCCCACCACCGCCCGGAGCACGCTCGCCTCGGTGAGCGAGCCCACGACCGCCGTGTACAGCGTGAAGAGCAAGAGCGCGGGGTCTTGGCGGCGGATCTCGCCCTCCTTCATCCCGTTCTCGAGGAACCCGATCGCGCGAAGCCGGAGCGGGTCGAGCACAGCCGCGAACCGCTCGAACGCCTCGGGGCCGAGCCTGCCCGCCTCGCGGACGAACATCGGGAACTCGGGCCACTCCTCGGCCAGGCGGAAGACCGCGTGGATCACGGCCTCGGCCCGGTCCCAGTACGCCTCTTTGCCCTCAAGCGCCTCCGCCAGGGCCTCGGCCAGGCGCTTGCCGGCCGCGACCAGGCACGCCTCGAGCAGCGCCTCCTTCGTGGGGAAGTAGTACAGGAGCGTCTGCTTCCGGATCCCGGCGGCCGAGGCGATCGCGTCGAGGCTCGCCCCGTGGTACCCCTCGCGCCCGAAGTGGCGGATCGCCTCCTCGATCAGCTCGTGGCGCCGCTTCTCCCCGCCGTTCCTGGGCACCGGCTCATCTCCAGACCGGCGGCGTGCCTCGCCGCCGCACCGGCCTCGAGCCCTCCCACGTCCGCAGCCACCGCGGGCCCTGCGGACCGGAGATCCTCGGCGTCTCACCGGTGGCCGCGCGCCGGCGAGCCTCCCACCACGACGTTCGGTCCTCGTCGAACAGCTCGGCGATCGCGTGCTGCATCCGCAGGGAGAAGGCCTGGTGCGACTCGCCCTCCTCGGGAACGAGTGCTCGCCCGTACCGGACTCGGATCGGCGGGCGTCCCTTCTTCGGCCAGCTCCGGCCCTTCGGCATGGCCGCGTACGCGCCGACGATCGCGATCGGCACCACCGGCATGTCGAGTTCGATCGCCAGACGCGCGGTCCCGTGTCGGAAGCGCTGGACCCACCCATCCTGTGTCCTGGTCCCCTCGGGGAACACGATGAGATTCCACCCGTCGCGCACGAGCTCGCGCGCCTTCTCGGTCGCCCGCTCGCCCCCACCGCGTTCGATCGGGAACCCGCCGTAGACGAGCGCCGTGAACGCCGAGCGCCACCACACGTCGAAGAAGTAGTCCTTGGCTGCGGCCGTCGCGGTCTTGTTCCGCCACTTGGGGGGCAGCGTGGTGAGGATGAGCGTCGCGTCCAGGTGGCTCGAGTGATTCGAGACGAACATCACCGGGGGCTTCAGGTGATCCAAGTTGTCCAGGCCGAACACCTCCGGCGAGGTCTCGTTCCACACGATCGGCTTCATCACGCCGGACAGGATCACGTCGCGGGCCACCCGCCCGGGTTCGGTTCTGGCCCAGTCGGTGGGGAACGACCAGACCTTCGCCGGCGGCGTGACCCGTTCGGCCGAGCGCGGAACAACAGGCCGGCGCCCCCAGCGCCAGCCGCGAGCGACCTCACGGACCTCGTCGGCGAGCGAGCGCGTGCGCTTCGACGACGCGGCCATCAGCGGACGTCCGCGACCGTGAGCGGCGGAACGTGCAGGTACGAGATCGAGGGCGATCGTCCCACGGTCTCGCCTGCCATCTCGAGCGCGTCGCGGAAGCTCGAGGCCGCGCGGTAGCCCATTCGCGCGCACGCTTTCGGGTCGCCGCCGACGACGATCACGTCGCCGAGGTAGTCCAACGCGTGCGCGCCCCAGTACCACATGTAGAAGGGGTGCACCCCGTGGTACGCGTAGCTCGTCCGGTACAGGTGGATGTACCAGGGATCGGTCGCGTACTGCTGCTCCCACTTGGACTCGATCGTCATCGGGTCGGTGGTCTCGGACAGCACCTCTTCGAAGAAGTCGACGTACGAGGGGTGGTGCACCTGGTGGAACTCCCACGGCACGGGGTGGAACATGATCAGCACCCCGCCCGGCCGTACGACCGGCTTGTTCCGGTACATGTTGAACAGGTACCCGGGACCCATGCAGTGAACCAGGATCGGGTTCATGATCGAGTTCACGTTGTAGGGGCCGATGTAGGGGATTCCGAGCACCAGCACGTCGCTCTGCCCCTCGACCTCGACGAGTTGCTGCTCGTGGAGCCTGGCAAGCGTGCGCTCGTGCACCGCGTCGGTGTCGCCCGCGTTCACGCCGGTCACCCCGTAGGGCGATTTGATCCGCAGGTAGACCTGGTGCCGGAGCTTCGGCGGCGCGAGGTCGTTGGCCTTCTTGGCCGCGAGATACGAGGCCTGATCCTTGACCGACCACTCCCACTCGCGCTTGTTCATGAACCCAAACGGGTCGGGGAACACGTCGTTGTTCAGCGTGGTCTCGATCGTGAAGATCCGGATCCCGGCGTCCCTGAGTACCTTGCCCATCCGTCGCGCCGAGTCGTGGATCGCCGAGTGCCCCGGGCGCGGGTCCATGTAGGACTTCGAGTGGAGCATCGTGTGGACGTTGTGGTGGTGCCGGATGCTCCGATACCCGGCCAGGCCGATCGGGACCGACTTGTGTCCGCCGTCCATCGGGACGAGGTTGATGTTCACGTAGACGAGTAGGTCGGACTCGGCGGCGCGCTTGCCGATCTCGACCTCCTCGCCCTTCTCGGTCGTGCCGATGAAGGCGAGGCCGTTCGGGTCCTCGGCGTCGAAGTTCGTGAGGTCTTTGGGGTAGAACGAGCGGAACACGCGCTCCCCGACCGCGTGCTTGATCTCATCCGCGGTCATCCTGCGGTGCAGCGAGTTCGCCATCGTAAGCTTGAGGTCCTCGACTCCCCTGCGCGCGGCGAGCTCGATCACCTCCTCCAGCACGAGCTGGCGCACGTCGGGGGCCTGCATCGGCGGCAGCGGGAGCGAGATGTCGTCGATCGCGATCGTGAGCTTCATCCCCGGCTTGAGGAGCTCCGCGAGCGGCTCGGAGTCCAGCGGGTTTGCGATCGCGTGCCGGATCGCCCCGCGCACGTCCCGAATCCCCGGCAGCGAGTCCGGCGGGTAGATCACCCGCGCGCCGAGCGGGAACTTCTGCAGCCGGAACCCCTCGCCCTCGTGGACCAGGAGCGGCGGCGTCCGCTCGTCCACCTCCAACACGAACCCTGGTCGCACCACCTGCGGAACCCCCTCTACTCTGCGTGCGGTTCGAAGGCCACCTTCAGCGTGCCGAGCCTACCGGCGGCGAGCGCGTGGTCGATCGCCTCCCGCCAGCGGCCAAGCGGGTAGGTCGCCCCGACCATGCCGTCGAGCGGCCACGAGCCGGCGAGCTCGGTCGCGATGTCAAAGGCATGTCGTTCTTGCTTGCCGACGGTCTCGATTCCGCCCGTGTACGCGCCGACGAGCTCGAGCTCGCGAAACCAGAGCGGCGTGAGGTCGGTGCCCTCCACCGGGATGCCGGCCATCACGATCCGGCCGCCGGCCCTGGTCGTTCGGAGCGCGAGGTCGAGCGAGCTCCGCGAACCGACGCAGTCGATCGCCACGTCGACCCCCCCGAGCAGGTAACTCTGGCCGCGCTCGGGCCGCAGCTTCATCGCGCGCGTCGCCCGCCGAACCTCGCCGACGGCCTCCGACGGCGAGACGACCTCGGTCGCGCCGAACCCCTCGGCCCACTCCCGCTGCACCCCGTGCTTGGCTACCACCGTGATCCGGCCGGGTCGCGTGAGCTCCTTCAGCGCGAGCAGCACGAGGAGTCCCACGGTCCCGGCACCGATCACCAGGACCTCCGCGTTCGGCTCGACCCCCGCGCGCAGGGCCGCGTGGACCGCGCACGAGAGCGGCTCGATCAGCACTGCACGCCTGTCGGAGATCTCCTCCGGAACACGATGAAGCTGCGAGCGGTGGGCCACGAACATGCGGCTCCATCCGCCGCCGGTATCGGCGCAGTAGCCGGTCTGCAGGCCGGGCGACACGTGGCCGGCCGTGACGCGGTCGCACCGTCCGGTGGCGCCCGAGGCACAGTTCGCGCACGGCTCGAGGCCGCGTGCGAGGCAGCTCAGGACGGGCTCGAGCACGACACGGGTGCCGGCCGGCATTCCATCGACCTCGTCGACGAGCTCGCCCACGACCTCGTGGCCGGGCACGAACGGCATCGACACGAGCGGGGAGAAGTAGAACGAGGACCGTCCGGACAGCGTGGCGACGTCCGAGCCGCAGATCCCCGACAGGATCGGCCGGACGCGCGCCCAGCCCTCGCCGAGCGGCTCGGGATCCTTGCGGTTCACCAGGCGGAGCGTGGAGAGCGGGCCCGAGACCAGCCCGGGAACGTGCGAACCGATCGCCCGGGCGGCCAGGTACCGCGGCACCGAGCGGAACAGCTCGAGCGCCTGCGTCGTCATCGGGTGGGCACCTCCGTCGTCATCGGGGGAGCGCCTGCGTCGTCATCGGGTGGGCACCTGGTCTCCATGGCCATCACCGCACCGCCGGCTTGGGGAAGCGAACCCTGGGCATTCCGCCGGACATCCCCCATTCCTCGATCGGCCACCGGCGTCGCCTTGCCACCCGGAGCAGCGCCGCGTCGGGCGAGACAACGACCGGGTTGCCTACGGCGCGAAGGAGCGAGAGGTCCGAGTGGCTGTCCGCGTACGCGTAGGAACGCTTGAGGTCGGCGCCCTCCTCGGCGGCGTACCTGCGGAGCCAGGCCGCGCGAGCCTCGCCGACCAGCGGTGGCTCGGCCAGGAACCCGGTGTAGACGCCGTCCTTCACGGCGAGCTTCGCGGCCACCACCACGTCGAACAGCGGCGCGATCGGCCGAACGAACGGCTCGGCGGCCGCGGTGATGCAGATCGTCCGGTGCCCGGCCGCGCGGTGCTCTCGGATGCGACGAACGGCCGCCGCCGAGATCTTCTGCAGCATGAGCTCGGAGACCACCTCGTCGACCAACCGGTCGATCCCTTCGACCGAGGCGCCCTCGTACCGGCGGAAGAACGTACGCAGGAACTCGCCCCGGTCCCGGCGGTCCGCGAGCAGATACGCGGGGATGTGACCGAACACGTCGAGCAGCTCACGCGGCCAGTCGTGCCACTCGAGGTCGGCCATCCGAGCCCAGACGTAGGACTCCACCACGTTCGAGGGCAGAATCGTCCCTTCGACGTCGAACAGCGCGAGCACGAGCTGCTCGCGTTCGCGGATCTGCACCTTCGGCTTCACGCGCGCCGACGAGAGCGCGCGCAGACCCGTCGTGATCGCGGGGCAGTGGACCTCGACCAGGTAGTGATGCCAGTCGATCGCCGCCGAGTCGAAGGGAAAACGCCGTTGGTCGCTCGCGGTGAGCGAACGGAACAGCTCGTGCGTCCGGTCGTCGGTGTAGATCACCTCGGCTTCGGTGTACGCGCCGTACAGGTCCGAGTACCGGCGAACGAACTCGACCCGGCCCTTGTCCCGGTCGACGCGCCCGACCAGGTCGCGCATCTTCTTCGACTTCGGCAGGTGCGAGACGACCTTGTCGGCGTAGTCGACGAGCTTCTCGGCCGTCTTCAGCAGGCGCTCGACCCGGAGCGCCCCCGGGAACGACCACTCCGGCACCTTCACGGTGCCCCTCCCGCGCTCCGGCAGCGGGTGCTCCTGGAAGTACTCGCGAACGAGCTCGTACAACCCCTTGTACTGCAGTGGGTTCCGGTGACCGGAGCTCACGTGGTAGTAGGCGGGGCTCGCCGGTTCCGGCGGGTGGGCGGCAACCGCCAGCATGGCGTTCACCACGTAGTCGACCGGGATGAGGTCGACGATCCCCTCGGGGATGCCGGGGAACTCCGGGATCGTGCCGCGGCCGTAGGCCAGGATGATGGGTTCGGCCATCTTGAACCCCTCGATCCAGCCCGGATGGGGGTGCTCCAGCGCGCTCTCGATGATCGAGGGTCGGACGATCGACAGGGGAAGGTTTGCCTCAGCCGCGAGCTCCTCGACCGCGCGCTCGCCCATCGCCTTGGTGAACGTGTAGTTGTCCGGCCACCCGAGCGTCTGCGCCCGCGCCCGCCCGTAGTGGACCAAGCGCTTGTGGACCCACGACTTGCGGCGCTCCTCGGCGTCGTCGGCGACCGTTTGCGGGCCGGCGCGGGAGTGGGCCCGCTTGGCCTTGGCGAGGAACTCGTCGAGAAGCTCCGGCCGGCGCGAGGCGGCCTCGACATCGCGGCGGGCCTCGAGCGCGAGCTCCGCCTCCGCGCGCCAGTCGACGCGGTGGTCGAGCGTGGCCTCCGGGATCACGCCCTTGCGGTTGCCTGCGACGTAAGCGGTCGAGACGTGCACGAGATGCGGCCGGCTCCCGCTCCGGGCGACCGCCTCGTACAGCCGCACGGCACCGAGGAGGTTGGTCTGGAACCCCTCGTCGATCGGCGGGTCGAACGAGACCGTCGCGGCGCAATGGATGACGACGTCGAGGTCGTCGGGGAGCTCGGGCAAGTCCCGCGCGAAGTCCCCCTCGATCACCTCGACCCGCTCGTCGAGCATCGCGAGGATTCCGTCGTTGCCCACGCGCTCGCGGAGCGGGTCGAACGTCGGCCTCGGGATGAGCGACTCCAGGCGCTGCCGCCCGCTCGAGCCGAGCTGGGGACGGATGAGGAGCGCGAGCGCGGTCTCGGGAACGTCCTCCAAGAGTCGGCCGAACACGGCCTGCCCGAGGAACCCGGTCACGCCGGTGACCAGGACTTTCTTCCCCGCGAGCGCCCGAACGAGCGAGGTTCGGCGCCGGGCGGGGCGGCCCCGGCTCTCTACCATGCGGCAGATTATGCCTCTCTACCACTCGGTAGACAAGTCGGTTCGAGCAGACCGAGGAGCCGAGGCCGGGTCAGGCGGCCGAGCGCCCCCGGCGCCGCCCCCTCATGACCCGACCCGACCGCCAACCGGGCCCACGTGAGGGAGCGGAGCGTGGTGGGCCGGAGCCACCTTGGCGCCGTAGGCTCGGGGTCGAGATGGGGCGGGAGGGGGACCGGCGAGCCGGCGCGGTGGAGAGGGTCGAGGGCGAGCCCGAAGCGATCGGCGCCGGCTCGCAGCCGCCGCGCTGGCGCGAGGTGTTCCGCGGAGCGCGCGGACGGCTGACCGCCGGACTTCTGCTGCTCGAGGCCCTCGTGGCGATCCAGATCCTGGTCGTCGCCACCGTCATGCCGGCCGTCCGCCGCGACCTCGGCGACATCCAGTTCTACGGCTGGACCTTCAGCGCGGCAGGGCTCGGGCAGTTCGCCGCGATCCCCATCGCCGGCCGCGCGATGGACCGATTCGGCTCCAGGCGGCTCCTCGCGGCGACCCTCGCCCTCTACACCACCGGCCTGCTGCTCGCCGCGTTCGCGCCGAGCATGCTCGCTCTCGTCGGCGCCCGGCTGATCCAGGGGATCGGCGGCGGCTCGACCTACGCGGTCTCGCTTGGAACGGTCGCCAAGACGTACCCCGAGGACGTCCGGCCGCGTGTGCTCGCGCTGCTCGCGGCGATGTGGATCCTCCCCGGTCTGCTCGGTCCGCCGCTTGGTGCGGCCCTCGCCGCGACCCTCGGTTGGCGGTGGGCGTTCGTCGCGCCGATCCCGGTCCTCGCGCTCTCGGCCGTGCTCGTGTTCCCGGCGCTCCCGGCCGGCCTCGGCGACCGGGGGGCGCGCATCTCCCTCGGCCCGCCGCTGGTGCTCGCGGCCGGCGCCGGCGCGTTCCTCGCGGGCCTCACCGACCTATCCGTGTGGTCGATCCCACTCGTGGTCGTCGGTCTGGCCGTGGCCCTCCCGGCCCTGCAGCGGATCGTCCCGCCGGGAACCCTGCTCGCCCGGCGCGGCATGCCGGCGGCCGCCGCGGCCGCGTTCCTGCTGTCGATGTCGTTCGTCTCGGCCGACGCGTTTCTCACCCTCATGCTGACGGCCGTGAACGGTCGAACGATCGGCGAGGCCGGCCTCGTCATCACGTTCGTCACCATCGCCTGGTCGGTGGGGAGCTGGTGGCAGTCGCGGGTCGCCGCGTCGCGAGACCCGGGCGGGCTCGTGATCCTCGGCTCGGTCCTGGTGATGGTCGGGACGCTCGCGGCCGCTGCCGGACTGATCCACTGGCCGCTCGCCCTCCCGTACGCTGGATGGACGGTCGCGGGCATCGGCATGGGCATCGCGTTCCCCACGATCCCGCTCTCGGTGATGAACGCCTCGACCGCGGGCGAGGAGGCGGGCGAGCTCTCGCCGGTGCTGCTCATGGACACGCTCGGCGTCGCCGTGGGCGCGGGGCTCGGAGGGGCGTGCGTGGCGCTCGCCAAGACAAGCGGGGTCGGGCTCCGGGCGGGGATCGGCGGTGCGTTCGCGATCGGGTCCCTCGCGGCCGTGGTTCTGGCGGCGGTCGCGCCGAGGCTCCCGACCGGCCGTCCGCCCGCGAGCACCGATGCCCACGAGTCTGGTACAGACTAGTGGCGTGACGCCTCGGCCGGACCCTCGAGCTCCGCACGGATCCGCTCCGCGAACTCGCCGATCCGGGTCAGGCTTCCTCGCTTCTCGTGCTGCTCGCGGGGGATCAGGTGGATGTGGAAGTGCATGATGTGCTGATCCGCCACGCGGCCGTTCGCCTGGCGGACGGTCAGCCCGGCGGGAGACAGCGCGTCGCGGATCGCGTGCGCAAGGCGGATCGTGGTGTGCCAGACCGCGTCGGCATCCGGCTGCTCGAGCTGGAAGATGTCCGCCGCGTGCCTCTTGGGGATCACGAGCGTGTGCCCGTCCGTGTACGGCACGATGTCCATGAAGGCGAGCGTGAGCTCGTCGTCGAAGACCACCTCGGCCGGGGCTTCTCCCGAGACGATGTCGCAGAACGTGCAGTCGCTCACGCGAACAGGTGCTCCGCGATCTGGACGGCGTTCAGCGCCGCGCCCTTGCGGAGGTTGTCGGCGCAACTGAACAGCAGCAGCGCGTCCTCTCGCCCCGGGGCCTGGCGGATGCGGCCGACGAGCGCGTCGTCCATGCCGGCCGCCTCGAGCGGGCTCGGGTACACCCCCTTCGCCGGATCGTCCCGGAGCTGCACGCCGGGGGCGCTCGCGAGCGCCTCACGGGCCTCGGTCACCGAGATCGGGCGATCGAACGTCGCGTGGATCGAGACCGCGTGGCCCACCGGCACGGGAACCCGAACCGCGGTGGCCGCGACCTCGAGATCCGGGAGCGAGAGGATCTTGCGCGCCTCCCGCTGCATCTTGATCTCCTCGAACGTGAACCCCGTCTCCTCGTCGAACCGATCGATCTTGGCGATGACGTTGTAGGCGATGGTCTTGCCGAAGACCTCGCCCACCGGTAGCGAGGACGGGTCGGGGCTCCCGAGCTCCTCCTCCATGCCGTGGAGCTTCTCGACCTGCTCGGCGAGCTCGACGATGCCCCTGTGCCCCGCGCCCGAGACCGACTGGTACGAGGAAAGGATCAGCGAGCGAAGGCCGGCGGCGCGGTGGAGGGGAGCGACCGCGAGGAGCGCGGTGATGATCGTGCAGTTCGGCACACAGACGATCTTCGGGCGGCCCTCCAGCGACTCCGGGTTGACCTCGGGGATCGTGAGCGCCACGTCCGGCTCCATACGGAACGCGCTCGAGTTGTCGATGCACGTGGTTCCGTCGGCCGCGGCCTCGGGGATCCACGTCCTCGCGACCGGGCTGCCGCAGGAGCTGAGAGCGACGTCCACGCCTCGGAGCGCATCGAGCGAGAGCACACCGACCGTGAGCTCCTCGCCCCGGAAGCGCATCCGGGTGCCGGCCGAGCGCTCGGACGCGAGCAGCACCAGCTCGTCGACGGGGAAGGAGCGCTCCTCGAGGATTCGGACCATCCTCCGCCCGACCGCTCCTGTGGCTCCGACGACGGCGACGCGCATGGTCCCCACATCGTAGCCGCGATCGGTCGCTCGGCCCGGAGGCGGGGGAGCGCAGGCGCCGGCCGAACCGGAGGGGGGCGGGACGGGCTCGGCGGAACAGAGCGGAGCCGATCAGCGGAAGCGGAAGGAGCGGAGCATCTCCTCGAACGGACCGGTGTGCTCGTCGAACGACTCGGCGAGGTCGTTCAGCGTGAAGCGCCAACCGACGTCGTCCTTCACGACGACGACCTCGCGGACCTGGTAGGCGGTGCCGGTGTCGGTCGTGACCGACAGGTCCCACTGCCGGGCGGGGGCACCGTCGACGCTGGTGTCGCTGGGCGTCCCGGGGGAGAGCCCCGACTGCTCGTCCTTGGCGCGGACGACGTCGGCGAACTGCTGCAGGCTCGTGCCGTTGCTGAGGTCGACCGCCTCGACCAGCACCGTGACGGCCTGCGACGGAATCGAGAACTGGTCCAGCGTGACCGAGCTGCCGAACTTCGCCTCCTCCGCCTTCCACCCCTCGGGCACGATCAGGCAGTACCCGAAGTTCGTGGAGGTGAAGTTCGTGCCGCGGCACGGGTTCGGCCGGAACAGGACCCAGACCCCGGCCCCCACGACGCCGAGGACCAGCACGCCGATCACCAGGATCGCGCGCCAGGGCGAAGGGGGCTTCGGCGTACGGATCTCGATCGTCGGGCGCTCGGTCTCGGTCCGCTTGACCGGCATGAGCTGCACGGGGCCGGGCTCGAGGCTGTGCCCGCAGCGGACGCAGAGCTGCGACTCCTCCTCGTTCACCTGTCGGCACTGCGGACAGACGATCATCCCCGGTTCACCCGTTGGCGCATCGGACGGACGATCACCCCTCGGCCCTCGGCGCCCCCCCGTCGAGGCCGAACCGTGTGTGGATGGCACGGACCGCGCGCTCGGCATCGTCGGCGCGAACGACACACGAGATGCGGATCGCGGAGGTCGAGATCATCTCGATGTTGATCCCCTGCTCCGAGAGCGCCTCGAACATGTCGGCCGCGACCCCCGGGTGGCTCTTCATGCCGGCCCCGACCAGGGAGACCTTGGCGATCTGCTCGTCGACCGTGTAGCGCGGAGCGCCGATCTCCTTGACGATCCGCTCGAGGATCGCCTCGACCCGGCGCACCTCCTCCCTCGGGATCGTGAACGACAGGTCGGTGGTTCCCTGGTGCGAGACGTTCTGCACGATCATGTCGACGTTCACCGCCTCGGCGGCCACCGCCTTGAAGATCGCCGCCGCGACCCCGGGTCGATCGGGGACCTGCTCGAGCGTGACCTTCGCCTCGGCGTCGTCGAGCGCGACCCCCGAGATGAGCGCCGCCTCCATCCCGACTTCCACGTCCTGCTCCTCTCCCACGACCCAGGTGCCGGGCTCGTCCGTGAACGACGAACGGACGTGGACCCGCACTCCGGTCCGACGAGCGTACTCCACCGACCGCGATTGGAGGACCTTTGCGCCGGCGGCCGCGAGCTCGAGCATCTCCTCGTACGAGATGCGGTCGATCCGTCTGGCGGAGCGTACGACCCGCGGATCGGCGGTGAACACGCCGTCCACGTCCGTGTAGATCTCGCAGACCTCCGCTCCGAGCGCCGCCGCCATCGCCACGGCGGTCGTGTCGGAGCCGCCACGCCCGAGCGTGGTGATGTCGTAGTCGGTCGACAGCCCCTGGAAACCCGCCACGATCACGACGTTGCCGGCCTCGAGCGACTCCTTGATGCGCTTTGGACGGATCTCGACGATCCTGGCCTGGCCGTGACGGGTGTCGGTGATGATCCCGGCCTGCGAGCCGGTGTAGGAGGCGGCCCGGCAGCCGCGGGCGTTCACGGCGATCGCAAGGAGCGACATCGCGATCCGTTCTCCGGCCGTGAGCAGCATGTCCAGCTCGCGAGGCTCGGGCACCGGCGAGATCTCCCGGGCGAGCATCAGGAGGTCGTCGGTCGTGTCGCCCATCGCGGAGACCACCACGACCACGTGGTGGCCGTTCTCCCGGTAGCGCACGATCCGGTCGGCGACGGCCCGGATCCGATCGGCGTCGGCGACCGAGGTGCCCCCGTACTTCTGAACGATGATCGACACGATCTCCTCCTGGCGGCGCGCTCAGCGTAGCAGCGGGTGTGGGCCGGGAGGCCGCCTTGACTCGAGCCCAATCGACCCGACGCTGGTCCGAGCTCAGTCGCTCGTGAGGCCGAGCGAGCGCTTCAGGAAGTCGAGCTGGATCCGAAGCACGTTCTCGGTCACAGCGTTCGACCGGGTCATGTGGGTCGCGTCCGGCAGCAGGACGAGCTCGTGGAAGCGCCCGGCCTCGAACAGCGCCGCCGACAGGCGCAGGGTGTGAGCGACGTACACGTTGTCGTCGGACAGGCCGTGGATCAGCAGGAGCGGGCGCTCGAGCTTGTCCGCATCCCACAGGACCGAGTTGCGCCGGTAGACCTCGGGTTCCTCGGCCGGGTGCCCGAGGTACCGCTCGGTGTAGTGCGTGTCGTACAGCTCCTGCAGCGTGACCGGTGCGCCGGCGACCGCCGCGTGGAACACGTCCGGCCGGCGAAGGACCGCCATCGCGGCAAGCTCGCCGCCGAAGGACCACCCGCGGATGCCGACGCGCGATGAGTCGAGGAAGGGGTAGCGCTCGACCGCCGCCTGGAGCCCCTCGACCTGGTCGTCGAGGGCGACCGTGAAGTCGCGATACATCTCGCGGTCCCACGCAGGACCCCGGCCGGGAGTGCCGCGCCCATCGACGACGAGCACGGCGAACCCGTGGTCGGCGAACCACTGCGACTCCAGGTGGGCGCCGAGCGCCTTGCTCACCCGCGCGAAGTGCGGGCCGCCGTAGGGATCCATCAGGACCGGCAGCTTCGTGTCGGGCACGCTCCCGTCGGGGAGGAACAGCGCACCTCGGAGCCCACGCGCCCCGAGCTCCACGAACTCCGGCCTCGGCGTGATCACCGAGCGCTCCGCGTTGCACGCGATCTCGCCGACGCGCTCACCCCCGCGGATCACGCGAACGACCGGCACGACGTCCTCGAGGGTCGACGACGTGAGGACGGTGGTGCCGCCGCCCTCGGCTCCTGCGTGCAGGCCGGGGGCATAGCTGAAGCGCTCGAGACCGGCGTCGGTCCAGCGGAACAGGTGGCTCTCGGTCGGGTCCTCCGACGCCGTGAACAGCACGCCCGCCCCCGAGGAAAGCACCTGGTGAACCTGTAGCCCGGGGGGCGTGACCGGCTGGAAGTCGATCGCGAGCCGGTTGGTGTCGACGCCGCGGTCGGCGACGACCGTGACCAGCCGGCCGTCGTCGAGACGGACCGGCGCGTCCTCGGCCAGGTCGATCCACTGCTCGTCGTGCTCCTCCCGCACCAGGGTGGTCGCGCCGGTCGCGGCGTCCACCTCGAGCAGCCGCGTCGTTCGCTGGTCCCGCGTCTGCACGAGGATCGTGAGCGGCGAGCCCGCGCTCCAGCAGACCCGCGCGAGATACGGGAACGCCGAACGGTCCCACGAGACCTCGACGCGATCGCCGGTCGCGAGCGCGAACACGTGCAGGGTGACCTCCGCGTCGTCGGTTCCGGCCTGCGGGTACCGGACGGCGCGAGGCGCCGAGGCCGGGTCGGTCGCGTCGAACATGTGCCACACGCGCACGCGCGACTCGTCCACCCGCGCGGCGGCCAGGCGGGAGCCATCGGGCGACCACCATGAGCCCTCGAACCGCCGCATCTCCTCCGCGGCAATGAACTCGGCCAGACCCCACGTCACGTCCGGGCTCGGATCGTCGGCGAGCACACGGTCGGGGCCGTCGATCTCGAGGACGTGGAGGGCACCGTTCGAGACGTACGCGACCTTTGTGCCCGCGGGATCGATCCGCGGGCCATCGACCGGCGTGAGCGCCGGGAGCTCGCGCGCGCCGCCCTCGACCAGGTCGGCGAGGTACAGGCGTGTCGAGAGCACGAAGACCGCGCGGCGGAGGTCGTCGTCGGCCTCGAAGGCCGTGATTCCTTCGGCGAGCTCGCGGGCCCGCTCGCGGCGGGCGCGTTCGGCCTCGGTAAGCTCGGGCTCGTCCCGCAACGAGGCGAGCTCGCGCGGATCGACGAGGCACCGTTCCGTCGCGCTCGACAGGTCGAACGACCACAGACAGGAGACGGGGTCGTCGCCGGCGCGCGTGCGGAGGAATACGACCCGCCGGCCGTCGGGCGAGACGCGGAAGCCCCTCGGCACCCCCAGCGAGAACCGCCGGGTCCGCGCGAGCTGCCGTGGGAACTCGTCGAGCGCCGTCCGGTCGACCACCTACATCTCCCTTCGTCCCTCGAGCGCATGGGATAGCGTGACCTCGTCCGCGTACTCGAGGTCGCCGCCGACCGGCAGTCCGCTGGCGAGCCTCGTGACCTTGACCCCGGCGGGTTTGAGGAGCGCCGCGACGTACATCGCGGTCGCGTTCCCCTCGAGGTTCGGGTTGGTGGCGATGATCACCTCGCTCACGCCGTCGCGCTCTACGCGCTCGAGCAGCTCCTGGACTCGGAGGTCTTCCGGCCCGATCCCGTCCAGGGGCGAGATCGCTCCTCCGAGCACGTGGTACCTGCCCCGGATCACGCCGGCGCGCTCGATCGTCGCGGCGTCCTTGGGCTCCTCGACGACGCAGAGCACGGTGCGGTCCCTGCTCTCGTCGCCGCAGATGCGGCAGAGGTCCCCCTCGGCCACGTTGCCGCACTCCCTGCAGAAGAAGATGCGCTCCTTTGCCCGCAGGATGGCCTCGGCCAGGCGCTTGGCCTCCTCGGCCGGCGCCTTCACGAGGTGGAACGCAAGCCGCTGCGCGGACTTCGGGCCGATCCCGGGCAGCCGGGAGAGCTCGTCGATCAGCTCCTGGATCGGGCCTTCGTACACCTCAGGACTCGCCCTCCCCACTCGGCTGGGCGCCGAGCTCGGCCGTCAGGCGCGCGAGCGCCTCCTCCTCCGGGAGGGGCGGGTCCTCCTCGACGGTCTCGGAGGCGCCGGCCACCGATTCCCGAATCGAACAGGAGATCTTCGGTGAGATACCAAACAGCTCCTGGAGCGCCGCCCGAAGCTCGTGCTCGCGCTCGGCCACTTTGCCGACCCCGAGCTTGCTGTCCGGCGGGAACACGAGCTCGAGCGTCCGCCCATCGAAGGCCGCCGGGGTCGCGAGCTCGAGGAACGAGGGGAGCACGGCCTTGCCGTTCGATCGCAGGTGCTGGATGAGCGCCGGCCACGAGCGGCGGATCATCGCCACGTCGACGGCCGCGGTCCCCGCGCCGAGCACCGACTCCGCCGATTGCCCCGTGGACTGCGGAGCGGGCGGGGGCTCCGGACCCGCTTCGCCGCTCGCTTCGGTGCCCTCGGCCTTCGCACGCCTCGACGGTCCTCCCCCCGACGTGGGCTCAGAGGGTCGCTTCGCCCCCGCCCGCTCCGTCCTCGGGGCGTTCCTCACCGCGCTCCCGCTCGGCTCGGCGGACCCGAGAGACGCGGCCTCGGCCGGGGCCACACCCCCTGCAGCCGTGCGCGTGAGGTCGATGCCGGCCAGGCGCTCCAGGCGCTCAACCCTCGAGAGCAAGGCTTGTGGTTGGGCATCGGTCTCGGGCAGGGTCGCGCGAACGAGCGCGAGCTCGAGGGAGAGCCGCGGCGAGGTCGTCCAGCGCATGTCGGCCTGCGCTGCGAGCAGGAGCGAGATCACCCGCGTGAGCTCGGTCGAGGAGAACTTGGCCGCCTGGGCCCGCAGACGCTCGGCCTGGTCTTCCGTGACGTCCAGGAGGTCGGCCTGCTCGGGCGCGGCCTTGGCGAGCAGGAGGTCGCGGAAGTGCGTGAGCGTCTCCGAGGTCACATGCCGCACGTCGTTCCCCTCACGGACCACGCGGTCCACGATCTCGAAGACCGAGCG
>Ga0070741_10010286_pt1 | contig 17737 bp, 17 predicted proteins | sample Coa_R1_4_FD_66440 | JGI IMG/M metagenome (GOLD analysis project Ga0070741, IMG submission 66440) | Surface soil microbial communities from Centralia Pennsylvania, which are recovering from an underground coalmine fire - Coalmine... | ecosystem: Environmental > Terrestrial > Soil > Unclassified ...
TGGAGCCTTGGCGGCGTCTATGCGCGCGACCTCGCGCTCAGCGCGCCCGACATGGTGCGCTATGTCGTGACGCTGGGAAGTCCGTTTGCCAATGATGTGCGGGCCACCAATGCGACGCGGCTCTACGAAGCATTGTCGGGTGAGGTGGTCGGCGAGGATCCTCAATTCGTTAACGCGATCGGCGGCGATCTCCCGGTCCCGACAACCTCGATCTTTTCGCGCGCCGATGGCGTGGTGAACTGGCATACATGTTTGTTGCGTCCATCGGCCACGGCGGAGAATGTCGAGGTCTACCTCGCGAGCCACGTCGGCCTTGGCGTCAACCCGGCGGTATTGTGGGCGGTTGCCGACCGTCTGGCCCAGCACGAAGGTCAATTCAGCCAATTTGACCGATCGGGGCCCTTTGCCATTGCATATGCGCCACCGGAACGGGCACAATCCTTCAAAAGTTAACCGGATTGTCTGAACGCAAGAACAAGAAACGCCATTCAAGGCGCTGCGTAACTGCTCGCGGGAGGAGCCTATGAGTGACGCCAGGAAACTGTCGGCCATGGACGCGTCGTTTCTCTATCTGGAAACGCCGGAAATGCCGATGCATGTCGGAAGCATGGCGATCTTCCGCCTGCCAGACGGTTACAAGGGCGACTTCTTCGAAGACTTCAAGGCGATGATCGCCTCGCGCCTGCACATCGCGCCGATCCTGAAAGCGCGACTGGAAAAGGCGCCGCTCGACATCGATCATCCATCATGGGTCGAGGATGACCAGTTCGACATCGACCGTCACATCTTCCGCGCCAGCCTGCCGGCGCCGCGCGACCGCGCCACGCTCGAACGCATCGTCGGCTGGATGCATGCCAAACTGCTCAATCGCGCCCGCCCGCTCTGGGAGTTCTATGTCTTCGAAGGCATGAAGGACAACGAGATCGGGCTCTATTCCAAGATGCACCATGCCTGCATCGACGGCGGCGCGGGGGCGGCGCTCACCAACATGATCTATGACGTGACGCCGGTACCGCGGAAGATCGAGCCGCCGACCGAGCGCGCCAGGGTTGGGCAGGAGCCGCGCGACATCGCGGCCAACCTTCTGGATTCCTACCAGCAGCTTTGGCGCGAGCCGTTCAATGCGTCCGCGGCCGCCAAGAGCATCGAGCTGCCGCGGTCCGGCAAGAGCGATCTTGGCTCGATCCTGTTCGACAATGCGATGTTCCAGATCGAGAACGCGGTGAAATTTGCCGGCAACGTGCCGACCCTGCTCAAGGGCGTTTCGGAAGTCGTTGGAAAGATCACCGATCCGAAGTCGCGCGACAGCATTGCAAGCATGCTGTCGCCGCCGACCATGCTCAACAAACATATCTCCTCCGAGCGCAGCTTTGCCGGCGTCTCCATTCCGCTCTCCCGGGCCAAGGCGGTTGCGAAAGCGGCCGGCGGCAAACTCAACGACGTCGTTCTGGCGATTTCGAGCGGCGTGGTCCGGCGTTACCTCGTCGAGCGTGGCGCGCTGCCGTCAAAGTCGATGACGGCGGCCGTGCCGATCTCGTTACGTGAAGAGGGCAACACCGACGCCAACAACCAGGTGTTCGGGATGATTTGCTCGATTGCAACCAACGTCGACGATCCCAGAGCACGACTTGAGACGATCATCGCGCAATCCACCAAGTCCAAGGAGATGTCCCATCCCTTGCGTGCCTTGATGCCCCAGATCCAGAACGTCTCGATGCTGGGTGCGCCGATCTTCGTCCAGATTCTTTCGCTGCTCTACAGCCGTTCCAGTCTCTCAGACGTATTGCCGCCGGCCGCCAACATCACGGTGTCGAACGTTCCCGGACCGCGGCAGACGCTTTACGCGGCGGGAGCAGAGCTCTTGCACATCTTCCCGGTGTCGATATCGACCCATGGGCTTGCGCTCAACATCACCGTGCAAAGCTACCGTGACCAGCTCGATTTCGGCTTTATCGCAGGCGCCAATATCATTCCGCATGTTCAGCTCTTGTGCGACATGCTGCCGGAGGAATTTTCCGCGCTTGAGGCGGCCTTCGCGCCGCCGCCCGCCGACGTCAAAGGCGCGGCCGAGTAGAGCTAGTACCGCCGATCTGAAGTCCCTGCATTCCAAGCGGCGGGTTCAACCAGGGATTTCAGATCGATAAAGCGGTACTAGAATCGATAAGTTTGCAAGTGCCCATGACTTTCCGAAGTTCGTGAAAGTGGGTGCTGCGATGGAGCACGAACTTCGGAAAGTGGGCACGCGCCATGATCGAAATGCCGCCGCTGCAATTCGCGCAAGTCAACGGGATTCGGATGGGCTTTTACGAGGCGGGCCCGAAGTCCGACGCGCCGCCGGTCATTCTCTGTCACGGCTGGCCGGAGATTGCGTTCTCGTGGCGCCATCAGATCAAGGCGCTTGGCGAAGCCGGCATTCGCGTCATCGCGCCGGACCAGCGCGGCTATGGCGCAACGGACGCCCCTGAGCCGGTCGAAGCCTATGATCTGGAGCATCTGACCGGCGATCTCGTCGGCTTGCTCGATCATCTCAAGATCGACAAGGCGATCTTTGTCGGCCACGACTGGGGCGGCTTTGTCGTCTGGCAGATGGCGCTTCGGCATCAGGGCCGCGTCGCAGGCGTCGTCGGCGTCAACACACCGCATTTTCCGCGCGCGCCGATCGACCCGATCGAACTGTTTCGGAAGCGGTTCGGCGACAGCATGTATATCGTGCAGTTTCAAAATCCGGCGCGCGAGCCGGACAAGATTTTCGGCAGCCGTGTCGAGCAGACTTTCGATGCCTTCATGCGCAAGCCGCTGCCCCGCAAGGAGGCCGTACCGCCGGAGCCCGCGACCGCCGGCGTCGGCGCGTCGAGCAAGTCCAATCTGGCCTTTCCGCAGATGATCGCAGCCTACGACGCCAAATACGATCCGCGTACGCCGATCCTGTCGGCGGAAGAAAAGAAAGTCTTCGTCGATACCTTCAGGCGAACCGGCTTTACCGGCGGCATCAACTGGTATCGCAACTGGACGCGAAACTGGGAGCGCGCGGCCGAACTCGACCATACCGTGCGGGTGCCAGCGCTGATGATCATGGCGGAGAACGATGCGGTGCTGCCGCCGTCGGCCACTGAGGGCATGGAAAAACTGGTGCCCGATCTGGAAAAGTACCTGGTGCGGGACAGCGGACATTGGACGCAGCAGGAAAAGCCGGAAGAGGTCAGCGCGAAACTGATCGAATGGCGGCGGAAGCGGTTTGGCTGAGAAACGTCATTGCGAGCGAAGCGAAGCAATTCAGCCAGCAATTTAGAGGGCGGATCGCGTCGTCGCTTCGCTCCTCGCGATGACGGATGAGGTAGAGGACAGTTAGACGATGGCGTCGAAGAACAGACTGAGCCCGATCCCGCATCCGCCGACCAAGCCTGTGGTCGGCAACATGCTGTCGCTGGATTCGACGGCGCCGGTGCAAAATCTGGCGCGGCTTGCCAAGGAACTGGGACCGATTTTCTGGCTCGACATGATGGGTGCGCCGATCGTGATCGTGTCCGGCCATGACCTCGTCGACGAACTCAGCGACGAGAAGCGGTTTGACAAGGCGGTGCGTGGGCCATTGCGCCGCGTGCGCGCGATCGCGGGCGACGGCCTGTTCACAGCCGACACGTCAGAACCGAACTGGAGCAAGGCGCACAACATCCTTCTGCAGCCGTTCGGCAACCGCGCCATGCAGTCGTACCACCCGAGCATGGTGGATATCGCCGAACAGCTCGTGAAGAAATGGGAGCGGCTGAACGCCGACGACGAGATCGACGTCGTGCACGACATGACGGCGCTAACGCTCGATACCATCGGGCTATGCGGCTTCGACTATCGCTTCAACTCGTTCTACCGGCGCGACTATCACCCCTTCGTCGAGTCGCTGGTCCGTTCGCTTGAAACCATCATGATGATCCGCGGCCTGCCGCTGGAAAATTTCTGGATGCAGAAGCGGCGGCGAGACCTCGCCGCTGACGTCCACTTCATGAACAGGATGGTGGACGAGATCGTCGCCGAGCGGCGCAAGAACACGGCTGCGACTGATGACAAGAAGGACATGCTGGCCGCGATGATGACCGGCGTCGACCGCGTCACCGGCACGCAGCTTGACGACGTCAACATCCGCTACCAGATCAACACCTTCCTGATCGCGGGCCACGAGACTACGAGCGGCCTGTTGTCCTGCACGATCTATGCGCTGTTGAAACATCCCGAGGTGCTGAAGAAGGCCTATGAAGAGGTCGACCGCGTGCTCGGGCCGGATATCAACGTCAGGCCCACCTATCAGCAGGTGCACCAGCTCACCTACATCACGCAAGTGTTGAAAGAAGCGCTGCGGATGTGGCCGCCGGCGCCGGCCTATGGCATTTCGCCGCTGAACGACGAGACGATCGGCGGAAAGTACAAGCTCAGGAAGAACACCTTCATTACCGTGCTGGTGCTGGCGCTGCATCGCGACCCCTCCGTGTGGGGGCCGCATCCCGATGTGTTCGATCCGGAGAACTTTTCGCGCGAAGCCGAAGCCCGGCGGCCTGCGAACGCCTGGAAGCCGTTCGGTAATGGCCAGCGGGCCTGCATCGGCCGCGGCTTTGCGATGCATGAGGCCGCGCTCGCGATCGGCATGATCCTGCAGCGCTTCAAGCTGATCGATGTGCACCGCTATCAGATGCACCTGAAGGAAACGCTGACCATCAAGCCTGACGGGTTCAAGATCAAGGTGCGGCCGCGCGACGACAGGGAGCGTGGCGCGTTTGCTGGTGAGGTATCCGCGTCGCCGACTACGACAGCGCCGAAAAGGCCTGTTCCCCAGACGCGCCCCAGCCACAATACGCCGATGCTCGTGCTGTACGGCTCCAATCTCGGCACCGCCGAGGAGCTCGCGACGCGCATGGCCGACCTTGCCGAAGTCAATGGTTTCAAAACGACACTCGGCCCGCTCGATGATTACGTCGGCAAGCTGCCGGAGGAAGGCGGCGTCCTGATCATCTGCGCGTCCTACAACGGCGCTGCGCCGGACAACGCGACGCAATTCGTCAAGTGGCTCGGCAGCGATCTCCCGAACAATGCCTTTGCCAAGGTGCGCTACGCGGTGTTCGGCTGCGGCAACAGCGACTGGGCCGCGACCTATCAATCGGTGCCGCGCTTCATCGACGAGCAGCTGACCACGCACGGCGCGCGCGCCGTCTATCGGCGCGGCGAAGGCGATGCGCGCGGCGATCTCGACGGACAGTTCCAGAAATGGTTCCCGGCGGCTGCGCAGGTTGCGACCAAGGAATTCGGCATCGACTGGAATTTCACCCGCACTGCCGAAGACGAGCCGCTTTATGCGATTGAGCCGGTGGCGCCATCGGCCGTCAACACCATCGTGGCGCAGGGCGGCGCCGTGCCGATGAAAGTGCTGGCGAACAGCGAGTTGCAGAACAAGTCGGGCGCGAGCCCATCGGACCGGTCGACCCGGCATATCGAGGTGCAATTGCCGGCCGGCGCGACTTATCGCGTCGGCGATCACTTGAGCGTCGTGCCGCGCAACGACCCGACATTGGTCGATGCTGTTGCGCGCCGGTTCGGATTCCTCCCCGCCGACCAGATCCGCTTGCAGGTCGCGGAAGGCCGCCGCGCACAATTGCCGGTCGGCGATGCCATATCGGTCGGCCGGCTGCTCACGGAATTCGTCGAGTTGCAGCAGGTCGCAACCCGCAAGCAGATCCAGACCATGTCCGAGCACACGCGTTGCCCCGTCACCAAGCCGAAGCTCGCGGCTTTCACAGCCGACGACGAGGCGTCCGCGCAGCACTACCGCCTAGAGGTGTTCGACAAACGCAAGTCGTTGTTCGATTTGCTTGAGGAACATCCGGCCTGCGAGCTGCCGTTCCATATCTATCTCGAGATGCTCTCGCTGCTGGCGCCGCGCTATTACTCGATCTCGTCGTCGCCATCGACGGATCCCACACGTTGCAGCGTGACTGTCGGCGTGGTGGAAGCGCCCGCAACTTCCGGACGCGGCATCTACAAGGGCGTCTGTTCGAACTATCTGGCGCGACGGCGCACCGGCGACACCGTTCATGCGACGTTGCGCGAGACCAAGGCGGGCTTCCGTCTCCCGGCGGATTCGGGAGTGCCGGTGATCATGATCGGCCCTGGCACGGGCCTGGCGCCCTTCCGCGGCTTTCTGCAGGAGCGCGCGGCGCTGAAAGCGAAGGGCGCTGCCCTTGGTCCTGCGATGCTGTTCTTCGGCTGCCGCCATCCGGAACAGGATTATCTCTACGCTGACGAGTTGAAGGCTTTTGAGGCCGATGGCATCACCGAGCTGTACACCGCGTTTTCGCGCGGCGACGGGCCCAAGACCTATGTGCAGAATCTGATCGCGGCCGAGAAGGATCGCGTCTGGGCGCTGATCGAGCAGGGCGCGATCGTCTATGTCTGCGGCGACGGCAGCAAGATGGAGCCCGACGTCAAGGCCACGCTGATGGCGATCTATCGCGACAAGAGTGGCAGCGATGCAAATAGCGCGGCGCGCTGGATCGACGATCTCGGGACGAAGAACCGCTACGTGCTTGACGTATGGGCGGGCGGCTGAGGCGCTAGCCTCGCGGCGGCGGCAGCTTCTCGAACGCCGGCAGCCCTTCCGGGATCATGTGGAACGCCTGCTTGTCGCAGGTGTAGATCGCCGATTGCGGGTTGCCGTACAGCGCGGGATCGTCGAACGTGCCGGCTTTCAGGATCACCGCCGGCAGTCCCGGCCGTAGCGTCGTCAGATGCGTACCGCAGCTGGGGCAGAATTCACGTGTGACAGGGCTCTCGAGGTCGCTGCGGCTGAATTTTTTCGGAGAACCCTTGCTGTAGCTGAAGCCCTTGACGGGCATCAGCATGAAGAAATTGGGGCCGCCGCCGGAGATGTACTGGCATTCCCGGCAGTGGCATTGCCCCTTGAACATCGGGTCGCCCTCGGCAACGTAACGCACCTCTCCGCAATAGCATCCGCCTTCCAGCTTCATGGGCTACTCCTGTCACCTAATGGGTGGTCTTCACTGATGCGCCATGCGCATGCTTGTCGATTGCATCGATCATCTGCGGCCACATCGGAATCGGCAGCGCGTGACCCATGCGTTCGATCATCATCAGTTTTGCGCCGGGAATCGAAGCGGCGGTGTCCTTGCCGCCGGCGGGATGCACCAGCGGGTCGACGGTGCCGTGAATGACGAGCGTCGGCGTTTTCACCGTGCGCAGCCGTTCCTTGCGGCTGCCGGAGGCGAGAATGGCGCGCATCTGGCGGCCGACGCCGGCGGGATTGAGACCGCGGGCAAAGGTGCGTTCGGCGAGTGCGCGATCGCGCGCTTCGTCCTCGGGGAACGAGCCTACGCGCAAAATCTTCCAGGTCTGGCCGAAACGGGTGAGATATTCCTCTTTCGACTTTGGCGGCGGTGCCATCAAGATGGCCATGGCCTCCTTCGTCGGGCCGGGAATTTTGGGGTTGCCGGTCGTCGACATGATCGAGGTCAACGATCGCAGCCGCTGCGGAAACGAGATCGCGATCTCCTGGGCGATCATGCCGCCCATGGAAGCGCCGACCAGGTGCGCCGAGGCGATGCCGAGCGTATCCATCAAGCCGACGGTATCTTCCGCCATGTCGCGCAGCCGGTAGGGCGCTTTGACCGGGATTTTCAGAAGCCGCAGCTTGAGCAACTCAAGAGCGCCGAGCGGCTTGCCGCCGGAAAGCTTGCTGGACTGGCCGATATCACGATTGTCAAAACGGATGACGTAAAAGCCGCGCGCGGCAAGCTGGCGGCAGAAATCGTCGTACCAGAGAACCATCTGGGCGCCCAATCCCATGATCAGGATCAGCGGTTCCGCGGCTGGGTCGCCAAAGGTCTCGTAGCAGAGCTCGATACCGTTGGTGCGCGCCATCTGCGGCGGCTGGTGGGCGGAGAGGTTCACCTGGCGTTTCCTTGTCGAATGTTTTGGAGCATTCCGCGGTGTCATTTTATGACATGCTTTTTCGCGCTGCAGAAGGCTTTGCATTTAATTGGCCGAGCGCGGTTGACCGTTTTCGCACAACGGTGTCGTATGAGAGGGATCATTGCGGCGACTTTCCCGTTTCACGGAATAAGGCCGCTGATTTGCCGACGTAACCGACGTTGATGTCGCGGTCATGCTGGAGAACGCCGATGGCAGACAAGAGCAACGATCCGGTCGCACTTTGGCAGAACATGATCGGCGAAATGGAAAAGGGATTTAACGCCTTCGCCAATCAGGCGATGGCGTCTCCGGAATTCAGCAAGGTCGTCAATCAGGTCGGCGGGGCGACGGCGGGCGCGCAAAAGCAGCTTGGCGAGCTGATGGAGAAATATCTTGTCTCGATGAACATGCCGAGCCGATCCCAGATGGTCGGCATGGCCGAGCGGTTGCAATCGATCGAAGGCCAGCTCAACGAGATCAAGGCGATGCTGCATCAGATGCAAAGCGCATCGGGTGGTGCTGCGGGCGGATCTTCGCAAGCGCCACGGCCGCCGCGCACCAAGCGGCCGCCGCCCCCTGCTGGCGGAGAGCCCAAATGAAGCCGGCTTCCGCTCCGGATCTTGCAGGTTTCGACCTGGCTTCGATCCCGGAGCGGATTCAGTCCGAGGTTCAGCGCGCGATCCAGCGCAGCATCAAGGGCGTCGAATATATCTCGACATCGGGACCCTCGCTCGGTTCGACACCCAAGGACATTCTCTCGACCCGCGGCACGATGAATCTCTATCACTATCGGCCGATTGCAGATGAAATCTACCGCGTGCCGATCCTGATTGTGATGGCGACGACCAATCGCGGTTACATCCTCGACATGGTGCCTGGCCAGAGCTTCATCGAATTTCTTCTCAAGCGCGGTTACGACGTTTACATGCTGGACTGGACCGCGCCGAAGCCCGAAGAGAAAAACCTTCGGATGGAGGACTACGTCCTCGACTTCATTCCGGATTGCGTCCGCCACGTTCAGCAGGACTCGGGCGAGAATGATGTCACCGTGATCGGCTACTGCTTCGGCGGCGTGCTGTCGCTGCTTTACGGCTCGATCTTTGCCAATGGGCCGATGAAAAACCTGATTTGTTTCACCACGCCGATCGATTTCCGCGGGATGAAGCTGTTCCAGAATTTTTCCGACCGCCGCTACTTCGACGTCGATCGCCTCGTCGACAACATCGGCAACGTGCCGCCGGAGATGATCCTCTCATCCTTCGAGATGTTGCGCCCGGCCTCGCGTGCGGCGAGCCAGGTGCAATTGTGGGAAAATATCTGGAACGACGAGTTCGTGAAGTCGTACCGGATGTTCGACCGCTGGGCGACCGATACGCTGCCGCTCGCGGGCGAATACTTTCGCGCCATCACCAAGGACCTGATGTGGGACAACAAGCTCTTTAACGACACCATGACGGTCGGCGGGCGGAAGGCCAACATTGCTGACATCAAGGTGCCGATCCTGCATGCGGTCGCCGAACACGACCACATTGTTCCCTACGAGGCCGCGAGGCCGCTGATCGAGAAGATCGGCTCGGCCGACAAGGAAGAGGTGATCCTCAAGGGCGGCCATGTCAGCCTGGTCGCAGGCGCCAACGCCGTCCGCCGCCTCTGGCCCAAACTGGATTCCTGGCTTTGCGAGAGATCGACATGAGTGAGACACGTTCCTATCCGCGCCGGGTCAACACGGAGGCCGGTGAAATCGAATTCGATCTGATGCGGCGTGCCGACGAAGCCGCCGTGCTCGCCTTCGCAAAGGCGTTGCCGACCCACGACCTGTTGTTCCTGCCGCGCAATATCAGCCAGCCGAAGGTGCTGTCGGCCTGGATCAACGAGATCGAGGCCGGCGATATCGTAAGCCTCCTGGCGCGCAAAGGCGGCGCCGTGGTCGGCTGCGGCACGCTGGTGAAGGATTCCCGTTCCTGGTCGCCCCATGTCGGGGAAATCCGGATGGTGGTCTCGCTCGACGTGCGCGGGCAGAGGGTCGGCCGGGCGCTGTCGCAAGAGACCTTTGCGCTGGCGCTGAGCTCTGGCCTCGAAAAACTGTCGGTGCAGATGACGGTCGATCAGCGGGCGGCCATTGCGCTGTTCGAGAGCCTGGGCTTCAAGGCCGAAGCGCTCCTGAGGGACCATGTCCGGGACGCAGCCGGCCAAAAACACGACATTGTCGTGCTTGGGCACAATGTGGCGCAGGTTCGGGCACAGCTCGAGGCCTATGGCCTTCCGGGAGCCGTTATGCCCTCCTGAAGGGCGCTAATTCGCTGTTTTCATAAGCAAATTGCTAAATTATTCCGCATATCACTAATTTGTGATATCGCGATGCAACATCCATATTGCATCGCACCATTAACCGTGTCATATAGAGGTCACCCCGGGCCAAACGGACGGGGCGAGCCCATAGCTCAAACCCTGAGGATGAGGAGAACCCCCAATGACCACCGAGACCAACACCGTGTTCACCAGCTTCAAAGAAGCCTTCGCGCCCGTGACCGAAGCCTTCAAGAACTTCCAGAACCTGGAAGTGCCGGAGGCTGCCCGTGAATTCGTCAAGAAGCAGGCTGAGACCGCCAAGGAGCGCGCCGCCGACTTCTACGCCGGTTCGGAGAAGGCTTCTGAAGTGATCGAGTCCGCCGTTACCGGTTCGGTCAGCGAAGTCGCCAAGATCGGCCGCAACATCCAGCAGGCGATGTACCAGGACGCCGAGACCTTCTTCGCCGGCATCGACAAGCTCGCTTCTGCGAAGTCGATCAACGAGGCTGTCCAGATCCAGTCGGACCTGCTCCGCGCTCATGGCGAGACGATCGTTTCGCGCGCCAAGGCTTCGACCGAGTATTTCGGCAAGCTCGTCACCGAAGGTGCGAAGAACGCGCAGGACAACTTCGCCAAGGTCTACAACAAGACTGCCTGATCGCTCTCTTTTTAGTAGCGTAGTGTTCTTCGAAGGCTCGCTTTGGCGGGCCTTCTTTTTTGCGCTGCACGGTATGGCCGCTAAGCGGGGTTTCCCGGTTGTGCAAGGGGGCTTACGTCCTGAATTTTCCAGCTTCTTTGTGACGGCGGCTATTGTCCGGTCACGCTGCAGCAGCTTGAATGAGAGAATCAGGTCCATAGCTCCTAAGGTTGGAGCTTGAAGGGAGATCCGATGTCCGCGACCGCCCAAACGCTGCGCCCGCCGTCCAGAACCCTGATGTTTCTTGAGGGGCGGGCGATCCACGAGTTTGGTGCGTTTCTCGGCGCCTTGCCGCTCTTGAGCCTGGCACCGCGCGGCGACGGGCATCCGGTGCTTGTGCTTCCTGGTCTCGTCGCTTCCGATGTTTCCACCCGGCCGCTGCGCAGCTTTCTGAAGAACAAGGGTTACGCCGTCAGCGGCTGGCGGCAGGGCCGCAACCTCGGCCTGCGCCATGGAGTGCAGGACGCGATGGTCGATCTCGTACGCGACCTCAGCGAAACGCATGGACGCAAGATCAGCCTGGTCGGCTGGAGCCTTGGCGGCCTTTATGCGCGCCAGCTCGCCAAGATGATGCCCGATCGCGTCCGCAGCGTGATCACGCTCGGCAGCCCGTTTGCCGGTCACCCCAAGGCCACCAACGCCTGGCGCGTCTATGAGATGGCGAGCGGTCGCCGGGCCGATGAAGACCATCGTTTTGGCGGCGCGCTATCGGAGCCGCCGCCGGTGCCAACCACGGCGATCTTCAGCCGAACCGACGGCATCTGCGCCTGGCAGGGCTGCAAGGAAAAGGCGTCGCCGATTGCCGAGAGCATCGAGGTCGAAAGCAGCCATTGTGGCATGGGCCATCATCCGGCCGTCGTTTATGCGGTCGCCGATCGCCTGGCCCAGGCTGAAGGCGAGTGGGCGCCGTTCGACCGCTCGGGCTGGCGCAGCCTCGTCTATCCCGATCCGAACCGGTAGCGACTGTCTCCGGATTTTCGAGAATCCGCAAAACGCGCTATGCGTTGCGCATGTCGCAGCCGCTTGCCCGCATCGTCGATCAGCTCAAGCGCGAGCCCTCGCGCACCGGTTCGATCGTCATCACCGTGTTTGGCGATGCGATCGTCCCGCGTGGCGGCTCTGTCTGGCTAGGGACGCTGCTGCAATTCTTCGAAGCGATCGATATCGACGGCAGCGTGGTGCGCACCGCGATGTCGCGGCTGGCGGCCGATGGCTGGCTGGAGCGCGAGAAGGCCGGCCGCAACAGCTTCTATCGTCTGGCGCCAAGCGGCCGCCGGACGTTCGAGGCAGCGACGCGGCACATCTATGATCCGCCGCCATCCGACTGGAGCGGGCGGTTCGAACTGCTTTTGATCGGCAAGGCAGCCGATCGCGACGCCTCGCGCGACGCCCTGCGAAATGCCGGCTTCGGCAGCCCGGTACCGGGTGTCTGGGTCGCGCTCTCGGGCGTCGAGATCCCGGAGGAGGCCGCATCCGCAATCCGGCTCGAAGTCTCGGCGGAGGATGAAAGCGGCCGGCGTCTCTTGTCCGAGAGCTGGCCGCTCGATCGCACAGCCGATGCCTACCTGAAGTTCATCAAGGCGTTCGAGCCGTTTAGCGCCTGGCTTGGCCGTCGTGCGCGGTTATCGGAGCTTGAAGCTTTCACCGCGCGGATTCTGCTGATCCATCATTACAGGCGCGTGGTGCTGCGCGATCCCTTGCTGCCGCTCGCTTTGCTGCCCAAGAACTGGCCGGGACACGCGGCGCGAGAGCTGTGCGGTAAAATCTATCGCGCGGTACTGCCAGCGTCCGAGCAATGGCTCGACCATCACGGCCAGAGCGAAAGCGGCGCCCTGCCGTCGGCGGCTGCGGAACTGGCACGGCGGTTCCGCGATTGATATGTTACAGAAAAGTGTTGCTGTCTGATTATTTTGTTATATATATTGCAGCTACAACAACTCCGGAGACGGGCGCATGTACACCCAAGCGCTCAATAGCTCAGACGGTGAGGGACGGATCGTCGAGGATGCCGCGCGCGAGGCGCAGTTTCAGGCTCGGATCGATGCCGAAGAGCGGATCGAGCCGAATGACTGGATGCCATCAGCCTATCGCAAGACGCTGACGCGGCAGATTTCGCAGCACGCGCATTCCGAAATCGTCGGCATGCTGCCGGAAGGCAACTGGATCACGCGCGCGCCGTCGCTGCGCCGCAAGGCCGCGCTGCTCGCCAAGGTTCAGGACGAATGCGGCCACGGCCTTTACCTCTATGCCGCCGCCGAAACGCTCGGCTCGTCCCGCGAAGAACTCGTCGACCAGATGCTGGCCGGCAAGGCCAAATATTCCTCGATCTTCAATTACCCGACGCTGACCTGGGCGGATATCGGCGTGATCGGCTGGCTGGTCGATGGCGCCGCGATCATGAACCAGATTCCGCTGTGCCGTTGCTCGTATGGTCCCTATGCGCGCGCGATGATCCGCGTGTGCAAGGAAGAATCCTTTCATCAGCGTCAGGGCTACGAGATCATGCTGACGTTGTCGCGCGGCTCGGAAGAGCAGAAGGCGATGGCGCAGGATGCGCTTGATCGCTGGTGGTGGCCGGTGCTGATGATGTTTGGGCCGCCTGATGCTGCGAGCCAGCACAGCGATACCTCGACGAAATGGAAGATCAAGCGCTTTTCCAACGATGAGCTGCGCCAGAAGTTCGTCGATGCCACAGTGCCGCAAGCGCAATATCTCGGCCTTAAGATCCCCGATCCCGGCATGACGCTCAATGAGGCGACCGGCCATTGGGACCACAGCGCGATCGACTGGACCGAGTTCAAGCAGGTGCTTGCCGGCAACGGTCCCTGCAACCGCGACCGGATGGCGGCGCGGCGCAAGGCGCATGACGAGGGCGCCTGGGTGCGCGAGGCCGCTGCGGCCTATGCGGAAAAGCGCCGGCAACGCGTTATGGCTCAAGCAGCGGAATAAGGAGGTTTCATCATGGCCACACCGAACACGCCGCTGTGGGAAGTCTTCATCCGCAGCCGCAATGGGCTCGCGCACAAACATGTCGGATCGCTGCATGCGACCGATGCGACGCTGGCGCTGCAGGCCGCGCGCGACGTCTACACCCGCCGCGGCGAGGGTCTATCGATCTGGGTGGTGCCGTCGAGCGCGATTACCGCATCCGATCCGGCCGAGAAGGGCATGATGTTCGAACCGGCGGAATCGAAGATCTACCGTCATCCGACCTTTTACGAGGTGCCCGACGAAGTCGGGCATATGTGAATTTCAACTCCTCATGGTGAGGAGGCGCGAAGCGCCGTCTCGAACCATGAGGCCCCGAAAAGTGCTCTTGTCCCATCCTTCGAGACGCCTGCTGCGCAGGCTCCTCGGGATGAGGTCAACCGAAGTGGATGCAGTTCAAGGCCATGGTCGTCGCTGCCAACATAGAAGTCCTCGAAACTCCGCTGGTGCTGTATGCGCTGCGCCGCGCCGACGATGCATTGATCCTTGGGCATCGCCTGTCGGAATGGTGCGGACACGCACCGATGCTCGAGGAAGATATGGCGCTCGCCAATATGGGCCTGGATCTCCTGGGGCAAGCGCGCGAGCTTTATTCCTACGCGGCGCAAACCGAAGGCAAGGGCAACGACGAGGACAAGTTCGCATATCTGCGCGATGTCAGGCAGTACCGCAATCTCCTTCTGGTCGAACAGCCGAACGGCGATTTTGCCCGCACCATTGTGCGGCAATTTTTCTATGCGGCATTCGCCGATCTCTACTGGCGCGCGATGACGAAATCTTCCGATGCGACGCTGGCGGCGATTGCCGCAAAGTCGGAAAAGGAAAGCGCCTATCACTTGCGGCACGCGTCGGAATGGGTGATCCGGCTCGGCGACGGCACGGCCGAGAGCCACGCTCGCGCGCAAGCCGCCGTCGACGACCTCTGGTCCTTTACGGCGGAGATGTTCGATGCCGACGACAGCGAACGCGCGCTGATCGAATCCGGCGTTGCGGTCGACCCGGCGACGTTGCGTGCACAATGGCTGAAGACCGTTTCGTTGGTTGCAAGTGAAGCAACGCTTGCGTTGCCGAGCGCCGAATGGATGCAAAAGGGCGGGCGTAGCGGCCGCCACAGCGAGCATCTCGGCCATCTCCTCAGCGAACTGCAATCGATGCAGCGAACCTTTCCGGGTGCGTCATGGTGATCGACGCGATCTCCAATGCGCTAACGAAACAGCGCGCCTGGGACGCCGTGGCCGGGGTTGTTGACCCCGAAATTCCGGTGCTGACCATCGCCGACCTCGGCGTGTTGCGTGACGTTACCCTGAATGATGGCCGCGTCGAGGTCACGATCACGCCGACCTATTCGGGCTGTCCCGCGATGAACATGATCGCGCTTGAAATCGAGCTGGCGCTGGAACGTGCAGGTTTTCGCGGTTCGAAAATCCGCACGATGTTGTCGCCGGCCTGGACCACCGACTGGATGAGCGACGACGGCCGCCGCAAGTTGCGCGACTATGGTATTGCGCCGCCGATCGCCTCAACCTCCCGTCGCGCGCTGTTCGGTGTGGAGCAGGTCCCGTGTCCGCAATGCGGTTCCGGCGACACCGAATTGCTCTCGGAATTTGGTTCGACCTCCTGCAAGGCGCTATGGCGCTGCAAGAGCTGTCGCGAGCCTTTCGACTATTTCAAGTGTCATTGATCATGCTGCCGTCATTGCGAGCGAAGCGAAGCAATCCAGAAACGAAGGAAGTGCTGGATCGCTTCGTCGCTTTGCTCCTCGCGATGACGGAGAGAGCTCTCTGATGTCCACCCCGCGCTTTCATCGTCTGGCTGTCAAGGATTTGCGCCGCGAAACCGCTGACGCGGTCTCGCTGACCTTTGCGATTCCCGATGCGCTCAAGGACGCTTATCGCTTTTCGCCCGGCCAATATCTGACGTTGCGAACGACGATGGATGGCGAAGAGGTGCGCCGTTCGTACTCGATCTGCTCCGGGCCTGATGATGGCGAAATGCGCATCGCCGTGAAGAAGGTCGACGGTGGCGCGTTCTCGAGCTGGGCGGCGGATGAACTGAAGAGCGGCGATGAGATCGACGTCATGATGCCGACCGGACGCTTTGGAATCGCGCCTGCGCCGGAAGCCGCGCGCATCCATGTCGGCTTTGCCGCCGGCTCCGGCATCACGCCGATCCTCTCGATCGTCAAGGGCGTGCTCGCGCGCGAGCCGAACAGCCGGTTCTTTTTGTTCTACGGCAACCGCTCGACCACCAGCATGTTATTCCGCGAAGCGCTCGAACAGCTCAAGGATCGCTTCATTGAGCGGCTCTCGGTGTTTCACGTTATTTCGGGCGAAGAGCAGGATATTCCGATCCTCGATGGGCGGCTGGACGGCGAGAAGGTGCGGGTGCTTTTGCGTTCGCTGGTGCCCGCGGCCAGCGTCGATCACGTCTTCATCTGCGGTCCGACCGGGATGAGCGAGGAGATCGAGGCGACCTGTCGCGAAATTGGCATTCCCGAAGACCGCATCCACATCGAGCGCTTTGTGTCCGGTCTTGGCGGCAAGCCGCGGCCGAAAGCCGTTGTGCCGGCAAGTGCGCCGCCGAAGGCATTCGCCGCGCTCATCATCGACGGCAAGCGCCGCGAGGTGCCGGTCGCCGACGGCGAGGCCATTCTCGATGCGGCGTTGCGCGCCGGCGTCGATCTGCCGTTCGCCTGCAAGGGCGGCATGTGCTCGACTTGCCGCGCCAGGCTGGTCGAGGGCGATGCTCGGATGGAATTAAATTACTCGCTCGAGCCATGGGAGCTCGAGAAAGGGTTTATCCTGACCTGCCAGGCGAGGCCCGTCACTGACCGCGTCGTGGTGGATTATGACCATGTCTGAAGTTCGGCTTTCACCTGACGAACTCGCCCGAGCCTGCGCGGAGGCGATGTGGCGCGAGGACGACGCCAGCAAGGGTCTCGGCATGAAGATCCTCGAAGTCAGCGCCGGTCAGGCAACGCTGTCGATGACGGTCGGCCCGCACATGGTCAACGGCCAGCGCATTGCGCATGGCGGCTTCATCTTCACGCTGGCCGATTCCGCCTTTGCCTTTGCTTGCAACACCTACAACGAGCGCGTTGTCGCGGCGCAAGGCAGCATCACCTTTATCCGGCCGGCCAGTCTCGGCGATTTCCTGGTCGCACGGGCGCGCGAAGTATCGCGCAACGGCCGTTCGGGTATCTACGACGTCAGGGTCACGGCGGGCGAGGTGGTGATCGCGGAATTTCGCGGTCATTCCCGTAGCATCAGCGGGACGTGGTTGCCGGAGGCCTGAGAAGGCTCCCAACAAGAACAAAAACAACGTTGCGAAAATATAGCCCCGAGGAAACGCGCGATGGCTTCGAGCAAGCTTCGACTGGGATCAGGTGGTTACGTTCCCGAGATGGATGACGCGGAGCGCGCATCGCGGGACGAGATCATGGCGTTACAGACCCGGCGACTGGCCTGGTCGCTCGCCCACGCCTACGACAACGTCGCGCATTACAAGAAAGCGTTCGACAAGGCCGGTGTTCACCCGTCCGATTTCAAGGCGCTTTCCGACCTCGCCAAATTTCCCTTCACTGTGAAGACCGACCTTCGCGACAACTATCCGTTCGACATGTTTGCGGTGCCCCGCGAACAGCTGGTCCGTGTCCACGCATCGTCAGGTACGACGGGCAAGCCGATCGTGGTCGGGTATACGAGGGCCGATATCGACACCTGGTCGACGGTGATGGCCCGCTCGATCCGTGCCGCCGGCGGCCGCAGTGGCATGATCATCCACAATGCCTATGGC
>Ga0070741_10010287_pt1 | contig 17737 bp, 14 predicted proteins | sample Coa_R1_4_FD_66440 | JGI IMG/M metagenome (GOLD analysis project Ga0070741, IMG submission 66440) | Surface soil microbial communities from Centralia Pennsylvania, which are recovering from an underground coalmine fire - Coalmine... | ecosystem: Environmental > Terrestrial > Soil > Unclassified ...
CACGTCGCCCCCGGTCCGGGCGACAGCCGCGGTGAACCAGTCCCGGTTGAGCGCGACCTGACCAGAGATATAGCGTTCGGATCCTGGCCCTTCCGGCGCGACAACGCTGCTCCCGCCGACTCCCGCGACATCCCCCGAGACCAATGGAAACTTCGCCGCGTCCACCCAGCCGATCAACACAGGCGCCCATCGGTCCCCGTAGCGCTGTGGCTGCCGCGGTGCCCGGACCTTCACCAGCGGCTCCAGCGTGGCGCCGTCTTCGACGAACGCAAGCCCGCTGGCAGCGCCGACCTTTTCCACGGCGCTGCGAACCAGCTCCAGCCCACCTGACGGCATGCCTGTCAGGTTGACAACGTAGTGGATGGGCCGGCATGGATCATAAGTCACAGGCTTGCCATCGGCTGTGGTCATCATGAAAGCGTGTGCGCCGGTGGGCGCGTTGGTCACCGGAGGCAGGATCCGGGTGGCCGCAGCGTCCGATGGCAGCGCCGGGTAGCGATGCACTGCCGGATCGGTCCTTCCAAGGTTCGTGACAGGGAGAAAGACCAGCGCTGCGACAGTAACCAGACAACCAACGACCATGATCACCTGGTCTCTAAGCGGCCACCGACGCCCCAGCCGCAGCGTAACAATGCGCCTTGAGGCCCTATCCCTACCGTCAAGCCGATCTAGCGTTGCCAGACGACGTTCCATCTCCCGGTACCGGCGACGCGCCTGCATCCAGCCCACCAGGCCCACGAACACTCCTACACCCGGCGCCTAGCCCAGGAACGCGACAGACCGAGAGGAACAACCGCTTCCACGAGGACGTAGCTCCGTTCTCCCCTCGACGGACCATAGGTTCATCGCAGACGAACAGTCGCGCGTTAGCCACCGGGCACCGAGGTAGCGCTGCTGACGGTGAGTTGATCAAGCCAAAACCAATCAGGGTTACCGCCTGGTATCAGCTGGGATCAACCACAGTTCACCAATACTGATTTTGTTTGGAGATCGTGGCCGACATCCGGTGCACCAACAGTAGGCCTGTAACGACGCTGGCTTCCACTATCAGGTATCAACACTGATCAGACTCCTTCACCGTGACTTGCCACGATAGATCTCAATAGCGCTTGCCGTGGAGCCGCCGGCAGGGATTCTCACGGCAATATCGGCAGGGCATCTGTTGAGCACCCCGAGCACACTGCCTGCGACGAAGCCAGCGCTTGGCCATGCCAAAACTCGGGCAAGTCATGCTGCTTCACAGCCGTAGTCGACAGACCGCACCAGTACGGCATCTCAGCTCGTTCGTGAAAATGATGCAGTACGGCGCCGATCGCGACTCGGATCGTAAAGGACAGTTCTGGCAACAGCCAGATATACGCCGTAGTGCCTTTCCACAAGAACAGGGATGTCTTGCCCTGCGCGTTCCCAAACGACGATGTTGCGTTCCATGTCATCTGCGCGGTTTTGCAACAAGCCAGCCAGGGCAGCCGCACGTGCAAGATCAGGGCGCGCGCTGAGCGCCCAGGCAGCTGCTCGCAATATGTCGACAACGTTCATGCCACCACCTCCGCCTCAGCGGCCGGGAAGATGTGCGCCCGATAGCGACACGCTGCGAGCTGATCCAAAGTAGAGCCTGGCAGCCATGAGAGCAGTGTCAATTTGAGTCATCATGCCTGATCACTGGAGCCACAATCAGCCGATCAAACTTGCACTCACGCACTTGAGGGCATCAACCTGGCGATCTACCCAAGCGCTGCTGCCGGCCTCCAAGCCGTCAATCCCGTATGTCCCGTAAATCGGCATAGTCCTGATCACGTAGCTGTGTACTTTATTTTTGTAACCTTGCGCTGATCGCTGTGGTGGGAAGCGAGTGGACCGTCGGGTTTGTGGCTGGCAGCATGAAAATCAGTCACGTTCAGCGCGGTGTCCACGCAGGCACCAGCGGTTGGCGGTCGGATCTGGTGGCGAACATCGCCTAGAGTGCAGCTTTTCCGCGGCGAACTGGGAATGCCGTTGGTGCCGCGATGTCCTTACGAAGCTACGCTTGGCTACCCGGTGGGATACAGGGCACACCGGCATCCAGTGGATGGCCAGCAACGGTGCGAGATTGTCGGTGAAGCAGGCGATAGCCGCCAGCGACCTGCTAAGAAAGGTGAGACGTCGGCAATGGTTTTCCCGGGCATACCGGACTTAAACGACGGACGGGACGTCATCGAGCCACCGCGGGTTCCCCTCCCACGGTGGCAGCAGACGGTAAGCTCGTCGGGCGATTCCCAGACAAGCCGAGCTGATCATTCCAAGCTTGTCGGAGCGTGGCCGGCAGGTACCTATTCGCACAGTACTGGGGGATGAACGCACAGGATCTGGACACGACCACCCGATTCGAACGCTGATTGACCTGTCAATAAAGGTTACGCTCCGCGGCGCTCGACGTGTTTGACGCCTACGGATAACCCATTTAGATGCCCGATTTGTTACTTTCCGAAGTGGAGGAGGTGTTTGCCGCCGCACTTGACTACACCAGGAGGCTCCCTTCGCCTTAATTGCAACGGAACCTCTCGACACCAGCACTCTCAAAAGCTATAAAGCCGACAAGCCCGCCGGTAAGGCGGGAGTTGTTAGGAGGTTATAGTGGCTCCACCATCGGCAGACCATGACCGTGATAACAACATAGTGGAGCTCGCCCTAGCAATCCTCGAGGAAGAATTAGGCTCCTGGGTAAAGAGCCAGCACCGAGGTCGCGCATCGCAAGCCCAAGGTGTCTCAGAGCCGAACGCGCAGAACCGAGATAAGCCGTGATCTGCATCCGCTGCGGGAAGGAGAACGTCGCCTCGCTCCGCTTCTGCGGTAACTGCAACCACCCGCTAGGTCCGATTTGTCCGATATGCGGTTTTGAGAACTCGACGGAGTCAAAATTTTGTGGCGGGTGTGGCGCCCAGCTGCGGAAGGTTCGGGCCGAGGACACCGGGGGCGAGCGGCGTCAACTCACCGTGCTCTTCTGCGACATAGTGGGGTCAACGGTGCTGTCCCAACTGCTCGACCCCGAAGACCTGGGCGAGCTGATCGCCGCTTACCAGAAAGTTTGTGGGGACGCGATTATTGCCCACGACGGCTACATCGCCCAGTACCTCGGCGACGGCGTAGTAGCGTACTTCGGCTACCCACGGTCCCATGAGGATGAAGCACAGCGTGCCGTCCGCTGCGGGCTCGACATCCTCGAAGGCATCAAGGCATTGCGCGACAGTGGGAGGCTGCCGCCCGGGTCCGCCTTCCATGTCCGGCTCGGCGCACACACGGGACGCGTTGTCATCGCATCGGTAGGTTCGGCGGGTCGGAAGGACAGGCTTGCCCTGGGCGACACGCCGAACATCGCGGCTCGCATACAGTCGAAGGCAGAACCGGGAACGTTCCTCGTCAGCGAGGCCACCTGGAAGATCGTCGAAGGTTACTTCACCGGCAAGTGCCTGGGTGGGTGGCGGCTCAGGGGCGTGTCTGCGCCGATGCGGCTATGGCTCGTCAGAGGTGAGAACCCTTCGAGAGAACGCGTCGAGGTGGTCAGCCTGCTGACCACGTTCGTCGGCCGCGAACGAGAGCGGTCGGTTCTCGAGCAAGCGTGGGAGGACAGCCGGGCCGGGCATAGCCGTTTTGTCCTGCTGCGGGGCGATCCAGGGATGGGCAAATCGCGCCTGGCCCGGCAGTTCTGCGAGGAGGTGCAATTTCAGGCATGTGATCTGGTGACCATGCGTTCCACGCCGTATGACAGCAACAGCCCTTTTCACCCAGCGATCGAGCTGATCGAGCTCAAATTCGGCCTGGCGAGCCTGGAAAACCCGGCTGACCGTTTGGACCGGGTCGAACAAGGACTCGCCGGCCTCGGGCTCGCCGAAGTCGAGACGATTGTGTTACTCGCTTCCCTGTTATCAATACCCCTAGGCAACAGGTACTCCCCGCTCGAGCTATCCCCAGCACGCCGACGTACCCGCACCCTGCAGCTGCTCGTCGAGCTCATCTCCGCATTTGCTCGGCCGGGACCGGTGCTACTGCTTGTTGAAGACCTGCACTGGACAGATACCTCTACCCTCGAATTCCTCGAGTTGCTGTTAAGAACCGCTGCTGACGTACCGCTGTTAGGCATCCTCACGGCCCGGTATGAGTTCGCAGGCTGGGATACCTTACCCGCACTCACCACGCTGGACCTGTCCAGCCTGCAGCGCGCCGAGGTGGAGGCGATGGTGCGCAGCGTGGCGTTGGGCAAGGCACTGCCGAACGAAGTAGTCCAACAGATTCTGATTCGCTCCGAAGGAGTGCCGCTGTTCGTTGAGGAGCTCACCCGGTCGATCCTGGACTCAGGAATGCTGAGCGAGAAAGCGGTGTCGTGGGAGGCGGTGGGGCCCGTCGCCATCGAGATCCCCGCCTCGATGGATGCCTCGTTGAGCTCACGCATAGACCGACTCGGCGCGTCCAGAGCCACGACACAGCTGGCTGCGACAATCGGCCGGGAGTTCAGCTTCCAGCTATTGCGAGAGGTGAGCGATCGCGACGAGGCAACCATTCGCCAGGATCTCGAACGCCTGGTGCACGCCGGTCTCGCATGGTCGGCCGGCGACGAAGCGGGCACTTTCATCTTCAAACACGCACTGATTCGCGACGCCGCGTACAACTCGTTACTGCGCTCGACACGGCAGCGCTATCACAGCCGCATCGCCGCTGCCCTCCGGGAGCGCTTTGCCACCTTGGCATCGACACGTCCCGATCTGGTCGCCGGCCACCTGACCGCCGCCGGTGAGGACGAGGATGCCGTCGCCTTCTGGGAGGCCGCCGGTCAGCAGGCGCTAACGAGAACTGCTGCCCATGAGGCAGCCAAACACTTTCAGCAAGCAATCGACTGCCTGGGCCGATTGCCCGCCACGCACCAGCGACAGGAGCGCGAGCTTGCGCTTCAGATCCTGCTCGCCCCGCTGCTCATGGCCGTATATGGCTGGGGCGCGGTAGAGGTTGAACGGACCTGTGCCCGGGCGCTCAGGCTGGCGCAAGAACTGGGACGCCAAGACCTCAGTTTCGCGCCGCGATGGGGACTGTGGACGAATCGCTTTCTGCGTGGGGAGTTGGACTCCGCCCTGGAGGCTGCTGAGTCGGTCTTCCAGATGGCGCGCACCTCTGGTGTCAGGATGCTGGAGATGCTCGGACAGCACGCCCTTGCCTACACCCTTGTCTACCGCGGCGAGTTCTCTCGAAGCCTCGACGAAGCCGACGCGGGCTTGGCTCTGTTTGATTGGGAACAGGAAAAAGAGCTCGCGACCAGCTTCGGTCTCTCCTCCCAGGTCGCCTTGCTCGCGTCGAAGGCGCACTGCCTCTGGATGCTCGGCCGCGTGGTGGAGGCGGATGAACATTACGACCGCATGCTCCAGGTAGGGCGCGAGCTGGAACACCCGCCGAGCCTGGCGAGCGCGCTCGCCTTCACCCTCCATAGCGCTTTCCGATACTCGTATACGGGCGAGTTGGACCGTCTCGCCGGTATCACAGACGAGCTGATGGCGCTCGTTAAAGAAGTGGATTTCTTTTTTTGGTACGTCGTCACCTACACCTATCAAGGCCTCATCGCAGAGGCTGTGGGTGACACGGAGCGGGCCCGGATTCAGATGCTCGAGGGTCTGGAGCTTTTTGCACAGACGGGTTCCCGGCTGAGTTTGGTGATGATGAACGTGCTGTGCGCCGAGGCTTTCTACCGCCTAGGAGACGACGACGAGGCGTTCCGGCGGCTCGCGACGGCCGAAACGGAGATGGCACGTCGGGAAGGCTTGCTGGCTCCCGACATCTGGCGAGTGCGGGGCCGGCTTCTGGCCCGTCAGGGTGAACGCTCGCTGGCCGAGGCGGCGTATCACCAGGCAATCCAGCGAGCTCGGACGCAGCGCGCACTCTCGCTTGAGCTGCGCGCCGGGTTGGATTTCTACGAGTTGTGCACCCAAGACGGACGCGCCGGAGAAGGTCGCACCCTGCTGGAAGGGGTGCTGTCCCGCTTCACACAAGGTTTCGATCGACCCGAGCTCGCTCGCGCCCGCGCCATCCTCCGCGCCCCACTCTGACTCAAGCCACCTTCGACAGAAGCGAGACCCGATGCCAGACGATTCCCGCCTTCCCTGGACCGATGAGCAGTGGGCCACCATGCAGCGCATCGTCCAAGACAGCGCCCGCAAAGCACGGGTCGCCAGCTCGTTCTTGCCGCTGATCGGCCCGCTGCCGCCCGGGCAGGCCAGCGTGCCCGCGCTTCGGTTGGACCAGCCGGACCTTCCCCAGCGGCTGCCCGGCGAGGCCCGGATGCGGCTCGAGATCGACGACGGGGAGACGCTCAAGCTCACGACAATCGCCTGCGAGGTGTACTTGCGGACCCAACAGGCCGAAGATCCCGATCTGGCGTCAGCGAAGCAGATGCTGGGCCGGGCCGCCGACATCATCGGAAGGCTAGAGGACGCCATCGTGTTCAACGGCCTCACGGAACAAGACGAGCCCCCGAAGATAGATGACGAGCTCGCGGTGAAGCCGGAGGTCTACACGGTCCGGGGACCGCGTCAAGCGGGTTTGCTCGATACCGGGGACCTGGAGTGTACGGAGCCGGTGGAGCATCTAGCGGAGGGCGGCGGGCACCTGGTCAATGCGGTAGCGAGCGCTATCCACAGGCTGGAGAGCCTCGGACACTACGGGCCCTTCGCCTGCGTGCTGGGCCACACGCTCTACAAGGCAGCCAACACGCCTAATGAAGGCTCGCTGGTCCTGCCCAGTGACCGCATCGTCCCCTTCCTCGATGGCGGACCGCTGCGCCGATCGAGCGTGGTGCCACCGGACCGAGGGGTGATCATCGCGCTGGCGGGCTCGCCCATCGACCTGGTCGTGGCCTGCGACGTGCATTTGAAATACATCCAGCTCTCGCTGGAACCGCGCTACGTCCTACGCGTCTCCGAGCGCTTCGTGCTTCGCATGAAGCAGCCCACGGCACGCTGCCTGTTACACAAAGAAGGCTAGCCGTGACACGGAGCGCGTTCCCCTTCGGGGAAGTTTCCTCGCTACTCGAGAGAGACAATCTGCCCTTACCCAGTGGCGTGCTCCCGGCTGGGACCGTGCCGATCGTCGCCGTTGGCGCAGCGCCCCAGCATCCGAGCAACACCATCCTCGTCCAGACGCGACGTAACGGCGGGCCAGCGACCTTTCTCCGGGCGATGCCAGTAGACACCCTGTCATCACAGGAAGGGCAGCAGTGGTACCAAGCGGCCCTACCGGCCCTGGACGCGGGGCACTGCGTCGACTACCGGATTGAGCTGGTCCGGGCGGGACAGCGTCTTGCCACCCTGCCCGCTGACGGCTCCTGGTTAACGGTAACCGGGCAACCGCGGCCGGTTGCTGTCTCGGATGAGCAGATCCCGGCCCATTCGGCCGAAGTACCATTTTCGGCGCCCACCCCCCTTTGGGCCTTCGACTTGACCTTCTTCGCCACCCTCACCGCGAGGCTTCGGCCTGAGGTCATCGGCCACACTCCCGAGGGATACCGGATCAACTTTTTCATCGAGAGCGGTCGTGTCGCCGGGCCGAGCATCGACGCCGTACTCCGGCCCGAAGGGGGCGACTGGATGTGTATCCGCCCCGATGGCATCGGCATGGTGGACATCCGGGTCACCTACGAGACGGCCGACGGAGCGCTCATCTCCGACCGGGCTGGCGGAATCTTCGACCTTGGGCCGGACGGGTATGGGAAAGTCACGGCCGGTCAGTTCACCGGAACACACCCCTTTTATGCCACGCCAACGTTTGTCACAGCGCACCCCGGCTGGATGTGGCTCAACCGCTGCCAGGGCTTCGGGATCGGCCGGGTCGTGATGGAGGATCTGCGGGTCGAATGCGATATCTACCTTCCGCAGGTGCTGGAGCGCTGCAGCGATGGCTAAGGTCGTCGTGCTGGGGGGCGGCATGGCCGGCATGACGGCCGCTCACGAATTGGCTGAGCGGGGATTTCAGGTCGTGGTGCTCGAACGGCGCGACGCCCCGGGCGGAAAGGCGCGCAGCATCGAGGTTCCTCCCGGAGGGATGGGCGAGCGAGCACCAGGAACGATCCCTGACGTTCCAGCTGGAGTTCCTATCCCCTGGGTTCCGGGCGAGCACGGCTTTCGATTTTTCCCCGGCTTCTACAAGCACGTCATCGATTCGATGCGGCGCACGCCGACCGGGGAGGGACGCTCGGTCGCGAATGCGCTGGTCAATACGACTCGGCTCGGCATCACCCAATACATGCAGCCGACCTTCGAGCTTCCTGCCCGGTTTCCACGCACACCGACCGACGCGCTGACCATTCTGCAGGACATACTGCTTGCCTTCACCCCAGTGACTGGACTGGAACCCGACGACCTGGCTGTGTTCGGAGCCCGCCTCTGGCAAATCCTCACGTCCTGCCCGGAGCGGCGGCTCGCCGAGTACGAGAAGATTTCGTGGTGGGAGTTCACCGCCGCTGAGCCACGTTCGAAGGCCTATCAGAAGTTCCTCGCTACAGGTATCACCCGATCCCTTGTCGCTGCCAAGGCCAGGATGGCGAGCACCCGGACGATCGGCGACATCTTCATCCAGCTGATGTTGACCATTCTTGATCCGGGAGCCGTAGCCGGCACGACCGATCGAGTATTGGATGGGCCGACCAGCATCGTGTGGATCGATCCGTGGAGACGGTGGCTTCATTCCCTGGGGGTCGACTACCGCACGTGCGTCGAAGTGAAGCAAATCTGCTGTGACCGCGGCCGGATCACCGGCGTCGTGGCCGAGCAAAACGGCCGACCGGAGTTGATTCAAGGCGACTATTACCTGTGCGCTGTCCCCTTGGAGCGTGCCGCTCCCCTCATCACGCCGGAAATCCTCGCCGCGGATCCGTCCCTCGAGTCGCTGGAAACCCTCCTACCTAACGTCGAATGGATGAACGGCGTCCAGTTTTACTTGCGCCGAGATGTCCCTATGCTGCACGGGCACATGATCCACATTGATTCGGAGTGGGCGCTTACGAGCATCTCACAGGCTCAGTTCTGGCGCCCAGAAATGATCGATCGGTACGCCAATCTGGAATTCAATGGCATCATTTCGACCGATGTGTCGGACTGGGATATGCCCGGCCTCAACGGGCGCCCTGCCCAAGACTGCTCGCCCGACGAAGTCGCGGCTGAGACATGGGAGCAGCTCAAGCGCTCGGTGAACAGCGGCGGTGCCAAGGTACTCGACGACGACAACCTGTGCGGATGGTTCCTCGATCCCGACATTGTGGCACAGCCCACCCACTCTGGGCAGCTGACGAACCTTGAGCCGCTGTTGGTCAATTATGTGGACACCTGGCGTTCGCGTCCCGAAGCGGTCACGGCCATCCCCAACTTCTTCCTCGCCGCAGATTACGTACGGACGCACACCGATCTCGCCACGATGGAAGCCGCAAACGAAGCGGCGCGTCGAGCGGTTAACGGGATCCTTGACGCCGATGGCTTCTCAGGTTCTCGATGCGATGTCTGGCCCTTGGAAGAACCGGCGGTCCTCGAGCCTTTTCGGTCTTACGACGCTGCACGCTTCCGTCTCGGGCTCAGCTGGGACACGACGCTCGTGGATTTCGCGGTGACCGGCTTGTCCGCCGCGGGGCCAAGGCTCAACGGGGTAGCCCAACTGATGGCTCAAGCCGAACCCGTCACTCCCTACGTGTCGGCGTTGAAAACCGGTCTCGCTGATGTGGAGCAATCGCTGCAGGTGCTCCGGGCGGACGAAGCGCTCACCGACGCCACGGAGACCGTCTTGAGGCGCCAGTCGTTGCTCCCCACGGGTCTTCCGGTGGCGCCCGGCTCGGATACGCTCACCGGACCAATGGGCTTCCTGGAACGTCTGAGCTGGTACCGGGACCAGGCCTTGACGACTGTGAGAGAAACGCTGCCATGGAAGGAGCCCAGCAAATACCTGTATGACCTTGTGCGGGACTTCACCGCCAAGCCGGGCAAGGGGCTGCGTCCGGCTCTCTGCCTGGCGACATGCCGGGCTTACGGCGGCAGTACGCAGGCGGCGCTGCCCTCGGCGGCGGGCTTAGAGCTGCTGCACAACGCGTTCCTTGTGCATGACGATATCGAGGACGGCAGCCTGTCACGCCGCGGTCAGACCACAATGCATCAACGTGTCGGGATTCCCTTGGCCGTGAATACCGGCGACGCCATGAATGCCCTGTCGATGCGCCTATTCAGGCGCAACCTAGGTCACCTAGATCCAGATGTGGCACTGCGGATCGTGGAAGAGGTTGACCACTTGCTCATGGAGTCACTCGAGGGTCAGGCGATGGAACTGGGCTGGATGCGCGACAGTCAATGGGATGTAAGTACCGCCGATTATCTCCGCATGGTGCTCAAGAAGACTGCCTGGTACAGCTTTATTCACCCGATGCGCATCGGTGCGCTCGTCGCAGGCGCCGACGACGATCTCAACCGGTTCAATCGATTCGGCTTTCTGCTCGGCGCCGCCTTCCAGATCCAAGACGATATCCTCAACCTTGTCGGCAACCAGTCACGCTACGGCAAGGAGATCGCTGGCGACCTCTGCGAAGGGAAACGGACATTAGTGCTCTCTCATGCTTTCAGCCATGCCGCGCCTTCAGAACGAGCCTGGTTGCAGAATGTTTTCTCACGCCCTAACGGAAGACGCTTGCAGCGCGAGCTTGTCGACATCTACGATCTGCTCGGGCGAAGCGGAAGCATCGAATGGGCCCGGCATGCGGCTTCAGCATTGACAGACGCGGCACAAAAAGAGCTCCCCGTGGCATTTGCGGGAGCCGACGATGGTCTCGATCTGGATTTTATACAAGCACTTGTGAACTACCTAGTCGAACGTGACGCCTGAAAGAGCTCGAGAGCATTTGAAGTTGCCAACGCACCGAGCGTTACCAAGTCAGATCCCGCTCCTTTTCCGCAAGCCATCGAGGTCGCCGAGCACAATAGTGCGCCACTACGGAAAATGGTGACCCAACACCACCGCACCGGTGTCCTCGCGGTCACACCGCTGCTGTACTCCTCAGCACAGCAGGGAACATGGACGGGGTGTTAGCCTGCTCCGCTGCTCCCAAATCGCGGGGTCTTCAGCTCCGACCTTGGCATCTCGGCCTGCACCACTGTTCATCGATCCGTCTTCCTCATCGGTGCACCACTGGCGGTGACACCCGAGCGGCCCCAGCGGCGACCTATCAGGTCGGGACAGCTGGACACGCTCGCGAGGCTTACCGGCCACATCTTCAGCGGACGGCGCCAGGCCGTGCAGATGTACAGTGCACCTGTTACGTGCATATGCCCGTGCACCAACCGTCGGGCAGGCCTGTAACATCTCGCTCGCCTCGATTTCATCCCCGACAATCGAGGATTACGTCGGCACCCGGCCCGATCGGTGCTTCCTGCGGAGGTCCGCGCCAGCGAGCCGGGTGCCGACTACTTCGCATTTTGGCTGGTGGCCAAGAGAGGTCAGCCGCCGCGCAAGGCTGCACCCCGCCGGCGATGATCGCTGATGGCCGCCGCACAAGTAACGCCCGATCTCCTTCGCGGGCAGCGCCAGCAGCCCGTCAACTGGCACTCCGCGCTGATATGGGATCACCGCAGGGACCGAGGGCTGTGCCACTCGCTCCGGTCAGGTCACGGCGGCGTGGTTAGTGTCGACCCCGGTTTGCAGCAATGCCTGGTGCTCCACATACCGGTAGCCTCACAGGTATGTCACGGATCAGCACTTCGTTGACACACACTTCCTCGCCGTTGCCTAATACGTCAGGGGCATCGCTGTATGCCCTCGAACAGGCGGAGGGCGCCGTCAACTCGGTGGCCATTACTAGCTCGTTGATTGATACGAGCACTATTTACCTTAGCCGCACCGAACCTACTGTCACGTTTTCAAGTCCGTCGTACACCGCCGGAGGTGACTGATGCGACGTTTAACGTCCCCGGCTCTTCCTGGGATCATGCTTGTCATCGTAATAATCTGGGCCTTGATTGCGGTCATCTTCTTGACCGGCATCCTGGCTACCGCCAACCGGATCGAGAGTCGTGTCAACGTCATCAACAGTGCATTGACGCCGACCGCTCACAAGCTCACCGTTCTCCCGATCCTCAACAATGTCGCTAGCAACGCGAATCAAATTCGTGACACTGCCACAAACCTCAGTCCGACCATTGGTCGCATTGGCGCTTCGGCGGCAAGTATCGACGAAAGTTTGAAGTCCGTTAATAACACTGTGCCGTCGATCAACAAGTCTGCAAAAGAAATTAATTCGTCGGTATCAAAAATTCACAACAACGTGACCTCGATCGCTTCTACGTTGGGAGGCCAATGAGCTGGCCAAAAGCGATACCACAGACATCTGGTGAGGCAGTCGGTTAGGCTAAGCGCCTTGCTCTGCTGACCAGGCGCTTGCAAGTCATCAAGCAGAGACGACCGACCGAACAGCCTCCTCCACCGGCGTGTCACCACTGACAAGTTCCAGGGTCAACCGGCTTGCCGGGATATCCAGGAGGGCCAGAAGGACCGCGGCGACGTCATCACGCGGCACCATCCCCCGGCCGGTATGCATGCCAAGCTCGACGAAGCCGGTACCCGGCTCATCTGTCAGCCGCCCAGGCCGCACAATCACCCAGTCCAGACCGGCACGCGAGGCGAGATCTGCGTCGGCAGCCCCCTTCGCGCGCAAATAGGCGGCAAACACCGGATCCGTACCCGGTGGAGGCTCCTGGTTTGCGCCCATCGCTGAGATCATGAGGTACCGGCGCACCCCCGCCCGTTCAGCAGCGTCGGCACACAAGACGGCCGCGCCGCGGTCCACCGTGTCCTTGCGCGGCGCCCCGCTGCCTGGCCCGGCGCCGGCCGCAAACACCACCGCGTCCGCGCCGTCCAGATGCGTGGCGACCTCAGTCACCGATGCCGACTCCAAGTCGCATACGATTGGATCCGCGCCGGCAGCGCACAAATCATCCACTTGCGCCGGATTACGGATGATGCCAACTGCAGTGTCACCGCGAGCCGCAAGCAGTTTCTCCAAGCGCATGGCGATCTGCCCATGTCCCCCAGCAATAACCACCCGCATAAGATCACCATACACCGGTTGCTCCTCACGGCGGGACCTGACACCAAGCTAGCAGCCAAAAAGCGCGCTAATGCCCGAGTGTCTGCTTACGCCGGTCCATCAACCGCCAGATCATCGGCGTAAAGATGAGTTGCATGGCGAGATCCATCTTGCCGCCAGGGCAAACAATGGTGTTCGCTCGGGACATGAACGAGTCATGCAACATCGAGATGAGATACGAAAAGTCAATGCCACGCGGATCAGCGAATCGGATGACAAGCATCGACTCGTCCAGCGTTGGAATGGTTCGGGCAATGAATGGGTTCGACGTATCGACGATCGGCACGCGCTGAAAGTTGACATGCGTTCGAGAAAACTGCGGGCAGATGTAGTTCACATAATCAGGCATGCGGCGCAAAATCGTGTCGGTCACCGCCTCGGTGGAGTAGCCGCGCATCGCCTTGTCACGATGCAGCTTCTGGATCCACTCCAGGTTGATTACCGGCACGACACCGATCAACAGGTCCACGTGCTGGGCTACGTCAACCTTCTCGGTCGCCACCGCTCCATGCAGCCCCTCATAGAACAGCAGATCCGTCTCAGCAGGCAGACCTTGCCATGGTGTGAAAGTGCCAGGAGGTTGCCCGTAGGGCTGAGCCTCCTCATCATCATGCAAGTACTTGCGCACCCGGCCTTGACCGTTTTCGCCATACTGGCGGAACAGTTCCTCCAATTCTTCGAACAGATTCGCCTCCGGGCCGAAGTGGCTAAACGTGTGGTCACCACGCTCCAACGCCTCAGCCATCTGCGCCTTCATCTCGGCACGGTCGTACCGGTGGAAACTGTCGCCCTCGACGAACGCCGCATTCACATGCTCACGCCGAAAGATCTGCTCAAAAGTACGCATCACCAATGTCGTCCCGGCGCCCGAAGAACCGGTGATGGCGACGATCGGATGCCTGGCTGACATGTCGCTTCCCCTTCCGCTCAACCGTTGGTGCGAAACAGGCCACGCGTGCCATAGAGCGGCGCAACGTCAGTGACCACGTTATAGTCACGATGATATTGCTCAATAAGCTCGACTTCCTCGCGGGCGCCGAAGATGAATGCGATGCGCTGATGCACGTCTTCAGGCGAGATGTCGAGAACTCGTCCCCGTCCAGTGCTGGCAAAACCACCTGCCTGCTCGATAATAAAGGCCACCGGATTGGCTTCATAAAGCAAGCGCAGCCGGCCCTGCTTTTCGGAGTCTTTTGAGTCCCGCGGGTAGAGAAATACGCCGCCGCGGGTAAGAATGCGATGCGTCTCCGCAACGAGCGACGCCACCCAGCGCATGGTGAAGTCTTTTCCGCGCGGACCTGTACTTCCGGCAAGGCATTCGTCAACATAGCGTGCCACTGCCGGTTCCCAGAATCGACTATTCGAGGCGTTGATCGCGAACTCCTGCGCGGAGGGCGGAATCTGGATTGCAGGATGGGTCAAGATGAATTCGCCAAGCTGCGGCTCAAGCGTGAACCCGTGCACACCGGTACCAACCGTCAAGACAATCATCGTCGAAGGTCCGTAGATTGCGTATCCAGCACACACCTGCTGGGACCCCGGTTGCAGGAAATCTTCCGCGGGGGCATGCGCACCCGGGTTTGGAGCACGCAAAATCGAGAAGATGCTACCGACCGAAAGATTCACATCAATATTTGACGAACCGTCAAGCGGGTCAAACGCCAGCAGGTATTTCCCTCGGGGGTAATGCTCTGGAATGAGGTACGGCTCTGCCAACTCCTTGGACACCATACCGCAGACGAGGCCGCCCCATTCATTGGCTCGCAGGAACAGATCGTTTGCGATCGAGTCGAGGCTCTGCCGGCTTTCTCCCTGGACGGTGGTCGGCGCAGCGGGCCCGAGCAGGCCGTAGGCCACCCGCTTGGCGATCGCCTTGCACGCCAACGCGACGTCGAGGATGAGGGAGTTCAACTCCCCGCTTGCGCTCGGGTAGCGACGCCGGTCCTCGATCAAGAACTGGGTGAGTGTCGTGTGGTCGGTAAGCATGGCGTCCTCAGATTCCCGTGTCCTCAGACTAGAGTCAGCTGTGGGTAGCCGTGAGACTAGAGTCAGCTGCGGGTAGCCGTGCCGTTGGGATGGACCGCCTGCGCTGTCACCGCCCATCGTGCGGTGGCTACGATATCGTGTCGGGCCCGTACCGGTCACGTCATTGCGCTCAGGCAGCCATTCAGCTTTCGACAACATCAACTCAATTCGGGCGTACACTGGGCAATCCGCCTGCCGTGGCGGTGATGCCTGCGTACACCGGCAGCAAATTCCAGATCTTACCCATTTGCCTTGAAGGTATATACACTTCTCCTTGACTATCGGCACCGAACCGCCGAAATCCCATAACCGCCCGTTGACCCCATTATTACCCCGCCGGCCAAACAAGTGGACTGGTTGCCCGCGGCACATCCGCTTGAGGTGCAGAACAAGCAACGTTCACGAGAGCAGCAACCGGAATCGCCGCCGTAGCCAGATGATGCCGTGACTGTCGAGCTGTAAGTTGCTTACCGCCCGATGCAGTCATTCACCGCCGTGCTTGTCCTCGATGGGTACCTCCATGGCGCGGATTGCCGCGAAGAGCTGGTCCGCATTCCATCCCGGCTCGATGTCGTCAATTAACCCGGCCGCTTGTCCTAAAGTGAGGTCAGCCACTCGGGCACCGTCATCAATCCGAATATAGTAGCTAATAAAAGTAGGACGGCCGGCGCCGGCCGGAACCGACTTGGGACTCACCTCTTCTGTCTTGACCGTGACTGTGGCTCCCTGGCAGCCGCTGGTGTTGAGGCGCTCCCCGACCGCGGCGGCGACCCTGCGGGCCTCGTCTACGAGCATTAGCCTGTCTCCTTCGCAGATCGTTTTGCGCACAACCGTAGACCCTCACCATCTGGCCGGTTGCTGGCCACTCGAAAGCCGCCGAACCGGGTGGACGCCATGTGACCTGCGACGCGGGCCCCCTGCCGATCAGGATGTGGCGGGAAGCAGCAGCCGACCGTTTAACCGGCGTGGTTAGCCGGTGAGTTCCAGGACAGTCAGCGTCCCGCTGCTGAGGTTACTGATATAAGCCTGCCGACCGTTGGGCAGTACTGCGACGCTGGTCGGACTGGTTCCGGTGGGGATGGTTGCGGTCACGTCATCGGTCCGGGCATCGATCACCGACACGTTGTTGCTGCCCTCGTTGACAACATAGGCGAAGCGACCATCCGGCGCCCAGATGATGTCCTGCGGGTTGTCCCCCACCCGGATGGTTGCGGTGACCTGATCGGTCGAGGTGTCGATCACTGAGACGGTACCGGCGTCGTAGTTGACGTTTGCGGCTACCGGGAGGGTGGGATGTACAGCGATGCTATGTGGGCTAGTCCCGACCGGAACGGTTCCGATCACCGTGAGGCTGGGGACATCAATGACCGAAACGACGTTGGATTCATGATTGGCGGTGTAGGCACGTCGGCCATCCGGGGAGAAAGCGACCCAATGCGGGTTGGGTGCGACCTTGATCTGCGCGATGACCTGACTGGTCTCGGTGTCTATCACCGAGACCGCCGCGATATCATGATTCGGTACGAAAAGTCGCTTTCCATCGGGCGTGACCGCTGGTAAGAATGGGCGTGCGGGCTGTGGGATCGTGGCAACTACCGTATTCGATGCGGTGTCGATCACGTCGATGGTATGGATCGTTTGCTGATCGTTGTAAATGGTGACGTAAAGCTTGCTGCCATCGGGTGCAAACGCCAGAAACTGCGGTGGGCCAGCTGGGATCGGTATCGTCGCGGTGACCTGGTTGATCGCCGTGTCGACGACGGTGACGAGCTGGGCATCCCGGTTGGTGACGTAGGCATGCCGGCCATTCGGAGACACCGCGACAAACCCGGGCGTTTTGCCGACCCGGATGGGCGTGCCCAGCGCCGGTATCGCAACTTCCGGGCCAATGGCGGGTGCGGGCGGGGCGGGTTGTGCCGATCGCCCAGATTGCGGCGGCGTCCAGTCATGGGGCATACCGGCTGCCAGCCCAATCGCCACGATCGCGATCACAACCACCGACGCGACCACAAGCCATCCCCGGCGGCCAAGACCGGGCACGGCACGTGTTCTCCCCGGCGGCCTGGGTAAAGCTGGGTCAGCAACGGCGGGGAAACGCTCAGCCCTGTCAGCCGGGACTTGCGTACCGGACTGAGCCAGCGGTGCATCCGATCCGGTCTCACCGCGGTGCGGTACGGGGATCCGACCGGAGGGTGTGGACTGTTCGGTGCGGGCTTGCGCCAGGGCAGGCGTCCTGGCAGGAGCCGTGCCGGAACCGCTGCGCGGGCCTCCCATCGAGGTGATCGTCGGTTCTTGGTGCGCAACGCGCTGCGCCGGGATCGAGCCGGCCAGATCGTTTGCCTGCGCCACCGCTTCTGCGGTGGCCGCGCTTTTCGCTGGACCGGTGGACGCCGCTACCTCATCGGCCAGTGCTGCGGCGCCGAGCGCCACGGCGTATTTCGGGTGGGTGTCGACGACGGTGGGGCGTCCCAGTTCCGCGGAGACCATCCGGGCGACGAGCGGGATCCGCGACGAGCCACCCACCAGCAGTACTGCGCTGAGCTGAGCCGGCTCGACCTGCGCTGAGGCCAGCGTGCGCGACAGCGC
>Ga0070741_10010288_pt1 | contig 17735 bp, 14 predicted proteins | sample Coa_R1_4_FD_66440 | JGI IMG/M metagenome (GOLD analysis project Ga0070741, IMG submission 66440) | Surface soil microbial communities from Centralia Pennsylvania, which are recovering from an underground coalmine fire - Coalmine... | ecosystem: Environmental > Terrestrial > Soil > Unclassified ...
GCCGGCAGCGACCCGGTTGCGACCGACCAGGAGTACGGCGGCGATCCACCCGACGCGTTCAGCGATTGCGAGTACGGGCTACCGGCTGTTCCTGCCGGCAGCGAAGACGTCATAATCCGCACGGGCGGCGGATCCACCGTCAGGGCAAGGGCCTGCGTGTCGCTGCCGCCGGCGTGGTCCACCAGCTTGACCGTGAAGTTTGCGTTTCCCGGCGCTCCCGCGGTGCCGCTGATCGTCCCGGCAGACCCGGACAGGGTCAGTCCTGCCGGCAGCATGCCTGCTGAGATCGACCAGGTTACCGGTGCTACCGCGCCCGACGAGGCCAGAGTCGCTGAGTAGGGTGTCCCGGCCGTGGCGTTCGGAAGCGCGGCCGTCGTTATCGTCGGCTTCGAGTTAATTGTGATCTGCAGCGGCTGCGCGTCGGAATTCTGATCCGCATCTGACACTTTGGCGGTGAATTGGAATGTGCCCGCGCTTTGCGGTGTGCCGCTGATCACGCCTGTGCCACTCATGGTCAAACCGTCGGGCAGCGCACCCGCCGATATGGACCAGGTGTAAGCGCCCGTGCCGCCCGCCGCCGAAAGAGATTGCGAATAGGCTACGCCAAAGGTTCCGGCTGGCAGGGTTGTCGTCTTGATGTTCAGCGGCGCGGCTTGGCCGGCGGCTACGGCCACGAACAGTAGTGTCCAGGAGGCGCGCTCGATGTGCAGTTTCATTGGTCCGAATCCGCCGGAATGAATAAAGCGCGCGGCGTGGGATTGTCACCGTCGAAGATCCACAGCGGACCGTTATCCGAAATGCCCTTCAACAGGAAAACGGCATTCCCGTTCAGACGACCCAAACCCGCGGGCGTGCACGGGCACGGGTACGTCGCCGCCGGACCGTTCCGGGTGAGCACCAGAATATTGCCTGCACGCGCATTTGCCACGACAATGTGTTGGCCATCCAGTGAGACGTTGAGTCCGATCGGTCCGGCCACTCCGTCCGGCGCGGCCGCCACCGGCTGCACGGCGGCGGAGCCGGAAACGTCCTGAACCAGGGTCACGGTGTCGGCCGAATCATCGGCGACTAACAAATCGTTGCTGCCGCCCACGAACTGCAACGCGGACGCGTGCGCCGGATTCGCAAGCGTTCGCGCACTGCCGTCGGCGTCGATGCGCAGGAGGCTCTCCGTGTCCGCCGTATCGGCTGCCGCGACGATTTGCGACGCATCGTTGGTGATCGCCAGGAGGCGGATCGTTCCCGGTATGGCATTCGCAGGCACCGTGCGCGCGATTACCGGCGCATCGGGCAGACCGGTGACAACGCGGATCAACGCTTCTTCGCTGCCGTAGAAAGCGGCAGCCGAACCGTCCGGACTGAGCGCCGCGACTGCGGCGGCCGAAGAATCGAAACCTAACGACGACATCGTTGGTGGATCGGTGGCGGAGCTGAAGGTCGCCAGAACCACTCCAGTGTCGGTCAGAGCGATGGCGAAGTTCTGCCGCGGAGAGACGAACGCCTGTCGAACCGGGAGTCCAGTGTCGAGTTGGGCGCCCAGAAGCGCCGCGCCGGGAATGCCGACCAGCGGCTTCAACCCGGAGGTCCGGCTGTCGAACACGAAGCCCAGTGTGTAGCCGTCGATGGCGCCGGTGCTCTGCGCAAGCGCAGGTGTCCACGGCATCAGCAGAACCGCGGTCAGCAGGATGCCGAAAAACCGGGGGCAGACACCGGCTTCGCTGTGCAAGTGAGCGAGCCGGCATGGATTCAACCGCGAAACAGGCTGTATATAGCCGCCTTTTCCGCATTTTACCGGCAGTTGAGGACTCCGCAAATCCATTTCCGCGGCCCCGATCGGTCTGCTACTGCGGCCCGCCTACGCTCGGATTTCCAGGCACGACCACGGTACCGGATGGTCCGGCTGGTGCGGGCTTTGCTGCTGATTTGCCGCCACGAAATGCGACTGCCGCACCGCCTGCCGCAGCGCCGCCGACGATGGCCAGCAATGCAATTTTGCGCGATGAGTGAGAGCCCGGGTCAACGTTGGTTTGCGTTATGGATGCCGCGGCGGTGTGGCCCGCCTGCGACGCAGTGACGCGGATCTGAAAGCTGCCGGCACTACGGTTGGCGTGGATGCCACGCGCTACCGCTTCGCCGCGATCATCGGTGGTGAGCGTCAGGCTGCGGCCGCCGTTTCCAAATACAGCGCCTGCGCCGTCGGATGGCAGAAGAAAAGTCACCACCGCGCCTGCGACACCGTGGTTGTTCGCGTCTTCGACGCGGACGATAGGCTCCTTCGCGCGCGCCGCGCGCACGTTGTTGATGGCGCCTTCGCCCTCTATCACTACCACGTGAATCGCGTCCTCTTGAGCCGCTATTGTGAACGGAATTACAAAGAGCCCCACCACCACCCGCGCCGTCATGGCATTCTTATACCGCAAGCGTCTCGCGGCGTCCAAATGCAAGCAGGGGCAAATGGTATGTAATCGCTCATTGGTGAGCTATGGTGGACTGTCGTCTGTGAGCGTAGACCTATAAGCTTGAGAAGAAGGCGTGCGGGAGAACCGTGACTGCTCAAACTCCCCCAACTGTGGATATAGAACTGGAAACCTGGCGCGCTGAAGACGGCGCTGCGCGGGTCGACTACGCACGCGCGGTGATCGACGAACTCGGCATCAGCGCGACCGAAGGATTCAATCGGCTGCCGCACGGAGGCGTCGAAATAGGCGGCGTACTGTTCGGCACGCGCGAGTCGGATAGGGTGAAGGCCCTGGCATATCGGGCGCTCGAGTGCGAGCATGCTCTAGGACCCTCTTTCACGCTTTCCGAGAATGACCGGCGCGCCTTCGAAGAGCTGTTGAACGCACCTGCAGCCGATAGCGAGCTGGCCGGAATGCAGCCGGTCGGCTGGTATGTTTCTCACAATCGGTCGGATCTGCCGCTCCGTGAGAAAGACGTTCAATTGTTTGATCGCTATTTTCCGGACAGATGGCAAGTGACGCTGGTGTTGCGGCCTAACCGGTTCGAGCCGGTGAAAGCGTGCTTCTTTTTCCGGGAACGGGATGGTTCGCTGCATGCGATGTCCGCGAGCGATGCGTTTATCATCGCGCCGCAGGCCGCCCTGCTCCGACCGGCGGAGCAAGAGCCGGCTCCCGCCGTGGAAGAGACGCCTCTCCCGCTTCCCCGACGCGCGCCGGTCACGGCCGAACTCCCCGCTCGTGCCCCGGTTCCTCGCGCTCGGCGCCGCCGCTTTTGGATGGCTGCCGCGGCTGCGGCGCTTGCGGGCATTGCCGGCGGTGTCGCGTTCTGGGCCGCGAGCCAGGGCGCCTCGACGGATCTCTCGTTGCGCGCGCTCGATGTTGGCGGGCAATTGCAGATCGAATGGGCCTGTACGCCTCGCATCCTCGAACGGAGCGAAGGCGGTTCTCTCGAGATCGAGGACGGTTCGCACAAGGTGTTGAACGAGTTGACTCCTCAGCAACTGCGCGCCGGCAGCCTGACCTACACGCGCAGCACCGGCAATGTGTTGGCGCGGCTCACGGTGCACGGCGCAAACCAGACTACGCTCACGCAGATGGCCCGGTTCCTGGGCCCGCCAGTCACTGTAACCGCTGTCGCCGCGCCCGTCGCGCCCGTTCCTGTTGCACCCGCCGTTCCTGTTGCACCCGCCGTTCCTGCCGCACCCGACCCCAACGTCGGATCCGCCGAGCGTCTGTCCCCGCCGCCGGCCGAGCGCCCGGTGGAGCGGAAGGCACTTGTGCGCGCGGAGCCTCCGCCGCGCCTGGCTCCGCCCGAACCCGCACCCGCACCCACGCGAATGCCCCAGGCTGTGCGCCACGAGCTTGTCCTGCCCGCAACTGCCGTCTCAGTTCCGGCCGATCCGACCGTGCCGGCGCCCCCATCGATCGCGGCCAACTCAATGCCCGCTATCGACACGTCGATCCCCCATTTGCCCGCGCCGGCACCCGCAGCACCCGCACCGGTGAAACGCGCGGCCGCTCTTCCGAAGTCGGGAAAACTGATCTGGACCGGCAGGCTCGCCCGCGGCGGCATCATTCAGATATTCGGCGATCACGCCTCGTCCGGACACGTCACCGGAGCATTTCCCGGCGAGCCCGTCCGGGTGCGGGTCTTTCCCGCCGAGATGACTCAGGACGGACTGCGCGTGTTCACGGCGGATCCGAAATCGGTGAGCGTGCCCGAGGCTCCGGGCGCGCAGAACGGGTGGAACCACACTGTTTACGTCCTGAATCCGCGGCAGGCGGACGACGTCCGCGTCCTGGAAGCTCCGGGACAGCAGAACGCGTGGAAGCGAATGACCTTGCGCGCGGAACGCAGCGATCATTCGATCATCGTGTTGCGCTGGGACCGCATTACGACGGGTGAATGATCACTGCGGTTTCCGCAACCACAGATAACAGTGATTGCCGATCTGCGCCGCGCGCGGCGTGCGCAGGAGCCACAGGTCGAGGTAACGCAGCGGCGAAAAAATCCATCCCAACAGTCCGTGCACCACGACTCGCCACGCGCGCCAGGGCAGCAGCAGTTTTGCGTATTCGAGGCTAAAGACCAGCATCGTGGCCGTCGGACCCGTGCGCCAGCCTTCGGCCACGGGCACGAGCGTGCCCGCCAGTTGCTTCAGGCCGTCGGGCGTGAAGCGGCGATAGTCCTTCGGGTATTCGTGAAACGGGTGGCAGAAAGGTGTCACAAGATGAACGAAACCGCCCGGCGCGAGCACCCGCTCGATCTCGCGCATGACGCGCTCCGGGTCGCGCACATGTTCCAGCACGGCGTCGCACTCGACCCGCTGGAAAACTCCAGCGGCGAACGGAAGCTGCTCCGCGTCGGCGGCGACATCGACGCCGGGCAGCGAGAAGAGGTCGACGTTCACGTATCCCTCGACGCGATTGCCGGCACCACCGATGTACAAATTCCAGCGGCCGAGCGGCGCGTCGATCTGCTCGCGGGGATTCATCACGAAAGGCGCCGGCGGCTGGAGCGCGCGATACACGCGTCCCTTCCAATCCGCGGATGTGCGGTGTTGGTAGTGGCTCTCGACTCTGCCCGGATCCATGCGACGCGACCGGCTACTGCCCGATCAGCTTCTCCAGCTTCTCGTGGAAGAGCTTGCGTTTCTCCTCTGCGGCGACGCGCAGCTCGCGATCGGAATCGTTGCTCATACGCCCGGCAATGGCGGCAATCATCTGCTCGGCGCCGTTGGCGTCATGCGAGACGAACGCATAGCTGAACCGCTCGCGATAAGCGGCAGAGGCTCGCTCGAATGCGGCCATCTGCTCGGCCGGCACGCCGCGCGTCTCCACGCGAGGAGCATGACTCAAAGCTTCGATCCAATCGACCGGCTCCAGGCTCCACCAGAGCAGATCGGCGGACGCGTAGAGGTCGTCACGGTTGTCGAAGGGGCGCTGCGCCGCCATACGGCTGGCCCAGCGCGCCGATCCGCAGCATTCGAGAAGCTCCGCGCGTGCCTCATCCGGAAGCAGCGCGTTGAGACGCTCCAAGCCGTCGCGGCAGAGCTTCCCCATGACGCGCAGCCGCGCCACACCGCCATCGGGGAAGATGTTGAAGCGGATGTGGGTCACCGCGCCCACGCGGTGGATTTCGTTGCCAAAGAAATGCCGCGTGTGAGCCTGTAGGGGCAGACGCGGCAGAACCTCTTTCCAGGCGCCGTCAACCATACCCTCGAGCGAGCAGCTCTCCGGAGCGTTGCCCTTGAAGTGGCTGGTATCGACCTCCACCCACTGCACCATGCCGCGCGCGCCGAGTTTGATGATTACCCAATCGTGGCCGGGACCGCGGCGGCGGCGCGTTTCCCATCCGTCGCCCATATTGAGGGCGGGACCGGGCAGGATGAGGTGATGGCGATGCCCGAAGAACATATCGCTGCACGCGGTCACCAGGCCGCCGTTCTCGACCGCGGCGAGATCGATCTCCTGGTTGCGCGCGAGGCGGCTCCAGTCGGGCGAGACAGTGCCGTAGACGCGCAGGCGGGCAACGCCGCCATCCGGAAAGATGTTGAAGCGGAGGTGCGTGAAACGGCGTTGGACATCGATCGCGAAGGCATTTTCGGCGTGACCTTGGAGCTGGGTCTTGGGAAGAAGCTCGATCCACTCGGCTGACGTGTTGAGCTGCGCCGCGTCGGGATGGCCGGTGGCGGCGCACGCCTCGAGCGAGAAGGTTTCGGGATAATTGCCCTTGAAATGGGTGGTGTCGACGACGACGCCCTGGACGAGACCGGGCAATCCGAGCCGGACGATCGCCCAGTCGTGGCCCGGAGTGCGGCGGCGGCGTGTTTCCCATCCATCCATCCACTTGCCGCGGTCGGTGAATTCGCCCTCGCGCCAGACCGGACGGTCGGCCTTCAGCAGATTCTCCTTGGGCGCGAAGAATTCGTCACTGGCCCCCAGGACGGCGCCACCAAGGCGTTCGGCGGCCAGGTCGATCAGTTCGGTAAAGTGCATGCGAGGGCAGGCCGAAGCCTGCCCTTTATTCTACTGCTCCTTCTTATCGCCTTCCTTTTTCCTGTTCGGTTTCTTGCGCTCGTGCTCTTCGGATTCCGCTTTACGTTCCGGCTTTTGGTGCGTGGCGGCGGGGCGCTCGACATTTGCCGGACGTTCCGCGGGCGTGGGCCGCTCGATGCGAGCTGGACGTTCGTTCTTAGCTGGACGTTCGCTGCTAACTGGACGCTCGACGGTGGCGGGCCGCTCCAGGGTCCGCGGCTGCTCCGCCGGGGGATTCGGGCGGCTCACGTTCGCCGGCCGGTCGATACCGGGACGCACGTTGGCGGGCCGATCCACGTTGGGCCGATCCACGTTGGGCCGCTCAACGTTAGGACGGTCCGCGTTCACGCGGGGCATGGGCGCCGGGCGCGGAGTCTGCGCCACCTGGCGTACGCGCGGAAGGGGGGCCGGCGTGTTCGAGCGCAGGTTATTAAGCGTTCCCTGGTCCAGCGGACGACCCGGATTGGCCTGCAACGCCTGTTGCCGGGCCGTGAACGGCACCGGAGCGGGCGCAGGCTTGGTGCGCGCCACCACGGTACGTGCTTCCACTCTGGCTGGCGGGCGCACGACACGCACGGAGCCTGCACGGCCCATGACGGCTTCGCGGTTCGGCGCCACTGGTGCCGTGGTCACTACTTCGGCTCGGGTGATCTGCTCTCTCGTCACGGCCACGGACGATCGCATTACCGGCTGCGCACCGGCGAACGCATGCTGCGGCATCGCAACTACTGCGCCCGGCACCGTTTGGTTGACGTAGCGAACGTTCGTCACGGTTCTAATCGTCGTCACGTTGGTGACATGGGTGACGTTGACCCGGCGGACATAGGTTTCGCTCACGTGATATCCGGGATTATAGACCTCTCGCGGGCCGAGCGGGAACCAGGCGACACCGGCGCCTGCTCCGATCGCGAGCGTGGAGTGTGGACCGCCGACGAAGACGACCAGCGCCGGCGCATATACCGGCCGCGCCACCATCGCGCCCGGCACCCAAACCCAGGCGCCGCCGTAATAAGCCCAGCGTCCATAATGGAACGGCGCGAATCCCCAGGGAGCGTCGTCGATCCAGGTCCAACCCCAAGGCTCGACCCACGCCCAGTGGCCGTAGTGATAGGGGGCCCAGCCCGGCGCAACGCGCGGCGTCCAAACGGGGCCGTAGTCCGGCGTTTCGGTCCATACGCCGTTGGCGGAGAGGTCCTCATTGCCGGCCATCTCGCGCGGAACGTAGCGAGCCGATACCTGGGCGGCCTGATCCTCGTTACGGTCGCGATTCATGCACCACTGATCCCATCCATCGGGCGCGCGCGCCGGAGCGACGTCGGCCGCGGGCGGATCGCCCGCGATGCGCACCTGCTCATTTGCACGCACCGTGAAAGGATTGCCCCCGCCGTTCACATCGGCTTCGCCATCGCGAACGGTCACATAGGTGGTGTTCTCGTCCGGCAGAACGTCGATGCGGTAATCGCCCGCGCGCAGCAGGGAAATGGCGCCGCCAGGGGTGTCGATTTCGAAGGCCTGATCGCCCTCGATATTGCGCAGGCGGATGTTGAGTGCGCCTTGATGTAGACTGATCTGCGCCACCTGATCGTCGAGATTGAGGAACTCGACGGCGGTCTGCGCGCCGAGGCGAATGGCGGTCGAGCCGATGTGCATTTCAGCGGCGGAGTTTTCATCGGACCACAGGTGATCGCCGGTGGTCACGGGGTAGTTGAGAGTGGCTTCGGCCCAATCTTCAACAGTTCCGGGCCGGAACGACACGGAGCCGGACATATAATTCAGCCGCGCCACACGGGCAGGCGGATCGCCCGGGTCGGCCGAAGCCGCGCCGGTGAGAGCCAGCAGGAATACCGGATAGATGAGAGCCCGAGTCATATCAACTGCTCCTCCAGTGAGTTAGAACCCATGAATCGGGCGTGCGGGTACAAACTTGAACATTAAAAATCGTTTTGGAAACGCAGGGTTGAACCTCGCGTTATTTGGTGCTGAGGTGCCGCAGTGGGGTCACGACGACATTTCCGCGCGGCCGGATTTCACCGGTCTTTTCATCGAGGTCCGCTTCATCCGCCCGCACTATCATCTCGCCGTCGCAAATGTGGCCGCCTTGCTGCAACGGAACGCAAACAGGGGTTTTGATCAGCACGCTGCCTTGCAGCCTGACCAATGACGGATACTCCACCCCACGCTCGATATTAAGCGCTTCGGCCTGGATCCAGCGAAGACCATTCACTGGAGCGACCGGCAGGTGTTTCAATTCCGGCGCATTCCGCTGTCCTGATGCGAGCGACAGCACAAAAGAGATCAATAAGAGAAACAGGCCCCCTGATGCAAACAGCCGCATGCCGGGAATCCTCCTATGCGGTACTCGGACGCAAGGTCGGCGGTTGACGTTTCACTGCGGCCAATCCTTGAGGGCCTCGGCTGTCCGATCCAGCAGGATCCGCACCAACGCCGCATGGCCGTCGAGCGGCGGCGTCACCCGAATCTCCACGTCCGCGTGCCGACGGGAGATGCGCTCTACAATCACAGGCAGATCGCGCTGCAGGTGGAGACCTAGCGTGAGGAAGTATGGAATGACGAGAACGCGCGTGGCGCCGCCGTCCACAAGTTTTGTCACGGCGTCATCCAGAGTCGGACGTATCGGGTCCAGGAAGGCTGTCTCGACAGGCAGACCTCCAGCCTCCGCCGTGGCCCGCGCCACTTCTTCGACCGCCTGGTTTGCAGAAGGGATGCTCGATCCGTGAGCGAAGATGACCAGCCCCAGGCTCACGCCGATCCGTGGATATATGCACGCATGTGGTGCAGTTCTTCCGTCTTGTGCGCCAGTTCGTGATTCATCAGGTCGCGCATCGAGAGGAAGCCCACCACCTTCGTATCGCGCATCACCGGCAGGTGCCGGCAGCCGTGGCCCCTCATGCTTTCCATGGCCTCTTCGAGGGTGGCCGATTCGTCTATCGTAGCGATGTTGGTGGACATCACGCGCCCGACGGGCGTAGTGTCCGGTTGCAGCCCTTCGATGACCACCCGAGTCATGAGGTCGCGCTCGCTGAACACACCTCTCAATTCCCCGTCGTCGACGACCAGAATCGCTCCGACGTGCAATTCCGCCATTCGTCTGGCAACGTCGCAAACGCTTTGCGACTCTTCTACGCTGAACAATTCCCGCTGGTGCAGAATATCTCGTACTCGAGACATCTTGGTCCCTCCTGCAAATTGGTTTCAGCTACGATATCACATTCGTTCCCGGGCGGGAAGGGGTGGAAAGGTACCGAAAATCCGGTCTAAGGCCGCCTAAGGTACGATTAACGACGGCGCTGCCGCCTGCTCTCCAGGCGCGGGCGCAAAGAACCCGCGGAGGAAATCGAGAAATGCGCGGCCCAGCCGGCGGCCGTTGTTGCGATCCAATTCCAGCCGTTGCAGAAATACGAGCAAACCGAGCACCTGCGCGTCGCGGGTGCGAGTCACACCGCGCTGCTCCTGCTCCAGCCGGCGCAGCTCCGTCACCGCATTCTGCATGCCGGCATAGACGGCCCCTGCCAGCGGATTCGCCGGACGAGTCTCGTAGTAGACGCCGCTTTGGAGCGTGCGATATGTGCGAATCAGTGCTTCCAGGGCCTCGCGCACGTCGTTGTCGACGGCGTCGGCATCCAAGGCGGCACGCATGATGCCGCGACCCAGGAAGACCAGCAAATCCTCGTTTTCGTGCAGGAATTCATCCGTGACCCGGATATCCTGATTCGGAAATTTGTCCGGATCTGCGGGTGGCAGCTTGTCGTGCTTGCGGGCGTCCTGGAGGAACTCGCAGTCGAAGGGGCAGTGAACCGACACCTCCCGCTCCGCGCCGCAGCACAGCGTACAGATGTCGCCGCGAACTCCGGGGCAATGGCGTTTCGGCCGCCGGATTTCGCATATCGCACAAGTCATGCTTCCAGTATAGAAGGCGTGTGAGAAAGGCGAATTCCCCGCATTTGCGCCGTCTGACAACCTCCCTTTTCCTGGCGCGCCGGCCGGGAATCGTGGTGCAATGGATTTATAACGCTGCTTTCCGCGTCACCTCGAAAACAATCTTCAGAGGAGTTGTAGCGCAGGTGAATCGTGATCTCGTTCTTACCGCATTGGATGTGCTGGTCGCCAACATTTATGGCCGGCGCGTCGAGCCCCGTCACATCAACAAGATCCGGCGGCAATCGCCGGCGGAACAGGATCTTCCGATCGATGAGCTGTGCAGCAGTATCATCGAGCGCGAGTTAATGAGCGCCAACAAGCGAAAGACAGCCGCGGATAACTCGACACAGTCGCACTTCCGGTTCGAATTGCTACGGTCGACAAATCCCTGGCCTAAACTCGCGTCCGGTGGCAAGCGAGACCGCTCAAGTTGAGCGGTCCCGCGGCAGCTAACCCTTGAAGGGGTGGCGGGTTGGCCCGTACACCAGCCACCGAAGTCAGAAGTCGATGCGAGCGCCGATGTTTATGGCGCGTCCACCGCTGGCGCCCAACAGATTGCGGGAACCGTTCACGCTCGTGATCGTGCCGAAACCGCCGCTGGTAATCGTGGTGTTCGGATTGTTGAAGATCGGGTGATTGAACGCGTCCAATGCCTGGCCTATGATCCGGAACGTGGCGCCCTCGTGCAGCTTGAAAACCTTTTGGACGCTCAAATTCACCGTGTTGATACCAGGCCCGGTGACTGCGTTGCGGCCGCAATTCCCGAATGTGCCCGCCGCCGGTAGTGCAAACGCCGCACGATTCAGGAATTGGCCAATGGACTGGTTCGCCGGGTAATAATCGGCGCCCACCACGCAATCCGGCCGCCCGCTCCGCACGCGATTATGCAGGATATCGACGCCGCTGTATTGCAAATTCAGGAACTGTCCCGACTGCTCCACCAGAACGCCCGATAGCGTCCACCCACCCGCGATTCCGTCTAGAACACGGTTCCAATTCGCGCCCACCCGCTTGCCCCTTCCGATCGGCAGATCGTAGAGGACATCGCTGACCCAGCGATGCCGAGGCATGAACGAGATGTTGCCGTAATCGCGCGCGCGGTTGTAGGGATCCTCGGGTGCGTTGCGCTCCCGGTCGTCGCCTGCATCGGACTGGTTCTGCGCCAGCGTGTATTGCGACTGGAAGGTCAAACCGGAAGCGAATTTGCGTTCGACGCTCAGGTCCATGCCGTTAAATTTCTGGATGCCGCCATTTTCGTTGTACAGGGCGCGGAAGAAATTCGGATACACGAAATAAGTGTTCTCGGTAGCCGTGCTCGTACTTGCCGGCGGTGAATTGAGGTCGTGGGTCCAGACAAGCTGATTGCCGCGGAACCCCCGGTAAGTAGCGCGCATCACGATACCGCCGTGAAACTGCTTTTCGGCCGTGATGTTCCACTGCTGGACATACGGCGTGCGCAGGTTCTTTGCGAGCGACTCGACGTTTTGTCCGCCGGGATCGGCCGGACCGCCAAACGGGTTCGGGAACTGGAAGGTCGGAACGCCATTGTGCAGTTCGTTAAAGAACGACTCGCTCGATCCGTAAGGTCCGCCCTGGAAGATCTGGTCGCCTACGTTGGCGGCGATCAGCGGCGAATAGTAGATGCCGTAGCCGCCCCGGATCACGAAATTGCTGCCCGCGCGCGGCAGCCAGGCAAAGCCCACGCGCGGTCCGAAGTTCGACCAGCGCGAATTTACCAAAGTGCTCGGATAGCCCGCCTGCGAGGCCGTCTGGATCGGGATCGAAGTCGGATACAGAGGAGAAATGAAACGCAGCGAGTTCTGGTCCGGCACCACCAGGCCTCCGGTAGCCGGATTGAACGCATAGATCTCCCCGTTCTTATCGGAAGCGGCTTGATTGCCTTCCCATCGCAATCCGAGATTGATCGTCAGTCTGGAGGACAGCTTGAAGTCGTCTTGCGCATACGCCGCCAGATCGGTCCAGCGGCCGTACGAAGTGGGCGCACGGAAATTTCGCTTGCTGCTGGCGGGAATGCCGAGAAGGAAGTCCGCGTAGTCGAACCCGCTCATCGACCCGTCGAAGCCGAAGCAGCCGAAGTCGCAATCCAGATTGTTGGTCTGATTCGGATTGTTCCGCCGCAGACTGACGCCCATTTTGATGTTGTGGCGGCCCTTCACCAGCGTGATGTTATCCAGGTACTCGGTCGCCTGCGATGTCCAAAAGGAGTCGGCGGTCTCGTAGGTAGTATCGAAGTTGTCGAAATCGAATTCGGGCGTGCCCCGCTTCGCATTCGGCGTAACACCCTGGATACCGAATTGGGCCAGGAGCTTGTTGCCGTCGTGGAGACCGTTCGAATCGGCATGGTCGCGGGAGAAACCAACGCGGAATTCGTTGACCATCCGCGGAGTGAAAATGTGAGTCTCCGAGAGGTAGGCATTGATATTACGCCGGTACTGGTTGTAACCGGTTGTGCCCTCGCTGTTGTCGAGGCGCGGCTGGAGGAACGGATCGTTTCGGACCTGCACCCGGACCGAGAGGTTGTCCCGCGACGACAGAACGTGGTCGATGCGCGCGCTATAGCGATCGAATCGCGACGACCGGGGGACGTATCCGCGCCAGTTATTCACATAACTGCCGGGATTTCCCGAGTTCGGAGCCAGGAAGAAGGTGCTCTGCACCTGCTGCGCAATCGGGCTGATGCGGTTCGCCGGAATCTGATTGCCGGCGAACGGCTGTCCGGTTGTAGGATCCGTGATCACGATCTTGCTGGCGAGCAAAGAGGAGAAGTCGCCGTTGCGAAAAGCGGCCGTCGGCACACTGGCCGTGTTGAACGCGCTGGACGGGAAACGGGTGTCGTCCCAGGCGAAGAAAAAGAACGTCTTGTTGTGGCCGTCGTAGATTTTTGGAATGTACACGGGGCCGCCGAAACTCGCCGATGCCTGGTGCAATGTGGGCACAGAGGGCGGCCGGGTTGCTGCAAAGAAACTGCGAGCGTTCAGGGCGTTATTCGCCTGGCTGTAATAAGCGCTGCCGTGCAGCCGGTTCTCGCCCGAGCGCGTCTCCATTAGAACGGTCGCGACCTTGCCGAACTCGGCCGAGTTGTTGCTGATGCGGAACTGCACGTCGCGCAGAGAATCGAACGCGACTTCGCTCTGCGGGCCCACCTGCGCTCCGAACGCGTTGGAATTCGAGGTAATGCCGTCGATCGTGTAGTTGGTATCCGTGGCGCGCAGTCCGCCGATCGAGAAACCCGATCCCACCGCGCTGTAGTTGTACGAGTTCAGCATGAATAGCGTCAGCGTGCTGCGCAGACCCGTCGGGAGCAGGTTCAACTCGTCGCGGCTCTGGACCCCGGCGACCTGAGCATCAACCGTGTCGATCGTCGGCGCTAATGCCGCAACCTCGATACTCTCCGAGGCTTGACCGACGCTCAACTGGCCGTCAAACCGCCGCACCTGGTTTCCCGTGACAACGAGCTCCTCGCTTTTCACTTCCTTGAATCCGCCCGCGGTAATCGAAACTACGTACCGGCCGGGCGGCAGGTCCGCAATCAGATACTCCCCGGAGTTGTTTGTGGCGGTATGCCGGGCGATGCCGGTTCTGGTTTCGGTCGCGACCACAGCCGCTTTGACAATCGCGGCTCCGGTCGGATCCGTGACCGTGCCCGTTATGGAACTGAGGAATGACTGAGCCCTCAGCGCGGCAGCCAGTAAACTGATGCAAAAGATGTACTTCAAGGTATTACCCCTCACTTCGGAATAGCCGCGGCCGCGTCAGGCCGAATACCGGAGCGGTTTGCCGCCGGGCTCGACACCCGTAAAAAACGCTTGCCGTAAGTTCTCTAATGAACTATATTCTGAATTGGACTTTAGGCAATTGTAACCCGCAGCACGGAAAAGTCAAGCATAATTGGGAACACTGGAGGGCTCAGGTTGAAAAAAAGTGCCGTCGACCGCTACATCATTCCGGTCACAGCCAAGACTCTGGACGTGTTGGAGGCATTTCGCTCCCACGAGGAAGAACTCACACTACAGGAGCTGATTCAAAGAACGGGCATCGCGCATGCGACCGCGTTTCGTATTCTGTACACGCTGTTGCATCGGGGCTACGTGACGCGGCGGGACACCCGGTATCGGCTGGCGACGGTCCGGAGGCGCCCGAAAATCGGTTACGCCGGTCTCAGTAGCGACGTCGCAATCTCGGTTGCCATCGAGGGCAGTTTGCGGCAGGCAGTCGCGGCCATGGGGCTGGATCTCCTAGTGCTGGACAACCGCAATGACGGCAACGTTGCGATTGAAAATGCGCGGAAGCTGGTGGACGAGCGCGTGGGCCTGGCAATCGAATTCCAAAACGACGTGGAAGTGGCGCCCGTGATTGCTAATCTCTTCAGCACCGCCGCGATTCCAGTGATCGCTCTGCATATCCCGCAGCCCGGGGCTGTGTATTTCGGTCCGGACAATTACCGGGCCGGCTGGACGGCCGGAACGGCGCTAGCCGAACATTCGATACGACGATGGCAAGGCCAGTTCGACGTTTTACTGTTGATGGACATCCCGCAGGGCGGCGCGGAGCTTCGCTCGCGAATGACGGGCGTCCTGGGCGCGGTTGAGCACGCCATGGGCGTTGTTCCCGCCGCAAAGCTGGTCCGCATCGACAGCCCCGGCAGCCGCGAGGAATCCAGGCAGACCATCATTTCGTTCCTCCGGGAGCAGCCCGCTACGCGCCGCTTTCTCATCTCGGCCGTGAGCGACGACAATGCCTTAGCCGCTCTGGATGCCGTCCAGGATCTGGGTTTGATAGAGAACTCGGCGATTGTTGGCCACGATGGCACGGATCAGGCGCTGGAGGCTATGGCGGTACCCGACTCTCCGTTTATCGGCACAGTGGCATTCTTTCCAGAGCGCTACGGACATCAATTGGCGGAACTGGCGGTCAGTATGCTGCGCGGCGACCGCGTTCCGCCCGCGGTATACGTACCGCATCAACTGATCACGCGAGGGAATCTGAAGCAGTTTCTAAGGGCTAATGCCGCGGGCGCCTCGTGAGCTTGGACGCCGCGTTAGGATCGGGCATAGTATCATATCCTTTCGATTACCTTCGCATTTGAACCATGCCCGCCTCAAATCTGGACGACTTCCTCGCGCAGTATCGGAGCGGCATTCTCCACATCCAAAAGCCCGTCACGCTGGACCATGTGGGCGCGCTGACGGCCCAGTCTCAACAGACTATCGTTTTTGAGAACCTGGAAAACTACCCGGACTATCGTCTCGTAGACCTTCTTTTCGTCAATCGTGAAGCGCAGGCGCGCGTGCTCGGCTGCGATCCGGCGCTTGTGGTCCCGACCCTCAGCCAAATTATGCGCCGCGGCCCCAAGCGGCTGGTCAGGGTCAACGACGCAGCCTGCCAGGAACGTGTCTTCACCGGCGACGATGTCGATCTCGGTCTGCTGCCGATCGTGCGCCACACACCCCTTGATCCCTATCCCTATACCACCAGCTTCGCGATCCATAAAGAGATCGGAACCGGCCGCTTCAACCAGATGTATCCGCGCTGCGGCGTGCTCAGCCGTAACGAGATGGTGACATCATTCGTCACGCCGACCGCGAATCGCATGCTCGCCGCATATAGGGCGGCGGCGGAGCGAATGCCGCAGGCGATCGTCATCGGTGTGCATCCGGCGTGGGAATTGTGCGGATGCTATTCCCATCCGCATGACGACTGGTGGGAGATGGAGCTTTACGAGTCCATCACCGGCTGCCCCGGGCAGGTGGTCCGCTGCAAAACAGTCGACCTGGTCGTCCCCGCCAACGCTTCCATCGTGATCGAAGGCTACCTCAGCCCCACGCGCACCGCGCAGGACGGCCCTTCGCCCGGTCCCACCATGCTTTTCACGCCGTACGCCATGCAGCAGCCGGTCTTCGAGGTGACGGCGATCACGATGCGCAAGCGGCCCATCTACCGGAATCACCAGATGACGCCATTCACCGATCATCAGGAGATGCCGCGCCTGTTTCACGAGGCTATCATCTACGACCGGCTGAAGGCGATGGGGATCAAGGTGCGTGACGTGCACTTTCCACAGGCCGGCGGCGCGCTGAGCGTCATTCTGCAAATCGAGCCGGCGTACGAGGCGCAGGTTACCGATGCCTTGCTGGCGGTCATGGGTAGTTCGTGGACCAATACCAAGATGGTAGTGGCGGTCGATCCCGACATCAATATTTACGACCCGCGCGACGTTTATTACGCATTGGCATCGCGCGTGGATCCGAGCCGCGACGTCATCACGATCCCCAATACCCGCGGCTCCTCGTTCGATCCCAGTGCGATCCCGATCGAGGGCGCCACGCCCGATGCATTGCAGAGCCGCTCTCCCGCCACCGTCGGGAAATGGGGAATCAATGCCACCAAGCCCGCGCCTTTCCGCGCGGAGCGACGCGATTACGAGCGCGCCTGGCCTATCGGCTGGGGCGATGTGAAATTAGAGGATTACAAGGAGACCTGATTCATGAGCGTTATCGACGAAAAAGACGCGCCGACGCCGATCGACAAGGTCAAGGACGAGGGTCAGTCCGAAGCCTTTATCCCCTATCCGCCCATCGGCCAGAATCTGGAACACGTGCCGATTCACGTGCGGCCGGACGTGCTGTATTACCTGCAGCGGATGACCTTTTTCCCGAATGCGATCAAGCTCTACCTGCACGTGCCCTGGATCGCGGAGCATCTTTTTCGTCTGAATAACGCCATCATGCGCGACGAACGAAACGGATTGAGCGAGCACTTCAAGTATCGGCTGGCATTGCTGGCCAGCTACGAGAACGAATGCCCGTACTGCGTGTCGCACCACGCCTGCACGCTGGAGCGCCGCTGGGGGTACGCCGACGATAAAGTTGCGAAGGTGCTGGAAGAGGAGCCGGCTGCTGACGAGCGCGAGGCAGTGGCCATGGAGTTCGTTCGCACGGCGAGCCGGAACGATGCGGCCGTGACCGACGAGTTGCGCGCCCGCCTGGCTCAGCATTTCACGCCGCAGGAAGTGATGGAAATCGTGCTGGTGACGGGCTTCTGGAAGATGTACAACATGATGCACGTGGCCATGGCCGTCCCAATAGAAGATCCGGTGCAAGAATACCGGAGATGGGTAGAACACGGCCGCGAGAAGAAGTAAGCCGAAGAGTAGAAAGCCTGCAAGAACGGTGAGGGTCCAATTTCGCCGATGCTGCGAAATTGGTCGCCTGGAAGGTGTGAAAAAATTGGATCGGCTGCTGGTCGAGTGGCGCGGAACGGCAAATCCTGGTGGCGGCG
>Ga0070741_10010289_pt1 | contig 17734 bp, 14 predicted proteins | sample Coa_R1_4_FD_66440 | JGI IMG/M metagenome (GOLD analysis project Ga0070741, IMG submission 66440) | Surface soil microbial communities from Centralia Pennsylvania, which are recovering from an underground coalmine fire - Coalmine... | ecosystem: Environmental > Terrestrial > Soil > Unclassified ...
TCGCGCCGCGCTTCGAGCTCGACGCCCGCGCGCTCGGCGAGCGTCCGCAGCGCCTCGCGGAAGTCGCACCCCTGGCGCTTCATGACGAAGGCGAAGATGTCGCCGCCCGTCCCGCAGGCGCCGAAGCAGTGCCACGTCTGCCGCGCCGGGTCGACGCTGAACGACGGCGTCCGCTCCTGGTGGAAGGGGCACAGCCCGACGAACGCCCGCCCCGCCTTCCGCAGTTGCACGTGCTCCGACACGAGGTCGACGATATCGATCCGCTGCTTGATCTCGTCGACGTTGCTCATGCCGCCCCCCGCCCGTCGTTCATCCGCGTGGCGCCAGGGGGATGATCACCCGCGATGCGTCCGGCGCCGCCTGCGCGATGCGCGCCACCGCCGCGGCGTGCTCGCGCTCGTGCGCCACGGCCTTCTCGACCAGCGCCCGCGCCGTCACGCGCCCGTCGCGCTCGTGCACGATCGCGCGCTCCAGCGACGCGTCGTCGCGGCCGTCGAGCAGCTCCTCGAGCGCGCGCCGCGACGCCTGCAGCCCGTGGATGATCTGCGGCACCGCAAGCCGCTGCGCCAGCGCCGGGTCGTCGTCGTTCGTGATCCCCGTCGATGCCACCGACGGCTCGTCTTCGCGCAGCGCGCGCGCCGCCCGTTCGACGAGCATACGCTCGCAGCGCAGGACGTGCGCCAGGTGCGTCGCGATCGACCACGCTTCGCCCATGGGGATCAGGCGGAAGCGCTCGTCGCTCATCCCCCGCAGCGGCGCGAAGAGCGCCGAGCGGTTCTGCTGCAACTCCGAGAGCAACTGCGCGACGGGCATCGCGTCGGCATCCTTGCGCGGGGTCCGGAGGGCGGTGGCGGAGTTGGCCAATTGTAGCGCCCGTGCGCTTGGCCCCCGCAAGGCCGTTACGGCGCGGGCGGCGCCCCCGGCGGCGGTCCGCCCGGCGGCGGCGCGGTCTCCGTCGGCGTCGGCTCGCCGACCGCGACGTTGATCAGGACGCGGTTGTTCGTGTTGTCCGTCTCTTCAATGTCGCCGTTCGGGTCCACGACGATCAGCAGTGTCTGCGTGCCCGTGATCGCGAGCCCCGTCCCAACGTCCACGCTCTCACCTGGCCCGACCGTCGCCCCCGGTACGGTCGCGCCACCGAGCAGCCGCGTCCCGTCGTCATTGAATACCGCGACCACCAGGTCGCCCGTCGCCACCCCGCGCCCGATGTTCGTCACCGTTACGAAGAGCTTCCCGCCGGTGATCGTCGGCGTCGTGCCGATCGTCAGGTCCGGCAGCCCGCCACCCACGGGCGTCTCCGTCGGCGTTTCCGTCGGCAGCACCTCCGGCGTCGAGGTCGGCGGCAGCGTCGGCACTTCGACCACCACCGGCGGTTCCGCCGTCGCGACGGTCAGCGCCGCCGGGTCGCCGGACGTCACATCGACGTCCGCCGCGTCCACCCACCCATGCAGCTCCGAGCCCGGCGGGAAGATGATCCGCAGCCACTTCGTGTCCGTGGTGCGCCCGTCGACCACCATCTCCGCCCCGCCGGGCAGCGTGCCGAGCGGCGGCGTCGTCGTCCCGGGCGCCGACTTCACCGGTATCGCGTGGTCCGCCTTCGCGCGCACGCCCCCGGCCTCGGCGGTCTTCGCGGTCGGCCCGGTCGTCGCGGTCACTTCCTCGATCTGGACCTTGGGCTCCTGCGCGCTGCCGCCCCGCGCGCTGTCGATGATGATCAGCACGCCCGCGGTGAGCCCCAGCAGCACCACGACGGCAACCCCGGCGAGGACGAACGGATGGCGGATGACCGCGGCCCGTGTCTCAGGGCCCGGCAGGAATCTCATGCGGGGACCGCCCCGGCCACAACTCCCTCCAACGGCGCGCATTGTAACAGGCGCCGCCGCCGTTCGCGCCCGCAGCGCGCTGAACCCAACCGTGGGCGCCCCTTCGGATCGCCGGCGCCGCGCCGATTCCTGAAGTGGGGAACGTTCCGCGTCCCCTCCAACCTGATGCAGGAGCCAGCGTCACCCCGCCACCACGACGCTGGCTTCTGTGCGTCCGCGCCGTCGCCGCTTGACGCAAGCACCGTCGCCGGGAATCATCGCATGGGATCGGCGCATCCGCCGTCCGCCAGCGCTGGAGGTTGGCTTGCAGAACGTCACCACGGTCCGCGCGAACACGCTCTCCTCGCGCGTCATCCCCGATTCATGGCTCTCGAACGTCGTCCTGGTCGCCGCCGGCAGCGGCCTCATGGCGCTCTCCGCCCAGTTCAGCCACCAGTTCTCCTGGAGCACCGTCCCCGTCACCGGACAGACGTTCGCGGTGCTCCTGCTCGGCGCCCTCTACGGCAGCCGCCTTGGCGCCGCGACGATGATCGCGTACCTGGGCGAAGGTGCGTCCGGCCTGCCCGTGTTCGCCAACGGCCACGGCGGCGTCTCCGCGATCGCCACGCCCTCCGGCGGTTACCTGTTCGGTTTCATCCTCGCGGCGTTCGTCGTCGGTTTCTTCGCCGAGCGCGGCTGGGACCGCAGCCGCTGGATCGTCCTGCCGATGCTGCTCGGCAACGCCGTCCTCTACATCCCCGGCCTGATCTGGCTGCACGAGCAGTTCCGCATCGTCGACCGGTCCATCGACTGGGGCACGACGCTCGACTACGGGCTCTGGCCGTTCGTCGCCGGCGACCTCGCGAAGCTCGTCGCCGCATCGCTCGCGCTGCCCGCCGGCTGGACGATCGTCGAGAAGCTGCGCGCATCGCTCTGATTGAGGGCCATACGGCACCTGCCAGGAGCGCCGGATGACCGGCGCTCCTGCGCGTTCCCGGCGCTACACTCTCCCCGACTGAAGGAGGCGCGATGCGCGAATCCGACCCTATCCTCGTCCCGCTCGACGGCTCCGATCTTGCCGAGCGAGCGCTGCCGTACGCCGTCGCACTCGCCGAGGCGCTCCGCACCAGCCTCGTGCTCGTCACCGCATGGCAGGGCACCGACAGCGAGCTCGGCGTCAGCTTCCCGAAGATGGCGCTCGAGATCGAGAGCAAGGCGCGCGAGTACTACGCGCAGTACCTCGACCGCACGAAGTCCGGCATCGCCACCGTACCGGTCGAGACGCAGGTGCGCGGCGGCGATGCCGGCGACGAGATCATCGCGGCCGCGCGCGAGACGCAGGCGCGCCTGCTCGTCATCGCGACGCACGGGCGGTCGGGGGTCGGCCGCTGGCTCTACGGCAGCACGGCCGGCCGCCTCCTGCGCGAAGCGCCGGCCCCCGTCGTCGCCGTCGGTCCGCGCTCGCTGCAGGGGCCGCACGATGGCGTCAGCCTGCGGCACGTCATGGTCCCGCTCGATGGCTCGCCGCTCGCCGAGCGCGCTATCCCCGTCGCGCGCACCATCGCGAAGGCGCTCGGCGGGCGCCTCACGTTCGTGCGCGCCGTCAACTGGGCCGCCATGGCGTACCCCTATGCGCTCCCCGATGCCTACGTGCCGCAGGTCGACCAGGAGCTGGAGGCCGGCGCCAAGGCCTATCTCCGCCGCCAGGAAGAGGCGGTAACCGACCTCCCCGTCGAGGCCTACGTCGTCCGCGCGGCCGCGGCCGACGGCCTGATGGAGTTCGTCGAGAAGCAGCAGGTCGACCTCGTCGTCATGACCACGCACGCGCGCGCCGGCCTCGCCCGCGCGGCGCTCGGCTCCGTCGCCGACCGCCTGCTCCAGGGCCACGCCCCCGTCCTCCTCGTCCGACCCGAGGACTGATCGTCGCGTCGCGTTGCGCGCTTCCCTGCGCGCCCGGCGCATGCTTGCGCGCACGGCGGCTGGCACATCCTCCACCCTCCGTCCTCCATCCCCCATCCTCCATCCTCCATCCTCCATCCTCCATCCTCCATCCTCCATCCTCCATCCTCCATCCTCCATCCTCCATCCTCCATCCTCCATCCTCCATCCTCACGCCACGCGCCCCTACACTGCCCTCGTGATCCGCGCGCCCGCCGCCGTGCTCGATGAGTCCCGCTATCGCACGCTGCACGCGGGCGCGCTCCTCTCGCTCTTCGTCGTCGGCATGTACGCCGGCTCGTTCGGCCCCGCGCTCCCGTTCTTCGCGAAGGATCTCGGCGTCTCCCTCGACACCGCCGGCCTCATGCTCACGGCGATGTTCGCCGGATCGATCAGCGCATCCGCGGTCATCGCCGTCGTCCTCCACGGCCGCGACACCCGCGCGCTGGCTATCGGCGGCGCCGCCTGCACCGTCTCCGGCCTCCTTCTGCTCGGCCTCGCGCCCACATGGCCGCTCGCCCTCATCGCCGCGTGCCTGCTCGGCACCGGCGACGGGCTGATCGTCGCTTCCCTGCACATCCTCATGTCCGTCACGTCGCGCGATGTGCGCGGCGCCATCAGCCGGCTCAACCTGTACTTCGCCTGGGGCGCGATCGCCGGCCCGCTCTGGGCAGGCGCGCTGCTCGAGACGACCGCGCGTCGCGATGTCGTCTACGCCGGGGTCGCCGGCGTCAGCCTGTGCGCCCTCGCCCTGATGTCGCTCTCGCCGGCGCCCGACCGCCCGCCGCCCGACGACGAGCCGCTGTTTCGCCTGCCGTCGGACGCGACCACCCTCACCATGGGCGTGGTGCTCTTCATGTACGTCGGCGCGGAGTTCGGCCTCGGCTCGTGGGTCTCGTCCTACGCGCGCCAGAGCGCGAATGCCGGCGTCTTCGTCGCGGCGGTCCTCTCCGCTGGCTTCTGGCTCGCCCTCGCGATCGGGCGCCTCGCGACCGGCGCGTGGTTCGCGCGCGGCCGCGAAGCCGTCCCGCTGCTCGCCGCCGGCATCGCCGGCGCCGGCATCGCGAGCCTCGCCCTCGCGCTCGTCTCGGGCAATCTCGCCGCGAGCGCCGTCGCCGCGTTCTGCGCAGGCCTCTGCCTGGGTCCCATCTGGCCAACGGTCGTCGCGATCGTCTCAGAGCGCGGCGAAGCGCACGCGACCGCCGCGACGGTCACCGTCGGCAATGCCGGCGGCCTCGCGATCCCGTGGCTCCAGGGCCGCGTCCTCGTCGGCGCCGGCCCGGCTCAGGGAGTCGCCGTCACCGCGGCCCTATGCGCGCTGATGCTCGGCGTCGTCGGCGCCTTCCGCTTCGCCGTCCGCGACGGCTGACGGCGCGTCGTCGCCGCCCAGCGGCTCGTACGACTCTTCCCAGTACGACGACAGCACCTCGAGCCGGCGCGCGGGCGCGCGACCCGAGAGGCGAAAGCTCACCTGCACCAGCGTCACCGCAATGGCCAGCAGCACGAACGGCGACGCGATCAGCACCGGCTGCACGCCGAACACCGACGCCGCGCCACCGAGCGTCAGCAGCGGCACGATCGCCGCGCCGTTCTTCAGCACGCTTTGCAGCGCGAACGCGCGCCCCTGGTAGGCGATCGGCACGCGCCGGTTCAGGTACGTTTGCACCGCCAGCGTCGTCAGCGACAGCCCGAACCCGAGCGGGATCGCCAGCAGCCCCGCCGTGCGCAGCAGCGGCGACAGGCGCACGCCGAACAGCGACGTGATGCGCAGCACGTTGACCGGGTCCAGCGCGCCCGCGAGGCCGTCGTCTACCAGCCCGAGCAGCACCAGCACCGCCGTCGTCATGAGAAAGCCGCCGAGCGCCGCCGTCCGCTCGCCGCTGCGCCGGATGATCGCCGGCGCCGCGAGCACCGCCAGCGCCAGCCCCACGGCCGTCGGCGCGAACACGTACACCGAGTCCGCCGGGTCCACGTGCAGCACCGACTGCACGTATCGCGGCGCCAGCGTCTGCACGACGACGCTCGCCGTGCCCGCCAGCGCCGCGACGAAGATCATCGTGCCCACCGCCGGCCGCCGGAACAGCCATTCGATGGTTGCGCGCGCGTTGATGCTCGGGCGCCGCCAGTCCGTGCGCGCGCGCGGCTCCCCGTGGGTCGCCAGGTCGAACACCCGGCTCGCCGCCAGCGCCAGCAGCACCGCCGAACCGTAGAGCACGGGCGCCACGCCGAACGCCCGCACCAGCACCGGCGCCAGCACCGCCGTCCCGGCCGCGGTGCCCACGCTCGACATCAGCGACACGAGCGACGCCGCTGTCGCCAGTTGCGCGTCCGACGCGATCAGCGGCAGCACCGATGACTCCGTCGGCCCCGACACCTGCCCCAGCGCGTTCACCGCGAACACCAGGAACAAGACCTCCGGCAGCCCGGTGCCGAAGAAGAGCGGCACGATCACGCACAACGCCGCCTGCAGGTTGTAGATCGCCGCGAGCGCCACGCGTTTCGGCAGCGCATCGGCGACGGCGCCGCCATACAGGCCGAGCAGGGCCGGCGGCACCAGCGCCGCCACGCCGACGAGCGCCGCCTCGAACGCCGACCCGCCGCCGCGCACGACGGCGATCAGCGCCCCGTACATCACCGCCTGCTGCCCCGCGTCGGAGAAGAAGCGCGACGCCAGCACCTGCTGGAACCGCGCATCTTTCGCGATCGAGGTCTCCGGAAGGAAGAACCAAAGGAAGCGAAACGCCTGCCGCTGGCCGCGGTCGATGATGCCGTCCGCGCGCAGGTACGTCCCGTCGATCAGCCGGCGCCCGCGCGCCACCGGATCGAAGCGCCCGGCCGGCGCTCCCTCGCCCATGCCGCGAGTATACGTTCGCGCCTTGAGCTAACCGCGCCCCATGCCCGATAGTGCTGCCGACCGCACGCCGAGCGCCCGAACGGAGGCTATCCGCATGTCCGGCATCGCGCAGCGCACGCTCCACACCAACGGCATCACGATGCGCATCGCCGAACAGGGCGAAGGGCCGCTCGTCGTGCTGCTGCACGGCTTCCCGGAGTCCTGGTACTCCTGGCGCCACCAGCTCCCCGCGCTCGCCGCGGCCGGCTTCCACGCCGTCGCGCCCGACCAGCGCGGGTACGGTGGCACCGACAAGCCCGAGCCGATCGAGGCGTACAACATCGTCGAGCTGACCAGCGACATTGTCGGCCTGCTCGATGCCCTCGGCGAGCGCCAGGCCGTCGTCGTCGGCCACGACTGGGGCGCGCCGGTCGCCTGGCACTGCGGCCTGCTGCATCCCGACCGCTTCCGCGCCGTCGCCGCGCTCAGCGTGCCGTACATGGGACGCGGGCCCGTGCCGCCGCTGCAGGCGATGAAGGCGATGTTCGGCGACCGCTTCTTCTACATCCTCTACTTCCAGGAGCCCGGCGTCGCCGAGGCCGAGTTCGAGGCCGACGTGCGCCGCTCGATGCGCAGCTTCCTCTACGCCGCCTCCGGCGATGCCGCCGGCGCCGCCACCCCGGCGATGATGGACAAGAAGAAGGGCGCCAGGTTCTTCGATGGCATGCCCGACACCGACCGGCTCCCCCCGTGGCTCACCGAGGCCGACCTCGACTACTTCACGAAGGAGTTCGAGCGCAGCGGCTTCCGCGGCCCGCTCAACTGGTACCGCAACTTCGACCGCAACTGGGAGCTGACCCCGCAGCTCGCCGGGGCGAAGGTCACGCAGCCGGCGCTCTTCATCGCCGGCCAGCAGGACGCCGTGCTGTCGTTCACCTCACTCGATGCGATGAAGCCGCTCGTGCCGGAGATGCGCGAGATGGTGATGATCCCCGGCTGCGGCCACTGGACCCAGCAGGAGCGCCCGGCCGAGGTGAACGACGCGCTGGTCCGCTTCCTGAAGGGACTCTAGCCCATGCGCATCGGCCTCTTTCTGCCCGAGCTCGGCGGCAACATCGAAGGCGCGGTGCAACAGGTCGTCGACGCCGAGCGCGATGGGTTCGACAGCACGTACTTCGGCCAGATCTTCGGCGCCGATGCGCTCACCATCATCGCCATCGCCGGCACGCGCACGTCGCGCATCGAGATGGGCACGTCCGTCGTGCCCACCTACCTTCGCCATCCGTTCGCGATGGCGCAGCAGGCGATGACCGTGCAGGCCGCGGCCGCAGGGCGCTTTACGCTCGGCATCGGCCTCTCGCACGCCCCCGTCGTCGAGAACATGTGGGGCCTTTCGTACGAGAAGCCCGCGCGCCACATGCGCGAGTATCTCGATGTGCTCCTCCCGCTGCTGCGCGAAGGCAAGGTCGCGCACCGTGGCGAGGTGTTCCGCGTCGCCGCCAACCTGCAGATGTCCGGGGTGCAGCCGCCCTCCGTGATGATCGCCGCCCTCGCGCCCGCGATGCTCAAGCTCGCGGGCGAGCGCACCGACGGCACCATCACCTGGATGACCGGCGCGCCCGCGATCCGCAACCACATCGCCCCGAAGCTGCGTGAAGCCGCCGCCGCCGCCGGCCGTCCCGCGCCGCGCATCGTCGCCGGCCTGCCGGTCTGCGTGACCGACGACGCCGCGGCCGCTCGCGAGCGCGCCGCGCGCGCGTTCGTGATCTACGGCCAGTTGCCGAACTACCGCCGCATCCTCGATATCGGCGGCGTCCCCGGCCCGGCCGACATCGCGCTCGTCGGCAACGAGGCGGAGGTCGAGCGGCAGGTCCGCGACCTCGCCGCCGCAGGCGCGACCGACCTGGTCGGCGCGCTCTTCCCCGTCGGCGATGACGCCGCCGCTTCGATCGCCCGCAGCCGCGCGCTGCTCCAGTCGCTCATCGGCAAGGTGTGACGGACGCGATGAGACTCGCGCCATGAGCGCCGGCACCGCCATCGCCGAAGCCCCCGCCGCCCGCGTCGCGTCCGACGCCCTGGCGCCGCTGCGGCGCGCGCTCGCCCTCGACTTCTCGCAACCGCTCGCCTTCGCGCTCCTCGCCATCGCCTACGCCGCCAGCCGCGCGCCGTTCATCGACAACGGCTACGGCACCAAGCCCGATGCCTGGCGCATCGCCCTCACCGGCTACTGGCTCTGGGACAAGCACGCGTTCTACCCGTCGCGCCTCCCCGGCTACCCGGTTCCGGAGCTCTCGTACGCGGCCGTGATCAAGGGCGGCTGGCTCGCGACGAACTCGCTCACCGTCCTCGTCTCGCTCGCCGGCCTCTGGTTCTTCGCGCGCATCGTCCGCGAGGTGAAGGTGCCGTTGCCCGCGTTGCTCGTCGCCGGCTTCGCCTTCGACCCGCTGCTGTGGATCAACAGCATGAACACCATGGACTACACGTGGGCGCTGACGTTCATCCTCGCGACGTACTGTGCGCTCCTCACGAAGCACGATGTCTGGGCCGGCGTCGCCATGGGCCTCGCGATCGGCTCGCGCATTCCGTCGGCGTCGTTCGTCGTCCCCTGCGCCTACTACCTCTGGCGCCAGGACCGCCGCGAGGAAATCCGCCCCTTCCTCGTCACCGCCGTCGGCGTCGCGATGCTCGCCTTCGCGCCGATCATCTGGCGCTACGGTCCCTCGTTCTTCAACTTCTACGACGCGAAGGTCGCCTATCGCGACGTCATCCGCCTGCTCGCGAAGGACTCGCTCGGGCTCATCGGGGCCGGCGCGCTCGCCGCCGCGTTCGTCGTGTCGCTCCCGCGCATCCTCCGCCGCCTGCCGCGCGACCTCGTGCGCGACCCGGACGTCGGCGTCTGGATGATCGCCGTCGTGCTCGTTGCCATCACCTTCTTCCGCCTCCCGCACGAGGCCGCGTACCTGATCCCGCTCTTCCCCTTCGCCTACCTGCTGGTTGGGCGCTACTTCTATCCCGCCGCGCTCGCCGGCGCCATCGCCATCATCGTCCTCGCGGGCTTCGTCGACCTGACGACGACCTCGCACGAGGTTGCGGCCTCATCGATCCGCGACCTGCGCGTGGGACAGGGCATGCTCCTGTCGAATCGCAGCACGCAGCGCGCGCAGCTCGCCTACGCGCGCGACATCGAGCAGTTCGATGCGCCCCAGAACTCGGTCGTGATCATCGGCTTCGTCTACCCGCAGTTCGCCGTGCGCAACCGCGACCGCCTGCAGCTCGGCCTGCTCGACAAGGACAAGTCCGCGATCAGCCAGCTCACCGATAAGGGCTACGCCTACGACCCGGAGAAGCGCGTCACCTACGTCTGGCTGCTCGACCCCAACGGCCTGCGTCGCTACCGCCAGCAGAACGCGAAGCTCTTCTACACGCCCGACGCCGGCCGCAGCACGATGGCGCTCTACCACTACAGCATCGGGCTGTACGGCGGCACCTTGATCGAGCAGGGGAAGGCGCCGTCCGGCGGCAAGGACCGCGGCGGCCGCAACCAGCGCTGATCCGCGCCTGCCCCCGCGCGGCGCCATCCTCGTCGGAGCGCCATCGTTCCCGATACCGCCGAGTCATCCTGAAGCGAAGGATCCTCCGAACACCTGCACCGCGCTGCACTGCGGCGATCCTGCCGGACGCCCCAGCGCGGTCCGCGCGGCGGGAAGCCGAGGTCCGCCGCGGACCTCGGACGGGCGACGTGATCACTCGACGGCGTAGAGCCGCCATTCCCCGGGCACGCCCTTGAGCTGCTTCGTGCCCCGGTCGGCGAACTCGAGCCGCGAGCCGGCGACGAGGTCCTTTACCGTGCTCGAAACGATGATCTCGTCCGCCTGGGCGGCGGCCGCCACCCGCGCGGCGATATGCACCGCGATCCCGCCGACATTGTCCTCGTCGATGATCTCGCACTCGCCGGTGTGGAGGCCCGTGCGAATGCGGATGCCGAGCCCCCTGGCGCGGTTGCGGATCGAGGTCGCGCAGCGGATGGCGCGTGCGGGGCCATCGAACGCCGCGAGCACGCCATCCCCGGTCGTCACGACCTCGCGGCCGCGGAAGGCCTGCAGCTCGCCGCGCACGAGCGCGTAGTAGCTCGTCAGCAGCTCCTTCCAGCGCCGGTCGCCGAGCTCGACCGCACGTTCGGTCGACCCGACGATGTCGTTGAGCATCAACGTCGCGAGCATGCGGTCCGGCTCCGGGCGCTGGCGCGAGCCCGTGAGGAACTCTTCGACCCGGTCGAGCAGGTCGTCGAGGATCTCGATGTCCATCGCCTGGATCAGGTGGTCTTCGCCGGGAAGCTCGACGTACGCCGCCCCCGGGATGTGCTCGGCGATGTACCGCCCGGCCGCCACCGGCACGAGCGAGTCGCCCGTCCGGTGGAAGATGAGCGTCGGCACGCGGATCGACGGCAGGATGTGGTGCACGTCGATGTCGTAGTTGGCGCGAAACAGCGCGATGATGCCGCCGGGGCTGGCCGAGGCCCGTTCGAGCTGGGCCCACCAGCGGACGTACGCTTCATCATCGATGCGGCTGGGCGCGTTCGTCGCGACGAGAAACCCGCGACCCCACCGACGCTCGAGCCGTTCGAGCACCGCATCGAAGACCGCGGGTGGGATTTTCCATGGCTCGGTACGCATCGATGCGTAGGAGCCGAAGAGCACGAGGCCAGAGGTGCGTTCGGGGTAGGTCGCAGCCAACATCAGCGACATGGCGCCACCCTCCGACCAGCCGAAGATCGTGGCGCGCTCGGAGCCGGCCGCGTCCATGACCGCGAGCACATCGCCGGTGCGCTCCTCGAGCGTCTGCTCGCCGACGCGGTCGGAGAGCCCCTGGCCGCGCTTGTCGAAGACGATGAGGCGCGCGAAGGAGGACAAGCGGTTGATGAGATGCCGGTTCGGCGGGAATTCCCAGTAGAGCTCGACGTGCGAGACGGAGCCGGGTACGAGGACGATGTCCCGCGGGCCGTCGCCGAAGATGCGATAGGCGATGTGGACATCGCCGCTCTTCGCGTAGCGGATCTCGGACTCCACGGGCCTTCCTCCCGGCGTGCGCGCATCATAACGCTCCGCCCTCGGTCCCCGCCCGAAACCGCCGTGTTCGCCGCGCGCGGGCCGTACGGCGGAAGGCGCCCCGCCGGCGGCGGCGCCGTCGCCCGGCCCCGATGCGATACCATGATGCGCACTCGCACGCAGGAGAAGGATAGAGACGGGCAGATGCAGGAACTCCGCCAGCGCCTCCAGGGATTGCTCGACCGGATCACGCACCTGATGGTGCGTCTTTGACGTCGTCTCGCTAGAAGCTGAGGCCGCCTCGCTCGAGGCGCAGAGCGCCGCCCCCGAGTTCTGGGAAGACCCGCAGTCCGCGCAGGACGTGATGAAGCGCCTGGCTTCGCTGCGCGCGCGCGCCGATACCTGGCGCACGCTCGAGCGGCAGGCGCGCGAACTGCTCGAGCTCGTCGACCTCGCCGAAGCGGAGGGCGACGAGGCGACGGCCGCGGACATCGAGCGCGACGCCGGCGCCCTCGAACGTCGGCTCGACCAGCTCGAGTTCGAGCTGGCGTTCTCCGGCCCCTACGACGACCGCAGCGCGATCCTCGCCATCCACGCCGGCGCCGGCGGCACCGAGTCGCAGGACTGGGCCGAGATGCTCCTGCGCATGTACCTCCGCTGGTGCGAGGCCCACGGCTTCTCCGCCGAGGTCATCGATGAGATGCCCGGCGAAGAGGCCGGCATCAAGAGCGCGACGGTCGAGATCACCGGCCCGCACGCCTACGGCTACCTCAAGGGCGAGCGCGGCGTGCACCGCCTCGTGCGCCTCTCGCCGTTCGACTCCGCGCACGCGCGCCACACGTCGTTCGCGCTCGTCGAGGTGCTCCCCGAGGCCGGCGATGCCGCCGAGGTCAAGATCAACCCCGACGACCTGCGCATCGACGTCTACCGCGCGAGTGGCCACGGCGGGCAGAACGTGCAGAAGAACTCCACCGCCATCCGCATCACCCACCTGCCCACGAATATCGTCGTCACCTGCCAGAACGAGCGCTCGCAGCATCGCAACCGCGAGGCCGCCATGCGCGTGCTCGAAGCGCGCCTGCTCGAGATCGAGCTCGCGAAGCAGGCTGAAGAACAGGCGCGGATCAAGGGCGAGCACGTCAGCGCAGGCTGGAGCAACCAGATCCGCAGCTACGTGCTCCACCCGTACAAGATGGTGAAGGACCACCGCACCGGCTACGAGACGAGCGACGCCGCCGGCGTGCTGGAGGGCGACCTCGATGACCTGATGAAGGCGTATCTCCAGTCGCAGGTGGGGGCCGAGCGTGCGTAGCGCGACGCGCGCGCTGCTGCTCGCGGCGCTCGCGCTCGTCGCGTGCGCGGCGCTCCCCGGCCGCCTGGCGCCCGCGCGCGCGCAGCAGGGCATCGTCGTACAGTCCGATGCGGCGCAGAACGAGTTCCCGACCGGCGTGACCTTTAGCGTCGCCTTCACCGCCCCCGCCGCAACCGACGAGGTCCGCCTGCACTACGAGGTCGCCCCGGATGGCACCGGAGCCACCGCGATCGCGCAATGCTCCGGCACGACCACCGTGAGTTGCGCCTATACGCTGACGAGCGGGCGCGGCATCTACGTCATCCCCGGCGCGAACATCACGTACTCGTGGGAGATCCGCACCGCTGACGGCCGGTCGCTCCAGACGCCCGACAGGCTGTACGTGCATGAAGACACGCGCTTCGCCTTCCGCACGCTGCAGCGCGACAACATCACGCTCTACTACCACGCCGGAGGCGAAGCCCAGGCGCAGCAGGTGCTCGACGCCGCCGCCGAGACCCTCCAGCGCATCGGCGCGCTCGAGCAGACGCAGGTGACGTTCCCGGTCAAGGTGTTCCTCTACCAGACCGCCGATGAAATGCAGCCCGCCATCGCCCCCGTCACGCGCCCCGGCAGCGGCGTCCAGATCCTCGGCGAAGTGGTCTACTCGGACACCGCCATGGTCTCGGCCGATGTCGTCCCGCTCGACATCACCCGGCACGAGGTCGCGCATATCGTCACCGAGCAGGCGACGAAGGGCCCGTTCGGGATCGCGAGCTGGATGAACGAGGGCATCTCCGTCTATGCGCAGCAGCGGCCGCTCGAGAGCCACGAGCAGGCGCTCGAAGCCGCGATCCGCAGCGACCGCGTCCTCTCCTTCGCCGAGATGTCCGGGTCCTCCGCCGGCCAGACCGCGCAGACGGTGGGGCTCTTCTACGGCGAAGCCGGCTCCATCATCAAATACCTGATCGACACCTACGGCGATGCCAGGTTCGCCCAACTGCTGAAGGTGTTCCGCGACGGCTCGCGCCCGGACGATGCGTACCAGGCTGTGTACGGCATCAGCCAGCTCGAGCTCGAGAACGGCTGGCGCGCTTCGGTGGGGCTCGAGCCGCGTGCGCCTTCGGCGACGCCGACTGCGGCGGCCGCCGGCCGCCCCGGGCCGGCGACCGGCTCGGACGTCCCGGGCGCCCGCGCGTCCACAACGCACACCCGCGACGATGCGCTCACCTGGGGGATCATCGGCGCACTCGCCGTCGGCGCCGTCGCGTCGGCCGCCGTCGTCGCGTCCGTCGTGCGCCAGCGCATGTAGCGCCGCGGGCGCGGATCACGCTCCGGGCTCGCCGGGCCTGCGCCCATCCGCCTCGGCGGCGCACCGGCCGAACCATGCCCGCGCGTCGCGCAGGATGGCCACCGCCCGCTCCTCCCCGCCCCAGCGCACGATCGGCTTCTCGTGCGCCGCGAACCACGCCCAGATCCGCTCGCGCACGCCCCCCAGGGGCGTCTCCGGCGCCTCCGCCGGCACCGCCAGCAGTTTGTGGTCGCCGTCGCTGCGTTCCAGCACGTCCAGCACCCGCACGTCCAGGCGCTCGCCGCGCTCGGGGCTCACCGCCCCCGCGAGCATCACGTCGAGCATTTCGCCATCTCCCTCAGACCGCGCCCCTTCGACGCAGCCGTAGTGGGCCGGCATCGGGTCGAGCGGATGCTTGAAGACGATGCGCTCGTCCTCCTCCTGCCACTCCCAGCGTCCCTCGTCGCCCTCCCGTTGCTCGACGATCATCTCGACCGTCGCCTCGAGCATCCGCCGCTTCGCGCGACGCGAGAGGGCGTCCGCCAGCCGAGTCGGCTCCGGGATGCGCCGCCGCGCGCACCGCAGCGCCCACTCCTCCGCCTGCGCGAGGCCGATACGATGGCCCACCGATACGTAGATCGGGCGCACGCGCTCGCGCGTCCGCAGCACGCTCCCGATCACCTCGCCGCGGTCCAGCAGCTCCGCGTGGTCGCCCCGTCGCGCGCCGGGCATCCGCGCTTCGCCCACCAGCCGGGACTTCGCGATGCCGATCGTCGGCAGGTCGAGCAGCACGCCGAGGTGGCACGCGAAGCCGAACCGCCGCGGGTGCGCGTACCCGTGCCCGTCGGCCATCAGCACGTCGGGCCGCGTCCGCAGCCGCGCGAACGCCGGCAGCAGCACCGGGATCTCGCGGAACGACAGCAGCCCCGGCACATAGGGGAAGGTCACCGCCGACTCGACGCTCACCTCCTCGACCACCTCCAGCGAGGGGTACGCCAGCGCCACGACTGCGCCCACGCCGCGCCGGTGCGCGCGGTCGAACGCCACGTCGGCTCCGGCGATGGTCCGAACGTCGTGTTCCGGCGGTCCGCCGCGGGCCACCACCTGCGCCGCCATCTCGCGCTGCAGCGATGCCGCCTCCCGCGGCGTCAAGTCCCAGCGGTGCGGCGCCCCAGACTCCACGGGAAGCTCCACGGCGGCCATTCTACGGCTGTGCTGCGCCGGGAGCGCCTGCGCGCTCGCTTCCGCTACAATAGCGGTGCATCGTGCTACGACCAGAGTCTTCGCAACCCGACCCGGCGAGCGGCGCGGCCGGCGCCATCCCACCCGCCGGCCTCGGCCTCGTCGCGCGCGCCGCCGCCTGGCTCGCGACCGACGAGCAGGCACGCCTCGGCGACTTCACCACCACGCCGCGGCTGCTCGTCATCAGCGCCATCGCGGTCGCCATCGGCGCGCTCAGCGCCGTCGTCGCGAAGGTGCTGCTGCGCCTCATCGCCTTCTTCACCAACCTCTTCTTCTACGGCGACATCTCGGTCCGCAACGTTTCGCCCGCGCACAACCACCTGGGGCCGTTCGTCATCGTCATCCCCGTGATCGGCGGCCTGATCGTCGGCGTCATGGCGCGCTACGGCTCCGAGCGCATCCGCGGACACGGCATCCCGGAGGCCATCGAGTCGATCCTGATCAGCGGCAGCAAGATGGAGCCGAAGGTCGCCGTCCTCAAGCCCCTGTCATCGGCGATCGCCATCGGCTCCGGCGGCCCGTTCGGCGCCGAAGGCCCGATCGTCGTCACCGGCGGCGCCTTCGGCTCGCTCGTCGCGCAGTTCTTTCACCTCACCAGCGCCGAGCGCAAGACCCTGCTCGTCGCCGGCGCCGCGGGCGGCATGTCCGCCATCTTCGCGACGCCCATCGCCGCCGTCATGCTCGCGGTCGAGATCCTGCTGTTCGAGTGGAAGCCGCGCAGCATCATCCCCGTCGCCCTCTCCAGCGCGACCGCCGCCGTCACCCGCATCTACCTGCTCGGCAACGGCCCCGTCTTCCCGACCCCCGCCGAGTCGCTGCACGTGACGTTCGGCCTCCTGCTCGCCTGCGCCGCCGCCGGCGTCGTCGCGGGCCTCTTCGCGCTCGTCCTCACCAGCGCGGTCTACGGCGCCGAGGACACGTTCCACCGCCTGCCCATCCACTGGATGTGGTGGCCGGCGATCGGCGGCCTCGTCATCGGTATCGGCGGCCTCATCTTCCCGCGCGCGCTCGGCGTCGGCTACGACACCATCGGCGACCTGCTGGACGGCGACCGCGCGATGACGCTCATCGCCGGCATCCTGCTCGTCAAGACCACGATCTGGGTCCTCTCCCTCAGCTCGGGCTCCAGCGGCGGCATCCTCGCCCCGCAGATGATGATGGGCGCCGCGCTCGGCGCCCTGCTCTCATACATCTTCCCGCATGAGCCGCCCGGCTTCTGGCCGCTCATCGGCATGGCGGCGATCCTCGGCGGCAACATGCGCGCGCCCTTCACCGCCGTGCTCTTCTCCGTCGAGGTCACGCACGACATGGAGGCGCTGCTGCCGGCGCTCGTCGCTGTCGCCATCGCCTATGGGCTCACGGTGCTGGTGCTCCGACGCTCCATCCTCACCGAGAAGGTCGCGCGCCGCGGCTACCACCTGCAGCACGAGTACGCCGTCGACCCGCTCGAAGTGCTCCTCGTGCGCGATGTCATGCGCACGCGCGTCGCCGCGCTCGAGGCCGCCACGCCCGTCCGCGCCCTCGCCGAGGCGACGCTCGGCGGCGAGTCTGGCACCGCGAACCGCGGCCAGCGTCTCTACCCGGTGGTCGATGACGGCCAGCGCGTCATCGGCGTCGCCAGCCGCGCCGAGCTGCGCATGCTCGCCGACCAGGCGGCGCACATGGACGGCGCGAAGGTCATCGACCACGCCCGGAAGGACGTCGTCGTCGCCCACCCGGACGAGTCCGTCCGCGCCGTCGTCTACCGCATGGCGACGTGCGGCTTCACCCGCATGCCGGTCGTCGATCGCCGGAGCGGCGCGCTCGTCGGCATGATCTCGCTCGAGGACACGCTGAAGGCGCGCTCCCGCGCGCTCGAGGCCGAGCGGTTCCGCGAGCGCGTGCTCGATGTGCGCCTGCTCTTCTCACGCCGCCGCCCCGACCGCGACCCCTCGCCCGAACCCACGATCCCCTGACGCCGCCCCGCGACGGGCAGACACCTAGAACCGCCAGCGGGCGCGCAGGCGCGGGACCGTCGTGAGACCTGTCCGCAACGCACCGCCAACGCACGGTCCGCCTGCGACGAGTCACCGTTGGCAACGGGAGCCGCGGGCCGCCGTGAGGCATCCGCGCGCCGACCGCGCCCGCCCCACCACGACCGGAGGCCGGGGTGAGTCCCCCGGCCTCCGACTTCCCACCTCCGACGTCCGGTGCTCCGACCGCGGCTACGCGGCCTTCACCTCGACCTTCGTCGGCGTCGCGCCGGCGCGCTTCGCCACGACCACCTCCAGCACACCGTCGTGCACCGTCGCC
>Ga0070741_10010290_pt1 | contig 17733 bp, 16 predicted proteins | sample Coa_R1_4_FD_66440 | JGI IMG/M metagenome (GOLD analysis project Ga0070741, IMG submission 66440) | Surface soil microbial communities from Centralia Pennsylvania, which are recovering from an underground coalmine fire - Coalmine... | ecosystem: Environmental > Terrestrial > Soil > Unclassified ...
CCGCTGTGAAGTCCGCTACTCCGGCCGCTTGAATGCGGTCCTGCCGGAGGCGGTCCGGCTGATCATCTTCAAGGCGGACGGCTCCGTTCTCGTCCACGACGACGCGGGAGGCTACAAGCCCTTGAACTGGATGTCGGGGGCGACCTCGATCGACGAGGACGGCGGCAGGCTCGTCGTCCGCAAGCCCAAGGCGGAGGACGTGCTCGAGATCACGCTCATGGAGGTCGTCAGCGACGTCACGCACGACATGGGCGAGTCGGCGGCGCTGCAGAAGGACGGCGTCGAACGGCACCTGCAGGAGGAGCTCGCGGCGAATCCGGGCTTCCTCGGCGAAGAGCTCACGCTCGTCAAGCGCGAGTGGCCGACCGATGTGGGCCCGGTCGACCTCATGTGCAAGGACGCGGCAGGCGAGTGGGTCGCTGTCGAGATCAAGCGCATCGGGACGATCGACGCGGTCGAGCAGCTGACGCGCTACCTCGCCTTCGTCCGCGAGGACCCGGCGAAGTCCGGCTGCCGCGGCATCCTCGCCGCGCAGTCGATCAAGCCGCAGGCGGTCGCGCTCGCCGAGGCGCGCGGCTTCCGCGCCGTCGAGGTCGACCTCGCCGTCCTCCGTGGCGAGCGCGAGCCGGACCTGACGCTCTTCGCCGCCTAGCCGCGCACTGCTTCGACCGCAGCAGCGACGCCGGCGCGCAGGCCGTCGGGGTGCGCATACGCAGCCGAACCGAGCAGCAGCATCACGCCGTCGCTCGTGCCGGCGCGTGCGATTTGCTCCGCCGCGTTCTCCGCTCCGACGCCGCCGCCGATCACTGCCGTGGCCGGCCGCACCGCGGCGATCTGCTCGCGCACGTCCTCGTCCGAGTCGTAGGTTCGCGGCGAGAACGAGCCGACCTGGACGTAGTCCGCGCCGAGCAGGCGCGTAAGCTCCGCGAGCACGCGGGCCGACACGGACACCGTTTGGCCGCGGCGCAGGAACGACGACCCGACGCGGTGCACGAAGATCGGGACGCCGAGCTTCGCGTCGCGCAACGCACGGATCGAGCCGAGGCCCTGCAGGAAGGCGCTGACCATGAGCGCGCCTGCGCCGGCCGCGACCGCGGTCTCGGCGCGCGCCAGCAACGACGCCGGCGGGCCGGTCAGGTTCGGTGCGTAGCGGACGCCGCGGGGGAGCCGCTCCGCGACCGCGCGTACCCGCTCGGCAAGCGGAGAGTACGGCGGGCTCGCCATCAGCTCGTCGTCCTTCACGAGAACCGCGCCGCCGGCGGCGAGCTCGGCGGCGACGGCGGCCGACTCCTCCGGCGTGAGGCCGAGCGCGGGCTTGACGATGGCGCCCACGGACACCCCGGGCTCGGCCGGAAAGGCCGGCCCCGGCAATCCCTCCGGCCACTCGACGCCGACGAGCCGGCACGACGCGAAGTCGCCCCGGTCCGACCACTCACCGGCGATGCAGACCGCGAGCAGCTCCTCGGCCGTACAGCCGTCGGCCAGCGCCGGAAAGTCGATCGTGACGAGCGCCCCCGAGACGTCGACGACCCTCGCGCGCACTGCTGCAGGGCCGTCGGCGAGGCTGACCGACTGGAGGACCGCGAGCGTCTCGCCCCATGCAGGAGGCGTGATTTCGTAGGTCGCGCGCATGGCCGTATCGTAGGTCCGTCCACCGAGGAGGAGTGATGACGGTCAAGCTGCACCGTTGCAGCAACCTATGGGTGAAGGTCGGCGGCCACCCATGCTGGCGCGTCCAGAAGTCGCTGGACGAGCAAGGGATCGAGTACGAGCTCGTGCCCGGTCCGCTTCGTCGCGGGAAGCGCGATCTCATGGAGGCGCACACGGGCCAGCGGCTGTATCCGGCGATCGAGTTCGAGAACGGGACCTGGTACCGCGAGCAGTCGGCCGATATGGCGGAGACGATCCGGGCCGGCAAGCTCTTCGAGAAGTCCGGCTAGACTGGACTCTCCGCGGGGCTATAGCTCAGCTGGGAGAGCGCCTGGATCGCACCCAGGAGGTCGGCGGTTCGAGTCCGCCTAGCTCCATCGCTCCGCCCGTCGTCAGCCGATGCGCACGTTAGCTTCGGTGCCCTCCGCGCAATAGACCGGGGTGACCATGACGTGGTCGTCGTTCATGAGGTCGGCGTGCTCGCGCGAGCACGCGGTGCAGGTCTACCAGGACACTGCCGAGCTGATCGAGTCGGTTCGCGGCTATCTGCAGGCCGGCTTCGCCGCCGGCCAGCCCGGCCTGGTCATCGCCACGTCGGCGCATCGGTCGGTGATCGAAGCCGAGCTCACCGCGCCCGAAGGGTTCTTGACGTCGCTCGACGCCGAGGAGATCCTTGCCGCCGTCATCGAGGAGGGCATGCCGTCGGAGGAGCGCTTCGAGGCAGTGGTCGGGGGCGCCGTCGACGCGCTGGCGCTTCGATTCCCCGGTGTCTCCGTCAGGGCCTTCGGCGAGATGGTCGACATTCTCTGGGGCCGCGGCGAGCGCGACGCTGCGCTCGCGCTCGAGGATCTTTGGAACGAGCTCGCGCGGACGCGCGCGTTCGCACTCCTGTGCGGCTACCGGCTCGACATCTTCGATGTCGATGTACAGCGCGACGCGCTCCCGGGGATCTTCGCGGCTCATACGCATGCGCGGGCGGGCGACCCCGCGCGCCTCGCCTCCGCCGTCGATCAGGCGGCCGCCGAGGCCCTCGGCCCGATGGAGCTCGCGAACGCGTATCTCGCCGTGGCCGAGCGCGTGCCGCTCGGATCGCTTCCGCGTGCGGCGGCGCTGCTCGCGTACCTCGCCGAGCAGAACGTCGGCAGAGCCGAAGGCGTGTTACAGCGCGCTCGAGCGCTGTACGGCGTCTAGGCCTGCCAGGCGAAGGACGATGCAGCTCGCGCCTGCCGGCTCGGCTGCTGCTGGAATGCATGTGCGCGCTCGTACTCGTGCAGCCGGGCGTAGGCCGCGCGAAGGTTCTCGGTCGTCACGGCGAGCTCGTGCTGCGTCCGTTGCAGCTCGCCGGCGGCGCCCTGGCGCACCTCCGACAGTTCGCGTTCGAGCTGCTCGCTCCGTTCCATCGAGCTCACAAACTGGCGCTTGATCTCCGCGTACGACGTTTCCACCTCGGCGATGCGCGCCGCTGCTGCCCCGAGCTGGCCGCTCGCACGCCGCGCGGCCGCGAGCTGTTGCCGCGCGAGCTGCTCCGCCTGCCGGGCGACGTGCTCCGCCTGACGGGCCGACGCGACCTCGAGCTCGAGCGCCGCGATCCGCGACGACGCGTCCTGCGCGACAGGAGCCGCCTGCACCTGCTCCGCAACCGGAGCAGATCCTTCGGCGGCGGTCTCGGGCGGGCTGCTGAGACGGGCCGTGAGCACCTGCGCGATCGTCGTCGCGGTCACGTAGCTCAGGCCGATCAGCACTTGGCCGAGTGGGAGGCCGGTGCGGCTCTGCTCTTCGACGGCGGACTGGAGCTCCTCCTCCGTCAGGAACCCGCGCTCGACGAGAAGCCGACCGAGTGGGGAATCGCCGTCCGAGGACACCGCCGCAGTCGTTTCGAGTGCTTCCATCATCACTGATCTCCGTCGCCGCAGTTACGTTGCCGCACGACAAGCGTCGTCGAAAAGGGGTGTGCGGATTTCACCTGGAAGGGGGTTTTCGGGTGTGAAGCCGGTATGGATGGCCCTCGCGGCCGCCGCCGTCGCGGTCCTCGCCGGCTGCGGGAGCGGTGCGAAGCGCGGCACCGTCACGGTCGGGGCGTACGGCGGCTTTCCGGCGACGACCGTGACCGAGACGGCGAGCCCGGCCGAGTGCGTCCGGGACGGTCGCATCATCGCGCGCGACGGCCGTTCCTTCCTGCGTCACTTCGGCGCGAGCGCGGCCTATCCGGCAGACCTCTACTACATGATCGTGCGCGAGGACTTCGCCGACTTCGAGGCGCGGCAATGCGACCCGAAGCTCCTCGGCGCCGCCCTGCGCGCGCGCCTCACCCCCGGACAGCGCACGGCCCTAGCAGCCGACTTGCCGACGGCGATGGCGGTTCTCATCCGCCGAGGTCTCGCCGCAACGCAGCCGTAACCTGCGAGCCAGTAGGGTCGGCCCGTGGCAGCCGCCAACGCACCTGCGCCGCGCGTCGTCCATCTCGGCCTCGTCGTCGGCGGCAGCCTGCTCGATCCCGCAGGGGCGAAGCTCGGCCGGGTCGACGACCTCATCGTGCGGCTCGGCGATGACGAGTACCCGCCGGTGACGGGCCTGCTCGCGACGGTCGCGGGCCGTCAGGTGTTCGTCCCCGCCGACGCGATCGAGGAGATCGAGCACGGCCGCGTCCGGCTGCGGGCGCCGCGCCTCGATCTCCAGCCCTTCGAGCGTCGCCCGCACGAGGTCTTGCTGAAGAAGGATCTGCTCGACCGCCAGCTCATCAACGTCGACGGAGCGCGCCTCGTGCGCGCGAACGAGATCGAGCTTGCGCGCCTCGACGGGTGGTACCGCGTCGTCGGCGTCGACATCGGCGTTCGCGGCCTGCTGCGCCGGGTCGTCCCGCGCCCGCTCGCCGAGTCGGTGGGAACCAACGAGTTCCTCGACTGGGCGTCGGTCGAGCCGTTCACCGGCCACGTCCCGACCGTCCGGCTGCGCGTGCCGCACCCGAAGCTCGCGCGACTCCATCCGGCGCAGCTCGCCGACCTCGTCGAGCAGGCCTCGCACCACGAAGGCGAAGAGATCCTCGGCGCCGTCGGCGAGGACCCCGAGCTCGAGGCGGACGTGTTCGAGGAGCTCAACCCGACGCACCAGAAGGAGTTCACCGAGGATCGCTCGGACGCCGAGGTGGCCGAGGTGCTGGCGCGCATGGAGTCGGACGACGCCGCCGATCTCGTGCGCGAGCTGCCCGAGGAGCGGCGCGACGAGGTCGTGCGCCTGCTCCCGCTCGTGCAGCGCCGCAGAGTGCGCGCACTGCTCGGCTACGACCCCGCGACCGCCGGCGGCCTGATGAGCCCCGAGTTCGTCTGCGTCTTCACCCAGGCGACACCCGGAGAGGTCCTCGAGCGGATCCGGTCCACGCACGTCTCCGCCGAGGCGCTCGCGTGGATCTACGTCATGAACGCGAGCAAGCGGCTCGTCGGCTCGATCGCGCTCGTCGACCTTCTCCGCACCGATTCCTCGCAACGGCTCGGCGACGTCGCCGACGTGCCGCAAACGGTGCGTGCCAACGCCGACCTCGAGGAGGTTGCGCGGCTCATGACCGACTTCGACCTCACGGTCGTGCCCGTCGTCGACGACGAGCAGCGCCTCCTCGGCGTCGTCACCGTCGACGACGTCCTGGAGCTCGTCCTGCCTCGCGGATGGCGTCGCCAGTTCGGGCTCTTCGGCGAGTAGCACGGCGGGTGGGACCGGGGCGGCGGATGCTGGCCGTCCTCGCGATCCTCGGCCCGGGGCTCATCGCCGCGAACGCCGGCAACGACGCCGGCGGCATCGCGACGTACGCCTCCGTCGGTGCGAAGTACGGCTACGACCTCCTCTGGATGATGGTGGTCATCACCGTCTCGCTCATCGTCGTGCAGGAGATGGCCGCGCGGATGGGGGCGGTGACCGGCAAGGGGCTGGCCGAGCTCATCCGCGAGGAGTACGGCGTCCGTTGGTCGCTCTTCGCGACCACTTCGGTGCTGATCGCGAACCTCGGGATCTGCATCTCCGAGTTCGTCGGCATCGGCGCCGCGCTCGGCCTCGCCGGCGTTCCCTTCCAGGTCTCGGTGCCGATCGCCGCGGTCGCCGTCTGGCTGCTCGTCGTCCGCGGCACGTACAGGGTGGCGGAGCGCGTCTTCGTCGCGATGACGATCCCGTTCTTCGCGTACCCGGTCGCGGCGATCCTCGCGCACCCGAAATGGACCCAGGTCGGCCACGCGATCGTCGCGCCGCACGTCCAGCTGAACTCCGGCTACCTCTTCCTCTTCATCGCGACCGCGGGAACGACGATCACGCCGTTCATGCAGCTCTACGTCCAGTCGGCCGTCGTCGAGCGCGGAATCGGCACGGACGAGCTCGGCGCCGAGCGCGCCGAGGTCGCGACGGGCTCGATCTTCGCCAATCTCGTTGCGAGCTTCATCATCATCGCCACCGGCGCGACCCTCTATGTGCACGGCGACCGCACGGTGGCGAGCGCCTCGGACGCGGCCCGCGCGCTGAAGCCGTTTGCGGGGCGCTTCGCGGAGGCGCTCTTCGGCGTCGGCCTCCTCGGCGCGAGCCTTCTCGCCGCGGCGATCCTGCCGGTGACGGCGGCCTACGTCATCGCAGAGACGTTCGGCTTCGAGAAGGGGATCCGGCTCAGGCCGCGCGAGGCGCCGGTCTTCGTCGCCGTCATCACCGTCCTCATCGCCATCGGGACGGTCGTCGCGATCATCCCGGGCATTCCCGTCATCAAGCTGCTCGTCGCCGTGCAGGTCGTGAACGGCGTGCTGCTGCCGGTCACGCTCTTCTTCGTCTGGCGGCTCGCCGCCGACCGGGAGCTGATGGGCGAGTACGCGAACGGGCCGATCTTCAACGTCCTCGCCGGTGTCACCGTCGTCGCCACCTCGTCGCTGTCGCTGCTTCTGCTCGGCGTAACGTTCGCCGGGTGAACGAGGCGCCGCCGCTCGCGGGGCACGATCTCTTCGGCGAGAACCGTCCGCTCGCGGAGGCGCTCGTGCGAGAGGGAGCGGGCTGGGCGGCGGGCGGGTGCGGGGCCTTCGGCCGCATCCTCACCGGCGAGCCGCTCGAGTGGGGAAGGATCGCGAACGAGAGGCCGCCGCGCCTCCGCGACGACGGCATCGTCGAGTTCGACGCTGCCTGGCACGAGCTCATGCGGCTGGCGCTGGCGCACGGCCTGCACTCGCTGTCGTGGTCGGAGAAGCGCCCGAGCGCGCACGTCGCCCGTGCGGCGCTGTTCTATCTCGACGCTCAGGTCGAGGCCGGCCACGGCTGCCCCGTCTCGATGACGCACGCAGCGATTCCGGCGCTGCGGGCGTCCGCACCGGATCTCGCCGCCGAGTGGGAGCCCCGCCTCCTCTCCCGGGAGTACGGGGAGGGTGCGCTCTGCGGCATGACGATGACCGAGCGGCAGGGCGGCTCCGACCTGCGCGCGAACACGACGCAGGCGCGGCCGGCCGGCGGCGGCGGCGAGTACGCGCTCGACGGCTCCAAGTGGTTCTGCTCCGCGCCGATGTCGGACGCGTTCCTCGTGGTCGCGCAGGCGCCGGCCGGGTTGTCGTGCTTTCTCGTGCCGCGCGGCGACGGCTTCCGCATCCGCCGGCTGAAGGACAAGCTCGGCGACCGTTCGAACGCATCGAGCGAGATCGAGCTCGCCGGTGCGCGGGGGTTTCTCGTCGGCGAGGAGGGGCGCGGCGTGCGCACGATCCTCGAAGCCGTCGTCCACACGCGGCTCGACTGCGTGCTCGGGACGGCTGCGGCCATGCGCCAGGCGGTCGAGCACGCCACGCATCACGCCGCGCACCGCTCGGCCTTCGGCGCACGTCTCTCCGACCAGCCGTTGATGCAGAGTGTCCTCGCCGATCTCTGCCTCGAGTCGGAGGCGGCGACGGTGACGGCGATGCGGCTCGCACGTGCCTACGACCGGCGCTCGGAGGACGAGCGGGAGGCCGCCTTCGCGCGCATCGCGACGGCGGTGGCGAAGTACTGGGTCTGCAAGCGCGGGCCGGGTCACGCGGCGGAGGCGCTCGAGTGCCTCGGCGGCAACGGCTACGTCGAGGAGTACGGCCTCGCGCGCGTGTACAGACAGCAGCCGCTCCAGTCGATCTGGGAGGGATCGGGAAACGTCGTCTGCCTCGATGTCCTGCGGGCGCTCGGGCGGGAGCCGGCCACCCGGGAGGCCCTCCTCGACGAGATCGGGCTCGCCGGGGACCCCCAGCTGAAGGCGACGGCCGAGCGGGCCGCCGGTGAGCGGGACGAGGCCCGTGCCCGCCTCGCCGTCGAGCGGCTCGCGCTCGCCCTGCAGGCGTCTCTCCTCCGGCGGCATGCGCCGGCCGCCGTGGCCGACGCCTTCCAGGCCGCCCGGCTGGGCGGCGGCCTCGCCTACGGCGCGCTCCGCGGAGGCGTGGACGCGGAGGCGATCGTCGAGCGGCACCGGCCCCGGCTCCCTAACTCGCAGGCCTGATTCGTCGTCTGAAGGGACAGAAGGAAACGATGCTCACGCCCGTACCGCCATCGAAGTGCCAGCGGGCGCGTGAGGCTGTATCGCTCCAGCTCGACGGAGAGCTGTCGGAGCTCGGGTCCGCGCGCCTCTCCGTGCACCTGCGCGAGTGCGCAGCCTGCGCGGCCTACGCGCGCGAGGTGACCGCGATCGCAGGCCGCCTGCGGGCGGCGCCGTTCGAGCAGCCCGGCATCGCCGTGGCGCTCCCGGCGCGCCGCCGTCGCCGGCCCGGCCTGCAGATCGCGGCCGCCGGTGCCGCTGCCGCCCTCGCCGCCGTGTCGTCGGTGGCGCTCGACCATGCGCTCCGCTCATCCGGCCGCCCGGCCGAGACGGCGACCCAGTCCGTCAATCAGAGCCTGCAGCAGGACATCATCAACCAGCACATCCTGGCGATGGAGCGGAAGCTCGGCCCGGACGTGGGCCGCCGAGTCGGGCGCCTGACCCTGCTCTAGCGCCGGCTAACTAACCTTCCGCGCCGTCGTCATACGACGTAACGGGGCGCCCCTGAGCGGGGCGTGGGAGCGGAGCAGGCGCCGCCGACCAGGATCCAGCTCCCGGCGCCGAACCAAACGGAGGGAATATCGATGCACAGACGCGTCTGGCTCCTCGCGGGCGCCGCTGCAGCCGTGCTCTTCCTGGCTGCATCTGCGACTGCGAAGACCACGGCCGTGAGTGCGGCCGCCGGCGGCACACCTGCCGCCGCGCCGTTCGCCCAGGCGTGGGCGAATGTTCCGAGGACGACGGCGGGGCGGGAAGCCTCGGGGAACGTCGTCGTCGCGATCGACGAGGACGTGAACTGCTGGAACCAGATCCTCAACGCCTGCAACGAGCTCGTCGGCGGCTACATGGGCTTCAACGAGGCCACCGACGGCCCGTTCATCCAGAACCAGACGGGTAACTGGATCCCGACCGGCATCACCACGTCGGCGAGCGCCACGACGAAGGGCGTGACGTACACGATCAACCCGAAGGCGGCCTGGTACGAGGGCGGCAAGAAGGTGCCGGTCACGTACAAGGACTTCGTGTACACGCTGCAGCAGTTCGTCAATCCGAAGAACGACGTCGCTTCCCCGACGGGGTACGCGAACCTCGACCCGACGAACTTCACGCACAAGGGGAACACCGTCACGTTCTTCTGGAAGACGAAGAACTGCACCGCCACCTATCCGTGCGGCCCGTTCGCGAACTGGAAGTACATCTTCTCGACGCTGTATCCGTCTGTGATGTCGAGCGTCGACTTCAACAAGATGTGGGCGAGCTGCATCTGCGACTCGGCCGGCAAGCCGCTGTCGGACGGCCCGTACTACATGTCCAACTACACCAAGGGCCAGGGCGTGGTCCTGAAGGCGAACCCCTTCTTCGTTGGAAAGAAGCCGGGTGTCCCCGAGATCGACTTCAAGCTCATCCTCGACGACAACGCCCAGGTGCAGGCGATCCGGGGCGGCGAGGTCGACATGATCACGCCGAGCTTCGGGAGCTTCCTCTCGCCGCTGCAGGGGCAGTCCGGGTTGACGTTCAGCAAGATCCCGGGCTTCTACTTCGAGCACGTCGAGCTCCGGGAGGGTCATAGGCCGGGCGCTGCGAGCGTGACGCACGGAGCGTCGAACCCGCTCCTGCAGGCGCCGTGGATGCGCCAGGCGATCGCGATGGGGATCGACCGCCAGTCGATCATCAACACCATCTACGGCTCGCTCGCTGCCGGCCTGAAGCCGCTCAATGGGTATCTGTACTACGCGACCCAGTCGCAGTACGCGCCCGACTTCCAGAAGTGGAACTTCAACCAGAGCAAGGCGCTCGCCCTGCTCGCGAAGCACTGCACCGGCGGCCCCACGTCTCCTGATCCGAGCAACACGAAGATCTGGACGTGCCAGGGCTATCCGGCGCGGTTCAACTGGATGACGACCACCGGCCAGGTGCCGCGGGCCACGTCGGAGGCGATCGCGAAGGCGCAGCTGAAGGCGATCGGCATCGACATCAACGATGCCTCGGCTCCCGCGAACGTCGTCTTCGGTAACGACGGCGCAATCGGCGGGAACTACGACCTCGCCGAGTTTGCCGAGATCACCACCGGCGACCCGTCCGACTGGACGACGTTCTACCAGTGCAACGGTTCGGGCAACTACACCGGCTTCTGCAGCAAGGCAGCCGACAAGCTGATCATCGCCGGCTCGTCCGAGCTCGACCAGGCCAAGCACGACGCCGACTTCAAGGCGGCGGACAAGATCCTGGCGAACGCAATCCCGGTGATCCCGCTGTACCAGCGGCCCGTGCCGCTGATCTACAAGTCCAACCTCCTCGGGGTCGTGAACAACCCCGGGACGGCTGGGCCGGTCTGGAACATCGAGGACTGGCACTGGAAGTCGTAAAACCGGAAAACGGGAGTTAGACTCCCAGCGCGTCTTGTTCGATTCCGGGGCCCCGCTCGCGAGGAGCAGCGGGGCCCCGGTCGAAGGACCAAGGACACCAAATGCTCACGTTCATCGCGCGACGCATCCTCTACAGCATCCCCGTCCTCGTCGTTTCGAGCTTCATCAGCTTCACCTTCGTCGCGCTCGCCGGCAATCCGCTCGCGAATCTTCGGGCGAATCCGCGCGTCACGCCGGAGACGATCAACCACTTCGAGCATCTCTACCACCTCGACCAGTCGATCTTCGTCCGCTACGCGTACTGGGTCGAGTCGATCTTCACGCAGAAGTTCGGCGTCTCCCTTCTCTCCGGGCAGCCCATCTGGCCCGACATCTCGGTCGCGATCGGCCACACGCTGCAGATCGTGCTGATCGCCCAGGTGCTTGCCCTCGTGCTCGGCGTGGCCGTCGGCATCTACTCCGCGATCAAGCAGTACTCGGCGTTCGACTACACGTTCACCTCGTTCAGCTTCCTCGGCTACGCGATGCCGACCTTCTGGCTCGCGGCGCTCCTGCAGCTCGCGTTCACCGACATCTACCTGCACTGGCACGTGCGCATCTTCTACACGTCGGGGCTCAACAGCGGCGCGGGCGGTTCGAACTGGTCGATCGATCGCTTCCAGCACATCGCGCTGCCGGTAATCACGCTGGCCGTCGTGAGCTTCGCCCTCTACAGTCGGTACATGCGCGCGACGATGCTCGACGTGATCAACAGCGACTACGTTCGCACTGCGCGCGCGAAGGGTCTGCCGGAGCGGTCCGTGATCATGCGCCACGTCGTGCGCAACGCGCTCATCCCGATCGCCACCGTTTCGGCCCTCCAGTTCGGGGCGCTGCTCGCGGGCGCGATCGTCACCGAGTTCGTCTTCACCCTCGACGGAATGGGCTATTTCTTCTTCAACCGTCTGAGCCAGAGCGACACGTACTCGGTGATGGCCTACCTCATGATCGTCGCCGTGTCGATCGTCGTCTTCAACCTGATCGCCGACATCGCCTACGGCTTCCTCGACCCGAGGATTCGCTATGACTGAGCCGACTGCGCCGCTGCAGGCATCGCCGCCGCCGGCGATCATCGACGGGATGCCGGCGGCCGTCCCGGTCGACGTCGCGGCCGCGGAAGGTCTCGAGGTCACGGTACGGAGCCAATGGTGGTACGCGCGTCACCGCTTCCTCCGTCACCGCCTGGCCATGATCGGCCTCGTCGGCCTGGTGATCATCTTCGGCGCCGGCGCGCTCGCGAACTGGGTCGCGCCGTACACCTTCGATCAGATCGACCTCAACAACATCCTGCACGGGCCGACGACCGTCGGTCATCACTACTTCGGAACGGACGAGGTCGGCCGCGACTACCTCAGCCGCGTCATCTACGGCGTTCGAACGTCGGCCGAGGTAGGCCTCGTCGTCGCCGTCCTCTCGACCGCTTTCGGGCTCGTCGTCGGCGCGATCGCCGGCTATTACCGGGGCTGGGTCGACAACGTCATCATGCGCATCACCGACCTCGTGCTCACGATCCCGGTGCTCGTCACGCTGCTCACCGTCGCGGCGCTGCTCGCGGGCAAGGGGAGCCTCTGGATCATCGTCGCGATCCTCACTGCCTTCTTCTGGACGCCGATCGCGCGCATCGTCCGCGGCGTCTTCCTCTCGCTGCGCGAGAAGGAGTACGTCGAGGCGGCGAAGGCGGTCGGCGCCGGAGACCTGCGCATCATGTTCCGGCACATGCTTCCGAACACCCTCGGCCCGATCGTGGTCAACGGCACGCTCGCCGTTGCCGACGCGATCCTCACCGAGGCGTTCCTCTCGTTCCTCGGCTTCGGGATCAAGCCGCCGACGCCGTCGCTCGGCAACCTTGCCGCCGGCGGCCAGGGGAATCCGCAGGACTGGTGGCTGACGGTGCTTCCCGGTCTCGTGCTCGTCCTCATCGTGATTTGCGTCAACTTCGTCGGCGACGGGCTGCGCGACGCGCTCGATCCCCAGCAGCGGCGAGTGCGCGCCTGATGGCTGATCCGCTCCTCTCGATCCGCGACCTGACGGTCGAGTTCCGCACCGACGACGGCATCGTCCACGCGGTCGACGGCATCTCGTACGACGTGCTCCCGGGAGAGACCCTCGGCATCGTCGGAGAGTCCGGGTCCGGCAAGAGCGTCAGCACTCTCGCCCTGCTCGGGCTCATCCCGCAGCCGCCCGGCAGGATCGTCAGCGGGACCGCGACGTTCAAGGGAACCGACCTTCTGAAGATGGGGAAGCAGGAGCTGCGGCGGTTCCGCGGCGACGAGGTGGCGATGGTCTTCCAGGACCCGATGACGTCGCTCAACCCGGTGCTGCGGATCGGCTTCCAGCTCGGCGAGGCGATCAAGACGCACTATCCGAAGGAGCCCGACGACAAGGTCAAGTCCCGGGTCGTCGAGCTCCTGCGGCTCGTCGGCGTCCCCAATCCCGACATCCGCGTGAATCAGTATCCGCACGAGTTCTCGGGCGGGATGCGGCAGCGCGCGATGATCGCGATGTCGATCGCGAACTCACCGTCGCTGCTCATCGCCGACGAGCCGACCACGGCGCTCGACGTCACCATCCAGGCGCAGGTGCTCGAGGTGCTCAAGACCGTGCAGGAGGAGACGCGCGCGGCGACGATCCTCATCACGCACGATCTCGGGATCGTCGCCGAGATGTGCGACCGCGTCCTCGTCATGTACGCAGGGCGCATCGTCGAGTCGGGTGACGTGCAGACGATCTTCCGTTCGCCGCGGCATCCGTACACGGTCGGGCTCCTTGACAGCCTCCCGAAGCTGACGGAGGACGAGGAGTGGCTGCGGCCGATCCCCGGCTCGCCGCCGTCGCTCATCAACCGGCCTTCGGGTTGCGCGTTCCATCCGCGGTGCTTCCTCTCGCAGGGGCGCATGCGGTGCCGCGACGAGGTCCCCGAGCTGCACTCGGCCGAGGGGCAGTCGCACCGGGCGGCCTGTCATTTCTCGGACGAGCTCATTGGGCACGCGTCGAAGTTCTCCGAGCCTGTCGAAGCGGGCAGCGGGTCGTGAGCACCACGAACGGCAGCGGCGCGCCCGAGCAGCACGATCTCGCGGCGCTCGAGGCGGGGCTCAAGGGCTGGGAGGAGCGGGCCGACTCCCTGAAGGAGCTCGGCCAGCGGCTGCTCGGTTTCAGCGCGACCGTCGCCTGCGGATCGGTTGTCGCGCTCTTCGCACCGTGGCTGCATGTCGCCGCCGTGCACGGCGTCGCTGCAGCGAAGCGGGTGGACGGGACGAGCGGCGGCGGCTGGCTCCTCGTCGTCGCGCTCGTCGTCGCTCTCGTCCTGGGCCTGACCGGCTACCGGATCCGGTCGTGGCTCGTCGCTGCGCTCGGCGCGGCTGCCGCGCTCGCGGTCACCGGCGTCTTCGCCGCCGTCGCGGCGTCGCCGAAGGGCTTCCACCCGTACCTGACGCTGGGGAACGGGGCCTCGCATGGAGGAGGCGTGACCGTTGCGTGGGGGCTCGACCTGGCGATCGCCGTCTGTGCGCTCGTCGGCGTCGGGCTCGCGGCGGTCGCGGGCGTAACGCTGCGCTGGGCCGATGCCGAGCGGCAGCTCGACCTGGCGGAGACCGCCCTTGCGGCCGACAAGCCGGGGCTGCTCCGCATCGAGAACCTCGTCACGCACTTCCCGATCAAGGCGGGCCTGCTCAAGCGAACGGTCGGCCAGATCCACGCGGTCGACGGCGTCGACCTGACGGTGTACAAGGGCGAGACGATCGGTCTGGTCGGCGAGTCCGGGTGCGGCAAGACGACGCTGTCGCGGACGATTCTCAAGCTCGTCGAGCCGACGAGCGGGCGCATCTACTTCAACGGCCGCGGCATCAGCAGGTGGGGCCGACGGCGCATGCGCCCGGTGCGGCGCGAGATGCAGATCGTCTTCCAGGATCCGTACGCGTCGCTGAACCCGCGGATGACGGTGCGCGACATCATCGGCGAGCCGCTGCGGATCGCGGGCCAATACGGCGGCGAGCGTGGACGGCAGCGGGTGGACGAGCTGCTGCGGACGGTCGGGCTGTCGCCGGAGCATGCGAACCGGTTCCCGCACGAGTTCTCCGGCGGCCAGCGGCAGCGCATCGGAGTCGCCCGCGCGCTCGCCCTCAATCCGCAGGTGATCATCCTCGACGAGCCGGTGTCGGCGCTGGACGTATCGATTCGCGCGCAGGTCGTGAACCTGCTCGAGTCGCTGCAACGAGACTTCGGGCTGACGTACATCTTCGTCGCTCACGATCTGTCGGTGGTGCGGCACGTCTCCGATCGCGTCGCGGTGATGTATCTCGGGAAGATCGTCGAGATCGGCGACAAGCATCAGATCTACGACGAGCCGGCGCATCCGTACACGCAGGCGCTGCTCTCGGCCGTGCCGATCGAGGAGCCGACACAGCGCGGCAAGCGGAAGCGGATCGTGCTCGAGGGCGACGTTCCGAGCCCTGCCAACCCGCCCTCCGGGTGCAGGTTCCGGACGCGCTGCTGGAAGGCGCAGCCGATCTGCTCGGAAGAGGCCCCGGCTCTCGTGGAGCGCGGCCAGGGCCACCCGGTCGCCTGCCACTTCGCCGAGATCGTCAAGCCGCTCGATCTCGTCGGGACACCGTCCTGAGGCGTCACGTCCGGGGACACTCCCCGTCACGAGACCTCGCAGAAGTCGCGCAACCGCTGTAACGCTTCTTGGCTATCGCCGCCGAAGTACGAGCGAATCGGCTCGTCATCGACGAGCGCGAACGCCCCGTCGAGCCCGGCGGTTCCACGGAAGCTGCTCCAGAGCCATTCGCCGGGCCTTTCGCAAAGGCCGGCACGCACCGGGTTGCGAACGACGTAGCGAAATGCGGCTAGCAGGTGGCTGAGGGTCAGGACGGGCGTCGCGCTGTACCGGTCCCCACGTAAGTGGCCCTTGCGGCCGTGCCTTCGGTTGAACTCCTGTGCGTATTGCCCGTTGAGTCGATGCATGCCTGGCTGAAGGCAATCGGCATTGACCTCGAGAAGGAGGTGATAGTGGGTCGTCATCAAGCAGAATGCGCGACATTTCCAGTCGAACCGCGGGATCGTGATTGCGAGCCGTCGGAGGAAGTCCATCCGGTCGACGTCGTCGACGAACAGCGCGACCGGACCCGCGCTGCGGAACGTGATGTGGTACGTCCCCTCCGCGACGGGTCCGCGAGCGCGTCGAGCCATGTCGCCGAGTCTGCGGGGCCCGGTGACGCGACTTCGTCACGGCTTCCCGGATTTCTCGTGACGGGGAGTGTCCCCGGACATGTCCCGGTCATTGGCGGCGTCTCGCTCTCGAGCGGCCCTCGCGGGCGCGCCGCTGCCACTTGCGCTTCTCCTCGCGGCGAAGGCGGGCGTCTGCACGGACCGCCATCGCCCGCAGCTCGCGCTGCAGCTTGAGCCAACTCCGATGCCGCTCCGGGGACAGCTCGCCCGAGCGGAGGGCCGCCTGAACCGCACAGCCCGGCTCGCTCCCGTGCCTGCAGTCGTTGAACCGGCAGTCGGCCGCGAGCGCCTCTACGTCGGAGAACGCGTGCCCGACCGAGTCCGCGCCACCGTTCCACAGTTGCAGTTCGCGCAGCCCCGGCGTATCGATGACGATCCCGCCGCCCGGCAGCTGGATCAGCTCGCGGTGCGTCGTCGTGTGCCGGCCCTCGTCGTCGTCCACGCGGGTCTCGTTCACCGTCATCACCTCGCGCCCCACGAACCGATTCACGAGCGTCGACTTGCCGACGCCGCTCGAGCCGAGGAGCACCGCGGTCGTTCCCTCGACCATTCGCGCCCGCAGCGCGTCGCATCCCTGTCCGGTCACCGCCGAGACGACGTGGACGGGCACTCCGACCGCAACGGCCTCCACCTCTCCGACGAGTCCCCACGGGTCGCCCATCCGGTCCGCCTTCGTCAGCACGATCTCCGGAACGGCACCGCTATCCCAGATGGTGACGAGATACCGCTCGATGCGACGCGGCTCGAGATCCGGCCCGAGCGACGAGACGACGAAGGCGACGTCGACGTTCGCCGCCAGTGTCTGCGACTTGGACGAGGGGCCAGCCGCGCTCCGCACGATCGCGCTCCGGCGCGGCAGCACCGAGCGGATGGACGCGCCCGCGAGCGCGACCCAGTCGCCGACGGCGACGTCGGCGCCGTCGTATGCAAGCCGTCCGGGCAGACGCGCGCGCACATTCCCCCGCGCCGTCGCGACGTCGAACGCGCCGCGATGCACGGCGATGACGCGCCCCGGCGCGAGGCCCTGCTCCAAGTTGTCGGCGAGCTCGGCACTCCAGCCGAGCGACGACAACGTTTGCTCGTTTCCAGCGCCGCCGACAAGCGGCGCCTGGATTTCGAATTCAGGCAACGCAAAGCTCCTTCGTGAAGATGGGACGCCGACGCGTCCCCGCGAGGAGCGCCCGGCGCTAGGTCAGGAAGACCGAGAAGGCGGCAGGCACAGTCGTCATGTCGTCAACCTCCTCTCGCCGGGGGCGGAACCAGCGCCGAAGGTTAGGCGCTCGGCGCCCAACCGTCAAGGGACGGCTCCCCGCCGAACTGGCGGCGGATGTGCGACACGGCGAGCACACGCCGCCCGCCGCGGGTCTGCACGAAGACCCACTGGTCGGCCTGCGGCAGGGAGCTGAGGAGCCAGCGCCCGTCGGGCGACCACGCGATGCCGGCCGGACGGCTCGGTGCGACAAGGAGCGTGCGCACGCGACCGTGCGACAGGAGCAGCACGCCGTTCCCGTGCAGGAGCGCAAGCCGACCGTCGGGTGCGAACGCGAGCTCGCGCACACCGGCCAGGTGCACCGACTTCGCGCGCCCGTCGGAAAGCGTGAACACGACGACCTCGTGGGTGGCTGCGAGCGCGATTGTTCGACCGTCGGGCGACCACGCAATGTCACGCACGCCGTCGTAGGGCGCAGAGAGCCGCGACACGACGCCGCGGTCCGGGTTGAAGATCGTCAGACGCCCGCGCACGTCGACGTAGGCGAGCACGTGCTCGTCGGTGCCGGGCTGCCAGGCGGGAACGACGCGCCGCGACGGCGGCAGCCGCTTGTCATCGGTCCCGTCGCCTGCGACGACGTGCAGCCGCTGTTCGGTGAAGTACGCGATGCGCGTGTCCGTCCGCGACCCGCCCCAGCGCGGGGAGCTGATGGTCGGCCGCGCGAGCTGCCAGTGGATCTTCCCGGT
>Ga0070741_10010291_pt1 | contig 17733 bp, 13 predicted proteins | sample Coa_R1_4_FD_66440 | JGI IMG/M metagenome (GOLD analysis project Ga0070741, IMG submission 66440) | Surface soil microbial communities from Centralia Pennsylvania, which are recovering from an underground coalmine fire - Coalmine... | ecosystem: Environmental > Terrestrial > Soil > Unclassified ...
CGACCGCCCCCGTCCAGGTGATGTCGTAGTAGACCGAGTCGGGCTCTTTGCGTTTCGCCCAGATGTCGAGCAGCAGGAAATCGCCCTGCTTGATCGGCGTGGATGTTGCTGACTGCGGCTCGTAATGCGGGTCGCCGCTGTGCGCGTTCACGCTCACGTTGGGCGGATCGCACGTCTCCAGTCCTTCGCGCGTGAAGGCCTCCATGATCCACTGCTGCATCTCGAACTCGTGCGTGCCGCCGTTGCGTGCGCGGCGCCCGACTTCCTGGAAAAAGGCGGCAGTGATCTTGTCAACGGCTTCGCCTGCCTTGAAGTGCGAGGCGATCTGCGCCTCGGTCAGCGTCGCCTCAAAGCGCGCGACCAGGTTAGCCGAGCTGACGATCTCTTTGCCGAAACTGCGCACTAACTCCAACGTACCCGCATCGACCAGCGAGATGTATGGGATCTGGTTGTTGGGTGAGTACTGCATGGTGATGCGGTGGTAGAGCTTGAGCATGGCTTCCAGGTTCTGCCACAGCTCCTGCCAAGCCGAGTATTCCACCTTGTTGCCCGGCAGCGGGTCGAGATGATGGCTCTCGATGCGATGCACCAGCTTGACCGGCTCGCCCTGCGCGGGCACGAGATAGAACCAGCGGCGTGTGACCATCATGGTCGGCGAAAGGCCGAGCACGCGATAGGCGATGGGGTCGCGATGGTGATGATCGTAGAAGAGCCAGCATTCGTGGCCGCCGTCGCGCAGCGCTGCTTGAATTTCCGGGAGATTCATTAGGCTTTCATTCTAAAGCAATTGACGGCCGGCAACTAGCGAACAGCTGCGAGCCGCGGGAGCCCGCCTGTTTGCATCTGATAATGGGATAACATCTTTGCAAGGGAGGAATTATGGAGAGTCAAGGCTACGATTATACGAGCGAGGGCGAATATCGCAGCAGCGGGAACAATCTAAGCGTGGGGTTGACCATGCTGTTCATCGGACTCGCGGCGGGCGCGCTAACCGCGCTGTTGCTGGCGCCCCGGACCGGGCGGCAGATGCGCCGCACCTTGCGCCGCAAATACGAAGACGCGCGCGACGTGATGGAAGACTTCACCGACCAGGCCGGCGACTGGCTCGATAAGGGCTCCGATTGGGCAGAGAAGGCCAAGAGCAGCGTCGCGCAGTTCAAGAAGTCTCGGCGCTAGAAAACATTCGGTAGAGCGAGCTTCACGCTCGCGTCCCGCGGCCGTTGCTCATACCCAGCCGACGCCAAGGCCGCTTGGCGGGCTCAAGCCCGCTCTTGCCCAGGTCCCACGGGCGACGTGGCACTGCAGCGCGCTCTACCACCACTTCCGGATACATTCATCTATAGTAAGTTTGACGATGCTGGGCGAAGCCACTCGCGCTACCGTTGCCGCCTCGGGCGCAACCACGTCGTGGATTTACGACGATTGGTATCCGGCAATTCGCGCCTCCGAGATCTCGGGCCGACGAATGGCGAAAGCGATGTTGCTTGGCGTGCCGTTGGTGCTGGGCCGCATTTCCGGCGGGCGCTACTTCGCTATGCGCGACTCCTGCCCGCATCGCGGCATTCCGCTTTCCTATGGCTGGTTCGATGGCCGGCGGGTCACTTGCAAGTATCACGGCTGGGCTTTCGAGCCGGTATCGGGACAGTGCCAGGAGATTCCGTCGCTCACTTCGCAGGACAAGCTGGATCCTTGCCGGATTTACGCAAGTGCTTTCCCATGCGAGGAGCGAGACGGGCATATCTGGGTCTGTGTCCCACAGAGTGGGAGGGGGCGGCTCTCCCGCGGTGACGATTTGCCGGCCGTGCCCGAGGTGCCGAAATTCAGCCGGCGCTTCCGCTCCGCGTATCTCACCGCCGATCTGCCCTGCAACATCGATCACGGCATCATCGGGCTGATGGATCCGGCGCACGGGCCGTTTGTGCACCAGGCGTGGTGGTGGCGATCGCGCGCCAGCATTCACGAAAAGGAGAAGCACTTCGAGCCCATCGAGAACGGCTTCCGCATGACTGCGCACCAGCCATCGGCCAACAGCGCGCCCTACAAGCTGCTGGGAGTTTACGGCGAGCCCATTACCACCACCATCGATTTTGTGCTGCCCAACCGCCGCTACGAAACCATTCGCGCCGGCGAGAAGTGGTTTGCCAGCCTGACGACGGTCACGCCGACTACGGAGACGGAGTGCCGCATCGACGTGTGCGCGGCATGGAATGTGTTTCTGAACGTGCCGTTGCTGACGCCCATCGCGAAGTTTTTCGGGAGGCGCTTCGTGCGCCAGGACCAGCTCACCATGATCCAGCAGGCCGAAGGGTTGAAACATAATCCCAGCCTCATGCTGATCGACGACGCCGACCGTCCCGCCAAGTGGTATTTCGCGTTGAAGCAGGCGCGGCTGGAGTCGCAGGCCAGCGGCGAACCCATGCGCCATCCTATGGACGGGCCGGTGACGCTGCGCTGGAGAAGTTAAGTAGAGCCGCCTCAGGCCCGCTTCCCGAGTTCTGGGAAGCTCAGTCTGTTCCCTTTGCCTGATTCTTCTGTTCCGCCGCCGCAGCCGGAAGCTTGCTGCGCAACTCGTCGGCCTTCGGCTTATCGAGGGTTTGCAACTTGTCGCATGCTTGTTCTGCATCACTCGTCCTGTGCAATGCCAGATAAACCAGGCCGAGGTTGTAGTATGCCAGCGCGAAGCCCGGCCTAAGGCGGACAGCGTCCTTATAGGACGTCGCGGCGTCGCCATATTGCTTCACGCCGGATAGAGCAGCACCCAACTCGAAAAAGAAATCCGCGTCGTCGGGTTTCAGGTTGATCGCCTGCCGAAGCGGAGGCAGCGCTCTTTCGGGCTGGCCCATCGTGTTGTAAATCACCCCCGTCCAGTAGTTGGCCATTGCCTGGTCCAAGTCCGGGGTGCGGATGGCAATTACGTCCTGAAATGTATGCAAAGCATCGTCGTACTTTTTTAGGTGGTAGTAGTCCACTCCCATGGTCAGCAACATTGCCCCTTCTGGTTTGAGCAGCGCCCGTGCCTGCTTCCAGTTGTCCACGGCAAGTTGCCACTGCTGTTGCTGGTGGTAGCAAAGCGCGAGACCGTAGTACACCAACCCGCGCTTGGGATCGAGAGCAAGGGCTTTCTTGTAGGCCGCGACGGCGTTGGCATAATCGCCGGCGCGGAAGGATTGGTCGCCCTGACGGGCATAAGCATCGGCCCGGTTATCGGCAAGGGCGGTGGTCGTTCCGCCTATCGCGATTGCCAGCGCCACTGCAAAACTCAGGATCGTAGTCTTCAAGGTAGCTCGGGCCCTGGGGCCGGGATTATTCGCGGGTGACGCCCGCCTGGAGGCTCTATACCGCGACCGTGACTGTGGTTTCGGTCCGCGTAACGGGCCGGTAGAGCGTATCGCGCTCGAAGGGCACGCGGCCGGCTTCGGTGATCAGGCGGATCAGGTCCTGACGGCGCAGGCCTTGCGGCGTCGTCGCTCCGGCATCGTGGTAAATCTTCTCCTCGACCACTGTTCCGTCGATGTCGTCGGCGCCGAAGCGCAATGTGATCTGCGCCATCTTCGGAGTCACCATTTGCCAGTACGACTTGATGTGCGGGAAGTTATCGAGCACCAGGCGTCCGATGGCGATCTGTTTCAAGTCCAGCATGCCGCTGGTGGTGGGCAGGTGCTGCAGCGGCGTGTTGGCGGGATGGAAGGCCAGCGGGATGAAGGTCTGGAAGCCGCGCGTGTCGTCCTGGAGCGCGCGCAGCTTCAGCAGGTGGTCGACGCGGTCCACATCGCTTTCGACGTGGCCGTATAGCATGGTCGCATTCGATTTGAGCCCGACCTCATGCGCGGTGCGCGCGATGTCGAGCCACTGGCTGCCGTCGATCTTGTGGTCGCAGATGATGTGGCGGATGCGGTCGGAGAAAATCTCCGCGCCGCCGCCGGGCATCGAGTCGAGGCCCGCCTCTTTGAACTTAACCAGCACCTCGCGCGGCGTCATCTTGCCGATCTTCGAGAAGAAGGCGATTTCGACCATGGTGAACGCCTTGAGGTGCACCTGCGGAAAGCGTTCCTTCAGCCCGGCGATCAGGTCGACGTAGTACTGGAACGGCAGGTCGGCATGCAGGCCTCCCACGATGTGGAACTCGGTTATGGCTTCGGTGTAGCCGGAGGCGGCGGTGCTGAAAACCTCTTCCAGCGCCATGGTGTAAGCGCCAGGTGAGTCTTTCTTGCGACCGAAGGCGCAGAGCCGGCACGCGGCCACGCAGACATTGGTGTAGTTGATGTGGCGGTTGACGTTGAAGTACGCGATGTCGCCGTGCATGCGCTCGCGCACGTGGTTAGCGAGCCAGCCGAGTGCGAGAATGTCGCCGGAGCGGTAGAGCGCCAGCGCGTCGTCAGCCGAGAGACGCTCTTCAGCCATGACCTTGTCGTGGATCCGGCGGAGGCGTGGGTCGTCGGTCGCGAAGGGGTGGCGTGTACCGTTGGAGAGTGCGGGCATCTTGTTCATGATAGCGCAGCCTGGTTCGGCGACTCGGAATCTCCAGCGCATAACATCCGACGCCGCTCCGTTTGAAATGCGATTCGGGGCATCCTCAACCGGCCTGATTTGAGTCCCAGATAGAAGGGGACAATTCCCTAATTCCTGCCACACTGTCGTCAACGCACAGCCTGACTTTGAATGCCGATCCGGGACGGTCATTTCCCGCCATGCTGGCTTATCACCTCGTAAATCATTAATGTGGTTTGGCTTACATGCAACGTAGAAATCCGTTCGCGAGGGGCCGACCAAAGGCGCTCGAAGGAGTTAGAGATATTGACAGTAACAAGCTCATATTTTATGATTCTTATGCGCTAACAAGCGCATCAAACTGTTAGCTGGCCAAGATAAGGCCACCAAGATCTCCTAAATCTGACGTTTGGAGGATGAGAACCATGCCAGTATTGACTCGTTGGGACCCCTTCCGTGACCTCGTCGCTCTGCAGAACCGCATGAACCGCATGTTTGAAGAGCAGTACGGCGGAGGCCGTGAGGAATCGCTGACTACGGGTGCGTTTGTGCCTCCGGTCGACATCTACGAGGACGAGCACAGCGTCCAGTTGAAGCTGGAAGTGCCCGGAATTGACGAGAAGGACCTGGACATCAAGGTCGAGAACAATACCTTGACTGTCAACGGCGAGCGCAAGTTCGAGAAGGAAGAGAAGGAAGAGAACTTCCATCGCGTGGAGCGCCGCTACGGCAGCTTCAGCCGCTCCTTCACGCTGCCGAATACCGTTGAGACCGAAAACATCCAGGCCGATTACGAGCACGGCGTGCTGAAGATTCGTTTGGCCAAGCGCGCTGAAGCGAAGCCGAAGCAGATCAAGGTCAACATTGGCGGCGGCCAGAAGACGATTGAAGCGAAGAGGGAACCGCAGACGTCGGGCAAAGGCCAGGCCGCCTGAAATCACATCGACAAGTTTCGCCCTTCGGGAGAGCTTCCTGATGGGAGACGAACTGGGGAGTTCAAGGGGAGGCGCGGTTCGCGGTGCCTCCCTTTTGTTTGCCGGAAGGACTCCCCGAAGGCGAAAACAGTTTTGAGGCCAGTTCCGAGTAGGGTGGGTGGCCCCGGGTTTCGAGTAGTTCGAGACCTGGGTTCCGGCCTGTGCGTGGCAGGGCTGGAAAACGCCAGACCGGGGCCACGCGCCTCGACCTGCCCTCCATTTCCGTTGGAGTTTCTATGGCAATTCGTTGGGACAAATTAACCGTGAAGGCGCAGGAGGCGATGCAGCGGGCGAACGATCTCGCCAGCGAGCATGGCAATCCTGAGCTGCAGCCGGTACACATTCTTACGGCACTGCTCGAGGACACCGAGGGCATCGTCGCGCCGCTGCTGGAACGCGTCGGGCTGCATGTGCCCACGCTGCAGAACGAAGCTGTGCGCGAGATCGACAAGCTGCCCAAGGTGTCGGGCTCAGGCGCCGCGCAGGCACATCTCTCCGACAACAGCTCGAAGATGCTGGATAGCGCCTTCAAAGAGGCGGCGAATTTCAAGGACGAGTACGTCTCAACCGAACACCTGCTGCTGGCGATGAGCAAGCTCAAGCGCGACCCCGTGCAGGAGATGCTTGCGCGGATGGGCGCAACCTACGACAACATCCTGCGGGCACTGACCGCCGTGCGTGGCAATCAGCAGGTCACGGATCAGAATCCCGAAGCGAAGTATCAGGCCTTGCAGCGCTACGCCAAGGACCTGACCGAGCTGGCGCGTCAGGGCAAGCTCGATCCGGTGATTGGCCGCGACGAAGAAGTGCGCCGCGTGGTGCAGGTGCTGTCGCGCCGCACGAAAAACAATCCCGTGCTCATTGGCGAGCCCGGCGTCGGCAAGACTGCCATCGTCGAGGGACTAGCGCAGCGCATCGTCTCCGGTGACGTGCCGGAACAGCTAAAGAACAAGCGTGTGGTGTCGCTCGATCTGGGCGCGATGCTGGCGGGCGCGAAGTATCGCGGTGAATTCGAAGATCGCCTGAAGGCGGTACTGAAGGAAATCGAGCAGTCGCAGGGGCAGATTGTGCTGTTCATCGACGAGCTGCACACGCTGGTCGGCGCAGGCGCGGCCGAGGGCGCGATTGACGCTTCGAACATGCTGAAGCCGGCGTTGGCCCGCGGCGAGCTGCGCGCCATCGGCGCCACCACGCTGAACGAGTACCGTAAGTACATCGAGAAGGATGCCGCGCTGGAGCGCCGCTTCCAGATCGTCTTTGTGGGTGAGCCGAACGTCGAGGACACCATCGCCATCCTTCGGGGCCTGCGCGAGAAGTACGAAGTGCATCACGGCGTGCGCATTAAGGATTCGGCGATCGTCGCGGCGGCCACGCTGTCGCATCGTTACATTTCCGACCGCTTCCTGCCGGACAAGGCCATCGACCTGATCGACGAGGCAGCGGCGTCGCTGCGCATCCAGATTGACTCGATGCCGACGGAAATCGACCAGTTGGAGCGGCGCGCAACGCAACTGGAAATCGAGCGGCAGGCGCTGAAGCGCGAAGACGATGCGAACTCGCGCGAGCGGCTCAAGGTACTCGAAAAGGAGCTGGCGCAAATTCGCGAGAACGCCAACGCGCTGAAGGCGCGCTGGAAGCAGGAAAAAGAAGCGATCGCGAAGGTGCGCGAGGCGAAGGAGCGCATCGAGCGGCTGAAGCTTGAACAGCAGGAGGCGACGCGCAAGGGCGACTACAACCGCGCGGCGCAGCTCCAGTACGGCGAGATTCCGCAGCTGGGAAACGAAGTCAAGCAGCTCAGCGCGACCATGGACGGCAAGCAGTCGCGCATGCTGAAGGAAGAGGTGGACGAGGAAGACGTCGCCAAGGTCGTCAGCAAGTGGACCGGCATTCCCGTGTCGAAGATGCTGGAGGGCGAAGTCAAGAAGCTGGTCACGATGGAAGAGCGGCTGGAGCAGCGCGTGGTCGGACAGCACGATGCGGTCGAGCGCGTCTCGAATGCGATTCGCCGTTCGCGCGCGGGGCTGAGTGATCCGCGGCGGCCAATCGGCTCGTTCATCTTCCTGGGCCCGACCGGCGTCGGCAAGACCGAGCTGGCACGCGCCCTGGCCGAGTTTCTCTTCGACGACGAGCACGCGATGATTCGCATCGACATGTCGGAGTACGGCGAACGGCACGCAGTCTCACGGCTGATCGGCGCGCCTCCGGGATACGTCGGCTACGAAGAGGGCGGGCAGTTGACCGAAGCGGTGCGGCGGCGGCCGTACTCAGTGGTGCTCTTCGATGAAATCGAGAAGGCGCATCCCGAGGTCTTCAACGTCTTCCTGCAGATCATGGACGACGGGCGGCTGACCGACGGCAAGGGCCGCGTCGTGGACTTCAAGAACACGATCATCATCATGACCTCGAACATCGGCTCAGCGTACCTGCACGACCTGACGACGCCGGAGCGGATCACCCAGGCGCATCACGAGGTGATGGAGGCGGTGCGGGCGCACTTCAAGCCCGAGTTCCTCAACCGCGTGGACGACATCATCGTCTTCAACCCGCTGGGGAAGGAGCAGCTGGCGAAGATCGTCGACCTGCGGCTGGAGGACCTGCGGAAGCTGCTGGCCGATCGCAAGATTTCGATCGAGCTGACGCCGGCGGCCAAGGAACTGGTCTTCACCGAAGGTTATGATCCGAACTACGGCGCGCGACCGCTGAAGCGCGCGATTCAACGCTTGATTCAGGACTCGCTGGCGCTGAAGATCCTCGACGGCGTGGTGCTGCACGGCGATCACGTCGTTATCGATGTGGACAAGAAGCAGCACAAGCTGACGTTCAAGGTGGCAAAGCGAGTGGGCGAGCCGGCAGCGGCGGTGAAGTGAGCCAGCCCTAGGGGAGGACCCCAGGTTAGCGTCGAGAACAAGGGCGCGAACCTGGGGCACCGACGGAGCCTTTTGTCATCCGAACAGCTCCCGCTCGAGGAAGTGCAGGTCGTTGGTGTTGAAGTAGGCCTGGGACCAGGCATCGTTGGTGTACAGGAACATGCCGTTACTGATGGCGGCCTGCTGCTTGGATTGCGGCTGCTTGGCGACCAGCGGCTGACTTCCTGACGATGCCGAAGCGGGAGTCGCAGGAGGCGCATTGCTGGCCGATCGGATGGAGCGCTTTGCCGGGGCGGCAGCCTTCTTGCTCGTGGACTTCGTCATATTCAAACCTTTCTGGCGGCACGACAATTCGTGCCACGGCGATTAGGGAATTGGACAGGAGCCTGACGCATCTTAGGTTCCGAAACGTTGACCTAGCGCCCGGCGCGCGCCGACATCGATCTCGTTCCCTTCCTGGCCGGTTTCGCTCCCCCGGCGGTCTTCTTTAGCGTGGGCTTCGACTTCGCAGCTTTCTCCGCCTTTGCGGCAGTTGTTATTGAAGTTTTCTTGCCGTTAGTTTTCCCCCGCAGTCTTCGCCGACGCACTTCTTGACGCCATAGTCTTCGCTGCAGTTTTCACCGGGTTTACGGTCGCGGCCGTCTTGGAGGCGGCTACCTGCGCTGTGCCCTTTGCGGGGGAACCATTGGCCGGCTTCGGCTTCTTCGGATTGGCGTAGCGGTCGAGGAAGGCATAGTGATCGACCAGCAGCAGCGCCTCGATGGCGAAGGCGGTGGCGACATCGGCATCGTGGATCTCGAGTAGGTTGTCGCCATTGGCCGCCTCGCCGCCGCTGGCCAGATTCGATGACCCGCAGTACACAACCGGGTCTTTGCCATTTAAACCGCAGACCACGAACTTGTCATGGATCTCATGGCCAGGCGGAATCGGCACCTGATCGAAGGGCGGAGGCAGCGTCGTCTGCCCGGGCTTGCCGGTGACCAGCACACCGTCTTTCGATCCCGCTGAATAAAAGAACGTGCCTTCCGGCGCATCCGAGATGCCGTAGCTGAACAGGTTCGGATTGCCGTGAACTTTGTTCAGCGTGTTATAGACGGGTGTGTTGCTGCCGGTGAGCTGCATGACCGCGAACATCACATTGCCGCCTTGTACCGACGCCTCCTGCGTGATGCGGGCGGAGATGCCGCCCAGGATCTTGCTCGCGTCGGCGGCGGTGTGCGGCGAGAAGTTGATGGTCATCGTCGGGGGCGAGGCCGGGCCGGTGTAGGGCTGGGTCGCCAGTGGTGTTGCGGCGAATGCGTTGGCGGCGGCCGCGCTCGGCGTTTTGGTCTGACTTAGTATCTGCCAGCTTTGCTGAAAGACTTTCGCGTACTCGGCGGCGACGCCGGGGTCGCTGAAGACCAGCACATGATTGGCGTTGACGTACAGCCCCGTGACGGAGAAGTTGGTCGAGCCGGTGAGCACCTGCGTTGCTATGCCGTTCTTCGAGACGATGAAGATCTTATCGTGGGAGTAGCGATTGAAGCAGCCGCGCACGATGGCGGCCGGTGATTTGGCCTGCTGCGCGAACAGGTTGGCGAACTTGTCTTCCTTCTTGGTGTTGCCGTCTGCGGTGTGATGCTCACTGGAGTTATCGAGGATGATGCGCATTCGGCCCTGCGCCGCCAGCTTCAGGAACATCGTGAGCACATCCGGCTCGTCCAGGTCGTAGGCGAAGACGTCGAGATGCAGGCTGGGATCGTTTATCACACTATTGAGGACGTCGAAGACTTGCTGGCGCGCCGTCGATCCCATCCAGCCGTAGATATCGGAATACTTGACGCTTTGACCCTGAGCGTTGGTGCCGGCCGTTGCCGAGGTATCGAACTGCAGAGGATTACCCGCCGGTTCGATGGGCGTCTTGCTGCCGAAGTGGCGGGCGAAGGCCTCCGACTGCATGTAGCCGCGGGTGAAACCGAGCGCGAGGGCGCCCTTCTTGAACGGACCAACGGCTACGGTGATGGCGGCGCTTAGCGAGGAATCGAGCGGCTTCATCGAGTGGTTGGCATCGAAGTAACGCGGCGTGACCGTGTACGTGTAATTGCCGGTTGCCGGCGACAAGCCCTGATGGCTGCTGCCGGGAACATGCGTCCAGCGATATTTCTGAATGGGCGCATTGGCGGTCGAGTTCGGTTTCTCGCCCGGTACCTGCGCGTGCTTTGACGGATCCTGAAACTGCAATTCATTGAGCAGGTAATAGCCTGACTGATTGGGCGGCTTGCAGAAGATGCTGAAGCCGGCGAGATTGCCGGCGGCAGCCGCGCTGGAGAAGTTGAAAGCCAGCAAGGTTTTGTTATCGCCGATGTATGCCTTGACCTGGAAGGAGTTTTTGCTTCCGCTCAAGAATGCCATATTGACCTCCTGGCGTCTGGTGAAAGGCGGGTGCGAAGTGTAGCAACCGTTGTGAATCGCCGCAAATGAATTTAGTGTTTCAGCGCCTTGCGCGTTCCCACCGAGGTCTAAGGCAAGTGGGATACCGTTGCGGAGAGGCGGAATTACGGGCCTGCTGGGCTTAGTGCGCGCGACCGTTTCCGGATATCCTGCTATTGGATTTGGGCAGAATACGAGCCCTCAGAACGCTCAGGAACAAGTCGCCGGACTAACAGTTCAGATAGTTGGAACTCACCATTTGGATAGGGTTGAGATCGCGTCGCGCAGGTGAGGATATCAAACTGCAATCTTTGGCCCTGCATATCGTGACGGGAGGGAAGATCGCGCCTGTGAATTTCTATGGCACGAGGCTTGCACTGACTCAGGGAAAGCGAGCCATAAGGATGGCGCTGGCAAGTCGCCATCCGGAGATGTCTTCTCAGCGCGGTTTTCGAATGAACGAAGCCGCGCTGAGAAGAACGGTGTTTTCCGCTTGAAGACCCTCTCCCATCTGCAAGAACACCCCGCTGGAATCTAGGCGGGGTGTTCAGTTTCCAGCTTCTCTTGCACAAGGCGGTACACGGCGGCGACAACGTCGTCGATGCTCATATCGGTCGTGTCCAGCGTTATGGCATCGGCGGCGGGCACGAGCGGCGAGTTGCGGCGGGTACGATCGCGCTCATCGCGGGCGGCGATTTCGGAGCGCAGCCGGCGGGCGTCGCGGGGCGACTTCAATGCGGTCTGCCGGAGGCGCCGCTCGGCGCGGACACCCGGATCGGCATCCACAAAAACCTTAACCTCCGCGTCCGGAAAAACCGCAGTGCCGATATCGCGGCCCTCCATTACCACACCGCCCTTTCTTCCCAGGGCACGCTGACGAGCGACCATCACTTGCCGCACCCGGGGATGTACCGAGACGCGCGACGCCGCCACGGTAACATCGGCTTCGCGGATGCGCTGCGAGACATCGCGGCCATCGAGCTGCACGCGATTTCCATCGCCCGCCGGCTCCAGGACAATAGTCGAGGAAAGAGCCAGGTTTCGCAGGTCTTCGCCATCGTCGAGCGGCACATCCATCTCCAGGGCCTTCAAGGCAAGTGCGCGGTACATGGCCCCGCTCTCCAGATTTACGTAGCCCAGCTTTTTCGCCAGGCGGGCGGCGATGGTGCTCTTTCCCGAGCCGGCGGGACCATCGATGGCAACCACTAACTTTCGCGACTGGCTCATTTTGTGCCGCTGTCCTGCCGGCGGGGCTTGGAGTTCGTACGGGGAAAGCCCGACTTACCCTGGCGCGAATCGCGGCGGCGCTGCACCAACGGTTTCCCGGGGCGAAGCGTGGCTGGGGAGAAGGCGGTCTTCTGCTCGCGCGCCAGCTCGGCATGGGCAGCCGAGGTCTGGAGCATGACGCGGCCGGCGACGTGCACGAAGCTCAGCTCGCGCGCCGCCTGCAGGGCATTTATCGCCTCGCGCACGCGCGCTCGTCCTACAAAGTGGGAGAACAGCTGTTCCAGCTCATCTTGTGAGACAGCCACCACGCAGTCCAGATACTTCGACACCAGAGCGGTCAGCGCGCCTGCGACCGGCACTTCGACCCCCTCCCTAACCGCCTCAGGAGCCCAGCGGAATAGCGCGTCCCAGAAGATACCCTCCTCGGGCTTGTAGTCGACGCGAGCGATGCGCATCCGCGCCCAGAGCTCATCCAGCGCGCGGTCCAGCGCCGCCTCGGAGATGTCGCCGCCCAGCAACTCGCGCAAGCGGTGCTTGGGGATGGGTCCCTTTTGCGCGAGGTACTCGAAGGCGTGCACGGCCAGCGGAGAATACTCCGAGCGCGCACCAGTCTTGGGGATCTGCCGGACGTTGCGATCGCCGACCAGTCCGTAGAAGTAGGGGAAGACGGCGGCGGAAAGGATGAAATTGTTGTCGGGAAAGACGTTGGCTTCGTAGGCGGATTTCTCGCGCAGCAGGCGAACCATCAGCTCCTTGGCTGCGCGCGCCGCGGCATGGGCGAAAGCCATTTGAGCGGTGGGCAGATTGTCTTCGCTGCCCTGGCAGGCTCCCATGAAGGTGGGCAACAGCACCGGCGGACGCTGGGCGTAGAGCAGGCAGAATCCGACCGAATCGATAAAGTCGCGCGCTTCTTCGAGCGTGCGTAAAGGACGCCCGTCGAGCCGCCACTTCGAGCGGCGGAGTTGTTGGAGCTGGTCGTCGTGCATACGAAAACAAGCAACTAGGAACGAGCAGTTAGCAATTAGCTGCGACTAGCAATCAGCAAGTGGTGTCCTTCCGAGCTGGAGAGTCCATTCCAAAAAAATCATCTGTTACTGCGGAGTTGGGCAGTCGCAGCCGTGAGCCGACACTCTGCGCATACTTCCTTGTGCCTTCGGAAGACTGATGGACTGGCATGCTTTCGCTAATGCTAGTTGCTGGTTGCTGCGGATCTTCAGATCCGTTTAAACGCCCTTTGAATCTCCTTTACAGAATATCGCAGAACAACCGGGCGGCCGTGGGGGCAGCTCATGGGGCAGTCGGTTTTCGCCAGCTCGCGCAGCAGCCACTCCATTTTGTTCTGCTCCAGCGGCATGTTGACTTTGATAGCGGCGTGGCAGGCGATGCTGGCCGCAATCCGTGTGCGGATGGCATCCAGGTTCAGCGACTGCTCCTCGCGCTCGAACTGTTCCAGAATCTCGTGCAACAAGTGCTCCACTTGTTCGGGAGCGACGCCGGCGGCCGTTGTTTTGACGGCGATGGTGCGCGAGCCGAAGGGCTCGACCTCGAAGCCGTTGTGGTTCAGTTCGCCCGAAATCTCGGCAAACACTGCCATCTGGGCCGGGGTCAGCTCAACAATGTGCGGCATGAGCAGTTGCTGACCTTCGGGCGAGTCGGCCAGGCGCTGCCGGCAAATTCTCTCGAAGAGGATGCGCTCGTGGGCGACGTGCTGATCGATAATCCACAGCCCTTCCGGATTGACCGCGAGGATGAACGAGTTGCGCACCTGTCCGACGGGCTTGAGCGTGGCCAGTGACTCGAGACCGGCTGGCGCCTCGTCGTCGGGGACCTCGGGCGAGCAGCCGTTGCCGCCGGCGGGGTATCCGGAAGCCGCGGCCAGACCACCAAAGGTCTGCGGAGCGAAGCGCGCCACGGGTACGGCAGCGTTGGCCTCGACGGCGAATCCGCCGCCCTCGAACTCCAGCGGCGCAGTGTGCGGCGCCAACTCCTGCGAGCGCAGGGCGAAGCCCGAATCAGCATCCGTAACACGCAACTCGCTGAATCCGAAATCGCGTCCACCTGGCGTGAGAGAAGGTGACGCGCTGGCCATCGCATGAATTTCGGTGGTAAATGACGGTGCCGGCCGCGATTTCATCAGCAGCGCGCGCACCGAGTCGCGGACAAAATCGTGCAGCACCGAAGATTGCCGGAAGCGGACCTCAACCTTCGACGGATGTACGTTGACGTCTACTTCTGTCGCGGGCATCTCCAGAAACAGCAGCACGACTGGGTAGACCGTGGGAGGAATAATGTTGCGGTAAGCGTCGGTGAGCGCGTGCTGCACCAGGCGATCGCGGATCAGGCGGCCATTGACGAAGATGAAGATGGAATTGCGATTGAGCTTCTGGATTTCCGGGCGCGAGATGAAGCCGTGCAGCTTGACTTCGCCCTTAGGGGTCTCTTCTTCCGGCTCCTCCGCTTCGCTGCGTCTCCACGGAGGCGGCTGGGGAAGCCCCGAACGCTGCAGCGGCAGCAGTGCGCTCAACGGAATCAACTGGTCGAGCGTCTCCTTGCCGAAGACCTGGTAGATGCGCTGGGAATGGCCGGCGACGGGTGGTGCGACCAGCATCGCATTGGAGGCCGAGTGCAGCTCCCAGTGCATCTCGGGATGCGCCAGCGCGTAGTGCGTGACCAGCGATGCTATGTGCGACAGTTCGGTAGATTCCGCCTTGAGGAACTTGCGGCGCGCCGGAATGTTGAAGAAAAGATCGCGGATGGTGATGCAGGTGCCCGACGGCAGGCCGGCTTCTTCCACGGTCAGAATCTTGCCGCCGGCAATCTCAATGACAGTTCCTGCCGCATCCTCCGGTGAGCGCGTTTCCAGGCGCAGACGGCTGACAGAGGCGATGGACGGAAGCGCCTCGCCGCGGAAGCCCAGAGTCGCAATATTCAGAAGGTCGTCGGCATTACGGATTTTCGAGGTGGCGTGGCGCTCGAAGGCGAGCAGGGCATCGTCGCGCACCATGCCGCAGCCATCGTCGGCGACCTGAATGAACTTCTTGCCGCCGGCTTCGATGCTGACGCGAATGCGGCTCGCACCCGCATCCAGGGCATTCTCGAGCAGTTCCTTGACGACCGAGGCGGGCCGCTCCACCACCTCGCCGGCGGCGATTTTGTTGGCTACATTTTCCGAGAGAACGTGGATGCGGCCCATGAGGTACTACGTTACATGACGGCGGCGGGGAGTGGTTAGTGGATAGCGGAGAGGGGTTCTCCCGAGGGCGACGCCCGACCTGGGACGAGAGGCCCAGCTCATCCAAGAACCATGAGCTGGGCTGGAGGATTCTTAACTGCTCGCGACGCTTCTCAAGGGAGCGCGGATCAGGCGCTGCACAGCAAACTCACCACTGCACGCCGGGATAGAGGCTGCCCATGTGAAGGGTGCGGTATGCAGTGTGATTATTGAACTGCATTTGCCAGAGCAGGGTCGGGTTTGTCTGCTGCGTCCACTCGCTTACGCGAGAGGTGTTTGCGCCTAAGTCGGCTGGCGCCGTCTCGTTGACGAACATGTTCGTGTTAGTGAGCTGTTGGACCGAGCCGCCCCAGAATGAGTAGGGAAGCTGGTTTGTCCAACCCCTCTGGGCAGTTCTGTCCGCTTCGTCGACACTGAAAATAGCGGACGTGCTGTAACACGCCGGTTGTCCCGTGGTCCCGCAGGTATCGCCGCCATCGTCAAGGACACGGTAATCGCCATTGTCAAACAGGGCCAACTGGAAGTTGCCGGTGAGAGCAGGGCCAATGATATTGGCATCGTGCTGGGCATAGAACCAGTCGGCGGGCGAGTCAGAATTGAGCAGCGCGAAGTCGCCCTCGTGGCCGAGCTTCCAGATAATGTCTCCGGCACCGTTACCGTTGGCATAATCGATCTTTAGGATCCAGTGCTGATGGCGCATGGAGAGCAAGATGCTGCCATCGTCAGGGATGTAGAACAGCGCGTTGGAATGGGTCCAATCGGGGAAGTTGATGGGATGCCGGTTCACGTCCAGGTGGTCAAAGGCGTCCCACACCCACACCGGATTGTTGTTCTGGTCCACGTCGACGACCGCATTGCCGACTACGGTCGTCTGTCCCGGGTATCCGGGCAAGTCCGTAAAGACCCGAGTATTGGAAACGATAAACAGCAGGTGTCCATTGGGGAGAAGCAGAACGTCGTGATCGATCGAATAAAGGTTGAGGTTATAGCCGGCCGTGTGCAGCTTTTGGCTTAGCGTGTCGAGGTCAAGCTCCCGCAGGGTGTTGCCGGCCAGATCAATCTCGCGGATGCCCGTGCTGGCGGGAGGCCCAGTAAAGTTAAGGCCCATGAGGATGTTGCCATCGGGCAACAGCTTCACCAGGTAAGGTGCCACTCCGGTGGGATTGTTGTAGTACCAGATGATGTTGCCCATCGTGTCGATGGCAAACGCCTCACCACTGAAGCTGACCAGTTGAATACCGGGCGTGGGTTGTTGTCCGGGGGGTATGGTCACCTGCATCTGCGGCATCAGCGCCGGCGGGATTGCGCCGGTAGTGAAGGTGTGGTCGTCGTCGAAGCTCTGTCCCGAGCTGGTGTTCATGTCGGCGCGCATGTGGTATTGGGTGTTCTGCATCATTCCCGCGACGAAGATCTTAGCGGTGCCGCCGCCGGCCGGAATGGCCTGTGACGAGGTCTGAAAACCATAACTGGTGGTCGGCCCAAACTCGATCGAGACAGTGGCGGCGCCAGTGGTGCTGATCGTGTACTGCGCAACCAGAGGATTGGCTGTACCCGTGACGCTTGTGCCCTGCATTTGGACGGGCTGAGAAGTCGATCCGCCGCCGCTTCCACCGCAAGCTGCAAGTGAAAGGATGATTGCGCAGGTCAGGATTAGAGTGCCGAGCTTCAGGCTGAAGCGCAGCAAGGACGAGGGCGCGTCAGAATATGTATTCAAAGCCCACTCCTTTTTTAGCTGGTTGCCACTGCCGGGGGAAAGCCGATTTAATTTCCGGAAGGCCGATTCCGAAGTTCCGCTCTTAATGTGACGTTCACTTGATACAAGCAGATGAATATGATGCGCCCGGCTGCAGGCTGTCAAGCGCAATGTCGGCCGTGAGCAGGGATTTCACAACTTTGAGACATGGCTGATCGCCTGGTCCTTCTTTCATTATCCAGGAGGCCAAGCCAGATCGCGACCGCCCAGCAGGTGCAGATGCAGATGAAACACCGACTGGCCGGAGCGCGGGCCGACGTTGTACACCGTACGATATCCGTCCTCGATGCCGCGATCGCGTCCGATCTTGGCCGCGATCAGATGGCTGTAGCCAATTATCTCGGCGTCTTCCGCATTCGCCGCATCAAGTCCCGCGATGTGGCGCTTGGGAATAATCAGCACGTGGGTTGGCGCCTTGGGAGTGATGTCCTCGAAGGCGAGAACTCTTTCGTCTTCGTAGATCTTCTTTGAGGGAATCTTGCCGGCGACGATTTTGCAGAAGAGACAGTCGTCCATGGCTCAATATTAGAGCAGATTTCGCAACCCCTGTGGCAGACCGGCGCAAGTGTTCCCGTCTGGCGGGAAAAATACACAATCATAATTCGCGGCATTTCCGCAGCCCGGTTTCCTCGCGAACCTCCCATATAATGCGGAGTCGAGCGGAGGCTAGGGATTGCAGGCGATGGCTGATCGATATGCGTACCTCTCGTTCATCGGTCTGTTCATTATCGCGACGTGGGGGGTGGCGGAATGTGCGGAGCGCATCTCCGCGCCCGCGCTCCT
>Ga0070741_10010292_pt1 | contig 17731 bp, 18 predicted proteins | sample Coa_R1_4_FD_66440 | JGI IMG/M metagenome (GOLD analysis project Ga0070741, IMG submission 66440) | Surface soil microbial communities from Centralia Pennsylvania, which are recovering from an underground coalmine fire - Coalmine... | ecosystem: Environmental > Terrestrial > Soil > Unclassified ...
CAGTTCCTGCTCTCCGGCCTCGCGCACTGCGGCTACTGCGGCAACAAGCTCATCGGCGTCAGCCGCAAGCAGTCGTGGAAGCGGCGCGACGGCAAGACGATGTCCAACTCCTACCGCTACTACCAGTGCGAGTCGCGCACCAACCAGAGCCTCTGCGGCTACCACACCCGCCGCGCCGACGACCTCGAGCGGGAGGTCCACGAGCGCCTCGCCGCGCTGCTCGAAGCCGAGACCGCCCCGGGCGAGGCGCCCGACGCCGAAGCCGCCCTCCGCGAGCAGCAGCGCGAGATCGACCGGCTGCGCCAGCGCGCCCGCGCCGTCGACCGCCGCTTCGAGCGCTACGTCGAATCCGCCGCCAAGGGGCGCCTCTCGAAGGAGAAGATGCGCAAGCTCGGCCTCTCCGCCGCCGCCGACCGGCTCGCGATCGAGGACGCGATCGAGGCCGCCGAGCGCCGCCTGCACGACGCCGCGACGAGCGTCGCCGACCGCGCCGCCAGCCGCCGCGCGCGCCTCACGTCAGTCGTCTCCGGCTGGGACAGCCTGAAGTTCGCCGAGCGCCAGTCTGCCCTGCGCGATGCGGTCGTGCGCATCACCGTCACCGACGACGACGTCGCCCCGCAGCTCCGCGCCTGATGGCCGCGAAGAGCATGGCCGTGCGCGCGGACGCGCCGGACGTGCTCGCGCGCCTGCGCGGCTTCGCCGACAGCCCCGATGCCTATCGCGAACAGCCGCTGCAGAACGGCCATCGCGTCTTCGTGCGCCGCGGCGGCGCCACCCTCGCGCTCAATGTCTATCCGTCGAAGGACCGCGGCTGCAAAGTCGTCTTCGACCGGCCGGACGAACCCCTGGCGGACGAGGTCGCCGCGCTCCTCGGCGCGACGCCCTCCGCACCGCGCACGGCGAAGGCGGCCGCTGGCGCGGTCGAGCCCGCCCTGCCGGACGTAGCGGCCTGGGTCGGCAGCGACGAGAGCGGCAAGGGCGACTACTTCGGCCCGCTCGTCGTCGGCGCCGTCGCGCTGACCGCCGGCAACTGGCGCGTCGCGCTGGAGCTCGGCGTGCGCGACAGCAAGTCGCTCACCGATGCCCGCGCCTCCGCCCTCGCCCGCGAGCTGCGCGCCGCCTTCCCGTGCGAGGTCGTGACGATCATGCCCCCGCGCTACAACGAGCTGCGCGCGTCGATGGGCAGCGTGAACCGCGTGCTCGCCTGGGCGCACGCCCGTGCGATCGAGGAGGTGCTCGCCCGCGCGCCCGAAGCCGAGGCCGTGGTCGCCGACCAGTTCGGCGATGAGTCGCTGATCCGCGACGCGCTGAAGACGCGCGGCCGCACCGTGCGCCTCGTGCAGATGCACCGCGCGGAGCGGGACCCCGCCGTCGCCGCCGCCTCGATCCTCGCCCGTGCGGAGTTCCTGCGCCGCCTCGACGCGCTCGGCCGCCAGGCCGGCGTCCGCCTGCCGAAGGGCGCGTCGTCCGCAGTCGATGCCGCCGCCCGCGCGCTCGTCGCCTCCCGCGGCGAGGACGCACTGCGCGCGGTCGCCAAGCTGCACTTCCGCACGACCGGCAAGGCCCGCGGCTGACGCCCGCCCCGATATACTGAGTCGTGCCAGCGGGCCGGGTGGCCGCTCCTTCGGGAGAGGAAAGTCCGAACTCCACAGGGCAGGGTGCCGGCTAACGGCCGGGCGCTGCGAAGCGACGGAAAGTGCCACAGAGACATACCGCCCGCGCGAGCGGGTAAGGGTGAAATGGTGCGGTAAGAGCGCACCGGCGTCGTGGAGACACGGCGGCCGGGCAAACCCCACCCGGAGCAAGGCTACATAGGGGACCGCGTCCGCGAGGACTCAGGGTGGCCCGCCCGAGCGTCCCGGGTCAGCCGCTCGAGCTGCGGGGCAACTCGCAGCCCAGATAGATGGCCACCGCCCGCGAGGGTACAGAATTCGGCTTACAGGCCCGCTGGCACATCCGGCATTCCCCGCCTCGCGTCGTCCCCGCTCCAACATCGACCATCGCGACGCTCTCGCCGCAGCCTCTCGATCGCGGTCGCGTCGCCGTTGCATGTCGGGCGGGGCTTCGCACATCGTCAGCTCAGGAGCGCGCCGATTGTCGAACCTGACGACTGTGAACTCACCGGAACGGCAACCGCTCGAGGAATCGACCGATCGGTCGTGGTCGCGCGCGGCGGATGTGCCGGTCCGCTCCGTTTGCGTCCACGTGCTCACCCCCGGACAATGACGCCGGTCAGGAGGCCTCCATGAAACTCGTCCTCGCGCTCGCGCTCGCCGCTGCGGCGCTCGCCGCCGTCGCCTGCGGCAGCGATAGCAACAAGTCGGGAAACCCGCCCGGCGCGCTCACGCCCGCTCGCCCCGGCAGCCAGGGTGGCTCGCCGAAGACCTCCAGCGGCAACACGCCGGCCGGCGGCCCCACGCTCCCGGTCGAGTCCGATGGCAACGCGCCCGGCATCCCGCCGCTCAGCGGCCCGGTGCAGACCACCCCGAGCGGGCTCAAGTACATCGACGAGAAGGTCGGCGATGGCCCCTCGCCCGGCGCCACTCAGACCGTGACCGTCAACTACACCGGCTGGCTCACGAACGGCCAGAAGTTCGATGCGTCGGCGGACCACGGTGGCCCCGCCACGTTCGCGCTCAACCAGGTGATTCCCGGCTGGACCGAGGGCTTGCAGACGATGAAGGTCGGCGGCAAGCGGCGCTTGATCGTGCCGGGCAACCTGGGCTACGGCGCGCGCGGCTTCCCGCCCGATATCCCTCCGAACGCGACGCTGATCTTCGACGTCGAGCTGCTCGCGATACGCTAGCGGCATGCCACTCTGGTTCGGACGCAGACGAAAGCGAAGGAGCGCAGCGATGGGCGACGAGACCACCACGCCGAGCGGGCTCAAGTACGTCGATGAGGTCGTCGGCGAAGGCGATTCGCCGCAGAAGGGCAAGCGCGTCCGCGTGCACTACACCGGCCGCCTGACGGACGGCAAGAAGTTCGACAGCTCCGTCGACCGCGGCGAGCCGTTCGAGTTCGTCATCGGCATCGGCCAGGTGATCCGCGGCTGGGACGAGGGCGTCATGTCGATGCGCGTCGGCGGCAAGCGCCAGCTCATCATCCCGCCGGACCTCGGCTACGGCGCCCGCGGCGCCCCGCCCGTCATCCCCCCGAACGCCGAGCTGGTGTTCGATGTCGAATTGCTCGGCGTCGCCTGACCGCTAGCCCGCCCGCTCGAGGAAGCCTTCGACGGCCGCGTTGAACGCGTGCGGCTGCTCGAAGTACGCCGAGTGCCCGCTCGACGGGATCACCACGTACTCCGACCCCGGCACCGCCCGGTGACACCGCTCGATGATCGCCGGCGGCGTGATCGCGTCGTGCGCGCCGACGAGGAACAGCACCGGGATGCCGGACTGCGCGAGCCGCTCGGCCGAGCTCCCGCGATAACCGGGGATCGGCGCCAGGAAGTCCTTCGGACGGGGCGGGTTGAGGCGGGCGATCGACCGGTACAGGAAGTCCAGGTGCTCGGCCCGCTCGCGCAGCGCCGGCGACACCGCACGCCGCATCAGCGACTGTTGCCCGACCTCGCTGCTGCGATGCGCGTCCTGCAGCTCGCGCACGTCGTCGTCGACGGCGCCGCCCGTCGTGCCGGCGAGCACGAGCGCCCGGCAGCGCCCGGGGTTTCGCAGCGTGAAGCCGACCGCCGTCCGCCCGCCCATCGACTGCGCCACGATGCGCACGTCCTCGACCTCGAGGTGGTCGAGGAGCGCGCGCAGGTCTTCGTGGAACGCCGTCCGTCCGCGCCGCGCCTCCCCCTCGCCGTCGCGGCTGCGCCCGAACGCGCGATGGTCGAAGACGATGCAGCGATACCGCTTTGCGAAGTGCGGCACCTGCTGCCACCAGCTCAGGTGGTTGCCCCCGGCGCCGTGCGCGAACACCAGCGCCGGGCCGGAGCCATGGGTCTCGTAATACAGGCGGATGCCGTTGATCGGCGCGAAGGGCACGGTCCGATTCTAAGCCCGCGCCCGCACAAACAGAATCGCGAGGCCCCACGCCTCGCGATTTCCGTCCGTTGCCTGGTCTGAGGTCCCCGGGGGCCAGGGCGCGATGTCTGTGGTCCCCGTTTGTGGCGCCCTGGCCCTTTTGGTCACCACCCCGCACGGGAGGTCAAGTCGTGCGGTGTGGTTGCGTCCTACATCCGCATCGTAAGGGGCCGCTGTTAAACGCCCGTAAACCATGACCTAAGAATCGATGCGGGTTCCCACCCCGGCCCGAAGCTATGCCGCCTCGAGCCCCTCGCGGTCCATCAGCGCCAGCAGCGCATCGACGACGCGGGCGCTGTAGCGGCTGCCGGCGCCGTCCCGCAACTCCGCGAGCGCCTCGTCGAGGCTCATCGCCGGCCGGTAGGTCTGGTCCGTCGTCAGCGAATCGAGCACGTCCGCCACCCGGCAAATCATCGCCGAGAGCGGGATCTCCGGCTCGCGCAGCCCGCGCGGGTAGCCTCGCCCGTCCGGCTGCTCGTGGTGCGCGGCGGCGCACTCGACGATCGCCGCCGGCAGCACCCGCTCGAGGATCGAGGCGCCCATCGCCGGGTGCAAGCGCACCCGCTCCAGGTCGTCGGCCGTGAGCGCGCTTGGCTTCTTGAGCAGCGCCAGGTCGACGCCGATCTTGCCGATATCGTGGAGCAGCGAGCCGAGCCGGATGTACGCCGTCTCCTCGGCGGGCACGCCCAGCTCCTCGGCGAGGCGGGTGGCGTAGTCCGCCGTCCGCTGGCAGTGGCGGAGGTTCTCGTCGTCCCAGACGACCATCGCCTGCACGAGCGCCTCGACCGTCGGGCGGAACGACTCAGGACTAGCGGCGCGTTCCTCCAGCATCGCCTCTATAGTCGGCCCGAGCCCCCACGTCCGACAGGGTGCGCGCTCCCGACAGCATGCCGGCTGAATGACACTCCCCCGCCGGCGGCGACGCTCCGCCGCATCCAGTAGTGGCGCGTTGGGCTTGGAGCTTGCCCGAACTCCCCCATACGCTCCCCCAGGCGACCCGCCCTCTCCCTCCATGGGATGGTGCAGCGCCGAAGGCGCGGATGGGGGCCCCAGCGCGATGTAGAACACGAAAAAATCACAAAACGAACTGCGGCCCGGTACCCGCCCTCCGGCCTTGGGTGCGAGACGCGCGCGAGCGGGGGCATGGCGATCCGGGGGTGTCCCACGAAAACATCCCAACCCTCGTCGGCGGCGGGCGGCAAGGACCGCCGTGAACGCGCCCGTCCATCGCTCCCCGGCCCGGCAAGCGGTAAGCTCCGGCCGCAGAGAGCGGAGGCGCACGTGAAGATCACCGAGGTCCGCACCCGCCGGTTCGTCCTCGACCAGCAGGACCACCCCTTCCACCCCACCTGGCGCCCGTTTCCCGAGCGCACCCAGGATGTGACGGTCGTCGAGATCCATACGGACGAGGGCATCACCGGCATCGGCGCCGGCGGCGTCCTGACGCGCCTGAACACCGCAGCGGCGCTCTTCGTCGGCCGCGATCCGCTCGCGATCGAAGAGCACTGGCACCTGCTGCGCGGCATCGCGCATTTCATGGGACGCCCTTGGCCGATCGAGGTCGCCCTCTGGGACATCGCCGCGAAGAAGGCGGGCGTGCCGCTCGCGAAGCTGCTCGGCGGCAAGCACGACAAGCTCCTCGCCTACTGCTCGACCGGCGAGATCCATCCGCTCGAGCAGCGGGTCGAGGACGTTCTGCGCCTGCGCGAGGAGGGCTTCCGCGCGGTGAAGCTGCGTTTCCACAACCCGGACTGGCGCATCGACCTGAAGACGCTCGACGCCGTGCGCAAGGCCGTCGGTGACAGCATGACGATCATGGTCGACGCCAACTGGGGCTGGTACCTGCCCGGCGACCGCACGGAAGGGCGCTGGGACCGCAAGACCGCGCGCACCGTCATCCGCGAGCTCGAGCGCTACGACGTCTTCTGGATCGAAGAGCCGCTGTACGCCTACGACTACGACGGCCTCGCCGAGTTGCGCGCGAACACGACCGTGCGCATCGCCGGCGGCGAGCTGAACGCGGGCCTGCACGAGTTCCAGGTCTACTTCGACAAGGGCAGCTTCGACGTCTACCAGCCCGACTGCACGTTCGCCGGCGGCATCACCGTCGCGAAGAAGGTCGCCGGCATGGCGGAGGCCGCCGGCCTGCTCTTTGCGCCGCACACGTGGACCAACGGCCTCGGGCTCGCCGCGAATCTGCAGGTGGCGGCGTCGGTCTCCAACTGCCCGTTCATCGAGTTCCCGTACGACCCGCCGAACTGGCTGCCCGAGTACCGCGACTTCATGCTCACCGAGCCGTTCCAGATTGACTCCGAAGGCTATCTGCACGTCCCCGACAAGCCGGGCCTCGGCGTGGAGCTCGACGAGGAGCGGCTCCGCGCGCTCGAACGTGCCTAAGGGCGCCGCGCTCATCGCCGGCATGCTCGCGATGCTGCTCGCCGTCGGCGGGCTGGCCGCTGGCGTCGTGATCTGGGGCGGCGGCGGCAAGACGCGCGGCCTCGTCGTCGGCAACCGCAGCCAGCGCGCCGTGATCGTGAGCTTCGAGCATGGCCCGACGCTGACGCTGCAGCCCGACGAGCAGCGCACCATCTCCGCCCGCCGCGACGACTACCCCCAGACGGTGCGCGTCACCGCGCCCGATGGCACGCTCCTGTTCGAGCGGCGCCTCGAGTACGCGGAGATCTCCGCGCTCACCTTCCGCCTCACGATCGACGACCGCGGATTCATGCTCACGCCCGTCGCCGTCGATTAGGGCAGGCCGGCCCGTTCGAGCCGGTCGCGCATCTTCTTCTCGCTGAGCTGCCCGAAGTACACCGACGAGATATTGCCGTCGCGGTCGATGAAGAAGCTGTCGGGCAGTCCGCGCAGCCGGTACTGCTCGAACACGGCGCCGCTGCGGTCGAAGACGAGCGGCAGCGTCAGCCCGAGCCCGTCGAAGAACGACTGCGCGTCGTCCGGCTTGTCCTGCCAGTTCACCTCGAGCACTTCCAGCCCCGCGTCGCGCTTCTCGTCGTAGAGCTTCTGGATGTCCGGCAGCTCCTGCTTGCACGGCACGCACCACGTCGCCCAGAAGTTCACCCAGACGACCTTTCCGCGCAGGTCGCTGAGCTTCACCAGCCTCCCGCTGGCGTCGCGCAAGGCGAAGTCGGGCGCGGGCTGCCCGGTTACGGGCGGGCGGCCCGAGAGGGCGCCGGTCCCCGCTTCGGGCGATGCCTCGCCGGCCGCCGTCGGCGCGGCCCCGATGTCGACGGGTCCGGCGCTGTCGCCGCTCCCGCCCGCCCGGAATAGCACGAGCGCCGCGATGAGCGCCGCGAGCAGCACCCCGCCGATCCCGAGCCGCACGATGGTTCGGTCGAGAGGGGACCGGGTGGGGCGCTCCGGGGTCATGCCCGATCACTATACGCAGCGCGGCGGACACGCGCTTCCTTGACCCCCACCATCGCCGGATGTACCTACAGCGGGATGCGACGCGACTGGCGGGCGGTGTGGCGGTGGCGGCGGTCGGTCGTCGCGCTCGCCTTCGCCCTCCCGCTCGTCACCGGGGGCTGCGGGCTCTGGGATGAACCGCCGGCGGTGTCGCCGACCCCCGCGCACTCGAACGCGCTCCTCAACCCGGGCTTCGAGGAGGGTTCGAGCCAGTGGGAGACCTCCCCACGCGAGGACTGGCAACTCTATGCCATCGCCGATGGCGTTGCGCACAGCGGCCAGCACTCGCTGCAGCTCTCGCTCGCCGGTGGGCTGCCCCAGCACGTCGCCGGCGGCGTGCAGATCCTGCGCGGCGCGCCGCTGCCCGAGTTCCTCTCCGGCTTCTACCGCGTCGATGGCTGGCAGCGCGGCGATCCGCCGCGCTACGTCCAGTTCGAAGTCATCACGCACGGCCCGGACGCGCCCGACGGCCTGACCGACCACACCCTCCGGTTCGTGATCGGCGGCCTCGATGCGAGCGTCAGCGACCCGCCCGGCACGGCGACCGTCTTCCTCCGGCGGGGCGACCCCGCTACCCGCTGGACGTACTTCGCCTATCCCATCGCGAGCGTCTTCGAGCAACGCTTCGGCGCGCCACCGCAGTCGTTCGACTCGATCGAGCTCTCCTTCGAGGCCCGCTTCGACGCCCCGCCCGGCAGCGGCGCCGCGTCGGGCATGACAGCCTACTTCGACGACCTGTACGCCGGGCCGCAGTACGGCAACCCGAACCGACCGAACGATTGACGCTGCGGGCGCGCCTTTCACCAATCCTGACTGTTTCGCTAAACTTTGCAGCAGAAGTTTCGCCGGAGGCTGACCGTTGCCGACCTACGAATATCTCTGTGACGCCGGGCACCGCTATGAGAAGCGCGAGGGCTTCGACGCCCCGGCCCGCCAGAAATGCCCGTCCTGCGGCAAGGCCGCCAATCGCGTGATCCAGGCGCCACCCATCGTCTTCAAGGGAAGCGGCTTCTACAAGACCGACAGCCGGGGCTCGGGCGCCGTCGACTCGGCGCCATCGGCGGACGCCTCCGCCTCGAGCGATACCGGTTCGGGCGACTCGAGCGCCGAACCCGCCGCCGCCGGCTAGCCCTCGCCCGTGCGCGTCGTCGTCCAGCGCGTCTCGCGTGCCGCCGTGCGCGTGGACGGCGAGACCGTCGGGGCGATCGGCCGTGGGCTGCTGCTCCTCGTCGCCGTCGCCGCAGGCGACACGGAGGAGACGGCTCGCCGCATGGCCGCAAAGGTCTCCGCACTGCGCCTCTTCGCGGACGCCGGCGGCCGCTTCGAGCGCTCGCTGGTCGAGTCCGGTGGCGGCGCGCTCGTCGTCTCGCAGTTCACGCTGCTCGCCGATGTGCGCCGGGGCCGGCGCCCGAGCTTTACCGCCGCCGCCGCGCCCGAGTTCGCCGCGCCGCTCGTCGATGCAGTCGCCGATGCGCTGCGCGCCGAAGGCGTGACGGTCTCGACCGGCCGGTTCGGCGCCATGATGGATGTCGAGCTGGTGAACGATGGGCCGGTGACGATCGTCGTGGACAGCGCGGACCTCGACCGCCCGCGCCGTCAGCCCTCCGGCTGAAGCACGAGGCAGCGCCCCTCGCCGCACGCCTCCATCACCGCGTCCGCCGCCTGGTCCGCCGTCATCCGCGTGTTGTCGATGATGCAGCCCGCGAACGCGCCCGCGTCGTGGAACCGCTTCCACAGCTCGCGGAGCCGGTCCTCCGGCACGCGCAATGTCTCCTCGCGCGCGAGCCCGCGGCGCACCGTCTCCTCGAGCGACGGCAACAGCAGCGCGAAGTGCACCGGCACCCGCGCCGTCGGCAACTCCTCGAGGTACACCGGCAGCAGGTGCGGCAGCACGACCGCATCGATGAAGACGCCGTACAGCTCCTGCGCGAAGGCCGACGCCGCGCGCGCGGCCGCGCGCGTCACCATCCGGTTCTGGCGCCCCGCCTCCGGGTGCCACGGCCGCAGGCGCCCCAGGCGCACCGACGCGTAGAGCATGTCCGTCTCCAGGTGCACCGTCCGGTCGTAGCGCTCGCAGAGCGACTCGCAGACGCTGCTCTTGCCGCTGCCCGGCGGCCCGGAGACGATCACGATCTGCGACATCAGACCGTCGCCACTTCGAGGCTGATATCGAGCGCCGGCGCCGAGTGCGTCAGCCGCCCGACGGAGATGTAGTCCACGCCCGTCTCGGCGATGTCGCGCACGCTGTCCAGCGTCACGCCGCCCGAGGCCTCGACGAGCGCCCGGCCGGCGATCAGCTCGACGGCGCGCCGCATCTCATCGATCGGCATGTTGTCGAGCAGGATGACGTCCGCGCGCCCCGCCAGCGCTTCCTTCACCTCCTCCAGGTTCGTCACCTCGATCTCGACGCGCATCGTATGCGCCGACGCGTCCCGCGCGCGGGCGATGATCGTCTCGAGGTCCGGCGCCCCGCGGTCGCGCGCCGCGCGGATGTGGTTGTCCTTGATCAGCAGCCCTGACCCGAGCCCGAAGCGGTGGTTCTGCCCGCCGCCCGCGCGCACGGCATAGCGCTCGAGATGGCGCAATCCCGGCGTCGTCTTCCGCGTGTCGAGGATTCGCGCGCCGGTGCCCGAGACGGCGTGCACGAACTCGTCCGTCAGCGTCGCGATCCCGGACAGCCGCTGCAGGAAGTTCAACGCGACTCGCTCGGCCGACAGGATCGAGCCGAGCGGCCCCTCCACCTCGGCGATCTCGGTCCCGGCCTCCACGCGCGTGCCGTCTTCCACCAGCGCGTCGAACGAGATCTGCGAGTCGAGCGTGCTCATCGCCGCCGCCGCGACCTGCAGCCCCGCGATCATCCCCAGCTCCTTCGCGATGAACGTGCCGCGCCCCCACTGGTCCGCCGGCACCAGCGCCCGTGTCGTCACGTCGTCGAAGGCGCCGTCCTCCTCGAGCGCCGCCAGCACCGCCGCCTCGACGATGCGCTGCGGGATCGGCGAGATCACGTCCGCCACGTCATGCTCCTTTCCGGTAGACGATGTGCCGCCGCCACTCGTCGCGCGGCTCGGGGAAGTCCGTGCGGTAGTGCGCCCCCCGGCTCTCCTCGCGCACGAGCGCCGCATCCGCGACGAGCGCGCCCGCGAGCGCCATGTTCGCCAGCTCGTGCGACGCCCGGTCGCCGTCGCCCCGGCCGGCGGTCGTCGCGCGCCAGGCGCCGAGGCGGGCAGCCGCCTCGGCGAGCCCCGCGGCGTCCCGCACGATACCGACCTTCTCCCACATCAGCGACTGCACCGCCGCCCGGTCCGGCATCGGCGCGCCTTCGTGCGCCGTCGCGTCGGGGAGCGCGCGCGCCTCCGGCGAGGCCGCCGCCGCCTCGCCATCGCGTTCCAGCGTGCGCTGCACGACGCGCTTCGCGAAGACCACCGTCTCGAGCAGTGAGTTGCTTGCCAGCCGGTTCGCGCCGTGCACCCCCGTGCACGCGACCTCCCCGCAGGCATACAGCCCGCGCACCGTCGTCTCGCCCCAGGTGTTCGTGCGCACGCCGCCCATCATGTAGTGCGCGGCCGGCGAGACGGGGATCGACTCCGTCGTGATGTCCAGGCCGTGGTCGAGGCAGTACCGGTAGATCTGCGGGAACCGCGCCGAGACGCGGGCGGCGTCGAGGTGGGTGACGTCGAGATATACGGCGTCGCTTCCGGTCTCCGCCATCTCGCGCACGATCGCGCGCGCGACGACGTCGCGGGGCGCCAGCTCGGCGCGGTCGTCGTAGCGGGGCATGAAGCGCTCGCCCCGCGCGTTCCGCAGCACGCCGCCTTCGCCGCGCACCGCCTCCGAGATGAGGAAGATCGGCACACCGGGCATGCGCAGCGCCGTCGGGTGGAACTGGATGAACTCCATGTCGCGGATCTCTGCGCCCGCGCGGTACCCCAGCGCCACGCCGTCGCCCGTCGCGACGTCCGGGTTCGTGCTCACCCGGTACAGCTGCCCGCAGCCGCCCGTGGCGAGCACGACCGCGCCCGCATCGAACCGGTCCGCGAGGTTCGTGCGGGTGTCAATCGCGCGCACGCCCGTCGCGCGACCCTCCTCGACGACGATGTCCTCGACCTGCACGTACTCCTTGATCGTGATGCGCGACAGCCGCGCGAGGCCCGAGAGCGACAGCTCGATGTGCGCCCCGGTCGAGTCGCCGCCCGCGTGCAGGATGCGGTTGCGGCTGTGCGCCGCTTCGCGCCCGAGCGATACCTCGCCGTCCGCGCTGTCGAACGGTACGCCGAAGTCCACGAGGTCGTGGATGCGGTCGGCCGCCGCCTCCACGAGGATGCGCGCCGCCTCCTCGTCCACCAGCCCTGCCCCGGCCTCGATCGTGTCCTTCAGGTGCAGGTCCGGGCCGTCGTCGCGACCCACCGCCGCCGCGATGCCGCCCTGGGCGTATTTGGTGTTGCACTCGTCGATGCTGCCCTTCGTCAGGACGCACACGCTGCCGTGCGCGCGCGCGAGCAGGGCGGCGTAGAGCCCCGCGATGCCGGACCCGATGATGAGGTAGTCGAACCGCTGGGCCATGGCGCCTCCTGACTTAGTGTCACTCTAACACTAACTGCGCCTCGCGCCTGCGTCAACGCGCCGGAGGCCGCGCCGCGAGCGCCGGACCGCGCCCTGGCGCCGCCGCGCATGCGGCACGCGTAGTTCGCCGGATCGAGACGTGGAGGTGAAGCGGGAGGCCGGTCGCCGACCGGCCTCCCGCATGTCCGCCTCGGCGCTACTCGACCGTGACGGTCTTCGCCAGGTTGCGCGGCTGGTCAACGTCGCAGCCGCGCCGCACGGCGATGTGGTACGACAGGAGCTGCATCGGGATCGCGCTGAGCAGCGGGTAAAGCAACGGCGTCGTGCGCGGCAGCTCCAGCGCATAGTCGCACTTCGACGCCAGCTCGGCGTCGCCCTCAGTGACGATCCCGACGACCGTGCCCTCGCGCGCCCGCACTTGCTCGACGTTCGACAGCATCTTGTCGCGCGTACCGTCATCGAGCGCGATCGCGACGACCGGCATCGTCCGGTCGATGAGCGCGATAGGGCCGTGTTTCATCTCGCCCGCCGGGTAGCCCTCGGCGTGGATGTAGCTCACTTCCTTGAGCTTCAGCGCCCCTTCGAGCGCCATGGCGTACTGGGCGCCGCGCGCGAGGAACAGGAAGTTGCCGGCGCCGGCCAGCGCCGTCGCGATCTCCTGGACCCGCGACTCGAGCGCCAGCACCCGGCCCATCAGGCCCGGCGCCTGCGCCAGCCCGTCGAGCTTTGCCGCCAGCGACGCCTCGTCGAGCGTGCCCCGCACGCGCCCGATCTGGCACGCCAGCATGTACAGCGCCGCGACCGACGCCGTCAGCGTCTTCGTGCTCGCCACCGCCACCTCCGGCCCGCAGCGCGTCAGCACGAACCCGTCGGCCACGCGCGTGCTCTGCGCCCCCGGCGTGTTGCAGATCGTTACCTGCGTCGCGCCGCGGCGCTTCGCCTCCGCCATCGCCTCGAGCGTGTCCACCGTCTCGCCCGACTGCGCCACCGAGACGACGAGCGTCCGCGGGCCGATCAGCGCGTCGCGGTAGCGAAACTCGGACGAGTTGTCGACCTCCGCCGGGACGCCGGCGATGCGCTCGAAGTACGCGCGGCCAACCATCGCCGCGTGCATGCTCGTCCCCATGCCAATGAGCACCACCCGGTCGACGGCCCGCAGCGTGTCGTCCGCAATCCGCAGATCCTCGAGTTCCACGCCCGGCGGCTCGAACTGCGCCCGCCCGCGGAACGTGTCCATGATGCACTCCGGCTGCTCCATGATCTCCTTGAGCATGAAGTGCTTCCACGCGCCCTTCGCCGCCGAGAGCGCGTCGAAGGGCACTACCTGCGGCTCGCGGTGCACCGGTGCGCCGTCGAAGGTAACGTAGTCGGCGCCCTTCGGCGTCACGGAGGCGATCTCGCCGTCCAGCAGGAACGCCACCCGCTGCGTCTCCGGCAGCAGCGCCGGCAGGTCGCTGGCGACGAACATCTCGCCTTCGCCGTAGCCCACGACGACGCCGCCTGCGTTCCCCGCTCGCGCGGCGAGCAGGTGCCCCGGCTCGCGGCGTGACATGACGACGATCGCATGGGCGCCGCGGATCCGGCCGAGCGTGCGCCGGAGCGCCGTCAGCAGGTCATCGCCTTCGTCGATGTAGGACTCGAGCAGGTGCGGCAGCGTCTCGGTATCCGTCTCCGACCGCAGCTCGTGTCCCCGCGCCCGCAGCTCGGCGCGCAGCTCCAGGTAGTTCTCCACGATGCCGTTGTGGATGACGACGAGGTCGCCGCTGCAGTCGCGGTGCGGGTGCGCGTTGTCCGTCGTCGGCTTCCCGTGCGTCGCCCAGCGCGTGTGGGCGATGCCCGTCGAGCCGGCCGGATACGCGCCCTCGAGCGCCGCCCGCAGCACGGACAGCTTCCCCGCGCCCTTCACCACCTCGATCCGGCCGTCGTCGAGCACGGCGATACCGGCGCTGTCATAGCCGCGGTACTCGAGCCGCTGCAGGCCATCGAGCAGCAGCGGCGCCGCCGGGCGCTCGCCCGTGTACCCCATGATGCCGCACATCAGCCCTCCTCCGTCACCGAAGCTATGCGCCTCGCCGTCAGCGCCGCATCAGCCGCCGCCTCGCCGGCATGTCGATTTCGTTTGCAGTGCATGCAGACTCCTGTGCGCCGGCGCGCCTCGCGGCACGCCCGCGCGACGGCCCCGCGTCCTTGCGGAGCGCCTTCCGATGGCTGCAGGGTCTGCGAAAGGGGGAGCGACCGGCGTGTCCGCCGGTGCACGCCGGGCGGTCTTTGTCGGGCGCTTGCGCTGCCCGGTTTGCCCCGCCCGTGACGACTGTGCGGCCGGGAGGCCATCCGCCGAGTGTTTCGATCGGCCTCCTCCTCGTCATCCGCGGCGGCGTCCGCCGCGGACCTGGCGCTTCATCTCATGCTCCCGCCCGTCGCTTCGCGGTACCTCCCGTCTCCGGCGTCCCGTACTCGACCCACGACTTCCCGTTCGTCGTGGCGCCCTTCACTCCTGCGCCGGTCACGAGCGATTCTACAGGCTCGCCGACGATCTGCAAGACCTCGCGGAGCGTCGAGGCGAACGCGACCGGCGCGCCAATCGCCACCTGCACGTCCACCGGCGAGCCCTCGTCGAGGAAGCGCATGCCGGTGTAGTCCAGCGCGTAGCGCGGCAACACCACGAGGTCCGCGCGCTCGCCGCGCAGCGCATCGGCGAAGTCCGCCGAGACGAGCAGCCCGGACACGTTCACGCGCGGCCCGAAGAAGCGGTTCTCGACCGCCCGCACGCGCACGTCGGTCCCGGTCGCATCGGCGAACTCCACGGCCAGCCGCGACAGCGTCGGCGCAATCAGCGTGCCGCACGCCAGCGTGATGCGGCGCACCGTGTCGACCCGCCGCGCCCGCCTCTTCGCGCGCCGCCAATCGTCGATCAGCGAGCGCGCCATGCCGATCCCGTTCTCGAACTGCGGGAAGCCGTCGTACCGAGCCGCCGCTGGCGGTTCGATGCCCGCGAGCAGGTAGTACTCATCGGCGAGATGCACGAGCGTGCGCCCCAGCGCGCGGCGGTACCGGTGCTGGTAGGGCGTCACCTGCGCGATGACCTGCCGCGTGTGCTCCGGCGTGCAGCCCTCGACCTCGTCCGCGTGCACGCCACGGGCGATGCGCTCCTCCGCGGTCATCGTTGCGCCCACGGGCACGATCGAGATCGTCTGCACGGTCGGGTGCAGCGCCGCCAGGTCTTCGATCGTCCGGTCGAGCGCCGCCCCGTCGTTCACGCCCGGGCAGAGCACGATCTGCGTGTTCGCCTGGATGCCGAGCGCCGCCAGCCGCCGCAGTTGCGCGACGACGTCGGGCGCGTGCGGGTTCCCCAGCAGGTAGCGCCGCAGTCCCGGCTCCGTCGCGTGTACCGAGATGTTGAGCGGCGAGAGCCGCTGCTCCTCCAGCCGGCGCCAGTCGTCGTCCGTGAGGTTCGTCAGGGTCACGAAGTTCCCGTGGAAGAAGCTCAGGCGGTAGTCGTCGTCCTTCACGTAGAGCGTCTTCCGCAGCCCGCGCGGGTTGCCCTTGAGGAAGCAGAAGAAGCAGGCGTTGTTGCACGTGCGGATGCCGTCGAACGCCGCATCCTGGAACTCCACGCCCAGGTCGGCGTCCGGGTGCTTTTCGATCGTCACCGCGCGCGCGCCGTCCTCGCCGACGACCGTCAGCTCGATGATGTCCTCGGCCGCGTGGAACTGGAAGTCGACCGCGTCGCGCAGCGTGCGGCCGTCGATCGCCGTGATGCGCTCGCCCGGCCGCATGCCGGCCGCCTCCGCGAGGCTGCCGGGCCGCACCGCTTCGATGACGCCGCCGTGGTTCGGCCGCCGCAGGCTCGGCGTGCGTCGCGCCTCGGTCACGTCGCCCGCTCCCTGCCGACGATGGTTGCGATTCCGGCGCTCACGACGCCGCGAGCGTCTCCAGCCGCCGCACGACGTCCTCGATCACGCCGTCCGGCGTGGAGGCCCCGGCCGCGACGCCGACCGCATCGTGCCCCGCGAGCCACGACGGCTCGATCTCCGCCGCCGACTCCACGTGGTGCGTCTCGACCCCGTGCTCGCGCGACACCTCGCACAGGTGTCGCGTGTTCGCGCTCTCGCGACCGCCGACGACGATCATCAGGTCGACCTTCTGCGCGAGCTCCTCAGTCGCCTCCTGCTGGCTCGTCGTCGCGTTGCACAGCGTGTTGATGACGCGCAGCTCGCTGATGCGGTCCATGTGCTCGGCCAGCAGCTTGCGCACGAAGCTCGCGAAGTGCCCCTCCGTCTCCGTCGTCTGCGAGAGCACGCCGACGCGCGACGGCATCCAGTCCGGCAGCGGGCCGTCGAGGTCGGCCTCCGTGCGCATCGTCACCGCGCGCCCGTTCGCCCAGCCCAGGATGCCACGCACCTCCTTGTGCTCCGGATCGCCGAAGACGATCAGCCCGAAGCCCTCGTCGGTCAGCCGCTTCGCCCACTGCTGCGCGCGCGTCACGATCGGGCAGGTCGTGTCCACGACGCTCGCGCCCCGCCGCTCGAGCTCGCGCAGCACGTCCGGGCCGACGCCATGCGCCGTGATGGCGACCGGCCGCCGGTCCACGCCCTCGAGCGTCGGGATGACGTCCACGCCGCGCTCGCGCAGCCGCTCGACGACCTGCGGGTTGTGGACCGTCGAGCCGAGGCTCGTGATCGGCCCGAGCTCGTTCGCCGCCGACTCCATCATTTCGACGGCGCGGCGCACGCCCATGCAGAATCCGAGTTCGCGTGCCTTGAGGATGCGCACCGGCGGGCTCTCGTTTACAAGACATAACGCGCGCAGCCGCACGCGTCCGCCGAAAGTATACCGGCTGGCCCGCCGCTGGCGGCGGGGGCTATGCGCGCCGTGCAAGGCGCGCCGTCAGGCCTGCTCGACGGCGCTGACGGCCTCCGCGCGGCCCGCTTCCATGCGGGCTGCGGCCTCGCGATACGCCCCGCGGTACCGCTCGGGCAGCAGCTCCGCGACCCGCACCATGATCTCGTCCGTCGCTTCGCGCGCCGCATCGCTGGTGATGCGCTCGACCCTCGTCGGGTAGAACGGCTTGCCGATCTTCACGTACACGCGTGGGCCGATGAACGGCCGCACGAACACCCACGGCCACGGCACGCTCTCGGTGCCCCAGATCGCGATCGGGATGATCGGCGCCCCGGTCCGGAAGGCGATCAGCGCCGTGCCGGGGAAGCCGCGGTGCAGTTGCCGGTCGCGGCTGCGCGTGCCCTCCGGGAACATCAACAGCAGGATCCCGTCGTGGATCACGCTCTGCGCCTCGCGCAGCGCCGCCAGGTCGGCGCCCTGCCGGTCCACCGGGAACGCTCCGATGAACCGGAATAGCAGGTTGACCACCGGCCAGCGGAACATCTCCTTCTTGGCCATCGTGATCACCCGCCGGTTCAGCACCGAGGGGATGACGCACGGGTCCGCGTTGTTCAGGTGGTTCGACACCAGGATCGCGCCCCCGCGCCGCGGGATGTTCTCACGTCCTTCGACATACGGGCCGCGCACGTACAGGAAGGTGCACAGGCGGATGAACCACACGACCGCCCAGTAGCTGAGCGGCACGATGCGCCAGATCATCCGTGTGCCAGAGCTACGATGCGTCGCACCACCTCCTCCAGCGTCAGTCCGTCGGTATTGATGATCACAGCGCCGGCGGCGGGCGTCAACGGCGAGAGGGCGCGCGTCGAGTCGAT
>Ga0070741_10010293_pt1 | contig 17729 bp, 16 predicted proteins | sample Coa_R1_4_FD_66440 | JGI IMG/M metagenome (GOLD analysis project Ga0070741, IMG submission 66440) | Surface soil microbial communities from Centralia Pennsylvania, which are recovering from an underground coalmine fire - Coalmine... | ecosystem: Environmental > Terrestrial > Soil > Unclassified ...
GTGGACTATCTGCAAGCCCACAACAATTTCGGAATGAACATTGTGATCTCGCGCGAAGAGGTCCTGCTCGATACCGGAGGCGGGCTGAAGCGCGCAGCCGACTTTTTCCTCAAGCATTCTGCTGATGGTGAAGAACCGTTTGTCTTACACAATGTTGATGTGATCAGCACGATTGATCTGCGGCGTATGCTGCAATTCCACACGGAACATCAGGCGCTCGCCACGCTCGCAGTGCAGGACCGAAAAACGTCGCGCTACCTGCTGTTCGATGAAGCCTCGCAGCTATGTGGAAGACGAGTGGGCGAGAGTTCCACACCTGAATTGGTGCGCGAACCGGAGCTACTGCAAGCCCTGGCCTTTTCTGGCATCCATGTAATTTCGCCGCGTTTGCTGACCATGATGAGCGAAGAAGGTGTCTTCTCGATCATCAATTGCTACCTGCGCCTGGCTGCGGCGGGGGAGAAGATTATGGGCTTCCGCGCTGACCAATACTACTGGCGCGACTTGGGCCGACCCGAGCACGTAGCCAAAGCCGCCAAAGATATTGAGCAGAACTTGGTTAGCCAGTGAGCCGGCCATTCCCAGGTTAGCCCAAAAGCAGGGCGAACCTGGGCCTAGGCTTTGTCTCAGGCGGCAATTATATTTGGCTGCGGGTGGCCAGCATGGAGGCACTGCGCAGTGTAGATTTCCAGCGCGGCAGCAGCGTCAACTACGCTTTCCACCTTGCCGTTTTCGTCGAGATTCAGGTTCGCGCCGCGGATGGCGAACCAGGCCTCGGTAATTTCTTTCTGATCCTCGAGGACGTGCAAGGTGTGCACCGATCCCGCGGGTTCGTAGAGATACGATCCGGCAGTGTTGATCTCGGGATACTCCAAATACTTCCAAGCACCGCTCAGGGTGAAGGCGAAGACTTCGCCGGTATGCTTATGGCGCTGAATGGTTACGCCCGGCTCAAAGCGCACCCGGATAACCCACAGCCCGGCCTCGACGTCGGCCTGGAGCAGTTGAAACGTCACGCCCTCCTGGTAAGGAACAAAGGGCAACTCGTGCTCGCCGCGGTGGAATGCGCTGGGGACAGAAATAGCGACCGGCTTAGTGGCCATCCGACCTCCTACTTAGACTTTAAAATCGTGCCAAGTGTACACCCGGAAGCCGTTCGGGGTATTGCGAAAAGGAGGGTACCGCGGAGCGGCCCGGACGTGGACGTTCTGTACAGGCCGCGCGCTGCACGTCTACAATGCACACGCCGAAAATCCTGGAGATAACCGCTGGGCATGTGACCGGTTAGGAGAAGGGCGTGACGCGGCTTTCGCGACTAACAAAATCAATATTCATCATTGCCGGACTCTGCGTCTCGGCAGCAGCATTCTCACAGAACAGCATTCCCACCCGGCGTATCGTTCTCGCTGCAAGTACAGTGCTGGATGGTAAGGGCCACACGCTGCACGACGTCCGGATTGTGGTGGAAGGTTCAAAGATCGTCGCGATAGAACCGGGGTCAGTTGGGCCGGTCGATTACGACCTACATAGCCTCACAGTGCTGCCCGGCTGGATTGACGCGCACGTGCACATCACGTGGATATTCGGCAAGGACGGCAAGAATGCTGGAACCGATGGCACAAGTCAGGAGGACGCCTACAAAGCCGCTTCGAATGCCTGGGTGACGCTGATGGCCGGGTTTACGACCGTGCAGAGTGTCGGCGCGCCCAATGACGTCCCACTGCGAGACGCGATTGCGAAAGGAATACTGCCGGGGCCGCGAATACTGACTGCGGTCGAGCCACTCGAGGGGAAAGGCCCGGCGACAGGAACGCCTGATGAAATCCGCGGGTTCATCAGGAAGCAAAAAGCGGCCGGTGCGGACCTGATCAAGATCTTCGCGTCGGAATCGATCCGCAAAGGCGGCGGCATGACTCTCTCGCAAGAACAACTGACTGCCGCCTGCGACGAGGCAAAGAAGCTGGGGTTGCGGACGCTGGTGCACGCGTACAAAGAGGCAGTTCGCGCTGCGGTTCTGGCGGGATGCACCCAGATCGAGCACGGAACGCTCGCCAGCGATGAGGATCTGAAACTCGTGGCGGAGAAAGGCACGTATTTCGATCCGCAATGCGGGCTGGTCATCGAGAATTATCTGCAGAACAAAGACAAATATCTCGGCACGGAAGGCTACACCGCTGAAGGATTCGCAGCCATGGAAAAGGTCCTTCCGCTGGATCATGAGATCGTGCAGCATGCGACGAAAACTCCCGGTCTGAAAATGGTTTTTGGAACGGATGCGGTGGCCGGTGCGCACGGGCGTAATGCTGAAGAGTTTATTGACCGCGTACGCGACTGTGGTGTCGATCCGATGGCGGCGATGATTTCCGCAAACTCGCTGGGCGCTGAGGCGCTCGGCATGGCCGATCAGATTGGATCGATCGCCCCCGGAATGCAGGCGGATATTATTGCGGTCGACGGAGATCCGTTGAAAGATATTACTGCGGTGCGGCGGGTCGTATTTGTGATGAAGGGCGGCGTTGTGTACAAGAACTCCGTACGTGCAGCGATTCCGGCGTATGCGGGAGTGCAGCCGTGATGTCATTCCCCTGTTAGCGGCCAAGAACTGTGGGGCACCAACGGCTAGCGTCTGAGCAGGTTCTTGGCGATGAACAGCACGTTGGCTGGACGTTCCGCCAGGCGCCGCATCAGGTACGGATACCATTCCGTTCCAAACGGAATATAGACCCGCATGCGCCAGCCATCGCGCACCAGCGCCTGCTGCAAATCGCGGCGGATGCCATGCAGCATCTGAAATTCGAAATGATCGCGCGGAATGCGCTCGCGCGTAGCGAAGGCCTTGGTCTCGTTAATGATGTGCTCGTCATGCGTCGCGATGCCATGATAGACATCGCTTTTGAGCAGCATCTTCATCAGCTTGATGTAGTTCGCATCGACCTCTGACTTTTTCTGGAATGCAATCTCCGGCGGTTCCTTGTACGCGCCCTTGCATAAGCGAATGCGAATCTTCTCGGACAATAATTTCTCGATGTCGGCTTCCGAGCGTCGCATGTAGGCTTGGATGACTGCGCCAACTGAGTTGGCGTTGCCCGGCATGCGGTGCAATTCGTGCACGAAGTCGAGCGTGCGTTGGGTGTAAGCCGAACCTTCCATGTCTACGCGGACGAAATTGGGCGGGCTCATCTTCGCAGCTTTTTCGACAAGACTCGCGACCTGCTGTGTCGCCAGGTTTTCATCTACATCCAATCCCATGTGCGTCAGCTTGACCGAGATGTTGGCGTCGAGCTTGCGAAGGGCAATCTCGTCGAGCAAATGATGATAGAGCTGAGCGCTGTGCCGGGCTTCTTCCGCGTTGGTGACATTCTCGCCCAGATTGTCGATGGAGACGCTCATGCCCATCTGATTGACGGCACGAGCGGCGCGGAGCACGTCTTCGGGCTGAGTACCGGCGACAAAGCGGGCTGACATGCGCTGGCCGATGGCAGAGCGTTCAGCCACCGCCCGCAGTGCGCGGCTCTCGGAAAGGGAAATGAAGAGCGCCCTCAGCACGAGGGCCCTGTGCAGATCGCCGAAGTGACAAACGGAGTGCTTTCGACCATGAAGTCCACTGAATTTTGTATCACAAACGTGAGGACTTCGAGGTAGGACGGCAATCACACGGGACGGTGAAGCAGAGTACAGCCGCGCGGCCTTACTTATCCGCGTCAAACCTGACTTCGATGACTTCCTTGCTTTCGTGCTGGGCCGGCTGCCATTTCCATTTGCGGACAGCACTCTCAGCTGACTGTATCAGCAGAGGGTGACCGCCTTTGATTTCAACACCCTTGACTACGCCATTGGGGGCGACGACCGCTTCAATTTTCACCACGCCATGCACATTCATGGTGCGAGCCAGCGAGGGATACGCTGGGACGACGCGGTTGGTCACTTTCCGGACGGAGTCGCTAGCAGTTTGCTGTTGCGCGCCGTCACCAGCAAAGGCAGTGAGAGGCCCCGATAGGATAGCCGTACAGACCAGCAGTGCAGTGACTCGTGCGATGTAGTTCATAGGGAAACTTCGGTGGTAATCCAAGCTTACGTTTGTGGGGGTACGAACTGAAGATCACGAAGGTAACGGCAGGTAAGCCCCGAAGCTGCTAGTCAGTAGCTACTCGTAAAGGGGCATGATATCAAGCATTAAGGGCCGTGGCGTCAACGTTCTCCACGCAGTCGGAGACCCTGTGCGGGACGGTATCAGTTGTTAGCTGGGCGTAAAACGAAAGTAAGGTGGTTGATTTCAGCTAGCAGCTAAATGCCGGCAGCTGGAAGCTAATCACAGTCCGGTGCGCAGTTCGCGCAGCCAGGGATCGGAGTTCCACATTTTGCGAACTGCTTCGATCTGCTCTTTGGGGACAGCCACTCCGTCAGAAGCAGTGGAATTTTTCTCCGCCTGAAGCGGGTTGCGAGCCCCAGGAATAACGGTCGAAATAGCAGGGTGAGCAAGAATGAACTTAAGCGACCACTTGCCGAATGCGGTGTAGTCGCCCGGCTCGATTCCGGCGATTTCGCGAATCTGCTCGGCGCGGGTAACCAGCTCGTGCATCATGTCGGGCGGTAAGGTGTGCGAGCGGTGGTCGTTCTTGGCAAAGGTATGGTCCGGCTTGAATTTGCCGGCGAGGATTCCGTAATACAGCGGCACGCGCGCGATGATTCCGACATTATTCTTCTGTGCCAGAGGAAGGACCTCCGCTTCCATTTCGAGACGCAGAGCGTTGTAGGCAAGCTGAATGACCTGTCCCTTACCCCGTTGCAGTACAGCCATGGCCTCTTCAGGAAGGAAAATAGAAACGCCGTAATAGCGGATTTTGCCTTGCTTCTGAAGAAGCTCCATGGTTTCCGGCCAATCACCCTGGAGAATGTCCTTCACCTCGGGATTGTGAAGCTGGTAAAGGTCAATGACATCCTTTTTCAGACGTTTCAGGCTGGCTTCGCAGGAGCGCACGATGTGTTCACGGCTCCAGTCCTTGGTGCCGACGCCATCTCGCACCACATTTCCGACCTTCGAGGCGACATAAACGTCGTGCCACGCGGGACCGAGAGCTTTTCCAAGCATCTCCTCACTGCGGCCATTGCCGTAAACGTCGGCGGTATCGAAGAAGTTCACACCGAGTTCGCGGGCACGATGGACTGCGGCAATGGCGTCACGCTCCGGAACTTCGCCCCAGCCCCATTCGACGCCAGCGGCTTCGGCCGTTCCGCCGATGGCCCACGCGCCAAAACTGATTTCGCTTACCTTGAGGCCGGTCTGGCCGAGAGTGCGGTAGTGCATTCAAGAGCTCCTGGCGGTGCAAGGTTTCAAAGTTTCAAGGTTTCGAGTTTCAAAGTCTCAAAATGTTTCACAGGTTTCAACGATGTGTTTCAGTGTGTCAAAGCAGGTCCTGAGAACCCCTTAATTCTAAAAGTTCGGAACAGGAGAGAAACCTTGAAAGTTTTCAAACCGGCGAGAAACTTTGAAACCCTGAAACTTTGAAACCTACTTTCTACCGCCCTTCTTCTTCCAAGAATTTCTCAGCTTCCAGCGCAGCCATGCAGCCCGATCCGGCCGCGGTGATGGCCTGGCGATAGCGACGGTCCTGCACGTCACCGCACGCGTAAACACCCGGGACGCGAGTAAACACGTAGTCCCTCGTTTTTAGATATCCGTCCTGATCGGTGTCGAGTTGCCCTTCAAATATTTTCGCGTTTGGAATGTGTCCGATGCCGAGGAACATGGCGCTGGTCGGGAGCTCCCAGCTTTCGCCGGTTTTCACATTCCGCAACTTCAGTGCAGTAACTTCTTTCTTCGAGACGTCGTAGACATCTTCAACCACGGTATCGGTCAGGAACTCGATGTTGGCATGCTGGCGAGCGCGATCCAGCATGATCTTGGAAGCACGAAACTGGTCACGGCGGTGGATCAGCGTGACCTTGCTTGCGAACCGGGTGAGGAACAGAGCTTCCTCCATAGCCGAGTCGCCGCCGCCAATTACGGCGATCTCTTTTCCGGAGAAGAAAAAGCCATCGCAGGTGGCGCAGGAAGAGACGCCGTGTCCAATGAGCGCCTGCTCGTTTTTGAGCCCCAGCCAGCGCGCCGACGCGCCGCTCGCAATGATCAAGGTGCGGGCCCGAATTGTATCTTTGCCGACCTGAATGGTGAACGGCCGCTTGCTGAGATCGGCGCCAGTGACATGGCCCAACTGGTACTCCGCTCCGAAACGCGAAGCCTGGCGGCGCATGTTCTCGATCAATTCCGGCCCCTGGATTCCTTCAGGGAAGCCGGGAAAGTTTTCAACCAGCGTGGTGAGCGAGAGCTGACCGCCCGGTTCGTGCCCCTCAATGACCAGCGGCTTGAGGTTGGCGCGTGCGGTGTAGAGCGCGGCGGTATGGCCGGCGCAGCCAGAGCCTATGATGAGTACGTTGCGAACAGTATCCATGTAGTGTGATTTTAGATTGCGGAACAGAAATTTGGATTCAGGGCTCCAAACGCAAACTCCAGTCGGATCATTTTGGTACTGATTTCCTGGCCGTGGGCTTATCGGCCCGCGGATTACTCAGGCGTGCCAATTCGTCAGGCACGGTGCGGCGCGCGCCGAGTAAGGTCCGGTAATTTGCGATCACCTCGGATGCGCTGCGGAACAGCGGCTCGAATGCGCTCTGGTTGGGCGCCGGACCGCCGCCCTCGCTTGCAGTGCAACGGGCGAGCACGACCGACGACTTGCCAAAGCGTTCCAGTTTGATGCGGCTGGCCGGAGTGCTTGCTCCGAGCATGGTCGCGGGACTGGTCACTGCTGAGGCGCTGTCTTCAATCGAAAGCTGCATCAAGTCCTTAGGATCGCGCACCCGAAACACCACAGTTTCCACCATGTTTTTGGGATCGGTGCTGAACGAATACTGCACGGTGGAGAAAGTGGCCTGCACCGAAAATTCGCGCCGAATGCGGACCCAGTCGGCAATACCGGCCTCGCCAACCTGCGCTCCCTTGATAGCCTTCATCACCGCGGCGTCCTGGTCAAGGCTCGACCTGCCCCGTGCGACCTCGAAGTCTGGACTGAAGAGCGGCTGCCGGGGAATTTTTGCCAGCGCCGCGGATATCTCGCGCTGCTCGTCTGCAGAAGGCGAGCAGACGTTCAGCACATTGACCTTCACCTGGGGCTGGGATGGCTGCTGGGCAAACGCCGGCACGATGAAGGCGAGTGCAGTAGCCAGGTACAGAATGTTTCGGAGCACGGGGGAATTGTAGCAGCACCGAAAACCATCCAGCTTTGTCTCCGCGCACCTCGGCGTGCTCGGCGGTTAGAATATGTTATGGCAAATTTGACGCTTGTCTATGGGATGCGATTGCTGCCGGCGGATGAAGTCGTGGAGGTCGGAGACGCGCCGGTGAAGTTAAAGAATGGCCGCGAGGCACACGTCACTATGCACGTGCTCGAAGGCAGTAAGGACGAGATCGAGAAACAGCTGAAGACCAGCCTGGATGCTTTCTTCGATTTTTACCCAGAGATATAGGTAACGCGCGAGAGCGTGCTTCGTCTCACGGCTATAATCGAGGCTGGCCGTCATGCAATTACCCTTCCGCTACTTGCGCGCGCGGCTGAGCCGGGCCGGTCTGTTACCCACCACGCGATTTGCCCGCGTCACCTGCTACTTGTCGGCCCTGGACATAGGCCTATTCCTGCTCGAAAAGCTATCTGCAGCACTCAACTTGTCGTTTGGCAAGAGCCTGGGCGGGTGGGTTACCTTTCTCGGCTACGTTCTTACCAACCTGTGGCTGATTCTGGCTTATCGCTGGCTGAGAACAAGGCTGCTTTGGCGGCTGCGCAACCGGCTCATCGTCACCTACGTATTCATCGGAGTCATTCCCGCGCTGCTGCTGCTGAGCATGGGGGCAATCTCGGTTTACCTGTTCTCCGGCCAATTCGCAAATTATGTGGTGACCTCCGAACTTAACGGGCATTTGCGGACCATGGAAAAGGTCAACGCAGCGGTCGCCAGCGAGATTGCAGCACGGCTGGCGCGCGGCGAGCCAGCCAGTTCTCTGTCGCTCGAGGGGCTAAAGAAAACCGACGCGACGTGGTCTCACCATGTGGTCTGCGGATGGTTGAACAGCAAACCTCTACCGATGTGCGGCGCCTCGCCTGCCTTTGCGGAACCGTCCCATTTGCCTCCTAAGTTCGCCGACATTGTGCGCGATAACGGCAAGCTGTACCTGCGGGCGGGCACCACAATTCTAGTCGGTCAACGAACTTTGAACGTAATCTCCAGCGAACCGCTCGATCGGGACGTGCTGGAGCGGCTGGCCGCCTCGGTCGGCGAGATGACGCTTTACGGCGAGACGTTCCAGCTAAATTCGGACACAAAGAAGCCATCCGACAGCAAGGGTCCAAACCGCGAACACGAGGCCATCGTCATCGCCGATCGTGGCAGCAATCAGGGGCTTCGCCCCACATTCACCGCGGGCAATATTCCACCGGCAACCGGTTTTTTCGACCGCGAGATTAACTTCGGGACACCACTTCCTGTGGTCGACTGGGCAAGCGGCGACGCGAAGAAAGCCGGGGCATTGCTGCAGGTTGTCACCCGTCCATCGCTGGTGTACGCACGCCTGTTCGCGGCGATGGGTGACTTCGCCAAGGGCATTGAATACTTCCTGTTCGCGATTGCCATTGTCTTTGCCGTAATTGAGTTGCTCGCCCTGATCATCGGAACCCGGCTCACCCGCACGGTCACCAAAGCAGTGGCGCAACTGTATGTTGCGACCCAGCACATTAACCGCGGTGATTTCCGCCATCGCATTCCGGTGAAATCGGCCGATCAGCTGGCGACGCTGGCGAACTCGTTCAACTCGATGACTGCTTCCATCGAGCAGCTGATTGAAGAACAAAAGCAGAAGCAGCGCCTGGAAAGTGAACTGGCAATCGCGCAGGAAGTGCAGGCTCAGCTGTTCCCGCGGCAAATTACCGAATTGGAATCGCTGGAGGTGCATGGTTTCTGCCGGCCGGCGCGGACAGTTAGTGGCGACTACTACGACTTTCTCAGCGTGAACTCAGACAAGCTGTTGCTGGCGGTGGGGGACATCAGCGGGAAAGGGATCTCTGCGGCACTGCTGATGGCGACCATTCATTCCGCGGTCCGGGCCTACAGCATGGAACAACTCCCCGCTGTTCAGGAGCGAGTGGCTATGATAGCCGGCGGCGGTTCACCTTTCATGCTGACTGCCCCGGCCAACGGTGGTGAAGTGTCGCCCGGCACGCTGCTTGCGCTGCTGAACCATCACCTCTATGAAAGTACACCAGCCGAGAAATACGCCACGTTGTTTCTCGGGCTGTACGACGAGAATCAGCGGACCTTCCGGTATAGCAACGGCGGACATCTCCCGCCAATCGTTCTCGCCGAAGATGGATCGCTACGCCGGTTGGATTGCGGCGGCACAGTTGTCGGATTGTTCGACGGAATGAGTTACGACGAGAACTCGGTCCAGCTCCGCCGCGGAGATATTTTCGTCGCCTATAGTGACGGAATTACCGAGCCGGAAAACGACTTTGGCGAATTCGGCGAGCAGCGGTTGATCGATCTCTTACGCGAGAACCGTGATTTGCCGCTGGCACGGATCAGCGAAATCGTCACCGCGGCCGTGGAAGACTGGATTGGGGCGAACGAACAGCCTGACGACATTACGCTGGTGCTGGCGCGAGTGAGATAAAGCGCGGCGGACTGCCAAGTCCATCCTATATGGCCTAGAGCCTGGAGCCCACAGCCCAAAAATTCAATCGGGGCAGCCGCATCGACGGCTTGGCGGACCAAGCTCTCTGCTCGAAACCTAGCCCGTCAACCGGAGCTGACTGCCCCGTCGGCCCCGCGCACCCGCTTTCGCAGGCACGCCCAGCGCGGAGCAAACTTAATTAGTTTTTCGCTTGGGTGAGTAAGAAGACGAGGAAACGACTAGCAGATCAGGACACAGAATAGCGCCAGTCGCGTGTGTCCACCTTCGGTAGTGAGAAACAGGTCGTTGTCTGCACGTTGTTCAAGCGCAGGATGCGGCAGAACCAAGCTGGTCAGCCCTGCGATAGCATGGATAGCCGAACTGCCCGAGGACGAGCGCAGCTTCACTGAGACCGGTGCCGTACCGCTGTGGAAAGTAAAGTCGGGTAATGCCACCTGAGGCAAGATCAGGATGAGGGCGAAAAGTACGAGTTCGGTGAGGAGAAGCGCCCACTTCCAACGTGGCATCAGAGCACCCACAGATTGTCAATACGATAGTGCCATTGGAAAACAACTGTCAAGAGACGTAAGCCTCTACTCATCCATGGTCAACACACATCGCTGCCTGCTGTTCGCCGCCGTTCGATAGGCCTGCACGGCCGTGGAGAACGGGCAAAAATTCGCCTCGCGAGGCTTGATCCAGCCAACTTCAATCGGCTTGATCAGTTCGCGCAGGATCATCCCCGATCCCTTGGCGTCGACACGGAAAGTATTCAGTCCGAACAGACGGAGATCGTTTCTGTAGAAACGGAGCAGGTCCAAGCTGATACGAGCATCACTCGGGACGGTGATTGCGACCATGCGTCCTCCGGGCCGCAGGGCATTCAGGGCGATCTCAAACATTGTTCCGCTTACCGTATCGAACGCTACGTCGACTCCGGAGCCTACGGCCTTCTTCAAATCATCCGTAAAGGAACCGGAGGAGGAGCTGAGCATGATGTCAGCGCCGGAGCGATTCTCGCCGGTGCGATCAACCCCCACTACTCGCGCGCCAGCCCAATTTCCGAGTTGAACGGCAGCGTACCCGACGTTGCCGTTGGCGCCGATGACCAGCACGGTTTCGCCTTTCTTCAACTCCGCGCGATCGAACAATGCGGCCCATCCCGTCACTAATGCACTCCCTATCGACCCGGCATGGCGCAACGAGATACTCTGCGGCTTCGGAACTACCGCCTCAGAAGGCACTACTACGTATTCGGCGTGAGTGCCGTCGCGAGCGAAGCCGAGTTCGCCTCCGGTGCCCCACACCTCCTGCCCGGCGCAGTTGGGCGTTGCTTGTTCAATTATTCCGGAGAAATCGCGCCCGGGAGTGCGGGGCAAAGTTGTCATATCACGAAACACTCCCTGCACGTTCTTGATGTCGGCAGAGGTGATCGAGGCGGCGTGAACTCTGACCAGGACCTCGTCCCCGCGAGGCTGCGGAACGGGAACATCTTCAAGGCGCAGGTGCTCGATGCCAAATTCATGAAACCGCAATGCGCGCATGGGGTACTGATGCAGCTTTACGTCGTGCCGATGCGCGTGATTCAGCATTTGCAATCCACGTACGGGCCGCACACGTGGGTGTGAGGCACCTCACCATGCGACGTGGCTAGAGTCACTGCCGGTAGTCCATTAAACATTTGTAATCACTTGTTGGCTGGAGTGCGGTCCGCGTCGCAGAAAGAAGCGCCCAGCAAGAGCAAATCATGGAAAAAGACCAGACGGTCGGATGCCCATTATGTCAGGGCAACGGACAAGTACGGCGCTCCCGGCTCAGCCACGCCCTAAGCGATAGAGTGCTCCGCGAAAAACTCGAGGCCTATGTTGCGGAGTTGCTGGGTGAAGCAAGCGGACCTGCCGAAGTGGGCGCGAATGGCTCACGTGACTTTCAAAAGGAAGTCCACAGCTGGAATCCAGAGCTGCCGATTTGGCGTAGAAGCCCCAAGGAGTAAACGACCTTGGACATGAATTCATAATTCGGAAAAGGCTGCCACCATGCCGCAAGTCGATTTGCAAAACGTGGAACCGCTGCTGGAGCAGTACGAAGATCGACGCACCAACCTCATACCTATTCTTCAGGAAGTCCAGGACACCTACCGGTATTTGCCGCAGGACGTTCTCAAAAGAATTTCGAAGAAGTTGAAGGTTCCGCTTACCGACGTGTACCAGGTCGCAACCTTCTACCGCTGCTTCAGCCTGGTCCCGCGGGGCAAACACGTGATCCAGGTTTGTCTGGGGACGGCCTGTCACGTCCGCGGAGCGCCGCGCGTGCTCGACCGTATCCTGCGCGATCTGAAGATGGCTGGGCCCGGCACTTCAAGCGACCTGCAATTCACAGTTGAGACCGTGCGCTGTATCGGATGTTGCGGGCTGGCGCCTGTAGCACGGGTAGACAACACCAACACACATCCCCACCTGACGCAGGCCAAGGTACCCGGACTGATCAAAAAGTACTCAGAAAAAGCTGACGAGCATAAGACCGTCAAGGCGGACGAGGCAAGCCATGCAAAAGCTTAAGTCGCCCCACGAACTGAAAGAGTTGAGGCTTTGCCTGGAAGCCAGCGAAACCGCGCGGCCATGCATTTCGGTATGCGCCGGCAGCGGATGCAAGGCGTCTGGAGCAGACAACGTCATCGCCTCCATCCGGCGGGAACTCGATAAACGCGAACTGTCGGGCACGATCGATCTGAAGAGCACCGGCTGCCACGGATTCTGCGAAAAAGGCCCGGTGATGATCATCTGGCCGGACAAGATCTTCTACAACGGGGCCACCCAAAGCGACGCCAACGAAATCGTCAACAGTGCCCTTGCAGATCATGGCCACAAGAAGCCGGTTGAGAAGCTCCTATATAAGGACCCGAACACCGGCGAGCGCGTGCTGCACGAAGACGATGTCCCCTTCTACGCGCGGCAGAAACGGGTGTTGTTCGGCAACAACGGCAAACTCGATCCCAAAGATATTCGCGACTACATCAAGGTCGGTGGATACACCGCGCTGGCGAAGGTGCTGAGCGAGTTCACGCGCGAGCAGGTGGTCGAAGACGTGAAGCGCTCCGGCCTCCGCGGCCGTGGCGGCGCGGGATTCCCTACTGGAGTGAAGTGGGAGGCGCTGCGCAAGAGCACCACGCGTCCGCGCTACATTATCTGCAACGCCGATGAGGGTGATCCGGGCGCGTTCATGGATCGCAGCTTGCTGGAAGGCAATCCGCACAGCGTGCTGGAAGGCATCATCATCGGCGGATACGCGCTGGAGGCAGCCGAAGCCTTCGTCTACGTGCGCGCGGAATATCCGCTCGCGGTCGAGCATTTAGCAATCGCGATTCAACAGGCCGAAAAAGCCGGACTGCTGGGCGAAAACATTCTGGGATCCAAATTCAGTTTCAAGGTCCATCTGGTACAAGGTGCAGGAGCATTCGTCTGTGGTGAAGAGACTGCGCTAATCGCCTCCATTGAAGGCAGAGTTGGCGAGCCGCATCCGCGGCCTCCGTTCCCGGTCCAGAAAGGCCTTTGGGGCAAGCCGACTGTCATCAATAACGTAAAAACCTGGGCCAGTGTGCCGGTGATCATCAATAAAGGCGCGGACTGGTACGCCTCGATTGGCACTGAGCGCAGCAAGGGCACGATGGTGTTCTCGCTGGTCGGCAAGATCAATAACACCGGGCTAGTGGAAGTCCCGATGGGCATCACGCTGCGCGAAATGATTTACCAGATCGGCGGCGGGGTCCCGAAGGGGAAAAAGCTGAAGGCAATCCAGATTGGCGGCCCTTCGGGCGGATGCATTCCCGCCAACATGATCGATCTGCCCATCGACTACGAAGCATTGACGCAAGCCGGATCGATGATGGGCTCGGGTGGCATGGTGGTCATGGATGAAGACACCTGCATGGTCGACGTCGCCCGCTACTTCATGGAGTTCCTGGAAGAAGAGTCCTGCGGCAAGTGTTTTCCCTGCCGCGAGGGCACGCAGGTCCTGAGAGACATCTTGAATCGCATCTCGCAGGGCAAAGGCACGGAAGACGATCTCGAATTGCTCGATGACGCCGGCTGGATGATCAAGGAAACATCGTTGTGCGGTCTCGGACAGACCGCGCCGAACCCGGTGCTATCGACCTTGCGGTACTTCCGTGATGAGTATGTTGCGCACATCCACGACAAGAAGTGCCCGGCGAAAGTCTGTAAAGAGCTGATCGTTTACGAGATTGACGAGACCATTTGCGACGGCTGCCACGCCTGCGTGCGGGTCTGTGCGACAGAGTCGATCCTGGGCGAAAAGAAGAAACCGCACACGATCGACTCGGGTAAGTGCATCAAGTGCGGCGCTTGTATCGAGGTATGCCAGCCTAAAGCGGTACTGGTGCATTAGCAGTTTCGAGTTTCAGGTTTCGAGTTGCGGAAAGCGAGTTGCTTGGCGAGCTTTGCGGATTTTCTTTGTGCTCTTTGCGGTTAAAAGTTGTAACCGCAAAGTACGCGAAGTCCCCGCAAAGAACGCAAAGAAGACCGGCACAAGATCTAAAGGAGAATGCCGTGCCAAAGCTGACGATTAACGGCATTGAAGTGGAAGTCGAACGCGGTACGACGGTGCTCGAGGCCGCACGCTTCCTGGGGATTCCGATTCCGACGCTGTGTCACGACGACGGGCTAGTGCCCTATGGCGCCTGCCGCCTCTGTCTCGTGGAAGTTTCAATGGGAAATGGAAACGGTGCCAGGAAGAAGCTGCAAGCCTCCTGTTGCCTGCCTGCGGAAGAGGGCATGGTAGTCGCGACCCACTCGGCGCGGGTCGAACGTGCGCGCAAGCTTCTGGTCGAGATGTACGTCGCGATCTGCCCCTCCTCGAAACGCATCCAGGATATGGCTTCTGCCATGGGCCTCAAGGAATGCCGCTACCAGCGCAAGGACGAAACCTGCATCCAGTGCGGTCTATGTGTCCGCATGTGCGAGCAGCAGATGATGGCGGGCGCCATCGGTTTCTCCGGCCGCGGATTGAACCGCAGCGTTTCGCGTCCCTTCGACATGACCAGCGAGAAGTGCCGCCAGTGCGGCGCCTGCCTGTACATCTGCCCGGTATGCGAACTGCGCTGCCAGGGCGCGCAAGCCGAGAGCACGCTGTGCAACGGCTGCGTCAACATTTCGACCGTGTGTTTCCAGAGTTACGACAACGCAATGTGTTTCCTTGACCCATGCCATGCCTGCGAGATCGGCGGCCCGTTCCGCGCTGATGTCGGGACAAAACAGCGGTCGAAAGAATTTACCCACATCGTGGGGAAATAGTGGAGAACTCCTATGACTCTTACGCGCCTTAACGCCTCCGCCGCGACGCTGACCAAGAATCGCACCGAAGATTCCATCAGCCCGTTCAGTGGAATGTGTACAACTTGTGTCGACGGCTGTATCGGCATGTGCGAGATCGGCAAGAGTGCCTATCGCGGCGCCGAGATGATTTATCCCCAGCCGTTCGGCATCATCACCACCGCCTCCCAGAAGGATTACCCGGTGGACCTGTCGCACTTCACCATCCTCGGCCGGGCTGCGGGCGCATGGGGCATAGAAGAAGATTCCAATCGCGCGCTCTTCCCCGCCGTGGATCTCGAAACCACAATCGGCGCTGACAACGGGATTAAGTACAAGCTGCCGTTTACCGTCGCCGCCATGGGCTCGACCAACGTCGCCAAGAACAATTGGCCAGGCCTCGCGGTCGGCGCTGCCATCACCGGCACCGGAATCGCCATTGGCGAGAACGTGGTCGGCATGGACATGGACTCGCGCTTCGATAACGGCAAAGTCATCTCGAGTTCCGATCTTGAGTGGCGCGTTCAGTGCTTCCGCGAGTGGCAGACCGACGGCTACGGCGAAGTATTCGTGCAGTCGAACGTCGAAGACACCATGCTCGGCGTGCAGGAATACGCCATCAAGAAGCTGGGCGTGAAAGCGGTCGAGCTGAAGTGGGGGCAGGGAGCCAAGGATATCGGCGGGGAAGTCAAGATTAAGGACCTGGCGAAAGCCCAGGAACTGCATCGCCGCGGATACGTCGTCCTGCCGAACCCGACCAACCACGTCGTCATCGAGGCTTTCAAGAAGGGCGCGTTCCACGAGTTCGAGCGCCACTCCCGCGTGGGCATGGTCACGAAAGATGGCTTCCTCAAAAGAGTTGAGGACCTCCGCAAAGCCGGGGCAAAGTGGATCACGCTGAAGACTGGCGCTTATCGCCCAGTCGATCTGGCCCGCGCGGTCAAGTTCGCTTCCCTGGCGAAGTTGGACCTGCTCACGGTCGATGCGGCGGGCGGCGGCACAGGCATGAGCCCGTGGCGCATGATGAACGAGTGGGGAATCCCAGGGATCGAACTTCACTCGATGCTGCGTCAGTACCTTGATGAACTGAAGCGGCGGGGCGAGTACATTCCTCCCATCGCGCTGGCCGGCGGATTTACCTTCGAAGATCAAATCTTCAAGGGATTTTCACTCTGCGCTCCCTACGTGAAGATGATTGCCTGGGCGCGCAGCCCTCTCGCGGCTGCGATGGTCGCGAAGAATATCGGCAAGGCGATTGAAGCGCAGACGTTGCCAATCTATGTCGAGCGCTTCGGAACGACGGTCGACGAGATCTTCGTCGCCTCGACCGAACTTCGCGAGAAGTACGGCGATCGCTTCAACAAACTGCCCACCGGAGCAGTGGGCTTCTACACCTACTATCAGCGTGTAGCGCAAGGCTTGCGGCAGCTGATGGCGGGGGCGCGCAAGTTCGGACTGAAATACATCGATCGGACCGATATTGCGGCGCTCACACCCGAGGCCGCTCGCATCAGCGGGATTGCGCTGGTGACGGACGTAGACAAAGAAGAGGCCGAAGCGGTTCTGGCTCTGTAATTCTGTCGAATTGCCAGCCAGTAAAAAGCGGGTGGATCTAACCGGATCCACCCGCTTTGTAATGCGGTAGTGAAGCTCTGCGCCGTGATACTAGAACCCAGAGTGCGACTGGTCTTAGGCCGGCAACAGGTTCGGCACCGCGATGGGTGGCGCAGGGCCTCCGGCCCTGCATAAAGGTAGCTAATCAGGGCGCTTTAGCGCCTGAGGTAATATGCAAATTTCACATCGTGGCCTAACTAGTGCGACAGGTTACTTCATCACCGCTTCGACTTACCAGAAGGCCTGCATCCTGCAATCTGACCGGATGGCCGGACTCTTCATTGATGTCCTATATCACTACAGGGCAGAGCACGAATACTGGCTGCACGAATTTGTCGTCATGCCCGACCATTTCCATTTACTCATAACCCCAGGAGCTGCACTTGAGAGAGCGCTGCAACTAATCAAAGGTGGGTTTTCGTATAGAGCTGCTAAAGAGCTGGGCTTTCGAGGGAAGATCTGGCAGCCCAGTTATTATGATCGACGCGTTCGCGATGAGATTGAGTATGGGAACTTTCGAGACTACATCCGGCAGAATCCAGTAAAGAGAGGCTTAGCTCAGCGCGCTGAGTTTTATCCCTACAGCTCCGCGAGTCCAAATTTCGAATTAGACGAAGTCCCTCAGCGCCTAAAGGCGCTGTTTGAAACTGCTTGATATGCAGGGCCAGAGGCCCTGCGCCACCCATTGTTGTCCAAGAAGTATTCTCGACCCAGAAATCTGCCGCGGGCAAGGTACCTCACCGGTGATAAAAGCGGCCGCTATGTTACCTGACATGCGGGCCAGAGGCCGGTCCGAAGCGATCGTTGTCGAAGCAGCATTGACGAGCGTCTCTTTACCTGTGCGCGAAGCTGTAGATGGCGCCGTGAGCTGAGCTGACATTCGCGCCACCAATTAATATCCGTTCCAGTCTGTGATGGCCGCGCCGATGCAATAGATAACTTAGTCCAATGATAGTCGCGGTCTGACCGGCGAAGTAGGTAACTTGTCCTGCAGTTCCACGATCACAGAGTGGCCTGGCCAGCGGATTTAGCTCCTTACCGCCCGCACTAAGATTATTGTGCGTGGCGATAAA
>Ga0070741_10010294_pt1 | contig 17729 bp, 11 predicted proteins | sample Coa_R1_4_FD_66440 | JGI IMG/M metagenome (GOLD analysis project Ga0070741, IMG submission 66440) | Surface soil microbial communities from Centralia Pennsylvania, which are recovering from an underground coalmine fire - Coalmine... | ecosystem: Environmental > Terrestrial > Soil > Unclassified ...
TACCTGCCATTCAACACGCCGCACTCTCCCATGGAGGTGCCCGACCGCTTCTTCGAGCGGTTCGAACATGCCGATCCGAAGATGCGGGCGCGCAATCCGAAACAGGAAGAGATTCCGATGACGCGCGCCGTGCTGGCGATGTGCGAGAACATCGACTACAACGTGGGCCGCGTATTGGCCAAACTCGACGAGTTGAAACTGGCCGACAACACCATCGTGATCTACTTCAGCGACAACGGTCCGAATAGCTGGCGCTGGAACGGCTGCATGAAGGGACGCAAGGGATCGGTGGACGAAGGCGGCGTGCGCGCGCCGTTTCTCATCCGCTGGCCGGGGCACATCAAGCCGCGGACTCAGGTTACGCAAATTGCGGGTGCGATCGATCTGTTGCCGACTCTCGCGGACATGGCGGGTGTGCCGGTCGCCAGCACGAAGCCGCTCGACGGAAAGAGCATCAAGCCGCTGTTGCTGAGCGAGAAGGTGGACTGGCCGGATCGCATGATCTTCTCGTTGCAGAACACCAAAATCAGCGTGCGCACGCAGCAGTACCGGCTCGATCAGAATGGCGCACTCTTCGACATGGTAGCCGACCCTTGCCAGGACAAGGACATCTCGAAAGAACGGCCAGAGGTGGCGGCGAAGCTCCAAAGAGCGGTTGACGAGTGGGGCAAGGAGATGCTGCCGCTGGTCGGGAAGGACGATCGGCCATTTCCGGTCGGCTATTCCGAGACCACGCGGCTGCCGGCCCGCGACGGAGTTCCCGGCGGCGGCGTCGAACGTAGTGCCGGGCCGCCTAACTGTTCGTATTTCACGAACTGGACGAGCAAGAAGGACGTGATGACGTGGGACATCGAGGTGGGCCACGCCGGCACGTACGAAGCTGAGGTGTACTATACCTGTCCGGCGGCCGATATCGGCTCGACCATGGAGTTGACCTTCGGCGATGCCAAGGTGCAAGGTAAAGTGAGCGAGGCTTACGATCCGCCAAAGCTAGGCGCAAAGCTGGACCGGGTGCCGCGCGGGGAGTCGTACTGGAAGTTTTTCAAGCCGATGACTCTGGGCAAGTTTACGCTGACGAAGAGTCGCGGCAAACTGGCACTGCGGGCGGTGGAGATACCGGGTAAGCAGGTGGCCGACGTCCGGTATGTGACCCTGAGGCGGGTGTGATCGCGGTGCCTTACCACTAGCAGCCCATGGCAGATTCCACCGCTCAGCTGTAGCGCTGCGGCGAGCCTTCCCGGACCCGAAGTCATCGACTTACGCCAAAATCGCCGCGCAATCCGCGCGGTTTCGGGCAGGTCAGCACCATCCGCCGGCGCTTGGTAGCAAGGCGTCCGAAACGGTGAGGTTATACAGCCAACTTCTTCCACCAGATCACGATGCCCGTCACTGCCATTGCCACCAGCAGCAGGCTGGAGAGCGACATGAGAATGTGCGTAGGCGTGCCCAGCACGTCGCCCGTGTGGATCGAGCGGTTGAAGCGGATCCAGCGGTAGCCTTGAGAGTCGGTTTTGAAGTTCTTAATCTTCAGCACCTGACCGCTGTACTGGTCGATGGTCACCGTGCTGTGTACCGCCTCCGAGCTTTCCTCAGGGACACGCATCTGCACGTTGTAGGCAGCCTTCGGACCCAGAGGTAACTGGACTGCTGCGACCGTCGCCTCCGGCATGGCGCCGCGCGCGATTTCCATGGCGCGATCGGCATCGATCGGTGTTGCACCTGTCTTCGGGATCGACTGCGGCGGCTTGGTGCGGAAGTCCGGCGGGTGCGAATTCGTCATCGCGTAGATTGTCTTCTCGCCCCAGTCGAAGCCGATCAGCACTCCAGTCGCCCCGGCAACGAACAGAAACAACATGCTGTAAAGTCCGATAGCGTGGTGGGCGTCGAAACAGATACGGAACCAGGATCCGCTCCAGTTGACGGAGGCGCGGCGCGTCCGCCACCAGAGCACGAAACCGGTCGGAACCAGGATCACGAGCAGCAGGCCGGCGTAGCTGATGATGGTCTTACCTATGGGCGAGAACGACGAGCGTGGATCGCCCGCGAGCCGCAAATGGACCTGATGGATGAATGCCAGGGTGCGCTCCGTTCCGCTCGGGCCCGTGGTGCGGCCCTGAATCAAGCCGTCGTACGGGTTGACGTACACGGAAGCGCGATCGGACATCTGCATGACATGGACCAGGCTCTTATTGCGCGGAATTTGAACGCCGGCCACGCGGGCGGGTGCGAACTTCTCCTGCGCCGCGCGGATCAGGTTTGCCTCGGGCAGCGTTCTCGGCCCGCCTTTCGCGTACCAGAGACTCGGATGCATCCAGTGGTCGGCGTCGCCCTCGAAGGCGATAATGGCTCCGGTCAGGCCGAGGATCACCAGGAAAATCGCCGCCGTCAGCCCGAGATACAGATGCACTTTGAGAATCACGTTTCGCAAACGCACGCCTATCTTTCGTTGGGACGCACGGCCTGTTCGTTGCCGTTGAGGAAACGGTCGAACCAGTAGATCTGCCAGTTCAGGCTCTCCACCAGGTGGCGCGGCTCGCCGGTGCGCGTGAGGTTGTGATTCTCGCGCGGGAAGATCACCAGTTCCGTGGTCACGCCGAAATGTTTGAGGGCGCGATACCACTGCTCACCCTGTTCGATCGGGACGCGCAGGTCGTTATCCGAGTGCAGCACGAGCGTCGGGGTCTTGACGTTGGCTGCGTATTTCAGAGGCGAGGCGTTCCAGTAATAATCGATGTTGTCGAATAGCTGTCCGCCGAAATCGCGGGCGTGGCCGTAGGCGGCATCGCGCGTGCCTTCGTCGCTGACGAAGTTGCAGATGCTGCGCAGCGTCACCGCGGCCTTGAAACGGTTCGTATGGCTTACCGTCCAGTTGGTCATAAAGCCGCCATAGCTGCCGCCGGTGACACCCAGGCGGTCGCGATCGATCCAGGAATATTTCGCCAGGATCGCGTCCACGCCCGCCATGATGTCGTCGAATGCCTTGCCGCCCCACTCGCGATCCACGGCGCGCTGGAATTTCTCGCCGTAGCCCGACGATCCGCGCGGGTTGCAGTAGAAAACTGCCCAGCCGCGCGCCGCATACACCTGGAATTCGTGGAACCAGTCGACGCCGTACATGCTTGACGGGCCGCCGTGAATGCTCAGCACCATCGGATACTTTTTGCCCGCCAGCCAGCCGGCCGGCTTCACGAAGAAGCCGTCGATCTGCCAGCCGTCGGCGCCCTTGAACGGCACGCGCTCGACATCCTGCAGATCGAGTCGGCCAAGCAGGCCGCGGTTGACCTCGCTGAGGCGCTTCTCGTTGTTGCCCGAGAGGTCGGCGGTAAAGAGATCGTCGAGATGCTTGAAGTCGTTCGCCGTATAGACCATCGCTCCGGCTTCCGCATTCAGATCGACGTGATGGATCGCGCGCGCTCCCGACGTGAGCTGCTGATACTTGCCCGTGTCCGGATCGGCCCGGAACAGGTGGATTTCACCTTTCTGGCCCGATTCAAAGTAGAGCGCGTGTTCCGACTTCCATTCCATGTCCGACGCGACCAGGTCGATGCCCTTCGAACCGAGCACGGACTTTCCGCCGGCCGCGGGCGCGATCCAGATACGCGGCGCGTCGGCCTCGGTCAGAGCGGCCGTGTAGGCGATCTTGGCCCCGTCCGGCGACCAGCGCGCCATGTGGACGTAGCCCTGTTTATCGTTGATATGTACAGGCGGTCCGCCGGACGCGCTCACGACCCAGACATCCCCGTTAACCAGCAGTTCCCGCGTCGTGTCCTCGGATGAGTAGGCTATGCTGGCGCCGTCAGGCGACCAGCGTGGATCCAGATCGTTGCGGCCGTCGCCGGAGGTGATCTGCACCGCGCGGCCCGATTTCACGTCGACCACGAACAGATGGCTGCGATTCTCGTCATACCAGCCGGTGTCGTTGAACTTGTACGTGATCGACGTGTAATGGCGGACGTCGCTGCCGCCCTGATCGAAGGGCTTGCGGTTGGGTCCGGTCTTGCTCACGCACACCAGGCGATCGGCGTCGGGCGACCAGGCGAAGGCGTCTACGCCGTTTTCCAGATCGGTGATGCGACGGGCCTCGCCGCCCAACATGGAAAGCGCGTAAACCTGCGGCTTGGCGGAGTGGCCGGGCGCGCCGGTGGCTGCCGGGCGCGTGGAGATGAATGCGATCGCCTGACCGTTGGAGCTCCAACGCGGACTTCGCGCCGATGCTCCGGTGGTAAAGGGCTGCGCCGGCCGGCTGCCGTCGCGCGGCATGAGCCATATCTGCGACTCACGGCGATTCCTCTTCGCGTCGGCCGAGGTGACGACGTAGGCCACCAGCTTGCCGTCCGGCGAAAGCCTGGCGTCAGTGACATTCTCGAAGGCGAAATAGTCTTCGGGGGTGACGCCGCGCTTCTGTGCCGGCAGGCTCGCGATGGCCGCCAGCCCCAAAACAATGGACAGAAGTCCTGTTCTTATCATTCTCGCAACCCTCTCGGTTCTGCTTCAGATCGTACGTCGTTACACTGTATGCCGCCGTCTTGCCGTCCGGCCAATCTTCGGATCGCCGCACGTAATCGTTCGCGCTCAGCCACGTTTCGTACCAGCGGGCGTTGTCACACCTGCCGTCAGGCCATGTGCATCGGAATCTCATGGCGAACTTCCCCTTCGGGGTTCGGTCTGCGCGTCGAAGTACAAAATCGTGAGCAGGGCCTTCTGAATGCCTTTATACGACTCTGACGGCTCGAACCATTCTTCCAGCGAATGCAGGTTGCCGCCGCGGCCGCCGCCTCCGATGGTGATGGCCGGTATGCCCGCGCTCATGGCCGCGTTGGAATCGGTGCTGCCGACCGTCAGCGCCGGATCGCCAATGCCGACGGCGTGGGCCGCCTGCTGCGCCGCCTTGACCAGATGTTCGTTGTGCGAGGACACGGCATGCCGGACGGCGATGCGTTTGGCGTCCAGCACGACCTTGGTATGCGAACGCTCGCGCATCCGGTTCTCTTCGTCGACGCCCTGTTGCGCGCGACGTAGAAACTCCTTTTCCAGTTTGTCCAGCGCACCTTCGTCGGTGGAGCGCATATCGAACTCGAACCAGCTTTCGAACGGAATCGAATTGACAGACGTCCCGCCGCCGATGCGGCCGACGTTATATGTGGTCCTGGGGTCGCTGGGTGTTTCCATATCGGCCAGGTGGGCGATAATGCGGCCGAGCGCGTGCGCGGGATTGGCGCGCCCGAAATTACCCCAACTGTGACCGCCGGGGCCGGTGACAGTGACCTTATAGCGGCGGCTTCCCATTTCGCGATACGCCACGTGATTCTCGCCATCGCCATCAATCGAGATGAACGCGTCGATGCGATCGCGAAACTTGCCTTCGCCCACCAGATACTTGATGCCCCGCAGGTTGCCGAGCCCTTCCTCGCCGACGTCGGCCACGAACAGCAGTGAGCGGCGGGTGCGGATATCCGCGGCCTGGATGGCTTCGACGAGCGCGAGCACCGCGGTGAGGCCGCGCGTGTCGTCGACCAGGCCCGGGCCAAGGAGACGATTGCCCTCGTGCTTCACCGTTACATTGGTGCCCTCCGGGAATACGGTATCGAGATGAGCAGCGATCACCAAAGCGCGCGGGGAGGAACCCGGAATCCAGCCGAGGACGTTGCCGATACCGTCGATCTCGACGTCCTGGAGGCGTACGCGGCGGAACTCTTCGGCCATCGCCTTGGCGCGGACGTCCTCGTGGAAGGGTGGCGCCGGGATCTGGGCGATGGCGATCTGCTTTTCGATCTGTTGCTGCTCGTGATCTTTGATGTCGTCGAGGGCCTTGCGGACATCGGGGCGTGATACCAGCGGGTCCGCACCCCAAGCGCAAACCGCGAGCACGGCAGAGCAGAAAATCGCCCTTCTCTGTCCCATTCGTCAATGATAGACAGGTTGGGCTTCAAATTCCAAAAGTGGAGTCTCAACGGCAGTAGTGCGCGAACTGAGTGCGAAGCTCACGCCCAGCGAGCAGTTGCGAAACGGTCCGGCGCGCCTACGCCTGATGCGCGACGATCTTGTCCGTTGCTTTGAGGCCGAAGGCGGTTAGAGTCACGACGACGCGGTCGGCCGGCTGGATGACACCCTCGCGCGCCAAAGCTGCCGCCGCGGCGGGCGCCACCGCCGAGGTCGGCTCGACGTAGACGCCTCCAGCTCCCAGGATCGAGAGCATCCGCCACAGCGATTCCTCATCGACGGTGCGGACGAGGCCGTTCGATTCGCGCACCGCGCGCAGTACCTCCCGGCCCCGCGCCGGCTTTGCGACCGAGATGCCCTCGGCGGCCGTGTCCTGCTTGGCGATTCCCGGCACTTCGTCCAGCCCCGCGTTCCACGCCCGCAGGATAGGATCGCAGCGCGCGGCCTGAATCGCGGCCAGACGCGGCATACGCGCGACGATGCCGCCATCGAACAGATCGCGAAAGCCCAGGTACAAGCCGGCGAACAGGCCGCCGTTGCCGGCGGGTGCGACCACCCAATCGGGCGCCTGCCAATCGAGTTGTTCGGCAATCTCGTAGGCCAGAGTCTTCATGCCGAGCAGAAAATGCGGGCTCCAGTTGTGGCTGCCGTAGAAGCTGCGACCGGCGGCATCCCAGGCAGCGGCTGCCGTATCCTCACGGCTGCCGGAAACGCGGACCAGGTCGGCGCCGTACATCGAGATCTGCGCGGCTTTGCCCGCCGAGGTCGAAGCAGGTACGTAGATGTGAGTCCGAACCCCGGCCGCCGCGCCGTATGCGGCCACCGAAGCGCCGGCGTTGCCCGAAGAGTCCTCCACGATCTCCGTGACGCCCCACTCCTTCAGCTTGCTCACCATTACGGTACTGCCGCGATCCTTGTACGAGCCGGTGGGACAAAGGAAATCGAGCTTCAGCAGGACGCTCTGATCGCCGAGCCGGAACGGCACCAGCGGTGTGAAACCTTCGCCAAGCGTGACGCGGTTCGCCAGGTCGTCGATCCCGAGCGCCTCGTGGTATCGCCAGAGTGTGGCAGGCCGGTGTGCCAGATCAGCCGGCGAAAACATCGCGTTGCTTTCGTACCGGAGCGGATTGCCGCACGAGTCGCAGCGCCAGCGCGGCTCCGAGTCGGGCCATGGATGAGAACAACTATTGCAGATGAGCATTGCTATTCCAGTTCAACCCGCGTGCCGGCGCCCTTGCTTTCAGGGAAACCACCAGGCTGGTGAGCAGCGGCCAGTTCGGACGATGACGTCGGCAGCAACAGCCTGTGGGATCCAAATGATACTGCGCTTAGGTTACCAGCCTGTGGCAAAACCGGGGACAGACGGAACTGTCCCTGGCCACCATCCCGGAATCAGCGAGATACCGGCGCGTACGGTGGACAGTTCGTCTATCCCCGATTCTTACCCCAGGCTCCTACACTGACAGGTCACTGAGCATGGCGTCTGACAATCTCTTAGGCGTGCCTGCGTCGATGCTGGGCAAGAGGCTGGCGGCGGGCCGTTTCAATGGGCTGTATCAGGCCGGCGGGTCGTCGATCGTTGCAGATATCGCTACGCCGGCAGTTCTGGCCGGCGGCTTCAATTCCCCAACCAGAAACCAGTACGGCAAGATCCCTAGTGCCAACACGACTCCCGCGATCATGAATCCGGGCGAATAGGAACCGGTGCGCGTAATGAGAATCCCGGTGATAATGGGCGCGAGTACACCCGCCAGATTGCCGAAGAAGTTCTCGATGCCCGTCCAGGCGCCGATATCCTCCGGGGGCGCGCAGCTTTGCAGGATGGTGAACAGGTTTCCCGCCGCAAGTCCTGCCAGCGACGCACCCGCGATGAACGCAATCGCAACCTCGGCGCTCTCCGCGCGAACCGCGGGTATCAGCAGCAAGCCCATGAGAAACCCGACCGCGACAATGGCTTTGCGCGTGCGTGTCTCATCGTGTCCACGGCTGATGAGGCGATCGCCGATCCAACCGCCCAGCGCCTGTCCCAATGCGAACACGACGTAAGGAATCGCCGAGTACGCGCCGGCCTGAGTTATGTTGAGGTGTCTCGCCTGCACCAGGTAATCCGGCAGCCAGGTCAGCAGAAGGTACACATAATAATCGAAGCAGAAGAACCCGAGGCAGATGCCGAACAGGTTGCGATGAAACGCAGGTACGTGAAAGGCCGGCGGCGTGCTTGTTCCCGATGGCAGCAGGCGGGCCGGGACCGTCGCGATCCATGGCCCGAGCCACAGCAGCGCGCCGAACCCCAGGACCATGAACATGCGGCGCCAGCCCAGATGCAGGATCAGCCAGGGGATGACGATGCCGCCTCCGACCAGGCCGACGCGAGTGCCCGAATCGAACAGTCCGCTGGGCAATCCGCGCTCGCGCGGAGTGAAGAGCAGCGCGACTGTCTTGCTCCCGCCGGCGAGATAGATCGATTCGCCGACGCCGAGCATGATGCGCACCCCCACCAGCTGCGCCAGGTTGCGTGCGAGACCCGTGAGGCCGCAGGCGACCGACCAGATCGCGAACATGCCCGCGTAGAACCAGCGAATGGGGAAGCGGTCGACACAGAGCCCCACCGGAATCTGCATCACCGCATACGACCAGAAGAAAGCGGACAACAGTACGCCCTTTGTGATCGGGCTGAGATGCAACTCCTCCGCGATCCCCGGCAACGCCAGCGACAGGCTGGCGCGATCCAGATAGTTGATCAATGACGCCGCGAACAGCAGTCCGACTACGCCCCAGCGCCGCCCCATGTCAACCCAGCAGCGCGGCCCTGCAATACTCGAAGCAGCGGCGCACCTCGGCCATTGTGTCCCGACCGTCGTACTCGTATTCGATATCGGCGCGGATCGGATACTTGTTGTCGCGGATCAGCCGCAGCACCTCCTTCACGGGCGTATCGCCCTGCCCGAGCGGCACGTTCGGCCCCTGATCGCGCTTTCGATCCTTCACGTGGATGGCGATGATCTCAGCGTGGTGCTTGCGGATGAAATCGATCGGATCGAACCCCGCGGCGACGAAGTGTCCGATGTCGAGCAGAATCGTGAGGTAGTCCGACGCGCCCTTGCGCGCGCCGAGCAGATCGTCGGGCGTGGCGATCTCGTCCGGCGAGATCCGCGAGTGATTGTGCAGGCCCGCGCGGATTCTGTACTTCCGAGCCAGCGCATCGATGCGCGGAACCATGCTCAGGTTGGCTGAGCAGGAAAAGCCCGTGACGCCGAGCGCCTTCATCATCTCGAAGCCGCGGACCATTTCGGGCTCGGTGAAATCGCGGCGGATGTTGAACGTGTAGGCCCACGGATCGATTCCGGCGGCACGCACCTTCTTCGCCGCCGCCGTGAAATCGGCCAGCGGCGCTTTCAACCGCCACTCGCGCAGAGCGTCGCGGTTCCGGGCCAATTCCAGAGGCTCCAGATGCCGATAGTTCATCTCGCAGGCACTGAACCCGATGTCGACCATTGCCTGGATCGTGGCGTCCAGCGGCCGGTCGCGGAAACTGTAGCACTGCACCCCGAGCGTTACGCCGCCGAAGCGCGACGGCGTCACCGCGGCCATCGCCAGGCGTCCGAAATCCCTGCGCGTCATCGTTCCCATAGCTTACTCATATTTCACGCGCGTCAGCCTCACCCATACCAGCCCGCCGTCCGACTGCACCCCGCGCACATTGTAGAAGCTCGTCTTATCCTTCTCGGCGGCGCTGTCGCGCCAGGTGAACTCCACGGTTTCGTGTTGGGTCGCGCCTGGCACACGTACTGATTGTCCCCGATAATACGGACCTGCGTAAACGGCGTCGTGCCCGCGCGCTTGACCGTGAGTTCCGAGGGCCGCCACGCGCCGCGCCTCGGGCGGTCGAGCGTCGGAAAGGCGGCTGCGGGCAGAATTGCCCGGCAGGATGGCCCCCCACTACGCAGCGCCTCTATCGCGCCTCTTTCGCGGTCTCCCGGTCGCTTTCCCGCCGAGCGCGGTCGCCAGTGCCTGTCCGTTCGGACTGCCGAGCCCGGTGCACGCATCCCATGCCGGACCCGCCTTGTACGCGCCGTTGTTGCCCGAGGTGATGTCTTGCAGCGCTTTTTTCGCGGAAGCGGAGTAGAGTGCCGTATTCACGAAGCCTAGCGGCTGCCCTCGCTGTTGATTGATCCGCGCAATGAGTGCGGCCCACAGCGGCGCCACCGCGCTCGTCCCGCCGTAGATCGCACTGCGCCCGTCTACATAGACCTGATATCCGGTCGCCGGATCGGCGTCGCCGCAGATGTCCGGCACGCCGCGGCCCTTATAATGAGATGGGTTTACCGAGACCGGCACTTTGGCTGTCGCCTGGTAAGCCGGCACTGGGAAGTGATCGCTTACGCCCCCGCCGGTCGCTCCATTGCCCGCCCCCTCGTTCCAGACGACTTCTTTGGTGATCTTGCTTCCCGACGATTCCAGCCGGGTGCCGCCGCATGCCAGCACATTCGGGCTCGATGCGGGAAAGTCCACGTGCGCCGCGCCATCCGAAACCCCGTCGCTCGACCCGTCGTCGCCGGAGGCGCAACACACGGTCACGCCCAGAACGCCCGCATCCCGAAAAGCCTGATCAAAGGCCGTCAGCGACTGCGCCGTCCATGACGACTCCGCACCTCCCCAACTGATTGACACAATCGAAGGTTTTCGCACGGTGTCGTGGACGGCCGTGGTGATCGCATCCAGGAACCCCTGGTCGGTATTGGGCGCGAAGTACACTGCCATCTTCGCCTGCGGCGCAATAGCCCCGACGATCTCGATATCGAGCAGCACTTCGCCATCGGCGCTGTTGGGATCGCCGGCCGGTTGGTTTTGTGCGCCATCCACCGACACCGCCGTCACGCTCGGAGTAGGCTTAATGCCCAAGCCGCCGAAGTACGTATTGAGATCCGCGACGCGGTACCCCCCGCCAAGTTCGATGATCGCGACCGTCTGCCCTTTCCCTGTCGCGGTCGGATAGTTGTACAACTGGGAAACCGCTATCGGGGTATAGGAGGTGTCGCCCGCGGCTTTGGGCCCCGGTTGTACAGCGAGGCGCCGGAAATGAGCCTTCGCCTGAGGCCGCTCGTCGAGCCCGAATACGCCGACGATTATATCCGTCAGATTCGTCGGAATGAACAGCGACCCAACACGTCCGCGGAACATGCCTTCGGGGCTCTGAAACAGGAGGAGTTCCGTCGCGAACGCCTCGGTCACATCCGCGACAGTTCCGGAGAGGACCACGCTGCGGCGCGCCAGACTGATCTCCAGCACAGTCAGGTCGTTCTCGGCAGCGAACGCTTCAATCGCGGGCAGGTCCGCTTCGTTCGCGCCGTAGCGTCGTGCAAACTCTTCCCGCGTCAACCTCTCGGATCCCGGCGCCGGCAGATCCTCATTGCGCCGGCGCAACAGCACCGTGACGCTGATGAGTGAATTCGGATCGGGTCTGCCGATGACCTGCGAATTGGCCATCGCCCGGCGCTCGCTTCCGCGTAATAAAGTTCGCTCGACCGGCATAGTTCTCCTTCGGGTTCAGAGTATCATGCGAATGCGCTTTCGCGCGTACAGCGCACCTGCGCCCCAGGCATAGCGTGCGAATCCGGACGGAACCGCCAACTTGCAACAGCAGCCGCGGGTTGCTACCTTCGAGTAGGCATCCCTCCCACATGCTTTCTTCCGTAGCCGGCCGCGAGGAGGAACTCCACTGGCTGGCACTAAAACTCATCCCGGGTCTGGGCACAAGAATAGCGTGCAAACTCATCGCGAAATTTCGGACCCCGATGGCCGTTTTTCGCGCGTCGCCCACGGAACTGGAAGGCGCCGGAGTTTCGGGCGCGGTGTCGCAGTCGATCGCGAGCGGCTGCACCTTTGACGACGCCGCCGCTCAGCAGCAACGTCTCGTCGATACCGGCACGGTGACGATTTCGATCTCTGATCCGCGGTATCCGCAACTCCTCCGTGAGATTTACGATCCGCCCGTGCTGCTGTTTGCGCGAGGACGGGTCGAGTTGCTCGAGTCTACGGCCCTCGGGGTGGTGGGTACGCGCCGTCCCACTCCGTACGGGCTTGCGGTTGCGGAACGCTTATCCGCCGACCTGGCTCGCGCCGGCCTTACCATCGTGAGCGGGATGGCGCGCGGCATCGATACCGCCGCCCACAAAGGTGCGATTTCCGCCGAAGGCGATACCGTGGCGGTACTCGGGTGCGGCGTCGATGTGGTATATCCATCGGAGAACCGGAAATTGGCGGCGGAACTGGCGAAAAAACACCTGTTGCTTTCCGAATTCCCCATGGGCGCGACCGCTTTCCCACAGAATTTTCCGATTCGGAACCGGATCATCAGCGGTATGTGCCACGGGGTGTTGGTGGTAGAGGGAGCGCAGTACAGCGGGTCGGCGATTACGGCCAAACTCGCCATGGATCAAGGTCGCGAAGTCTTTGCAGTACCAGGAAATATCACTTCCAAAGCGAGTTGGGGACCGAACCTGCTCATCAAGCAGGGCGCGAAACTGGTGCAGGATTGGAACGACGTGGTGGTGGATCTTCCGCCGGAGACGCGCCGCCTCCTGATCGAGCGCGGCAAAGAAAAATTATTGCACGAAAGTGGCTCTGCAACTTCCGAGGGGGGACAAGCATCATTATTAACTAGTCCGAATGCGGAATTCTCTCGTAAGCTGTTGGAAATAATCAAGGTCGACACGCCGATACACATGGACGACCTGTTGGAAAGAGTCTCGGGCTGCTCTCCTTCCGAAATGATCGCCTCCCTGTTCGAGCTGGAGATGCTCGGGCTTGTAAAGCAACTTCCGGGCAAGAATTTTGTTAAAGTGTGGTGACCACCGCTGGGTTAACGATGTTTTCGAACGAATCCGCGCAGTAATGATATGGCAAAGGCTCTCGTAATCGTGGAATCGCCTGCGAAGGCGAAAACCATCAACAAGTATCTCGGCAAGCAGTACGTCGTTAAGGCGTCGCTCGGCCATATCAAAGATTTGCCGAAGCGCGATCTGGCTGTCGACATCGAAAACAACTTCGAGCCGCGATATGAAGTGATCGAGGGCAAGAAGAAACTCATCACGGAGTTGAAGCAGGCGGCGAAAAAGGTGGAGTCTGTATACCTCGCGGCCGACCCGGATCGCGAAGGCGAAGCCATCTGCTACCACCTGCAGGAGGAGTTGAACGGAAAGAAGAACGGTCCGGCGATCTACCGCGTGATGTTCAACGAGATCACCAAGAACGCCATCAAGCAGGCGTTCGAAAAGCCGGGCGTGGTGAACCAGCATCTGGTGGAAGCGCAGCAGGCGCGGCGCGTGCTGGATCGGCTTGTTGGATACAAAATCTCTCCGCTGCTGTGGGATAAGGTGCGCCGCGGCCTCTCGGCGGGCCGCGTCCAGACAGTCGCCCTGCGCCTGATCGTCGAACGCGAGCGCGAAATCCGCGCCTTTGAAAAGAAGGAATACTGGACGCTCGACGCCGAGCTGCTGGCAAAGAAGCCGCCGATACTGGTGGCGAGACTCATCCGCCGCAACGACGCCGCGCCGGAAATCGGCAGCCAGGGCGCGGCCGACGCGCTGCTGGCCAACCTGGAAGGCGCTTCGTACATTGTTAAGTCCGTCAGTACGCGCGAGAAGAAGCGCAACCCCGTGCCTCCGTTCATCACCTCGACTTTGCAGCAGGAGTCGTCGCGCAAACTACGCTTCAGCGTCAAGCGCACGATGGTGCTGGCGCAACGTCTCTATGAAGGCGTCGAACTCGGCAAGGAAGGCGCGGTGGGTCTGATCACCTACATGCGTACCGATTCGACGCGCGTTTCCGAAGATGCGCTGCAGGAGGTCCGCGGATTCATCGGGCAGCGCTATGGCGCGGATGTCCTGCCGGCCTCGGCGAACATCTACAAATCGAAGAAGGAAGCGCAGGACGCTCACGAAGCCATTCGTCCCACGTCGGTGTTGCAGGAGCCGGATGCAGTCGCCAGGTATCTGGCCGAAGACGAGCTGAAGCTTTACCGCCTGATTTGGACGCGCTTCGTGGCGTCACAGATGACGCCCGCGGTTTACGATCAGACCACGATCGATGTCAACGCCAAGGGTAGGGACGCCGCGGAATACACTTTTCGCGCGACCGGTTCGGTCCTGAAGGCGGAGGGTTTCCTCAAGGTCTATGTGGAGGGCAAGGACCAGCGCGACGAAGACGACGAGGAATTGAAGCACAAGCTGCCCAGAGTGGTCGAGGGCGAGGAACTGAAGCTCAGGGGACTGCGGCCGGAGCAGCACTTCACCGAGCCGCCGCCGCGCTACAACGAAGCCACGCTGGTGAAGAAACTCGAGGCGGACGGCGTGGGCCGGCCTTCGACCTACGCTTCGATCCTCTCCACGATCCAGGAGCGCGAATACGTGATCAAGGAGGCCGGCCGCTTCACTCCCACTGAACTCGGCATGGTGGTAACGGACCTCCTGCTCCAAAGCTTCGATGACATCTTCGAGGTGAAGTACACCGCGAGGATGGAAGAAGAGTTGGACGAAATCGAAGACGGCAAGCTCGACTGGCGCGCCGCGATGTCGGAATTCTATGAGAAGTTCGACCGCGACCTGAAGCACGCCGAAGAGCACATGACCGACATCAAGCGGATGGAGAAGCCGACGGACGAAATCTGTCCGAAATGCGGCAAGCCGCTGGTGATCAAGTGGGGGCAGCACGGCAGTTTTTTCGCCTGCACCGGATATCCTGATTTCTCGGTGCGAAGCGCGGAGGCCACCTTGGAGGGCCTGCAACGCGACATCGCGAAACGGGCAGAGCGGGCGCGCAAACGGCTTGACGGTGTCGCAGAACGCCGGATGAAGTACGAGAAAGATCTGGCGGACGTTGATTCGCGGTTAGCGGACGGGCGAATCACTGCGCCCAAGGCGAAGGTGCGCAAGCAACAGATTCGCAAGCAATACATGGCGGCGCTGGAGAAAATTGAAACAGAGGTTGCCGATCAGCGTCGTAGTGACCGCGAAGCCATAGAACTTCGGCTGAAAAATATCGAGACGCAGTACCCGAACATTAGGGCAGCGTACGACTTGGACCTGAACGCCAAAGACGCCACTCTCGTTTTCACCTGGCGAAGAAAAGACGACCTTTGCACCTACACGCGTGAACTCCCCGTGGACCTGCCCGACGTCGACAAGGTGGATCTGAGCGAACAGGGCGACGAAGAGTACTGCGAAAACTGCGGCCGCCCGATGGTCCTGAAAAAGGGCCGATTCGGCACGTTCTACGCCTGCACAGGGTATCCGGACTGCAAGACGACCAAGCCGATCGGCGGGCAGCAGAAGAAATCCGATGTCCCGCTCGACGAGAAATGCCCCCAGTGCGGCAATAACCTGGTGCTGAAATACGGGCGATACGGCGAATTTACGGCTTGCAGCAATTATCCGGCATGCAAGTACGTAAAGCAGAAAACGATCGGTGTGAAGTGTCCGGAGTGTTCCGAAGGCGAGATAGTCGAGCGCCGCTCCAAGCGGGGTAAGACTTTCTATGGCTGCAATCGTTGGCCCGACTGCAACTTCGTGGCGTGGGGCAAGCCGGTAGCGGAGAAGTGTCCGGAGTGCGGCAAGCCGTACCTGATAGAGAAATGGCTTAAGTCGGGCGCGATACTGCAATGCACGGAGTGCAAGTTCAAGAAGGACGCGCCGCCTGCGCCGCCGGATTCCGCGCCACAGCCGCCGGCGCCCGAAGAAGTAGCCGTCGAGCGGTAGATCCGAGCGATTACTATGTCGCGCTGCACCTGAGTAGATGCTGTCTACGCCTTTCGCGGGTGCCTTCTTCGAACGCGTCCAATCATTGTGACGGGAGCTGGATGTCATCGGCGGTCAATCAGCGATACGAGTTTCTGAACTCTTCCGCCGGATCTACGAAGCGACTTCCGAACCTCACCTGTGGTCCGACTTTCTTCGTTCGTATGTCGGCTGAGTAGTGGCCAGGCTCCTCGCCACAGGGGGCGCGTGGGCGTGAGCGCCTGGACCATTCGCAAGGGCGACTCAAAGTGCTTGAGTTAACGAGGGCGGTTGGGTCGAACTCTACAAGTTGCGCGGGGATCCGGGGGCAACTACGACCAGGCCAAAACGGATGAATGGATCAGGACCTGGTTCCAGCGTGAACTCATGCGGAAAATCAAGCCGTGCTCGAGCGTCTACGACGCACGGTATTGCCGGCGCAATCGACGCAGTTCGCGCTCCAGGTCGGCCTGAACGGACGCGAGCGCCTTTTCGCCGTACACGTTTCTCACTTCATCTGGATCCTTCTCCAGATCGAATAATTCGTGGTAGCCGTTTTCGCGGTAGTAATCGATCAGCTTGTAGCGGCTGGTGCGCACGCCCCGGTGGGGCGACACCCGATGTGCCGTAAAGTAGGCGAAACTGGGATCACTCATCGCCTCCCGGCCCTTTCCGGCCAGCTTCCACGAGTCCTCGTAATAGGTGTACAGCATCGAGGTGCGCCAACCGCGCGCAGACTCGCCTCGGGCCACCGCCCGCAGACTCTGTCCCTGCATGGACGAGGGCGCAGTCACGCCGGCGAAGTCCAGGATGGTCGGCGCGTAATCGATGTTCAAAACCATGCGGTCCTCGACGCGGCCGGACGGGATGGCGCGCGGGTACCGCATCAACAGCGGCAGGCGCAGCGAAGGCTCGTACATGAAGCGCTTGTCGTACCAGCCGTGCTCGCCCAGGAAAAAGCCATTATCGGTGGTGTAGATGACGACCGTGTCCTCGGCCAGCTTTCTGCGATCCAGATAATCCAGAACCCGGCCGAGGTTCTCATCCACTCCAACGGTTGAGCGATAGTGATCCTTCACGAAACGCTGGTACAGCCATCGCTTTCGCTGTTCCGGCGCGAGACCCTTGGGCAGATCCGGATAATCGCCCGCCAGGCTGATGTCAAACCGCATGTCCTTGGATTCGGCGGCCAGCCTGCGCGTGGCGTAATCGTCGTCGAAAGTCTTCGGATAGGGCAGGTCCGTGTCCGCCAGCAACTTCTTCAGCCGCTCCGGCGGCTGGAACGGACGATGCGGCGCCTTGTGCTGATAGACCAGCAGCCACGGCCCGTCCCCGGCGCCTTCCAGCCACTGCAGGGCGCGGTCGGTAATCAGGTCCGTGACATAGCCCCGCTGCTTCCTGCGCACGCCGTTCTCGATGAAATCGGGATCGAAATACAGCCCTTGCCCCGGCAGGATATACGAATAGTCAAAGCCGCGCGGCTGGTCGGTCAGGTGCCATTTTCCGATCACGGCCGTTTTGTATCCGGCCGCCCGCAGCAACTCCGGATAGGTGACGACGTCGCGGCGGATATACTCCGGCGGCGCATCCTTGGCTTCGGAATTTCCCAGCACACCGTTAATATGCGAGTACGTTCCAGTCAGGCAGGTGGCCCGGCTCGGCGCGCAGAGAGAATTGGTGCAGAAGCAGTTCGTGAACCTGACGCCTTCCCGCGCCAACCGGTCCAGATGCGGCGTGCGCAGGAACCGGTTACCGGCGCAACTCATCTCGTGGTGCGCATGGTCGTCCGTCATCACGTAAAGGATGTTGGGACGTCGCGTCGCTGCCCGTGCGCCTGCACTCGCCATGGCGGCAAGAACAGTGCGGCGCGTGGGCTTACCCCTCAGTTCACGGATCATTGGTCAACCCAATTATAGCCGCCTCACGCGTTGGCAACGGCTCTTTGCCCGAGATGACGCCTACAATGAGACCTCGGACTCCTGATAGGCAGCTGGCGCGATCTCCTTTTCTTGGAAG
>Ga0070741_10010295_pt1 | contig 17727 bp, 10 predicted proteins | sample Coa_R1_4_FD_66440 | JGI IMG/M metagenome (GOLD analysis project Ga0070741, IMG submission 66440) | Surface soil microbial communities from Centralia Pennsylvania, which are recovering from an underground coalmine fire - Coalmine... | ecosystem: Environmental > Terrestrial > Soil > Unclassified ...
TGGCCGGTCAAGTTGCTGGCCATGGAATTGACCGAGTCGGTCAAATCCTTCCACGTCCCGGCCACGCCCGGCACGTTGGCCTGCCCGCCCAAGCGGCCGTCGGTACCCACCTCGCGCGCCACGCGCGTCACTTCCGAAGCAAAGGAATTAAGCTGGTCCACCATCGTGTTGATGGTTTCTTTGAGCAGAAGAATTTCACCACTCACGTTCACAGTAATTTTCTTTGAGAGATCGCCACTGGCGATAGCCGTAGACACTTCGGCAATGTTGCGCACTTGCGCGGTCAGGTTTCCCGCCATAGCATTGACCGAGTCGGTCAAATCCTTCCACGTCCCCCCCACGCCCGGCACCACCGCTTGCCCGCCGAGTTTGCCGTCGGTGCCGACCTCGCGCGCCACCCGCGTCACTTCTGAGGCAAAGGAACGTAATTGATCCACCATCGTGTTGATAGCTTCTTTGAGTTGGAGAATCTCACCGCGCACGTCGACCGTGATTTTCCGCGAAAGGTCGCCGCTGGCCACAGCAATGGTGACTTCGGCGATGTTACGCACTTGGTCGGTTAAATTCCCGGCCATGGCGTTCACTGAGTCGGTTAGATCTTTCCAAACACCACTTACGCCGCTGACTTGCGCTTGCCCGCCCAGCTTGCCGTCGGCGCCCACCTCGCGCGCCACGCGCGTCACTTCAGCGGTGAATACGCTGAGCTGCTCGATCATAGTGTTGACGATCGTCGCGGAGCGCAGGAATTCCCCCTCCAACTGCCGACCGTCAACGTCCAGGCGCATGGTTTGCGTTAAGTTCCCTTGCGCGACGGCGGCAATAGCGCGGGTCACTTCAGAGGTCGGTCGGAGTAGGTCGTCAACGAGCGTATTGACCGAGACTTCCATCTCACCCCAAGCCCCTTTTGACTGGTTAAACCGCACCCGCTCGCGTGTTTTGCCTTCTTTACCAACAACTTGTCCGACGCGTCGTAGTTCTTGCGCCATCGTTTGATTAGAGGCAACGATCTCGTTGAACGTGTCCGCAATCTTTCCTTCGATTCCTGTCCAATCGCCCGGCAGCCGCACAGAAAAATTGCCATCACGCACGGCTTGCAGACTTGCCAGCAACACGCGCAGGTCGGCGGAAACACCACGGGCGAGACCATTGCCGTTCCCGTTTACCTGTCCGTTTTTCTTGATGTCCGTCTTCCCCCGGCTAGTTCTTTTCACACTCCCTACGACGGGATCGGTTATCTCCATAGTCTCGTCCTCCTCAGTCGACGACGGTCGGCTGCTGCGGCTGGAAAAAATTCATTGTGCCATTGGGCAATAGAGAGCCTGTATTCTACTATCACGGGGGTTTTAACGGCTGGTCAGAGGCTGTCCGAGAAGCCAAGGTCTCAAGCCATTTGAGCCTGTCGAAAGGGAATCGAAGGGGCTCTTCGCAATGACACGTCCTATCTTCTTCTCAGATAGCTTGTCAGCCTGACCTTCCTCAATATTTCCCGTGATGGACTAATGGCCTTAGAGACTAAGGCCTCACCCCAGGTCCTATTCCCGCACAATAGACCACTATTATCTATAGAACTTTGTATGCAAGATACCACACTCGGGCAGGGAAATCGAAAAATGAGAGAGGAGCAAGAAGCAGGACTGGACAAGCCCCCGAAGGAGGGGGCAGGCCGACAATAGCACTCGGCTTATTCTTTTCTCTCTGATAATGCAGGGCAATCCAAGCTTGTTGATAATCTGAGCTTGAATGGCAGGGGACAAAGCCTCCAACTCTTTTTCGGCTCGTGGAAGCAACCTAATTTTTCTTCCCACGTCCGGCCTTTCTGACGGCAAACTCTGCTAACTCAATTCCTTTGCCAGCGCGAGAACCACGTTCCGCCTCCGCTGACCGCTCGCGCCAATCCGGTCGGCTCATTCCTCCAATGTCGCAACCAGCCTTTCGTAATCCTCTCGGAGACGGGAATGGTTGATTTCATGCGGGTATCCATCTCTGCCGTTAAATGTAGCCTGTCAGCCTACAGCATATTTTTCCGTTTCCCCTCTTCGCCCTTTCGCCCTTCTATTCTAGTGCTCCCGCCGCCACGAGTGCAGTAATCTTCTCCTCGCTGTAACCAAGAATCTGTTCGAGGACGTATTGATTGTCGCGTCCGATCGTCGGCGCGCAGCGTTTGACTTGCGCCGGGGTGCGAGAGAGACGAATGCGGGAACCTTCGACCGTCGTGGTCCCGTGGGTCGGATGGTCGAGTTGGACAAAATGATTGCGATGCGCCAATTGCAGGTCGTGGTAGGCTTCGTGCATCGTGCTGACCGCGCCGGCTGACACGCCACGGGCCTGTAACATTGCCTCGACACGATAGGGGTCGTGTTGCTTTGTCCACTCGCCAATGATGGCGTCGAGATCATCTTGATGCGCGAGCCGCGCCTCGCGCGTGGCAAAGCGGGCATCGCGGATAAGTTCCGGCCGCCGCATAACCTCACAGAGAGTTTTCCATTGCCCTTCAGTCTTAACGGTAATTGTCACCCAGCGATCAGCCCCGGCGGCCGGATACACTCCGTGCGGCGCGTAGTATAAATCTCGATTCCCCATCGCCTCCTGCACGTGCCCATTCACCGTATAGTCGAGAATGACCGGGCCCAGGCAATGGAGTGTCGCTTCGGCTTGCGACTGATCGATGTACTGGCCTCGGCCGGTGCGCCGGCGGTGGTCCAACGCCGCCAGAATCGCGATCGCAGTAAATCGCGGAGCAACGTAATCCGTGTACGCACTAAACGGTCCGGCGGGAATGCGATCCGGCCAGCCGGTGAGATTGAAGAAGCCGGTGAGTGCGGCAGCGAGATTGCCGAAGCCGGCGAACTTCGCCATCGGCCCGGTCTGGCCCATCAGGCACGAACTAATCATAATAACGTCCGGCTTAATCTTCCTGAGTGACTCGTAATCAAGTCCCCACCCCTTCATCGCCTTCGGCGAGAAAGACTCGGTCACGACGTCCGCCCAACGGACGAGGTCACGTACGACCTCACGGCCTGTTTCATTATTTAGGTCTAACGCCAGCCCGAGTTTCCCGGCATTGAGATTCTGAAACAACGCCGAACTATCGGGGCCGGCTTTGCGGCCATGGAACGGTTGCAGCATACGGGCGGTGTCGATCTTCCGCGCCGATTCGACGCGGACAACCGTCGCCCCATAATCTGCCAACACTCGTGTCCCGGCGGGTCCGGCCATCACCCACATCAGATCGAGGATTTTCACGCCTTCCAGCGGCAGACTGCTTGTCATGGTATCACTCCTTGATTACTTTTTTTGCCTCGCCGGGATGATAAGTCATTGCGAGCCCTTCGGCTCCGTTGCATTACGCTCACCTGTGCCTGCGGCACTGGCGCAGGCAGGATAAACTTCGCGAAGCGATCTCTATTTCCGCAAAGATTGCTTCGTCGCTTTCGGCTCCTCGCAGTGACAGACCTCCCCTACGCTTTAAACAACGACGATCAAATCACCCCCTTACCCTGCAACTCCATCAACTCTTTCTCACTCGCCCCTAACTCATCGACGTACACTTCCCGATTATGTTCGCCGATCAACGGCGGGCGGCGACGATACGTAATCGGCGTCTCGCTGAATTTCACAAACGGCCCGGGATAACGGAACGATTTGCCGAGTTCGGGATGATGCAGCTCCTGCCAATACCGCCGCGCGGCCAATTGCGGACTGTCGGCGACCTCATCGATCCGAGTAATCGGGGCCATGACCAGGCCGCGGTCCAGCGCCCCTTGTAAAAGCTCGGCCTTGGTTTTGGTCTTGGTAAAACTCTCAACGATAAGCTTCAGACGCTCATACTCCTCGAATCCTCGCCCGCTGAACAGCACACCGCCGAAGCCGACCCAATCGGTATTGCGAGTCGCTTCGTCGCAGAGCCCTTCCTCGTAAATCCAGTCCATCAACCGTTTGGTGAAATGGGCAAAGGCGGTTCCGAACAGGAAAGTAATCGCGACGTGCCCGTCTATTGCCGGCCAGACGAGACGGATTTTCATTGGCCCGATCTTCACTCCACCGCCCATGCGCTGGATCTCCGCCTCTCCCAACGGGGCCGCCAAAATCATTGCCTGCGTCGCCTGCGCCACTGCCTGCTGAGCCGATACATCAATATACTGGCCGTGACCCGAACGCTGACGCTCATGGTTCGCGAGCAACGCACCTATCACTCCTTCGACACACGCGTGCAGGTATGCCTGCGGCACGCTAATCCTCACCGGCGGACGGTCATCGTCGCCGGTGAGGATTAGTGGGCCGCCCGCCGCGAGAATGACAAGGTCACTATCCTCGTAACTCGCTTTCGGGCCGTCTTGTCCGAACGCAGAAATCGAAACGTAAATCAGCCCCGGATTGATCGCGGCCAGATTCTGGTAGCTTAACCCAAGCTTCGCCATCGCCCCCGGGTTGTCGGACTCGATGAAGAAGTCTGTTTTCGCGACTAGACGTTGGAGTAGCGCTTTGCCTTCACTTTTGGTTACATCAAGAGTAATGCCGCGCTTGTTACGGTTATACGCCCACCAGTACAGTGAGCCGTTAGGATCGGGAGTGTCTTGGTAAAACGGCGGCAGTCGGCGTGCAGACGACCCGCCCGGGGGCTCAATTTTGATGACGTCCGCCCCAAGATCACCTAAAATCTGCCCGCACAACAGGCCCCGCTCTGTTGTAAGATCCAGCACACGATATGGACTCAGCACGAATGACCTCCGCACCTTAATAGGGGAAATGGGGAAGAGGATAAACGGATAAATGGAACAAACAAAGAGGGCTAGGACAGGGGTGAGTCAGTTCGGCAGTAATGCTTAGGAATGCTCGAAGGAAGACTCAGCTTCTCATCCCTATCCTCATAAGCAGTTGGACAATCGCCTCGTTCCCTAATTCCTTTGCCACCGTGATCGCTATCCGACCCTCTTTGTCCGGAATACTGGGAATCGCGCCGGCCTCAAGGAGCAGTTTCACGACTCTCGGGTACGCGTGCTCAACCGCGGCAAGTAACGGCGTACGACCGTTCTCATCTTGGACGTTTACGTCTACCTTCTTTGCCAGCAGGGCCTGGATAATCGGGACGTAGCCTTTTTCCGCGGCCAGGAGGAGGGGGGTGCGCTTCAAGGAATCTTGCGCGTTGACGGCTGCGCCATACGCCAGGAGGAGCACTGCCGCCTCTCCATGTCCGAGACTCAACGCGTCAATCAGTGCGCTGTGTCCGCGCCAATCCTGAGTATTAATCGATGCGCCTTTCTTGAGGAGCGCTTCGACGAGGGCCGGCTGCCCACTGCAGGCCGCCAACATTAGTGCCGTACGCCCGAAGCGATTGCGCGCACTCACCACCGCCCCTTTCTCCAACAGTACCTCCGCCGCCTCGCGGTGTCCCCCGACCGCCGCTAACATTAAGGCCGTGTCTCCGTTTGTACTCTTCGCCTCTAACGCCGCTTTTTCCTCGAGGAGGAGTCGGACGATATCGCTGTGACCTTTATCCGCCGCAATCAGGAGCGGCGTGTACCCGCGAGGGTCTGGAAAATCCACGGGCGCACCGTGCTTGAGGAGGGTGCGGACAATAGCCGTGTGCCCGTTTTCCACCGCGAGGGCGAGAGCGATGTGAATCGATTGGCGCTGCTCATCTTCGGCAGCCCCCTCCTCTAGTAGGATGGCAACGGTTTCTGCGTCTCCCTGAGCAACTGCCTCCAACAACGCTATAGGTTCTCGTCGCGATTGCGGCTCCATAGTCACCTCGAAGGAGGACCCGGTCGGCGCAACAGTCAGAGCCCCGACCACAGCCTCCGACATCAATGCGGTTTGAGTCACCTTTTTAGAAACATGCGTCCCTGTACCATTGGCAAGAAGATGGCGCCCCTCAGTTTTACCTCTCGCCTTTCTTGTCCCTTGTGCGGGCGGGCTGTGAGGTCCTCGGCTCCTGGAAGATTGTAACTGTCGCTTGATCGCTGTGGCACGCTCGCGAACGTAAGGGTTCGCCTGCTGCTCTGCTTTGTCGAGCAAGGCCATGCATTCCTCAGGAAAAACCCGGCCCGAGAACAGCAGTTGATCAACCAGCGCAACGCCCCACCCCTGAATTTCCCCGTCCTCGTGCGCTAAGAATTCCTCGACCCACGCTAACGCCCGGCTATCAGCAATGAAGTGTAAGAGTTCGACCGCGGTCCGCCGTTGCTCAATACTCGCCCCCGAGCGGTACACTTCGTAACAGTATTGGCTCGCAACCCACGAATGCAAAATACGCAACACTTTCCTCACTAACTCGCTTCCCGGACGGTGAGCAATATAGTGATCAACCGCGGCACGGAGTTGCTCGTCACCGAAGATTACATCCAAGGCACGACGGGCGGGGTCGTCACCTCCGTTTACCCCGGGGGGGCGCAGGGTCCCAAGCTGTTGAGCGAGGGCCTGCCAGTCGATTGGATGCATCATAGTAGCCGAAGACTACGGGAGAACAATCATGTTGCGTTGTCGCTCAAGTGCGGGTTTTGTAACTAATAATGAGGATACGAAACTTTTCGTGTATTACCAAAATCCCGGCACACAGGACGGCGAACGGTAGGGAGAAAGAAGTCGGAGGCGGAAAGGGGGCGGTAGTCAGGGGGAAGCGCAGGCAAGTTCGCGTGCGTGCACTGTCCGCGATAATACTCTAAATTACCTTCTCAGTTTCCCACCGTCTGAGGTCTTCAGGCGTACAGCCGAGCAAATGACCGTACACCTCCTCGTTATGCTGACCGGGCCGAGGAATAGGGCCGACCTCACCGGGAGTGTGAGAAAATTTGACCGTCAGGCCAGGGACGAACGTTCGCCCCGCTTCGGGGTCTTCGGCCTCTACCAACATCTTGCGTTCACGCAGATGCGGATCGTGCGCAGCCTGGGCAACCGTATGGACCGGGGCCACTGGGACTTCAGCTTTTTCTAAGATCGCCACAACTTCGGCAACGGTTTTCTCCTTGACCCACTCGGCAGTCAACGCGTCGATTTCTGCACTGTAGGTGCTGCGGCCGGCGATGCTGGTGAACCGCGGATCAGTCCGCAGATCTTCGCGCCCGATGCCACGACAGAAGCGCCCCCACATGTCTTGCGGAACCGCGAGCAAATAGACCCACCCGTCTTTCGCTTTGAAGGTATTGCACGGCGAGATCCCGCCCGGGCGGTTGCCGTTACGCTGGGGCTCTTTGCCAGTCAACAAATACTGGGCGATAGGAATTTCCATCAATGTATAGCCAGTATCAAGCAGACACACGTCGAGTGATTGTCCCTGGCCAGTCATATCTCGATGATGCAGAGCACCCAGTGCACCAATGGTCGCATGGAGTGCAGTGATGCGATCAATGATGGGCGAGTTCGTCAGCACTGGTGGATCATTAGGAAATCCAGTAATGCTCATCAGCCCCGACATTGCTTGCCCGAGTGGGTCGTAGGCCGGGCGGTGTTTGTACGGCCCCTGTTGTCCAAAGCCGGAGACGTTGATGAGAATGAGGCGTGGGTTGAGTTGCTTCAGTGTTTCATAGCCGAAACCCATCGCGTCCATCACTCCGGGGCGAAAGTTTTGTAACAACATGTCAACCTTGGGCACCAGCGCACGCAGGAGGGACTTCCCCTGTTCGCTACGCAGGTTGAGCGTGATGCTCTTTTTGCCGCGATTATACGCCGACCAATAGACACGTCCGAGGCCACGTGACTCATCTCCCCCCGGTTCTTCTACCTTAATGACCTCCGCCCCCAAGTCGGCCAGAATCATCGCGCAGCGCGGGCCGGCTTGATAGCGCCCCAGATCGAGCACCCGAATGCCATCCAAGCATCCTTCCATAACACGCCTCTCCTTTTGAGGCGTAGTTTTAAGCTTCTTGCCGCAAGTTGCAAGAGCAATGTTTGCTTGACAAGTATACGGTTTCCGGCTTCAAGTCTCGGACTCCCAACTTTTGCGGAGAGCCTTATGAATGTCGGACAGCACGCCGTACCACAGCGCGACCAGCGATCGTCAATCACGCACGTCGCTGTCGCCAGTTTCGTCGGCACAGCCATCGAATGGTACGACTTTTTTCTCTACGGCACCGCCGCGGCGTTGATCTTCAACAAACTATTCTTCCCCACCTTCGACCCTTTGTCTGGCACCCTCGCTGCTTTTGGCACGTACGCGGTCGGATTCGTCGCGCGCCCACTCGGCGGCATTGTCTTCGGCCACTACGGCGACAAGGTTGGCCGCAAAACCATGCTGAGTCTCACGTTGTTACTTATGGGCGTGGCGACGTTTTGTATCGGCTTACTGCCGACTTACAACGTAATCGGCGCGTGGGCCCCTATACTTCTTATCCTCCTCCGCGTGCTGCAAGGGTTCGGTGTCGGTGGGGAGTGGGGGGGGGCAGTGTTGATGGCCGTAGAACACGCTCCGGTCGCAAGGCGCGGATTCTATGGCAGTTGGCCGCAGGTCGGCGTTCCCGCGGGGCTGCTCCTCTCCACCGGGGTGTTCTCGTATGTCTCCACACTCTCCGAGGATCAACTGCTCGGCTGGGGGTGGCGCGTCCCGTTTTTGCTCAGCCTACTTCTGGTCGGCGTGGGACTCTTCATTCGTTTGCGCATTGCGGAGACCCCGGCCTTTACCCGAGTGCGGGAAACCGGCGCGGTCGTACGCATCCCACTGCTCGACGCGATTCGCTCTCATCCACGAAACATCTTGTTAGCAATGGGGGCCCGGCTGGCAGAAAACGGCGTCTTTTATATTTACAGCGTGTTCGTGTTGGTCTACGTGACAGAGCAACTGAAGCTCCCGCGCGGCCTGGTACTCAACGGCGTCCTCCTTGCCACTGTGGGCGAGCTCATCAGTATCCCCGCGTTTGGCGCACTCTCAGACCGCATCGGTCGCCGCCCGGTCTATATGGGCGGAGCGGCGTTCTCTGCGCTGTTTGCGTTTCCTTTCTTCTGGCTCGTTGATACGCAACAGCCGGCGTTACTGTGGCTCGCCATTACTCTCGGGCTCGCGATCGGCCACGGCGCGATGTACGGGCCACAAGCGAGCTTTTTCTCGGAGTTGTTTGGCGCCCGCGTTCGCTATAGTGGCGCGTCACTCGGCTACCAATTGGCCTCCGTTTTTGCCGGCGGCCTCTCTCCGCTTATCGCGACTTCGCTTTTACAATGGAGCCACGGCAAACCGTGGCCGGTCGCCCTTTATATGATCGTGATGGCGTTGATCACTCTGGCCTCCGTCTACCTTGCGGCAGAAACGTGGCAGGAGAACTCGATAGGGCACTCACTATAATTCTGTCGGCCCCGAAAATTTGCGCTGCCCGGTTAGATCCGTCCTCTTCCTCGCTTCCCCGCCCGCGGCGCGACGGGCCTCCTCACTTTTTCAGGGACAACTATCTTAGGATTATCGAAGGACTCTGCTCAACACGGGAAGGTCTCGGCGTGGGCGGCCAAACTAAACTACGATCAATACTCCGCCTGAGTTGACCAGACCAGAGCACTTTACTATGTTCGCCGGACCACGAAGAAAGGAGCATCTCGCCATGGTCGGCTTCCCAGGGACAGATGAACGGCTGTTGTTGGCCGGGATTGAAGATCGCCTGCGATGGGTCCGTTCTCGCATCAACTGGTACGGCTTGCAACGGAATCTGTACACCTTGGGTACCGTGCTCGCTATAGGCGTTGCGCTCTTGATTGTGGGTGCATTTACCTTCTCACCGTTGTGGTTCACCGTCCTCTCTTGGCCGCTCCTTCTTGCGCTCGCGTTTGTCTTGCTATTTTTTCTGCGGCGTGCCGTCATTGAATGGATCGATCTCACCGTCGCCGCACGCCGCATCGACGCGAAAGTCGGGATGAAGGAACGACTCTCGACACTGGTTGCACAACTCGCTGGTGGCGTGATCGGCAAACCGCAGCCCTCACAACTCTGGCCGCATCTGTTACAGGAGAACGCCGCACTCCTGCCGGAGTGGACGGTAAAGCAGGTTGCACCGCGACGCGTGCCTTGGCACATTTTGCCCTTTCTTCTTACCGCGCTCCTTGCGCTCTTCATTCTGGCGGTGCCACTGATGTCTGCGCGGTCTGAGTCTTCCCCGTTCTCAGTGGACAATCTGCGTCAAGTGCTAGAAGAACTACCAGAGCGAGCCAGCCAGGCTTTTGAGAAACAAATGTCACTGCTCCCGGAACCGTCTGAGCAATGGGGCAAAAGCAGCCTGTACAATCAGGACCCGCAGCAAGCCGGGGGGCCGATGAGGCTGGAAGAGGCGCCGCAAGACGAGGATCGCCCGCAGGAGGCAACCCCACTCGCCGCACTACCGGAAGCCTTGCAACGAAAGATTCGCCAGGCGCTACAAGGGCTACCGGATAAAGAGCCGAAACCACAAGAGCAGCAGGACATCGCAAAAGGTAAAGAGGATCGCCGCCTGGCGCTCCGGTCCGCGGATAAAACTAAGGCACCAGACGCAGCCGCCGAAGGGAAGAACCTCCGGCCCGATGCGACGCAGCAGACCCAAAGCAGCGGTCGCGGGCGAGGCGACGGCAAGAACAACGGCGGTCCGTCTGCCAGTGGTAGTGCTTCGCAGTCTCCGGCCCAAGGCAGCGGTATTCAGCAACTTGAACGCGCGCAGTTAGACCGCAAGAACGCGCGTGGCTCGTTCCAACCAAGCCCTGATAGTCCGCAGCTCCCGGGCAGTGGCGGGGAGGCGGGCGAAGGCGGACCCGGGGCCGGGAGCGGGACTGACCCGCGCATTTACGGCGAACAATCGGTGTTGAACGACGGCTCAAAAAGCTTTCAGCTCTCCTTAGAAACCACGCACGAGAGAGCCCGCCAAGGCGAAGATTCAGACACGGACGACAAAGACGCCGGCGGCATTACCGAGAAGTCGACCCGCGGTCTGAGTCAGCAACAGTCACTCGATGACACTATCCGCAAATCGCGCGTGCCCGCCGAGTACGAAGAAATCGTCAAACGCGTCTTTGCCCGAGGAGAATCACGGTGAGTGAATCGCCCGCCACCCAACTGATCACGGAGTTTCAGCAGACCTTCCGTCGGATCGAGGCCGAGCTGGCCAAGGTTATTGTCGGCCACAACGAGCTGATCCGCCACATTCTCACCGCGTTCTTCGCCGGCGGACACGTCCTGATCGAAGGAGTCCCCGGCACCGGCAAGACGTTGATCGTCCGCTCCCTCGCCGAAGTCTTAAACTTGAGCTTTAACCGGATTCAATTTACCGTCGACCTCATGCCCGCCGACATCACCGGCACCCGCATGGTCATGGACCGCGACGACGGGCGGCGCGACTTCGTCTTTGTGGAAGGACCGATCTTCGCCCACGTCCTCTTAGCCGACGAAATCAACCGCTCCACGCCGAAAACCCAAGCCGCCCTGCTCGAAGCGATGGCCGAACAACAAGTGACAGTCGCCGGCACGACGTACCGTTTACAGTCGCCATTTTTCGTTTTGGCGACGCTGAATCCGATCGAAATGGAAGGCACCTATCCGTTGCCGGAGGCTCAGCTCGACCGCTTCTTCTTCAAGGTTCGTTTAACCTATCCGACACATCAGGAAATCCAGCGCATTATCGGTTCGACGACGACCAACGTGACTGCCGATCTTCGCCCGGTGTTCGATCATGCTGAAGCAGCGCAAAAGATTCTGATGTTACGGCAACTCGTGCGTGATGTTTTAGTTGCTCCGCACATTGAGGAATATATTGCCGCACTCATCCACGCGACCATTCCGGCGAAAGCGAAATACCTGAGTACAGGAGATACGGCAAAGACGACGCTGGCGAAAGACGACTTCGTCAATCGGTACGTCGGTTTTGGTTCAAGTCCGCGCGGCGGGCAAACCCTTATCCTCGGGGCGAAAGTGCTTGCTTTGCTCGATGGACGCGCCAATATCAGTTACGATGATGTCGATCGCATTGCGGTCCCGGCTCTCAATCATCGCCTGGTGCTTAACTTCGCCGCCGAAGCCGAAAATATCGACCCGAGTGACATTGTGGAACGAATTATTCAATCCGCCCGCAAATTGCGACGATAACCGCGCGCGCTCATGAGCATCATCGACGCTACTTTCCTTCGCCAGCTTGACCGCTTGCGTGTACGTGTGCGGACGGCGCGCGGACTCCGTCCGGGAGAAACGCACATCCCGCGCAGCACGCAGGCGTGGGGCATTGAGTTTGAGTCGTATAAGGACTACTCGCCTGGAGACGACTTTCGCTATGTGGATTGGAACGCGGTCGGACGTCTCAATCAGTTAGTGGTGCGCACGTTTACTGCCGAACGCGAAATCCCGTATTACCTGTTTCTTGATACGAGCGCGTCCATGGGCGCGCCGGCGATCGATCAGAAGTTTACGTTCGCCTCAGACCTCGCGACCGCTTTAGGTTATGTTGTCGTCAATAACAATGACCCGTTACGTCTGATTGCCCTCACCGCGCCGGACAACGGGCTGTCGTCGTTTCGTGCCGCCCCTGTGCTCCGGCACCGCAGCCAGTTTTCACAATTACCCGCCTTTCTGGCGACACTCACTCCGCGTGGAAAGACGTATTTCCGCGAGGCACTCCGTTCCTATGCCGAGCAAACACGCGAACCGGGAGTCGCCCTCATTCTCTCGGATTTCTTAGTCGAGGCACCGGTCTACGAGGAAGCCCTCCTGCTGCTAAAAGCGCGCGGCTATGAGGTCAAAGTGATCCGCGTTCTTGGCGCCGCGGAGCTCTCGCCCGAACGACTGTTTCGCCGTGGCAAACTATACGATGTCGAAGACGGCAAAGAACGCTGGATTTCGCTCTCGAAAGCGCACCTGCAACAGTACCGGGAGGCGTTGCAGGCCCACCTCACTGCGCTGCGACAGTTCTGCCACCAGCATCATATACTCTATGCTCAGGTCGCCACAGATGACAATCTGGTGATGGTGGTCAGTGAAGAATTCACCCGCGCGGGGTTGCTGGCGTTCCGCTAAATCATACTATGGGCATCCTCAATCCGGCAGCGCTACCGTTACTGGCAGTATTAGGGGTCTTGATCCTGATCTATCTGCGCGAGCGCTGGCGGAACCGGATTGAAGTCCCCAGCCTTCTGTTGTGGCAAGTAGTTAAAGAAGACAAAGCCCGTGTACGGCGCTTTACCCCGAGCCTCTTATTCCTCTTACAACTGCTCTTACTCGCGCTGCTCATCGGCGGCGTCCTTCATCCATTTCAGTCCCATATAGTGACTGAGACCCGGGGCAACCGCCACATTTTGGTGATCGATACATCGGCCAGTATGCAGGCCCGTGAGGGGCGAACGCCGCGGTTCGAGCTGGCCCGTAGTCAGGCAAAAGAGGTCGTACAGTCATTCAACGTTCTTGACGAGGTCATGCTCATCACCGTAAGCACGCAGCCGCAAGTCGTGAGCGGCCTGACCAAGGATCATTTATTGATCCTGCATCTACTGGAAACGCTCAAGCCCGTCGACACCGGCACCAACCTCGACTTAGGTATCGAGCTCGCCCTCGCCCAGCGCGACCGCGAAGGACGGCCGGGACAGATCTATGTGTTCACTGATCTCCCGCAGAGTTCTTTGACGCTCTCCGCGGACAAACTCAAAGACCTCGCCTACTATCGTGTCGGCAAGACGGACGACAACCTCGGCCTTGCCGCACTGCATCTCCACCAGAACCCGTTCCAAAGTTACTCGCAAGCACAAGCGTATGTGATCGTCCGCAATTATGCCGCCCACCCCAAGACCGGCACATTGACGGTCCGCTTAAATGAGAAGCAAGTCTTCCGTCGTGAGTTCACTCTGGCGGCACGGGAGGCGACGTCGTTCTCGGTCAAAGGATTTGAGGGGCCGGGCAAGTTGGTGGCCCAGCTGGATACCAATGACGCGTTCAGTGTGGATAATCAAGCCTTCGCTTGGCTCACGGAACTGCATGACCGTCGGCTCGTGCTCGTGTCTGCCGCCAAAGGCTTACAGGAGGAACTCGCCCGTGTCAGCGGCGCCATCCCCGGATTGACCCTCTCGACGTTCACCCCGGACACCTTTTCTCCCGCAGAAGTACGGGCGCAGGATATCGTGCTCTTTCATCAGTTTATCCCTAGTGCAACGATACTAGCCAACAGTCTGTACGTGTTCCCACCGCCGCAGAATCCGCTCTTCCCGGCCGTCGCCGAGGCGGAGGACGTCAGCATTCTTGATTGGCGAGAGGAGCACGAAATTTTGCAGAACCTCCGTTACGTCGACGCGCTGCCGCTCAAGAAAGCGCGCATATTGGCGATGCCCTCGTGGGCGCAAGTATTGATCTCCTCTCGCACCAAAAATAGTGAGGTCCCGTTAGCGTTTACCGGCGAGAAAGACGGCCATCGCGTGGCGTGTCTCGCGTTCGACTTAGGAAAGGGAAATCTCACGAACTCTGATAACATGACGTTACTGTTGTTGTTCCTTAATACGCTGCGCTGGCTGTCCCCGCCTGACCCAACGACGCCCGCACTTGTGTCGACGGGCGAGGCGTTTTTCTTACCACCCGGCGCAAGCCCCGACTCCCTCCTCCTCCGCCTTCCGCAAGGGGAAGAACAGAAGATTAACACCGATGCCATTGAAATAGACCACGTCGGAGAGTATCGCCTTATTGGTAGTCGGTATAATCGCACTTTGTACGCGAACTTGTTTGATGAGCAGGAGTCGGACATTGGTCGCCGCGATGATGACAGCAAACCCGTCACTGCCAAGAACGCGGCCGTCCCGGCACCGCAGGAGTTGAAACAGGCCGTACCGGTCGAGTTTGGCCGCATGTTGTATTACGGCGCGGCAGCCTTGCTGCTGCTCGAATGGCTGTATGCCCTCTGGCGTTATTATCGCATGAGTAGAGCATGACCTACGAACTCTTCGGCACAACGTATACGCTGCTGCAACCGGAATGGCTGCAACTCCTCTGGTTGTTACCGGTGTTGTGGCTACCGTTATGGTGGCAGCGACGACGCGGCGTACTCTTTAGCGCACTCCTCTTGCGCACCCTCGCCGGAGTCCTCATGGTTGCCGCCCTCTGCGGGCTGAGCACGCAAACGACACTTCCCGAACATAGGCTTTCATTAGTGGCCGCGGTTGATGTGTCCGATAGCATCGCGGCCGAAGGCCGCACATGGATGAAAGAATATCTCGATCGCCTGGTCTCGGCCCTGGGGCCGGATGACGAGTTCGCCGCGTTGTCGTTTGCCGCGGACACGAACCTCCTCGTTCCGCCCGGGCCGGCCAATGCTGTGCGACCCCTACCCAAGAGCATTACCGCTACGCCCGCGGGCCAAGGGGGGGACACCAACCTCGCTCGAGCGCTAGAGCGTGCGTTTGCCCTGTATCCCGAAGGCGGGGAAAAACGGCTCGTCTTATTGACGGACGGCAATGAAACCAGTGCGACCAGCAAGCGCAACATTGCCTTGGCACGACAAATGGGCGTCAAAATCTTCCCCGTGATTCCGCCGCCGGGCCAGCACCCGGAAGTGTCACTGGAGAAGTTTGTCGCCCCGCCACTCGTGCGTGAGGGGAGCGTGTTTAGTCTGCGCCTGGTGGTGCGCAACGGCAACGAGAAAGCCGTGCGCGGCAACGTCGCCATACTGGCCAACGACCAATCGTTAACTCGGCAAGAGCTGACGATCGCGCCCGGGCTCTCGGTCCTCGAAATCCCGGCGCAAATCTCGCAAAAAGGGAACTACCTGTTACGTGCGGACGTCAACGCCTCCCCCGACACCATTCCGGGCAACAACCGCCAGCAGGCAAATCTCACCGTCACGGGCAAGGTGCGGGCGCTGGTCATTACCGACAACCCGAAAACACAACTCGCCCGCGCGTTGAAGTTGAAAGAAGTCGAAGTCGATTTCCGTCGCCCGGAAGGGATCCCGACCCAACTTTCGGACCTGCTCGAGTATAACTGCCTCGTGTTTGACGACGTGAGTCGCGGCGGCATGACCGCCCAACAAATGACGGTCATTGAGAACTACGTTCGAGATTTCGGCGGCGGGTTCATCATGGCCGGCGGCATGCGCGCGTTCGGTGACCTCAACTACCAGAACACCACCATCGAACGTGTCTTGCCCCTCACCTTCCGCGAGCAGCGACCGAAGAAGAAGAAACGCACGCCGATCGCACTGTATGTGCTTATCGACCGCTCGAACAGCATGGGCTACAACAGTAAAGTACGCGGCCTGCACGACGGCCAGAAAATGCACTACGCGCAGAAGGCCGCGATCGAACTCCTCGGCCAACTCCAGGATACCGACTACGCCGGAGCCATCGCCTTCGATTCCGAACCGTACATGCTCTCGCCTCTCATGCGCCTGTCAGAAAATCGCGCCGACCTGGTCCACAAAATCGAGCGTTTACAGTACGGCGGCGGCACGGACTTCTACGGCGCCCTGGAGACGGCCGCCGACCAACTCGGGCAGATGCGCGGCGCGATCCGCCATATCATTCTCCTCACCGACGGTGACTCTAATCGTTCGGCCGCCGACCATTACCCGCTCATCGCTACGATCGCCCAGCGACAAATCACCATCACCACCATCCGCATTGGTGACGATACGGTCAATCTCCAACTGTTGTCTTTTATGTCGGACAAAACCGGCGGGCGTTTCTACCACGTCGAGGACGTCGAAGTGCTACCGCAATTGCTCATCAGGGACACGCGTCAGGCCATGCGAGAAACCGACGACGACAACGAAGGGCCCAAAGAGGTTGTGCCCCGGGTCGGCGAACGTGGCCAGATCCTCCAGGGGCTCGCCGACTTTCCCGCACTCGACGAATACATGCTGACTAAACCCAAGGACGGTGCCGACGTCCAACTGTACACCGACGTCCACACCGAACACGACCCGCTGCTGGCGACCTGGCAATACGGGCTTGGCAAAGTGGTGGCCGTGACGTTCGACCCGAGCGGCAGCGGCTCCGCCGACTGGATCCGCTGGGACGGCTTTAGCAAATTTTGGTCACAAGCAGTGCGCTGGGCGATTCGTGACGAGACGCCGTGGGACTATCGCATCAGTGCGGGCCGGCGCGGGGACCGAACGATCCTCCAGGCGGAATCATACGACAACGACGAAGACGGGTTCCTCCAGGCGCGGGTGCCACAGGGCGCACAGACTGACGAGATCTCCTTGCTGCCCGTCGCCCCGCGCGTGTACGAAGCCGCGCTTTCCGGCCGACGCCAGGGCAGTTTGCAGGTGACACTCCTGAAACGCAAAAACGGCAAGGTCGTCAATCAGAAGCACGAGACCGTGATGATCGGCCAGGCTCCGGGGGAGTCGCTCGACGAGTATCGCCAACAGGAACCGAATCGTAGCTTGTTGCGTGAACTGGCCGAGGGCACCGGCGGCACGGTCGATCCGGACATCAACGCCCTTGTGTCGCAAAAGCACGAAGGCCAGAAAACTCTGATTCACCCGCTAGAGAATCCGCTCATGATCGCCGCCGTGCTACTCCTCCTCACCGACATCGCACTGCGAGTGTTGTTCGGACCGCAGGCGTAGCCCGGCAGTTCCGGTAAGTTGATTATCCAGGCACACGGCGGTAGAGCTTTCGCGGTGAAGATCAAGTGGCCGTTGAAGCTGCCGACGAGGAGGGCCGTATGGGCAAGGAACCTTTTACCGTTGCCGTTCCTGAGGAAACGCTGACCGACTTGCGCGAGCGCCTGGCCAGAACCCGTTGGCCGCGCGACTTTGCCAATGACCAATGGCAGTATGGTACTAATAGTGACTATCTCAAAGAGTTAGTTACTTATTG
>Ga0070741_10010296_pt1 | contig 17725 bp, 18 predicted proteins | sample Coa_R1_4_FD_66440 | JGI IMG/M metagenome (GOLD analysis project Ga0070741, IMG submission 66440) | Surface soil microbial communities from Centralia Pennsylvania, which are recovering from an underground coalmine fire - Coalmine... | ecosystem: Environmental > Terrestrial > Soil > Unclassified ...
CGGCGGCATCATGGCGGGAAACATAAGCGCCCAGAATTCGTGCCGGTCGAAACTGGCACGAATCTTTTCGAACTTCGCTTTGGGCATTTTTCTTTCCAGAAATACCTCGCCGCCCTTGTACCCAATGATGTAGAGAATGATGCTTCCTACCGCCGATCCCGCTGAGGCCATGAACACGTAAAGCAGGAACCGGTGCGGGTTGGAGTAAACGTAAGTTGCGACCACCGGATCGAGCGGCATGCCAAGAAAAGCCGAGTCGATGCCCGCGATAGCGAAGACTCCCCACGCGCCCAAAGGTTTCAGAATCCCCCAGAGCAGCGCGGTATAGCGATTAAGAATGTGTTTGATGGTATTCAAAGAGAATTCAGCTCAAGAAAAGAACGTCAAGTTTACGTGAAAAAGTGTGTGACGGGACAGATCAGTGTGCTTGCGGTAAAGCAGCCGAGCCGCGGGCTCAATGGCGAGTGACGTGTTCCGTCTTACCTTCCAGCAACTCCAGGGCGTGTGGGAGAAGGTCGATGATGGAATCGAGAGACTCAACGGCGCCATCGGGGCTGCCGGGCAGATTGACGATGAGCGTCTTGCCTCGAATTCCACACACAGCGCGAGTGAGAGCGGCAAAGGGCGTGCGCTTCATGTTCTCCGCGCGCATCCTTTCGGCCAGGCCTTCCACCAGCCGGTGACAGACGGCACGGGTCGCCTCAGGGGTGATGTCGCGCTCCGCAATACCGGTCCCGCCGGTGGTGACGACGAGACGCGCCTGCTCTGACCAGCGCACGAGCGCAGCTTCGATCTGGTGCTGCTCGTCGGGAACGACTTCCGTGCCGATGACATGGAAATAGCGTTTTTCGAGCGCCTGGTGTACGGCCGGTCCCGAACGATCAAACCGGGTTCCCTTGGCAGCGGAATCGCTGAGGGTGATGACGGCGGCGGTAAACCAGTGATGATGGTGGTGAGGGGCTTGCGGACTCATAGGCGGATCAGGCGTCTACCAACACGTCGTCGCCGCCGCGATTGGATTCATCGAGCAGCCGCAGGCCTTCCATCATGAGGTTCTGGGTACTCATGGTCGTGGTGCGCTCGGAACTGCGGCCTTCAAAATTGATTTCGAAGTTTCCGGCCGTCCAGGTCAGCACCTTATAGACGGCTTCGTCGCCTTTCATCGTGCCGTAGGCGGCGTGGCTGATCTGGCCATCGGTGAAGAAAACTTCGCAGCGGTCTTTGTCGTTGCGCAGGCTTAGCGCACAGGTCTTACGCCCGAGTTCCAGCGACTGCATCAGATCGATCACGTTCATCTGGGAAAGATTGCCGCGCACGCGGGTTTCGTCGGGGGCAGCCCGGGCCATCTTTTCCAGCACGATTTTGTCGATCACGCGCTTGATACGCGATGTCGCATCCTTCAGGAAAAATGGTTTCTCCAGCGTGTCGAAGATGGCATCCTGCAAACCGAGCTTGTCGCTGATATCGGTTTTGCTGGCCAGCAGGATGATGGAGGCCCCGGCGGTGGAAGGGCGGCTCTTCAGCTTTTCCGCGAGCTGACGGCCATCCATGCCGGGCATCTGATAATCGCTGATGAGCAGGTCAGGAGGATCGTCCACCGCCTTGAGGAGAGCGTCGGCCCCGTCGGTGGCGGTGTTGACGGTGGCCAGCGGGGTGAGTGCCTGCCGCAGCATCCCCAGTACCATGGGGTTGTCATCCACCAGCAGGACTTTGATGTTGGCCGGCATCGTTTACTTCTTTTTCAGCGCGGGCTTACGGATGTAGTCCCCACTCTTGCCACCCGATTTGCGCTGCAACACGATCTCCCGGATGGTAATGCCCTTATCCAGCGCCTTGCACATGTCGTAGACCGTGAGCGCCGCGACAGAAGCGGACACCAGCGCCTCCATCTCCACGCCAGTCACGGCGGTTGTGGCCACTTTAGCGCGGACTTCGACGCCATTCTCGCACACGCGCAAACGCACATCAATGTGAGACAACGGCAGGGGGTGACACATAGGTATCAGCTCAGCCGTCCGTTTCGCAGCCATAACTCCTGCCAGGCGCGCGACTTCCAAGGGATCTCCCTTGGGATTTTTGGGCAGCGCTGCCAGGACTTCGCGGGACATAGAGACAAAAGCACTCGCCTCCGCCTCACGCCTGGTGGCGGACTTCGCAGACACGTCCACCATGGACGCCTGGCCGTGTTCGTCGTAATGCGAAAGCTTCGATGGGGAGCGTTTTTTCGCCACGGTGACCGGCTATGTTATCGCATCAGGACGGAAACCATCTCTCCGGCGGGGATGCGCTCGCGATCCGGAGGCACGACCAGATAGCAATTGGCTCGTGTCTGGGTGGGGATGTCTCCCGAGCCCTGCCATTTCGAAAGTTCAACGGTGGAGCGCTCGAATTCACCAGACAGCGTCGCGGGAAGGAAGCGGGTCAGGCCCGGCTTGGTTTTCACTTCGGACTTAAGCTGCGCGGACAAAAAGCGCAGGGGCGTGACGGGCGCGCCGGACAATGCGTCGAGCAAAGGGCGCACGAACAGTTCAAAGGTCACCATGGTTGAGACCGGATTTCCCGGCAGCCCGAAGAAGTACTTCCCCACGGCGCGTCCGAAAACGATGGGGCGTCCCGGCTGGATCAGAGCGCCGGTAAAAAAGAATTCGGCTTCGAGTTCGCCCAGGATCTGCTCCACGAGATCGTATTTGCCCATGGAAACGCCGCCGGAGAGGAGAAGCAGGTCTGACTGAAGTCCTGCCTGGATGAGTTCGCGGAGGCGGCCAGGCTCGTCGGGCGCGACCGGCAGGAGGATCGGTTCAGCAGAGGCGCCCTGCACCTGCGCGGCCAGCGAGTAGGTATTGGAGTTGCGGATCTGTGTCGGCCCGGGAGTTGCGGAGATGGGTACGATCTCGTCACCTGTCGCGAGAATCGCAACTCGAGGTTTGCGGTACACGCGAAGTTGTTCTCTTCCGACGGATGCGGCGATGGCTAAGGCCGCGAAATCGAGTCGATGTCCAGCCATCAGCAGCACATCGTCGCGTCGCGCTTCAGAGCCTTGAGGCACGATGTTCTCGCCGGAACGCACGGAGCGATTCACGCTTACGTCGTCGCGATTGCGCGCCGTGTACTCGACCATAACCACGGCGTCGGAACCCGGAGGTGCAGCCGCGCCAGTCATGATGGCTGCCGCCTGGCCAGCTTCCAGGGCGAGATCCTGGGTGTCGCCCGCCTTGATTTCGCCGACGAGTTTCAGAGTCGCTGGGATATTTGCCAAGTCGGCGGCGCGGACTGCATAACCGTCTCTGGCGGAGCGAGGAAAGGGAGGGAAATCGCGGTCGGCTGCGAGTTGCTCGGCCAGGACGCGACCTTGTGCCTGAAGCAGCGGGAGAGTTTCGCTAGCTTCGGTTGAACCGCCAGAGGAAAGTTTCTGGGCGTGTTGCTCGACGAGGTGGCGCGCTGCGGCAAAGGGCAGCACAGACGCTGGTAGGGGATCGGCGGCCATGGCTTACATTGTAGCCGCTGGTCGTGCGCTACTGGCCTACAAGAAGGGTGCGGAGATCGGTGGGGTTGGTCGCGTAGGCAAGGCCGTCTTCTTCGTCAATGAGGCCCGCGCAAATAAGTTTGGAGATCTGGTGGTCGAAGAACTGCATGCCGTCGTCGGCGCCATTGATAATCTCACCGAGCAAGGTATTACCCTCGGTGTCGCCGTTCTCGATGCACTGACGCGTGGCGTGGGTGGACTTCAATATTTCAAAAGCTGGGACACGGCCATCGCCGTCCTTCCGCGGAATCAACCTCTGCGAAACAATGAAACGGAATGAGCGCGCCAAGCGATTTCGTACAACGGCGTGCTCGGCAGGAGCAAATGCGGTCACGATCTTCTCCACGGTCTTGCTGACATCGGTGGTCAGCATGGTGGAGAGCACGAGATGACCGGTCTCAGCCGCATCCAGCAAGGTTTCCATGGTTTCGCGATCACGCATTTCGCTGACAAAGATTACTTTGGGGGCTTGGCGCAGCGCAGCACGCAGACCCAGCGCGAATGTGGGCGTATCGCTGTGCAACTCGCGCTGATGAAACGTGCAGCGCTTGTGGTTGTGCAGGAACTCAAGCGGATCTTCGATGGTGATGACGTGGTAGCTGTGCTGCTCGTTGATCCGGTCCATGATCGCGGCGATCGTGGAAGACTTGCCCGATCCTGCCGAACCAGTGACCAGAACGATACCGCTACGCAGATTGGCAATGTCGGCCAGTACGACCGGCAGGCTGAGGCTTTCAAAGTTGGGAATCTGTTGCGGAATCGCGCGCATCACGATGGCGCACGTTCCCCGCTGAATAAAAATGTTGGCTCGAAAGCGCGCCATTCCCGGAACGCTGTAGGACACATCACAGGAGCCGAGTTCGCGCAGAGCCGATAACGCCTGCTTGTTATTGCCCAGAAGATCGCCCGCGATGCGGCGGGTGTCGTCCACGCTGAGTGCGGGCAACTCGCGAATGTTTACCGCGATCAGTCGTCCGTTGACTTCAATCTGCGGCGGGCGGCCCGGGGAGAAGATGAGGTCGCTGACTTTGGGAGCGCTGCGCAGCATGACCGCCAGCAAACCGGTGGTGGAGACACCACCCGGCAATTCTGCGGCGACGCTTTTCGGAGCGGCGGCTTCGGCGGCGCTGGCGATGTATGCCTCCGGCGGACAGAAACTTCAGATGGACGAAGTGGTGGGGGGAATATTCAATGTAGCGAAAAGCGGTTTGCGGGGCTATGACGAAGCGAGGGTGGAAACGAAACGTAAGTTCATGTCCGACTGAGCCACAACAAAAAGGGCGGCTGAGAGCCGCCCTTCTTGATGCAATTCGTACGACCTATTTGCTCTTCTTCTTCGATTTTCCGAAGCTGGTTTCAACGCTGGCCCCCATACTGGCGAGCATTTGCTTGGCCGGGTCAGCAAACGGGCCGGTGGGTTGGAGTTCGAGATACTTGTTGAAAGCTTCAGCCGTGCCCGGGGGAGCGACCATCTTGTTGCCCTCCAACTTGGCCTTCCCCAGCATGTTCACGCCTTTCCAATAGTAAGCGTCGGCGCGGTTGGGATCGGCTGCGATCGCCTTGTCGAAGGCAGCAATGGCGTCATCTACTTTGCCCGTGTTGGTCAGGACGGCGCCCAGGTTGAAGTAATAACGTCCAGCGTCGGTCGGATCGGTTTGGGCTGCCGTGCTGTAGGCCTTGACCGCATCGTCTGTCTTCCCTGACTTGGCCAACGCCTCGCCGAGGTTGTTCCAATAAGGACCGATAGGCTTGATCTGCACGGCTTTTTGGTAGGCGTCGGCCGCCTGCGTGTACTCCTGGGTCTGCTGTGCGCGGTCGGTTTGCTTGGCCGCTTGTCCTCGATACGCATCACCCAACTTGGCCCACAAGAGGTCACGGCTAGGATCGATCTGGGTGGCTTGGGCCAGGACTTGAATGGCCTGATCAAAATTGCCGGCATCCTGCGCCAGTTTGGCCTCGGCCAGCTTGGCGTTGAGGGTCTTGACGGTCATCTGCTCTTTTTGCGCCGCCTCCATTTGCTTCTTCTGCTCTTCCGTCATTTTCGGCTGGCCGCCCTGTTGCTTGGCCCGCTCTTTTTGCAGGTCAATATCAATCGTGTTCTCCTGCTTTTCCATGCCAACGGGGACGTTGGTGAGAGCGAAGATGGGCTTGCCCTTATCGATGACCGTGATCTTGTACGTGCCAGGCGTAACTCCCATGGAAAAATACTGGCCCTTGTTGTCCGTCTTAAGGGTGTACTTCTGACCGTTGTCGTTATTCTGAAACTCGACTGTGGCTCCGGTCATTAAATCGCCTTGCTCCGTCTTTACGGTTCCTTTCACGCTGGCGGTGATTTGGGAAAAAGCTGGGGGAACAAACAGGGCCGCCGCCAACGCCACGAGAAGGAGAGTGGTGAAACGTGCTTTCATGATGGGCCTCCCGGCTCCAGGAATCATTGCGTATGAAATGTGATGCCGAGTTCAGGTACACGGGCGAAACCGCCTTTAGAGCTGGCCGGTAACTGTCTGCTCGACATATCCAACAGGGTCCCGCGCGCCCGCCGCAGTGAACGCTCTCAGCCGCAGCACACAGCTGTCACAGATGCCGCAGGCACGGTCTTCGCGGCTGTAGCATGACCACGTTAAATCGAAGGGCGCGCCCAGTTCAAGGCCAAGGGTCACAATCTCGGATTTACGCATTCCGATCAGCGGCGTCTCAATTTGGATCCGTCCTTCACGCGTCCCAACTTGAACGACCCGGTTAAAAGCCTCGTAATATGCGGGGCGGCAATCGGGATATCCGGAACTGTCCTGCTCAACCGCGCCGATGAGCACCTTCCCGGCCCCGAGAACTTCCGCCCAGCTTACCGCCACAGCGAGAAAGTGCGCATTGCGGAAGGGAACGTAAGTGACGGGGACGTCCCTGCCGATGTCATGCGCTTCAGGCACAGCGATACTGCTATCGGTCAGGGCCGATCCGCCAATGGCGCGCAGAGCTTCGTTGCGCACCATGAGACGCTGCCGGATGCCCAGCCGCTCACAAATGCGCTGAAAGGACTGACGCTCACGCTCTTCCGTCCTCTGCCCGTAGCTGATGTGCAAGGCGGCGGGATCGTAATCACGCACCGCCAGAGCCGCGCACACACAGGAATCCATGCCGCCGCTCAGCAGCACGATCGCGCGGGCTTTACCCGAGCTTTCGTTACCGTTCTTTGTAACCTTGGAAGTCATGTATTCAGATGATGTTTTCCGACGAACGGCTGCTTTGCGGCCATTCCTCCCTGCTCACACGCCCTTCAAAGCCGGGTCCCAGACGAACTTGTGAATCTGCAGGCCAAGGCGGGCATTGATGCCGTCTTCGAGCATCCACTCCGCCAGTTGGCGCGGATCGAGGAGGCACTGCGACGAATCGCGAATGCCCCGCGCGTCCTTGCGGAATGCGGGCGAGAAGATGACCGCGTTGACCTTCGAGGGGAGGCCATGCTGGCGGGAAAAGTCCCGGGCAAATTCATAATCTGCGCGATCGCTGATGACGAACTTCATTTCGTCGCGAGCACGGAGAGCGGCTAAGTTTTCCTGCCGAAATGTATCTCCCTCGCCCGAGTGCGGACACTTCACGTCAACAATCTTGACGACGCCGGACGGAACCCGCGCCAGTGGCCGCTCACCGCTGGTTTCCAGCAAGACGGTGCAGCCGGAGGCCAGCAGGCGCTCCATCAAGGGCACGCCTTCGCGCTCTTGCAGCATTGGCTCACCGCCGGTGATCTCGACCAGGCGCGGCGGTTCCACGGAAGCGAGACGGTAGACCTCGGATTCCACCTCGTCCAGCGTCATCTTGTGGCCGCCGGTGAAGGTGTACTCGCTGTCGCACCAGGTGCAGCGCAGGTTGCACCCCGTCAGGCGCACGAACACGCAAGGAATCCCCGCGTAAGAGGACTCACCCTGAAGCGATTTGTAGATCTCGGTGATCTGCATGCGGTCGTTGGTCCTTGGCTGCGATCCACTGGAGCGGTGCCTAGCAACAGCTAACGACGAACGGCCACAGCTATTCGAAGTACGTCGCGGTCGTGGTATCGGTCTCCCAGACGGTCACGTGTTTCACGCGGACGTGGCCATCCGTAGCGCTCCGCAGCTTACTGTTGGTGGTCTGGTAGAAATAGCGCGCCAGGTTCTCCGCCGAGGGATTCAACTGCTGGAAGGGTTCGATGTCATTGAGAAACTGGTGATCGAGGCGGTCGATGATATCGCCCATGACGAGCTTGAGGTCCTTGAAATCATAGAGCAGGCCGATATCATCGAGCTTCTCTCCCTCCAGGGTCACGCGGACTTTGTAGTTGTGCCCGTGCGGGTTCTCGCACTTGCCGCGATAACCGCGCAGTGCATGACCCGCAGCGAACGTATCTTCGACCGTGACTTCGAACATTCCTTCCTCGTTTCCTGTGACAGCCTACAGCGCGCCGACTCACAGACGGGCCATGACACGCGACCGTAACTCTTTATTTTACCGCGTCAATCCCGCATTTGCGCGCGCTGGGACCGCAATGAGATGAAACCGCCGCCAATGGACACAATACCTTCAGGCTCAACGGAGTAACAGCGCGCCGGTTGAACCCCCGGCGCATCAAAATTAGACTGAAAGTATGCATGCAGGCCACCGGCACCGCAGTCCGTCCGAGGTGCTGCGGATTTCCGCGTTTGTCACGCTGGCGTATATCGCGCTGCTGGTGATCGCGGGCATCCGGGCCAACAGCCTCGCCCTGCTGTCGGAGGCAGGCCACAACGTTTCGGATTTTCTTGCCCTGCTGCTCTCGTTGGCCGCCGTATATCTGCAAACTCGTCCACCCAGCAGCACGAAGACGTTTGGTTACGACCGAGCTGGGGTAGTAGCCGCTTTCATTAATGCCATCACGCTGGTGGGCATCGCATTTTTTATTTTCTACGAGGCATTTCACCGGCTGGTAAGTCCTCCGACCCATGTTCATGCGCGGGCGATCATGATCGTGGCCGCGACAGGCATGGTGATGAACGGCATCATCGCCTGGCTTCTGTATCGGAGCAGCCGCGATGTGAACATCCGTAGTGCGTTCATCCACATGCTTGGCGATACGCTCTCCACCGGGGCGGTCATCGTAGGCGGGTGGGCGATCCTGATCACGGGGCAGGTGTGGATTGATTCCGCGTTGTCGGTAGGAATCGGCGCGCTCATCCTGTGGTCCGGCCTGGGCATCGTGCGTGAAACCATGAATATTTTGCTCGAGGGGACGCCGGCGGGAATGGAAGTCGACGAGATCGCAAGCGCCATCAGCGCCATTATGGGAGTGAATGAGGTCCACGATCTCCACGTATGGAGCATCGGATCGAACACGCACGCGCTCTCCTGCCATATCGCGATCGAGGACATCCCGCCGTCTGCGAGCGAACGCATTTTGCGCGACGTGAATGACTGTCTGAAAGCTAAATTCCGCATTTTCCATACCACCATCCAATTCGAGCACGTCGCCTGTGAGGTGGCGCATGGCTGCGTGATCCCCGTCAGCGGGGAAGAGTCGCATCATTAGAGCTGCTAGCTTCTGGCTCCTAGCTGCTAGCTTTTCTTCTGCTTCTCGAAGATCTCCTGCACGCGCTCGAGTGTGTCGATTTCGTCCGGAGTTTTGTCATTCCTTATGCGCAGGACGCGCGGAAAACGCAGGGCGAAGCCGCTGTTGTGGCGGTCGGATTTCATGATCGCGTTGAAGGCGACTTCCAGCACGATCTTTGGCTCCACTTCTCGCGTGAAACCACGGTCGTCAATGGTGTGCCCCAGGAACCACTGCGTGAGTTCGTTGATCTCAACATCGGTGAGCCCGGAATAGGCTTTGCCAATGTTCAGCAGCCGGTCGCCATCGCGTACGGCAAAGGTATAGTCGCTGAGCACGCTGATGCGCTTGCCGTGGCCGTACTCGACGGCTGTGACCACCACATCGAGCGTTGCCAGTTCGCGTTTGAGCTTTAACCACGAGCGGCCGCGCCGTCCCACTGCATACTCGGATGCTACGTCTTTGATCATCAAGCCTTCGTTGCCACGCGCCTGGGCTGCCGCGAAAAGTTGCTCGAGTTGCTGCGGTGAGTTGGCGGCGACGGCGGGCGCGCGGATCACCTCCGTTCGATTGCCATGTGCGGCTTCCACGACAGGTTCGAAGAGCAGCTTGCCTTGGGGATCGGCAATGCGTGCCAGCACCGGCTGCCGTGCTGCCGCGAAAATGCGGTCGAGCAAGACGGCGCGCTCTCGCAGAGGCTGATGGATGACCAACTCACCGGCGGCATACAGGACATCGAACACGACGTAAGCGACGGGCACATCACGCATCATCTGGTCCGTCACCTTCTTGCGGCCAAGGCGTTTCTGCAGTTCGGAGAATGGGAGGGCGCGGCCGCCGGACGGGTCAGCGTAGTCCCAGGCGACGATTTCGCCATCGAGGATGACCTGTTCGGTGAAAGCGGCGAGCGCGTCTGTCAGTTCGGGGAATTCCGTAATTTCATCCAAGGTGCGCGAGAACAGCTTCACTCGTCCGGCGCTGCAATGTGCTTGTGCACGGATGCCGTCGTACTTGTCTTCGACCACACCTTGGTCGAAGTACTTGGAGGCCTCTTCCGCGGTTTCGACAGGGCTCGCCAGCATGAAGCCGAGGGGATGGAACATACGCATGCGCGCTTGATTGAGACGGCGGTCGGCGGCGAGGCGCAGAGTTTCGCTGATGTCGCCCAGCAACATGTTGGCTGCCTGGACTTCCGAAACCGGATCACCATAAGCCTTGGCAATGGCTTCTTCGACCAGGCTCTCTTTCAACCCGATGCGCAGATCGCCGGTCATGATCTTCACCAGGTATTTCGCCTCGAGCGGCGTCGCCTTGGCGAGCAACTGGCGGACGAGCCAGAATTTCGCGCCGGCGCCGCGCGTGGCCGCGATTTCGCGGAAGGCAGCCATGGCGTCGAGCACATTCAGCGTGGATGGCGACTCGGGTTCGGAAAGCACGTCTTGCGCGACGGCGCCGAGATCTCCGAGTTTGCGATAGGAAGCCACCAGGACGCCTTCACGTTTGCCGGAGAGTTCCTGGATGGCGCGCCACAATGCCGAGCCGCCGACCTGCAGCGTAGTTTCTTCGAAGCGGGGGAAAGGGCCGCCGGACAGAAAAATGGCCGACACCGCGGCTTCGCTCAGGGTACGGGAGCGCAGGTATTCCGCCACGATGCGGATCTTCTCCAGCTTTTTCGTGGTCGCGGCAATCGCCTCGCAGGCTGGAGCGAGCAGGTACATGCGCAATTGGATGCAGCGATTCTGTTGCAGACTCCAACTTGCAGCTTCCTTGCGCTGCAGTCTCGCCCTACGGTAACTTGGCTGACGGTGGAGCACGCGTGCCATCAATGCGGAGCCGTGGTGGAAGAAGGCGTTGCCTTCTGTCCGGAATGCAAAGCTCCGCAGATCAAGGTGGGAATGGAAGCGGCAACGCCGCCTCTGCCTCCGGGTACTCCGGGCGAGATACAGCCTCCGGCAGAGCCGGTTAATCGTCCACCTGCAGCGCGGCCGCAGCCCGTCAACTGGGCGAAAGCTTTGCCCGCAGCCGGGAGCGCGGGCCTGCTGCTCGCGGTCGCCTTTCTGGTTCCTTACTCGATTTTTTTCTTCTGGCTTCTGATCGGCGGTGGGCTGGCAGTCGCATTCTACCGTCGCGGCAATCCACAGCCACTTTCCACAGGAGCAGGCGCACGCATTGGCGCCGTGAGCGGCCTGCTGGGTTACATTCTGTTTGCGATCGGCAATTCCCTTGCCCTGCTCGTCGGAGGCGGTGGGGCCCAGCTGCGGGACGAATTAATGCGAAAGCTGCAAGAACTGGCGGCCCGCAGTCCAGATCCCCAGGCTAAAGAAATCGCACAGAAACTCATGACGCCGGAGGCGTTGGCGTTCATGATAGCCGTCGCCCTGGTGCTGTTCTTGGCCATCTTTGTGGTGGTGTGCAGTGTGGGCGGTGCAGCGGGAGCTGCGCTGTTTCCTGATCGCGATTCGAAGTGACGCCGGCGCTTGCGAGCGGGTGATTCGCCCGCGTATGATGCCCCGTTTATGAGTGTTCTTCCCATGCCTCGTATACCCAAGGTTCACGAAAAAGCGCAGCTCATGTCCGCATCGGAGATCGAACGGACGCTCGTGCGGCTGGCGCACGAGATCATGGAAAAAGGAAACGGGGCCACCGACCTGGTGCTGGTGGGGATTCGCAGGCGAGGAGTGCCCCTGGCGCAACGCCTGGCGGCCATCATCCAGCGCAACGAACACAAGGAAGTGCCGGTGGGAACGCTCGACATCACGCTCTACCGCGACGACCTCTCGATGGTGGCGCCGCGGCCGGTGGTGCAGAAATCCGAGGTGGGGACTCCCGTCGCGGACAAAGATATTGTGCTGGTGGATGACGTTCTGTACACCGGACGCACGGCGCGCGCGGCCATGGATGCGCTGTTTGCCGGCGGACGTCCGCGCCGCGTGCAACTCTGCGTGCTGATTGACCGCGGGCATCGCGAACTGCCCATCGAGGCGGCATTCGTGGGCCGAAAGGTCCAGACCACGCAGGACGAAATCATCGAAGTCAAAGTCAAAGAGATCGACGGCACGGAAAAAGTCATGCTGGCAGAGAGGGAGCGCTGACGAGCGGGCGAGCGCCAACACCCGAGGAGGCCGGTCCGTTGACGGCAAAGGCAGCGCGTGGATCGCTGCTCGGTATCGAACATTTGGCGACGCCCGAGATCGAGAATCTGCTGCGGCTGACGCGCCGCATGAATTCCGCCAGGCCTCGGCCCCTGCTTCGAGGGAAACGCGTCATCCTCCTGTTCTACGAACCCTCCACCCGGACGCGCAGCTCGTTTGAAATTGCGGCAAAGGGCCTGGGAGCGACGACCGTTCTGGTGCAGGCCAGCGGATCGAGCATTGAGAAAGGCGAATCGCTGCTCGATACTGGGTACACGCTGCGGGCGGTAGGCGCGGATGTGATCGTGATACGCCACCCCAATTCCGGCGCGCCGCACCTGATGGCGGCGCATCTCGACATTCCCATCATCAATGCGGGCGATGGCATGCACGAGCATCCCTCGCAGGCCTTGCTCGATGCGTACACGATTCTGCGGCACAAAAAGACGATGAGCGGGCTGCGGGTGGTGATCGTGGGCGACATCTATCACAGCCGGGTGGCGCGATCGGGCATTCACCTGATGAGCAAGTTCGGCGCGCAGATCACGATGTGTGGCCCGGCGGAGCTGGTGCCGGACGTATGCGCAACGCTGCAACCGGGTCTGCGGATTACGCGGCACCTGGAGGAAGGGCTGCGCGGAGCTGACGTGATCATGCTGCTGCGCGTGCAAAAAGAGCGCCTGGCAGGACTCAATTTGAGGCTGGGTGATTATGTTGATCATTACCAGCTCACGGCGGAGCGGTTGCGTCTGGCCAAACGTGATGCGATTGTCATGCACCCGGGGCCAATCATTCGGGGACTGGAGTTGACCAGCGAGGTGGCGGATTCAGCGCAGTCGGTAATCGTGGCCGAGGTGGGCAATGGCGTGCCGGTGCGGATGGCGATCCTGGCGCGAGCGTTGGGGAGAGCGAAATAGCGGAAAGCGGGTCCTTCGCTTCGCTCAGGATGACTAGTATTAGAACAATTCAAGGTTTTGATTGCCGCGACAAATGTCCAATTCGAAGTCGATTCTGATCCGCGGTGGCCACCTCATCGATCCTGATGCACGGGTGGACGCGGAGATGGATCTGCTGGTTCGCGACGGGCGCGTGGTGGAAGTCGCAGCGCCCGGCAAGATTCATGAATCGGCCGACGAAAAATTCGACGCGCGGGAACTGATCGTCGCTCCCGGCTTTATTGATCTGCATGTGCACCTGCGGGAGCCTGGGCAGGGCGACAAGGAAACCATCGCGAGCGGGACGGCGGCGGCTGCAGCGGGGGGATTCACCTCGGTGTGCGCCATGCCCAACACCTCGCCGGTTAACGACTGTCGCGAGATCACCGAGTGGATGCGCCAGCCGGAACGGGGCGCGGTGGTGAACGTCTATCCGATCGCCGCGGCCACCATCAACAGCGAGGGCCAGCAGCTCGCGGATTTTCGCGGCCTGCGGGAGGCAGGAGCGGTGGCGGTCACAGATGATGGCAAGCCCATCCTGGGCGACACGATCATGCGCGACGCGCTGCGGGCGGCACGCGAGCTGGGCATCCTGGTTATTCAGCACGCCGAAGACACGCGCCTGACCGCGCACTGCTCGATGAATGCGGGGCCGACGGCATTCCGGCTCGGCCTGCGCGGCATGACGGTGGAAGCGGAGGCCGGAATCGTCGAACGTGATATCCGCCTGGCGCAAGACGTGGACGCGCGGCTGCACGTGGCACATATATCGACCGCGGAAGCGTTGAAAGCGGTGCGCCGGGGCAAGCGGGCCCGCGCGCGCGTGACCTGCGAGGCGACGCCGCATCATTTCACGCTGATTGACGAAAACGTCGGCGAGTACAACACGATGTTCAAGATGAACCCGCCGCTGCGGTCCAGTTCCGACCGTGAGGCAATTGTCGCCGCGCTGGCGGATGGCGCGATTGATGCGATTGCCACCGATCACGCGCCCCATGCCGATCACGACAAAATGGTGGAGTTCGAGCGCGCCGCTTTTGGGATTACTGGTTTGGAGACGGCGTTGGGAGTGGCAATCAGCGAACTTCACAAGAAGCACAAGATCCCGCTGACGCGGATTGTCGAGCTGTTTACCGCCGGACCGGCGCGAGTGATGGGAATGAAGGCACGAGGAACCTTGGCGCGCGGGGCGCACGCTGACATCACTATTTTTGATCCCAAGAAGCGGTGGGCGTTTGAAGCAGCGAAGTCGCGATCCAAATCGCGCAACACGCCGTTTGATGGGTGGCAGCTCGCGGGAAAAGTCGTCGCGACGATCGTGGACGGGAAATTTGTGTATCGAACTGAGTGAGCAATCTGTGGGAGGAGTCGTGGTGCGGGTTTATGAACGTGGTTCGCTGGTCTGGTGGGGAATAACAATAGGATCTAGCCGAGGTAGCGGCGTGAGGAAGGCGATGCAAATAGGGATGGGACTAGCTGTTTGGGTCGGCGGTGTCTACGCCTTCCTTTATTTCGGGCTTCCGTGGGAAACCACCTATCCAGATGGTTCGCAACCGATGACATGGCGGTCAGCATTGGTCGCAGTTGCCGCGTTGCTGGCATCGCAATATGCATCTCGTGTTATCGTCCGTCGCTTAGGAAGTTCAAAATCGACAAACTGATTCGCCACTACCCTAAAGCGGGTATTGATCTAATTCCACGCGCTACCCTGAAGCGCGGCCATTTTCCAATCCATTCAACCCTGTGTAAAATAACGAGTTTGGCCTGCGCACGCCACGGCGCTGCCGGCGCCGAGTTTTCATCCGCCTCATTTCATAGGTGAGATTTCGTAAGGAGATATTCAGTTCATGGCTATACCTGCCACCCAGCTACGTCCGGGCATGATCATCAAGCACAACAACGACCTGCATTCGGTGTTCAGCGTGGAGCACCGCACGCCGGGGAACCTGCGCGCGTTTATCCAGGCCAAGCTGCGGAACCTGCGTACCGGGGCCATGTTCGAGCACCGCTTCCGCTCCGCCGATGCCATCGACAAGGTCAATGTTGACGAAACCGAGATGGAGTACCTGTACAACGATGGCGACAATTATTACTTCATGAACACGGAGAACTACGAGCAGATTCCCCTGGGCAAGGATGTTTTGGGTGCGGCGGTGGATTATCTGACGGCCAATATCCATGTGGATATGGAGTTTTATGATGGCAAGGCGATCGGGATCGAGTTGCCGCAGACGGTTGATCTGGAAGTAGTGGAGACTGAGCCGGGATTGCGCAGCGCGACCGCCTCGTCGGTGATGAAGCCGGCCACCCTGGAGACGGGGCTGGTGGTGCAGGTGCCGCCCTTCATCAACATTGGGGAGAAAATCCGCGTGGACACCGCGGAGGGGACGTACATGGAGCGGGTGAAGTAACCGTTGGCGCGAGCAATACCTCTTAAAGCTGATGGCGGCTTCTGAGAAAAATCTGCCTCCCCCGGACGCGAGACGCTTCCTCGTGCGCGGACGGGTGCAGGGCGTAGGATTTCGCTGGTTCGTAGAAGCTGAGGCCCGCGGCCTGGGAATCGCGGGCTGGGTGCGCAACAATGCCGATGGCACGGTTGAGGTCCTGGCCATCGGCAATCGCGAACAGCTTTCGAACCTGCGCTCGCGCCTGCAGCGAGGACCGCGAGCGGCGCGGGTGGACAATGTCGAGGAGCACCCGGCGCAACCCGTCGCCGGACTGAATACATTCCGCATTGAAGGAGCCTGGTAATGGCAACCAAGCCGGCGGTCAATTGTGAGCCGCTGAAGAAGTTGATTCGCGAGGTTCCCGACTTTCCCGTCAAGGGCATTTTGTTTTACGACATCACCACCCTGCTGAAAGAGAAGCAGGGGTTCGCCACGCTGATTGATGCGCTCTCCGAGTACTACATCGAAAAAGACATTGACCTGGTGCTGGGCATCGAGGCGCGCGGGTTCATCTTCGGCCCGGCGCTCGCCTATCGTCTGAACGCGGGGTTCGTGCCCGTGCGCAAGCCCAACAAACTGCCCGCCGATACTGCCAAGTGGGATTACAAGCTGGAGTACGGCACCGGCACGCTGGAGATTCATCGCGATGCGATTCAGCCGGGGCAGAACGTGATCATCGTGGATGACCTGCTGGCAACCGGCGGCACGGCGCACGCGACGGTGGAGCTGGCGAAGTCACTAGGCGCAAACATCGGGGGATTGGGGTTTGTGGTCGAGCTGGACTTCCTCAACGGCCGCGACAAACTGGCGGGATACGATGTTTTCTCGCTGCTGAAATACAGCAAGTAAAAACCTCAAGGCAGAGGACGCAGAGGAGCAGAGGCAAAACCCGGTTCAGGCTCCGGGAGTTAATTCCGAAAGCTGCAACGCAGCTCCCGCGGGCAGATAACTTTTCCGGCGAAACCAGTCCTCCATCGCGTCTTTCAGGTCTTTCAGAGGAACGCGTGCCCCAATCTCCATGAGTCCATCCGCCACCGGAACGGTGTCGTCGAAGATGGATGCGTTGGTGAAGTTGCGCATGCTGAAGTTATCCAGCCACTTGAGCGGGCAGGGCTGACGCTGGCTGTCGGTGACGTACTCGACGCGAATCCTGCGAGCAAACATTTCTTTAAAAGATTAACCCACAGAGCGCAGAGGCGCTGGAGCGAAAATCAGATTCCTCGCTGCGCCCGGAATGACAATCTGAATTCCGGAAAGACAACCTAAGATCTCAGAAGTAGAACCCTCGTCTTCCCGCCAGGTAAAGAAGCCGAGAGCCACTCCTACTTGTGGTTCACGCGCGGACCGGCGGCGCGGACCTCGGAAGGAGCTTCGAATTTCTCGAAGTTTTTCCGGAACAGATCGGCCAACTGCGCCACGGTCTGATCGTAAGCGTTCTTGTCGGCCCAGGCATTGCGTGGATTGAGCAGATCGGCGGGGACCTCGGGCGCGGCTTTGGGAATACTGAGGCCGAAGGTGGGCTCAATGTTGAACTCGGCGTTGTCCAGCCGTCCATCCACGATGGCGCGCACCATGGCCCGCGTATAGGGCAGGTGCATGCGTCGGCCGACCCCGAACTTTCCGCCCTGCCACCCAGTGTTCACCAGCCAGCATTGGGCGTTGTGCTCTTTCATGCGTCGGCCCAACATTTCCGCATACACTTTCGGCCGCAAAGGCAGAAAGGGCGCGCCAAAGCACGTCGAAAACGTGGCTTGCGGTTCCTTACCCATCCCCGCTTCGGTGCCGGCCACTTTGGCGGTGTAGCCGGACATGAAGTGATACATGGCTTGCTCAGGATTCAGCCGGGATAGCGGCGGGAGAACGCCGAATGCATCGGCGGTCAGGAATAGCACGTGTTTGGGATGGCCACCCATGCCGGGAATCTGCGCGTTATCTATGTACTCGATCGGGTAGGCGGCGCGAGTATTCTCGGTGATGCTCTCATCGTCGTAGTTAGGCGTATGGGTTTCGGGTTGGATGACGACGTTCTCAAGGACGGCGCCGAACTTGATCGCATCCCAGATCTGCGGTTCTTTGTCGCGCGTCAAGCGAATGGTCTTGGCGTAGCAGCCACCCTCGAAATTGAAAATCCCGTT